>Ga0081529_123443_pt1 | contig 53015 bp, 59 predicted proteins | sample EchGeymetagenome_FD_71012 | JGI IMG/M metagenome (GOLD analysis project Ga0081529, IMG submission 71012) | Ferrous microbial mat and aquatic microbial communities from Echinus Geyser, Yellowstone National Park, USA - transect B T=78-80 C v2... ...
CCGCGAATATCATGGGGCCGCGGGCGGTGTTCTTCTCCACGGTCTCGTACTTGTCCGTCTCGAACGCCTGCTTGGCCTTGATGTCGTAGAACTTCAGCTTCTGCGGCATGCCCAACCAAACGGCGTTGCTTATACGTCTATCGGACAAAAAACAGCCCCGTAGGCGGGACGTTGACGGCGCGATGCAGGTCGCCGTCGAGGAGGGCCGTCCAGCCTTCTCCCGCGACCCGCGGATTTCGCCGCCGGCTGGAGGCCACGGGGCCGGTCCGACCGCCTCCGTGGATCTGCCGACGGCGGATTACGGCGAACATGGGCGCCCCGGCTCAAGAGGGGGCACGACGCCCAATGGCCAGAAAAGGTTATTAGTGGCGAGTTTACTGCGGAGCATGGGCGGAAGGCAGAGGACTAGTCTGTTCATGACGACCGAGGAGGAGGCCAGGAAGCTGGGAATAGAGGCCTCCTCCGAGGCCGAGGGCAAGAGGGAGAAGAAGTGAGGAGGCGGATCGAACCTATTTTTCGGCCTTTGTGGGCTTCCCTACGCTACATATATTTGCGTAGTTGAGCAGAGCCAACACGGCGAAGATGGCCTCCTCTGTCCTGACGGCCTCGGTGCCTTGCCTCGGTATGAAGTTTAGAAACAGGCCCTTCAGCTCTATCCCCTCGATCCTCGCTATCTCGTCTACGCCGGCCTTAGGGCCGCCGAACACCACCAGGGTGCGGCCTACGGGTCTCGGCAGGCCTTCGCACACGGATCTGCCCTCTCTGCCCGTATAGATGGCGGTATCGTAGCCCTCCGCCAGTTGCTTGAAGGGCTTCACCTCTACCCTGTAGCCCCAGTAGTCCGGCGGCCTCTTGACGACCACGGCTCTATACGTGTCGGGCCGGCTGGTCTCGGCCTCGATCCTCACGATGAGGCGGGAGCCTATTGGATACGGCTTGGGGATCTTGGCGTACTTCCCCCCGCCTATATACACGAGGGAGTAGTATCCGTCCCACCTCTCGACGACGCCGTCCACGACATCTCCCGCGGAGGGCTCTCTAGGAGGCATGTGGCTTGGTATCCTCAGCGGAGGCAGGAGGCCGGCGAGCTTCAGCCTTCTGTCCAGCTTGAAGAGCCGCCTCCTCAGATGGGGAGGCGTGGACGCGTACTCCAGCAGTAGCTTCATCAGCTCCACCTCCTCCCAGTCTACGCCTTCGCCGTAGGTGTAGATGATGATCGTCTCGGCTCTAAACACGGCGGCGCCTCTGGCTATATAGCCCAGCTTCCTGACCTTGCTCTCGTCGTCAGGGGCCTCGGCCAACACGTCGTGAGGTATGGCTATATCCACGTGGCGACCTGCCCGATATAAAAAGAGCTATACCTCTTGCTCCTCCAGCTCGTCTATTATACTTCTCAACTCGTCGAGGGCCTCCTCAGCCGACTCGCAGTCTTTTTCCTCCACGGCGGCCTCCAGCTCGTCGGCCACGTCCCGTAGCCTCCTGGCTAGTCTATCCCGGCCGGCGGCCGACATACTACTGGCTTAACACGCGCTTCAAGCCCGGATACGCCTCCATCAATCCCTCCTGCAGTATCTGCGTGTAGTAGCCCAGGCCTATCTCGATGAGCAGTATGAGGCCTATCCCCGAGCCCCATACGCCGAAGATGTCGCCGATAGCGGCCAACGTGCCCGCTATCATCCCGCTGAGCAGTATAAGGGTGTTTATGGGCCTTCTGAGGACCCGCGCCATGATCCTCTCGCTCTGCCTGAAGCCCGGCACGTGGAGGCCCGATTGGGTCAGGCTCTTTGCGTACTCGTCGGGGCCGATGCCACCGATCTGCCCCCACAGCCACGCGAACGCGGTGGCCAGAGCGACGTAGAGCAGGATGTGAAGCACCACGTAGTCGGGGGTCAGTATTCTGGCGGGAGTCATGGCGGTGAGCAACACGGCGAGCGTCGGGGATATGCCGCCGGTCAGCGCGGCCACGCCCGCCACCAGCTGCTCGGCCAGGATGAGGGAGTAGGCGGTGAATATTATGGGTATGACGGATACGTACATGAACCTCAGAGGTATGTTTATCCTGAAGCCCCAATACTGCGTGTAGGCAGCCGGTATGTTGACGTGCATCTGCTCTATGTAGACCAATATATATGCGAGGGCCAGCGTGGCGGCGAGGCCCACCACGTCAGGCAGAGATATCGAGGGCGGCACCTGTCTGAACAAGAGGTCGAGGAGGCCCGGGGAGGCTCCGTGCAACGTGTTGTACACGGCGACGGCCAGAGCCGGCACGAAGCCCAGCGGGAGCTGCATGGCCGGATAGTCGGCGGGATTGACGTTGGGGAACGTCGGCATGCTCCAGGAGAAGAGGTCCACGAAGAACGTCCTGGTTATCGAGAGGAGTATTATCAGATTTATCGCGCTTCCGCCGAAGCCCCACCCCTTGGCTATCATGTCGTCCAGCAAGATCACTATCTGCGTGGCTATGAGCAGCTGGACGAACACGGCGAAGGCCTCGAGCGGCGTCAGCTGGCCGAGTGTGCCCGTGGCTATCGTGGCCGCGGTCTCGCCGGCGGCCATGACCAGAGCCAGGAGCTTCTGGAAGGCCGAGAACCTCAGCCTATCCTTCTTGTCATCGAGGTCGAAGGGCAGGAGCTCGGAGAACTGGAGGATCTCCATAATTATCCCGGCCACGACTATGGGGCCTATGCCCAGCTGCGCCCACGTCCCGAAGGTGGTGCCGAATATCGTCGACACCAGCGGGTTGTAGAAGATGGACGCGGCGGCGCCCGTCGGCGTAGTTCTGTGTATCCCCCAGAGGGGGGTAATCGTCATTATTATGTAGACAAGGGCCGCCAGCGCCGTCCACATCAGGCGGGTGGACAGAGGCAACGCCTTCTTGGGCCTCTGGACCGTTATAAGCCGTTCCAATATTGGATCGAGAAAGTCCATTACCTATGGACGGCTCCGTGGACTATGCGGACCTCGCCCCCGGCCTTGGCTATCTTCTCGACGGCGTCGCGGGTCGCCACAGGCGTGTAGACTATCAAGGGCCTCGACACCCTCCCGCCGCCCAACAGCTTGTTGTAGCCCAGCTTGGGCAGATCAACGACGTACCGCTCGCCTTCCTTGACGGCGGCGCCGCGGCTCTCCATCTCCTCCAAGAGCTCCTCCAGCCTGCCCACGTTGATGGGCCTCCACGCGACCGATATCGCCTTGGGCTGCTTGAAGCCGTGTTTGCCGTAGAACGGCCAGCCTGAGGTCTCCTCGGCGTGTACCATCACGAAGGACCACTTGTGTTTATGGAAGCCCACCATGCCCTTGCCGCCCGACGAGCCGCTCTTCCTGTGCTGGCCGACTCTCCCCCATCCGTGGGTCCTTGTGCCTCTTCTGTACTTAACGGCTGGCTTAAAACGGCGGACCATCGCTGAACTTTATTAGCCCCTATATAAGCTTGACTCTATGGAGGGGCTCTCGAGGGCGCTCGTCCAGCGCATGAGGTGCCCGAGGCTCGTGCCTACGGGGGAGGGGCCCCGTTGCCTAAATCCGCCGACAGGCCCACTGGAGCGGCCGGACCCTCCCTGGGCGATCCGAGGATGGGTCGATGGCGGTAGGCCTGGCGCTTGCCGTGCGCGGGGACCGGCGGGGTGTCCGCGGTCGATCTCCCAGCCTGTTTCTATTCAGGGCTCTACACGCGGCGGGGCCTCTCCAGCCATCCCCACGGCGTCTCGAGGGGACGGCGGAGACCGAGATTAGCGTGTATACACAACCTCGGCGGCCGAGCGCGCGCCGCCGGGCGACGGGACGGCCGCTAACCGCCCGCCTTGGCTGAAGGCGGAGTTGGAGGTCACGAGACCAAGGGCCGTCGTGGCGCTCGGAGGGGCGGCGGGGCTCGCCGTATCTAGGGCGTTGGGCTCCAGGCCGCCCGAGTCAGTCCGCGGCGCCTTCGCCGGCGTGGAGTCCGTGAGAGCCTACGCGCCCCTCGCGGTGCAAACGCGGGCGGGCTCGACCGAGGGCAGTTCTCGATGCGGCGAGGACCTACGCGCGACGTCAGTAGGGCTTCCAGATCTGCCTCTGCCTCTCCCTTGCCTTGAGGAAGACGTAGAGGTAGTTGCTTATCAGCTCGGCGCATTTTATACACCTCTCGCCGTTTTCGCCGAAGGCCTGGCTTTCCAGGCAGACGACGCATTTGCTCACGTCCTCGGGGGGCTCGACTCCGGCTATCTCCTTGACGAGCGCGGGCAACCTCTTTATGACCTGGAAATGGCCGTACGGGTCGTAGCCCAGGATCCCCTTCGCCAGCGCCTCCACGGACACGTACGCGTTGTAGCAAGCAGATCTATGATCGCCCTCCTCAAAGGCTGAGATGGCGTCGTTGAGATGCCTCACGTGTCGTTCGTACCACTTGGGATGCATCATCATGTCGAGAGTTCGCTTTCTACAATTAAACTTTTTCGTAGAATTGAGATGCGAACTTTACATCGTGCACGGCCGCGAGGTGCCTCGCGGCGTCCTTTATGGAGAAGAACCGCTTGCCGCATTTCCTACACGCTATGTGCCTAACCCCTCCCTCCTCCACGATCTGGAGGTAGGCAGACAGCTCCTTGGGCACGTCCATATAACCCCTGACACGTCCATATTTGTGGTTGTCGCAGGCGTCGACGAGGCGGGGCGCGGACCCGTCGTGGGGCCCATGGTCCTCGCCATAGTGGCCGGGGACGGAGAGGCCTTGAAGGCCCTTGGCGTCAGGGACTCCAAGACTCTGTCGCGGAGCGCCCGGGAGAGGCTCTACCCGCTTATCCTGAAGTCCGCGAAGTGTGTAAACTATGTAGTTGTAGAGCCGTACGTGATAGACAGATGGACGGCCTCCCACAAGCTCAACTTGCTGGAGGTCGAGGAGGCGGCGGAGCTCATACGGCTATGCGACGCCGATGTCTACTACGTGGATAGCCCCGACCCCAAGCCAGAGCGATTCGCGCAGCTCCTCTCGAGGATGGCCGGGCGCAGGATCGTCGCCATGAACGAGGCGGAGCGCATACCTCAAGTGGCGGCCGCCAGCATAGTGGCCAAGGTCGTCAGAGACCGCTTGGTGGATATGCTGAAGGCCGAGATGGGGGATTTCGGCTCCGGCTATCCCTCAGACGGCAGGACCATCGCCGCGTTGCGCGCCAGCAAGATAGCCCGCGAATGCGTTAGGCACAGCTGGAGCACGTACAGGAGACTACGGGGCGGCGATCTTGACGGCTGGATGCCGACATAGGATGTCGGCCGAAGGCCGCGCCAACCGTCGGGCCTTTAGGGGCGCCGGGTTCCGCGAAGCCGCTTCCCGAACGCGCATCGTCGCTCGGACGTCATCGCAAGCCGGCGCTCCATCGCGCTGAGCAGCACGTCCATACTCGCCGCGTGGAAACTTTTCGAAGCCGCCTCGAAATCCTCTAGACTGCGTGGACCGGCGCGGCCTACGGCCCCTCGACCCACCGAAGTCTCAACCGCCCTCATAATATGCTAAGCCTATGGAGCGAGGTTGCTACGGATTTCGCAGAGAAGTACATACGAGGCCTGGAGGGGCGGGGCCTCTGGGCGTAGACAAATACGAGAGGCCGGCACGTGGATCGAGGCGGAGCCCGTGGCAAATGTTTAAATATTGGCCGGAACACGGTACGGCGATGAGCGCCGTAGATCTTTCTATGTGGGAACCGAGGACGCGCCTCGGCCAGCTGGTCAAGGAGGGGAAGATAAGGTCTGTAGACGAGGTGTTCGCTACCAATATGTTGATAAAAGAGCCGGAGATCGTCGACGCGCTTCTTCCCAACTTGAGGCAGGAGCTGCTCAGCATAAATATAGTCCAGAGGCAGACGGACGCAGGGGAGGTGAGCCAGTTCCAGGCCGTCGTCGCTCTGGGCAACGAGGACGGCTACGTGGGCATAGGCATAGGCAAGGCGCGCCAGGTCAGGCAAGCCATAGAGAAGGCCGTCAGAGAGGCGAAGCTCAACATAACGCCTGTCAGAAGGGGATGCGGCTCCTGGAGGTGCTCCTGCGACGAGCCCCACTCGGTGCCCTTCGTCGTCGAGGGCAAGTCCGGCAGCATCGTCGTCAAGCTGATACCGGCCCCCAAGGGCGTAGGGCTCGTGGCGGGCGACGTGGCGAAGGCCGTGCTCAGGCTCGCCGGGATAAAGGACGTATGGACCAAGACGTCCGGCGACACTAGGACCACGCTGAACTTCGCATTGGCTACGTACAACGCCTTGAGGAATACATATAGGTTCAAGACATGACCGCGGTGGCGGAGAGCCAAGCCGAGAGGGCCGTATATCCGCGATACGCCGTAATCAGGCTGCGCGGCGTAGTCAACACGCCTAGGGAGGTCGAGGCCGCGTTGGGCTACCTCAGGCTCAGGAGGAAGTTCGTTATGTCGCTTGTGGTAGCCAAGCCGAATATAAACGGCATGCTGGAGAGGGCCCAGAGCTGGATCACCTGGGGCGAGATAGATGCGGACGCGTTGGCCCAGGTATTGGCGAAAAGGGGAAGGATCGTCGGGGATAGGCCTCTGACCGAGGAACATCTGAGGAGATACGGGTGGCAGAGCTTCGAGGAGCTGGCCCTCGCCTACGTCTCGGGCGAGATAGAGAGGGTGGCTTGCCCCAGGAGGGGCACCTGGCCTAGGAGGGACGGCAGAACGCTCTGCGTGCCCTACCTGAAGCCGTTCTTCAGGCTACACCCGCCCGTGGGGGGCTTCAGGGACGTCAAGAAGAGCTTCGCCGAGGGCGGCGACCTAGGCTACAGAGGGCCGGCGATAAACGAGCTCATAGCCAGAATGGTCTAGCTAAAAACAGCGGTATCGCAACCCCTACTGCCTCAACACGAGCCCCTTCCCCGTCTCGATCTCAAGGTCGAAGGCCTTGCGGCTGTGGTTCGTCATCCTCATCTTGACGACTATGAGGTGCCTTCTGACCTCCCTGGCCGTTTCGACGTCGTCCATCCAGATGTGGATGATGCCGTCGGCTATGTGCTCGAGCCCGAATCCGTAGGCCTGGCCCGTGGTGGGCGCGTATTGGCTTGTGAGCAACGCCGTAACGTTATCCCTATGCGTCGCTATTTTCAGCTGATACGAATACTTCCGCGCCATCACCGGTCTGTCGACCCAAAAAGCCGACATGGAGTCTATCACGAGCCTCACGTGGCGCTCCGGCGTCCCCCTCTCCTTGGCCACCTCCAAGACCGAGTAGGCCTCGTTTATGGCCTCTATGAGCGTATCCATGGAGAGGGCGGCGTAGCGCCTCACCTTCTCGGGGCTCTCCTCCCTCGCCTTCTCGGTCATCTGGCGCGCCACCTTGAGCAGGCCGAAGATGTCCACCACCACGATCTCGGGCAACTCCTCAGGCTCCCTCCTCCACGCTATGTTGTACATCCTGTACCTGGAGAGGTCCATGCCCAGCTGCCTCGCCTGGGTCACCACGTCTTTATATTCCTGCTCCGTCGTCACGTAGACCACCGGGTCGCCTGCCTTGAGACCTGCGTAGGCGAAGTGCATGCAGAGTATCGACTTGCCGACGCCCGGCTCGCCCGTGACGACGACCCAGCTCCCCTTGGGGATGCCTCCCTCTAGGGCCCTGTCGAGCTCCTCCACGCCTGTGGATATCCTCTCGATCTCGGACACCGATAAAAGGTCCGTGATGGTTTTATTGGTTTCTGGTCCAGAGCTCTATTATCTCGGCGTTCGACAGCACCGGGAAGAGGCGCGCCATATTGGACAGGGACCTCTCGTGGGCGGCCCTGTCGGCTGAGGACACGGCCTCTCTGGCCACCACCGGCAGATATCCCAGCGCCTGCGCGTGGCGGGCCGACGTCTCGACGCCTATGTCGGTGGCTATGCCGGTGAAGACTATGGTGGTTATCCCCGCGTTCCTCAACAACAGCTCGAAGTTGGTGCCGACGAATATGGAGGTGGTGTTCTTGTTTAGCACGACGTCTCCGTCGCGCGGATAAACCTCCTTGTGTATATCGCCGGGGTTCCAGCTCCTCCTAAACGGCGACGCGAACCTCTCGGGAAACGGGGTGATCTTGGTGTAGACCACGGGCACGTCCAGCCGCCTGGCGGCGTCCACGAGCTCCTTCAGCTTGGCCAGAAACTCCTCCTTGTTGAATATGGCGTTCACGAGGGCCTCCTGGACGTCCCAGACCACCAGCACCGAGCTACTCCGCCTGATGAACCTCTTCAGCTCCTCGGGGTTCTGCATTGAGGATACCTCAGCCCAGTTTTAAATATTCGGCGTTGGCCTCGCGATACGCCTCCCGGAGCTCGTCCAACGCCGAGGTGTATATATCCAGTTTGGCCGCCGCCTCGTTCAGCTCGGCGACGGCGCTTGCGAGCCGCCTAAACCTCGCCTTCAGCTCCTGGACGCGGCCCCTCCCCCTCCTCATGTCCGCGGCCAGTCTCCTCAGCCCTCCGGCCAGCGCGGAGGCCCTCGCGTCCACGGCCCTCCTCACCATATGCCTGACCGCGTTGTACTGGTCGTCGGTGAGCCTCAACACCGCGTATTCGAGGAGGGGGCCCGTGCCCTTGGACTCCCAGCGCTCTATCAGCTCGCGTTTAGCCGCGCCGAGGGCCCTGTCGACCCTCTCCTCCGGCTCCCAGGTGATGGCCACGCCGGGCGCCACCTCCACGTGGCGGATGTCCCTCAGGATCCTCGCGGCTAGGCGCTCGTCTGTGGAGTGCACCAGCACCAGCAACACAAGCCCTTGGGAACGCCCCCGGTTATATACCAACTCCCTTCACCTTCACGGCCAGGGCGTACACCTTCGAGCCGTCCTTGACGCCGGGCGAGGACTCCACCCCGCTGGCCACGTCCACCATATAGGGCTTGAACTTCAACACATGCTCCACGTTGTCGGGCGTAATCCCGCCGGCAACTGCGACTCTGCCCAACGTCGAGACGGCCTCAATCAACTCCAGAGGCAGGCGTAGGCCGTAGCTGTAGACGGCGCCAGATCCCTTCACCGCGTCCACCAAGACGTACTCGTAGCGGCCGCCGGCCAGTTGAGCCGCCCTCCGCAGAACGTCGTCCCTGCCGAAGAGCACCACGGGGGCCAGGGCCACGCCTCTCCTCCGCGCCGAGTCCTCCACATCGGCGCCGAATACCTGCGGCATCTGCGCCACGGGGAAGTCGTAACGCGCGGCGAGGTCCACGGCCCGCGCCGGATCGTACGAGTCGAAGACCGCGACGGGCTTCGCCCTGCCCAGAACCGACGCCAGATCCCTCGCCAAGTCGGGCGTCGTCCTCCTCGGCGATTTGGTCTCCGGATCCACTATAAAGCCGGCGTAGTCGGCCACCCTATCCACAAGCTCGACGTCCGAGCGCCTCGTCAATCCGCAGATCTTCAGAAGCGTCACGGCCTGCTCGCCCTCACGACCGTCTCCACGTGCCGCGCAGCCAGGCCGGACTCTATAGTCCGTAGGGCCAGCTCGAGGCCGTCTCTGACGTCTCCCGCCAGGCCCGCCACGTATAGGGCGAGCGCGGCGTTCACGGCTATGGCGTATTTGGCGTCGCGGTCCTCCCCCCTCAAGCCTCTCAACGTCTTGGCCACCGACTCCTCCCTGGTGTCGGCCCTGGGCGTTCTGCCCCGCGGCACGCCTAGATCCTCGGGGGCGAGCTCGTACTCCTCCACCCTGCCGCCCTTCATCTCGGCGACCGCCGTGGCGCCCTCTATGGAGGCCTCGTCGATCCCCGGCTCGCCGTGCACCACCAGGACGTGCTCCAGCCCCAGCCTGGCGGCGGCCTCGGCCACCACCGGCATGAGCCGCCTCTCCGCCACCCCTATTATCTGTCTCCGCACCTGTCCTGGATTGGCCAGAGGACCCACTATGTTGAAAATGGTTCTGTACGGCAGCTTCTTGCGCACGGGGGCGACCCGGGAGAACGTGGGATGGTAGGCCGGCGCGAATAGGAAGGCGAACCTAGACCTCTTGAGGGCCTCGACGGCCTCGGCAGGCTTCAGGTTTATGTTGTAGCCGAGGGCCTCGAGGAAGTCGGCGCTGCCCGTCGGGCTTGTCACGGACCTGTTGCCGTGTTTGAGCACGTAGGCGCCGGCGGCAGACGCCACGAGCGCGGCGGCCGTCGAGAGGTTTATCGTCCTCTGGCCGTCGCCGCCTGTGCCCGCCGTGTCTATCGCCGGGAGGTCCACCTCGACCTTGACGCAGGTATCGCGCGCGGCTCTGGCGAAGCCCGCCACCTCCTCCGGCGTCTCGCCCCTCACCCTCATGGCCGTCAGCACGGCCGCTATCTCCACATCGCTCAGCTCCCCTCTCAGCATAGAGAGGGCGAGCGCGTAGCTCTCCTCGTAGCTCAAGGTCCCCCCCTCGCCGAGCTTTCTAAGCGACATGGGCCTTCTCGTATGCGTCCACGTCCAGGAGCCCGTGCCCCGATAGGTTGAACGCTATGACGGAACCCGGCGGAAGCTTCTTGGCTAGGTCCGCCACGGCCCTTATCGCGTGGGAGCTCTCCGGAGCCGGTATTATGCCCTCCGACCTCGCGAACGCGACAGCCGCCTCGAACACCTCCTCCTGCCTATAGGCCACGGCCTCCACCAGGCCCAGCCTCTTCAGTATCGAGAGGCTGGGGGCGGCTCCGTGGTAGCGGAGACCCGCGGCGTGTACAGCCGGCGGGACGAAGTCGTGCCCCAACGTGTACATCTTTATCATGGGCAAGACCCCGACCGCGTCCGGGAAGTCGTATCTGTACTCGCCCGCGGTGAGCTTAGGCGCCGCGGCGGATTCGGCGGCCAGGAACCTCGTCCTCCCGAAGCCCTCGCCCCTCAGCTTCATGCCTATCATGGGGTAGGCGAACCCCCCGAAGTTGGAGCCTCCCCCCACGCAGCCCACGGCGTAGTCCGGCTCCTCAGGCATCTGCCTAATCGCCTCGAGCCCTATGACCGATTGGTGTATCAAGACGAACTCCAGCACGCTGCCCGGAAGATACCGCCTCCTTTCGCCCGCCAGCGTGTACTCAACCGCCTCGGAGATGGCTATGCCCAGGGAGCCCGGGTGGTCGGGCCTGTTGAACTTCCTCCCGGTCTCGGTCACGTCGCTGGGGCTGGGGTAGACCGTGGCGCCGTACGTCTTCATGAAGGCGACCCGCTGCCTCTTGCTGTTGTAGGAGGACCTGGTCATGAACACAACGGCCTTGAGGCCGAAGAGGGCGGCCGCCAGCGACACCGCCATGCCCCACTGCCCGGCCCCCGTCTCCGTCGCGACCTCATCGGCCCCGTCCAGCTTGGCGTAGTACGCCTGGGCGAGCGCTGTGTTCAGCTTATGGCTTCCGACGGGCAGAGCGCCCTCGTACTTGTAGTATATATGGACCTTAAGGCCGAGCCTCCTCTCGAACCCCTCGGCCCTCCTGAAGGGGGTGGGCCTACCCATCCTCGCGTAGGCCTCCCTGACCTCCTCCGGTATCGGGATCCACCGCTCTGCGGTGAATTCTTGGTCTATCAGCGCCGAGGGCAGAATTTTCGTAAGCAACGCAATTCTGCTGTCCCCCTCGTCCGGATCCTTGGGAGGGGGGAGCGGCGCGGGGAGATCCGCGCCTATGTTGTACCACCTATCCACCCCGACGACATGGGGCCGAGTACCCGGCTCTATTTAAGCTTTGCCGTCCCTATATAGACGGCCAATATGCCGAGCAGTATGAGCGCCGATCCGACCACTTGATCCGCCGCGGGGACGGCCCCGAATGCCAAATAGGAGAAGAGGTAGGAGAAGACGGGGACCAGCAACGACAGCTCGCCCACCTTCACCGGGCCCAGCTCGCGCACGGAGCGGAACCACAGAAGCCAAGCCGCGCCTTGGGCCAACACGGCCAACGCCGTCAACAAGAGAGCGGCCTTGACCGTAAAGGACGATCTATAGGCCAGGGCGGCGAACGGCAACAGGAACGCCGCCGCGCCGTTCATGGCTGCCGTGGTGGACGTCGGCGGCCTCCCGGCCAACCATTTGCTGTAGACTACCGTGCCCAACGCCCAGATAAAGCCGCCGAGTATGGGCAATAGGTCGTAGAGGCCTACGCCGCCTCCAACCGCCGAGATCGCCACGCCGAGTACTCCGAGGGCCACGCCGAGGATCTCGTTGGGCCTTACCCGCGTCTTCAGGGCCATGGCTGAAAGGACTATAAGGAATAGAGGCTGGGTGTACATGAGAGACGAGACGAGCCCAGGGCTGTTCGACAACATGACGGAGAGATTTATCAACAACACGGTGGCGCCCATGTTCAACACGCCCGCGATGGCCGTCCTTCCGTCGATCTTAACCGGCCTAGATATCGCCGATAGGAATAGAAATCCTACCAGCGCCCTGAAAAACGCTATGAAGCCGGGCAAGAAGTAGGCGACCAAATACTTTGTCAGAGGATAGGCGAGCCCCCAGATGGCGGCGACGGCGAGCGGATAGGCGTACGCCCTCATCTAATAGCCCTCTTTATCTCGGCGAGGAACTCGACCGCGGCCTCCACGCCGCCATCCGCGAGGCGCTTCATGGCCGCGGTTCCCACCACCAGCCCGTCGGCCCCCGCCTCCACGAGAGCCCTCGCCTTGTCGGGCCCATCTATCGCGAAGCCGGCGACGAGGTAGGTCTTGCCTATATGCTCCCTGGCAAGCCTGATGTTCCTCTCGACGTATACCGGCAGCTTTATGCCGGTCGCCGCGTACAGGCCTATATATATGAACAGGGGGTCGTAGCCCGCGAGCCTCTCGGCGAGGGCGTAGGGGAATTTGCCGGGGAGGAAGAACGCGGGGGCCAGCCCGTTCGCCCTCATCGACGCCACGTAGGCGTCCAGCATCTCGGGCATGTCTATCAGGAGGTCGGGCAGGAGGACCGAGGCCGCGCCCGCCCCGGCCGCCGCTCTGGCCAGCTCGTCGAACCTGCCCGCGAAATCCTCGGCATAACCCATGAGGATGGCGTTCTCGGGGAGCTCCAGCCCCCGCAATGCGGCGATGCCCTTAACCGGCGCCGACCTATGGCTCGACCTGATGAAAGGGCCGTCGTACTTGGGGTTCTCCGTGGGTATCCCGACCTCCACGAAGTCGGCTATCCCGGCCGCCGCGTCTAGAAACTCCGCGAAGACGGCGCCGTTGGGCCAGCCGGCTGTCACATACACGCCGAGGCCCGGCCGAGGCAACGTTGCCATGGACGGCGGTTTTGGCCCCCTAAAAAATTTTGCCTACGTCAGCGCGAAGTTCTCGAGCTTGACCCCGTCGCCGACAGATCTATGCGGCCAGACCTTGGCGTTTATCAACACGGCGCCTCTGCCGACCGTCACGTCGTTGCCCAACACCGAGCCTATCAGGAGCGCCCCCTCGCCCACGGCGCTGTGCCTCCCCACTATGGATCCCTCGACCCTGGACCTCGGCCCCACCACGGATCTGTCCATGACCACCGAGTCGACGACCTCGGCGCCTTCGCCCAAGATGGTGTAGTTGTCTATCACCGAGTTCTTCAGGTAGACGCCCCTCCCTATCTTGACGTGTCTCCCTATCAGAACGTCGCCCTCCACCCTTACGTCGCCCGAGCTTATACGCTCCTTCAGCTCCCTCTTCAGAGCCAACGACTCGGGGCTCGTCCCCTGCACGAAGATCCGGGGCAGGACCTCCTCCGAGGCGAGGTCCGACGGCCCCAGGTTGTCCAGCAGATACCGCGTCGCCGCGAGGTACCTATCGGGGCTGCCCACGTCGAACCAAAAGCCCTTTGTGACGAACCCGTAGACAGGCAGGCCCGCATCTATCGCGGCCGGTATCACGTTGGACCCGAAGTCCATGAGCCCCTCTCTGTAGAGCCTCGACCCCACCTCGCCCTCCAGGAAATTTAGGAAGTCCTCAGAAAGGAGGTACAGCCCCGTGTTGACCAGATTGCTGGGGGCGTCCTCCCTCCTCTTGGGCTTCTCCACGAACCTCAAGATCCTCATCCTCTCGTCCACGGCGGCGACGCCGAACTCCTCCACGTTCTCCTCCTCCTTCAGGGCTATTGTCATAAACGCCTTGTTGGCCTCGTGGAATTTGTAGAAGGAATCCAGATCCATCTCGAATATGTTGTCGCCCTGCACCACCAGCACCGGCTCCTTCACGCCGTAGTACTCCAGAGAGATCTTCACAGCCTCCGCGTTTCCCCGGGTCTCAGCCCTAGGCATGTACCTCAGGCGGACCCTCACGCCGTATTCCCTCTCGAGCCAGTAGCCCTCGCCGAAGTAGTCGTAGATGTCCTTGTAGTTGTAATAGCCCCTGACCCCCATTATGATCTCCTCGACGCCCTGCCTGGCCAAATTAACCAGAGTGAACTCTATGAGGGGCCTGTTGAGCATGCGGACCATGGCCTTGGAGGTCTCCACGGTGAGAGGCCGGAGGCGCACCGCCTCGCCGCCGACGGGAATAACGGCAACTCTGACGCCCATACATATCGGTACGCCTTAACATAAATTTTAAGCCGGCGTGACCGCCTTGTAGAAGGCCATCTGTCTAGCCTTCTCGTAACAATGTTTTAGCTGTTCGTAGAGGTTTTTCTCTCTGAACCTCTCGTCGACGTAGCGCGATATGTAGCGCCTCAGGCCTTTTACATATTCTATACCTCTGGCAGACGCGATCTCTCTGAGCCTTCCGTCGGGTATGGAGTCGGGCTTGAACCGCCACAGCCAATTGGCCAGAGACTCCATCGCGGCGCCCAGCGCCGCCACGTCCTCCGGCGGCACGAGGAGGCCTACCCCCTCGCCGCTCCGGAAGTCGGCGACCACCTCGGGCAGCCCGCCGGTCGCGGACGCTATGACGGGCGTCCCCACCGCCATGGCCTCTATGGCCGAGATGCCGAAGGGCTCCCAACGGGAGGGCATGACGAGCGCAGTCGCGGCGTAGTTGAGGGCCATGTAGAGGTCTCTGGGGATCTTAGCGAAGGAGAGGAAGGCCCTCCCCCACCTCTCGCGGACGAGGCGCCTTAGGTACTCCTCATATCCGAAGTCCCCCACGGATACGGCGAGCACCAGAAGGCGCGCCGAGGGGGAGAGGTCGAGCGCCCTTATCGCCAGATCGAGCCCCTTCTGGCTGGTCGCCCGCCCCACGGCCAGGAAGAGGGCACCTCCTCCATCTAGGTGCCCCTCCCCTCCTATCCTCTCCACCGCCTCAACCAGGCGCCAGGGGGAGCCGTCGGGGGCCAGCCTGCGGAAGTGGGACTCGGCCTCCTCGATCCTCCAGTCCGTGGAGTTGTAGAGGACGCACGACTTGCCCCTAAGCCAATCGCCGTACTTCGAAAGCGCCTCGCGCAGGTATCCCCAGCTCACGCTGGACACCACATCGCTCTCCACGGCGGCGAAGCCCTCGACAGAGCCCCCCACGGAGTCCCACACGGCTGAGTACAGCTCCTGCCTGTGGCAGCAGACCCTCCAGACCAGATGGGGCCTGTCCGGCAGACCCGCCCATTCGGCGGAGGCGTAGTGCCACGGGAAGGAGTAGCCCGACGACAGGTGGATCGTGTACACGAGAGGTATCGCAAGCCCCTTCCTCTCTGCGTAGTCCCTCAGGGCTATCCCGGCGAGCCCGGAGTGCCAGTCGTTGGCATGTATTAGGTCCGGGAGCCCGTACCTCTCGGCGTAGGACACCACCGCCCTAGCGAATAGGGCCGCCTTCTCCTCTACGTTCTCGTAGGGGTACCACCTGTCGAAGACGAGGCCGGTGGCCGTATCCAAGCCTTTGAACATAACCACCTCGATCCCGTCGACCTCGGTCCCCTCAGCCCCGAGGCAATAGGGATAGGGCCTCCCGTCGAGGCCGCGCCTATCCCCACAGACCCGGAAGTCCAGCGGCGATAGGGGAAATCCCCTGTTGGGGTCCAGATGCCTTCCGTGCGACGGCATTAGGACGGTCACATCGATGCCCCGCCTGGCTAAAGCCGTTGCGTACTGCCTCACGGCCTCGCCCAGCCCGCCCACCTTGACCAAACCCGCATATTCGAACGTCAACAGAAAAACCTTGTTCACCGCCTCGGGAGCTCTCATGGCGCACATATTTCTCGTATATCAAAATTGAGATCCGCCGGGGGCCTCGACGGATCGCGGCGAGCTCAAGCAGATTTCGGCATGATACGTAGGAGACGTGGAGCGACGGCGCATCGACGGCCGCGCCTTGTCCAAAATCCGCGATGCTGAGGGGCGCCGCATACCCCCGCTTCTGTCGGGGTATCGATCTGACCCCCTACCCGGGCCTCGCCGCGGCCTCACAGGCCCTGCTTGGGGGCCGCGGCGCCGGCTGGTTTTTACCCCCGCCTTTCGGCGGCCCGCCGGCGCCCTCCGCGGGCGGTGCGGGAGGTTCCAGAGGGCGGCCGTCTCCGAGCCGCCCCCGTCCCCTCGGCGCCCGGCCATGTTGTTTATCGGGATAAAAATCCTTAACCGAGGCGTCTATCGAGGAGCCCTTTTCGAGGCAGGCCCTCGTCGGGGCTGAGAGTTTTTATAGGGGTCGTCAGGCGTACGTGCGCTCCGGCAGGGATATCTTGGGCCTAATCGCGCTGATCGCGACGTTGACGATCGCGGCTAGGTCCGTGAACTACATGGTGCAGAGCACCGTGCCGCCTCTGGCCAGAGAGCTCGGCTTCACGCCGTCCTCGATAGGCTTGTTGGCCGCCGTAGGCGCCGTCGGCCAGCTCATCGGCAGCTCCGTGGTCAACATCGCGCTGGGACCCTCGCCTAGAAGGAGGGCCTTAGTCGCCGCAACGGCGGCGATTCCCCCGGCGTTGGCGGCCTTCTGGCTGTCCGGACCCGCCGGGCTTTGGGCCGCCTCCTTCATCTCGGGCCTATCCTTCGGCGTGGTTATGCCCAACTTGATAAATATCGCGTCGGTGAGGCCCGAATACGCCGAGAGGTTGCTCGCGGCCTACTCCCTCTCGCTGAGCACGAGCCTCGTCATAGGCCCGGCCTACGAGACGGCCGTATTGACCAGGTATGGCTACAGAGAGGTGTTTCTCTTCTTCCTACCCTTCGCCGTAACCCTGCTCGCCCTGTCGCCGAGGATCCCCATAGTCGGGTCTAGATCAGCCGACCTCCGCGCGACCTATAGATCCGCGCTGTCGAGCAGAGGCTTTATATCGGCGGCGTTGGCCATTACGTCGTATAACGTGCCCTTCATAGCCCTCGTGACCTATCTGCCCATATACGCCTCGGAGGAGCTGGGGCTTGCAAGGGCCGCGGCCTATTCTCTCTTCCTGCCCTTCTTCGCCGTGTCCATGCTCACGCGCCTCTACATGTTCCTCCGACCTGTCAGGGACGTGAACAAGGCCTTCGCCGCGTCCGTGGCGCTGACCTTGTCGGGCCTGGCCGTCCTCTACGCGGCCAGGGACTACGCCTCGTTGGCCACGGCCATGGCCATCCTCGGCGTGCCTCACGGCAGCGTGTTCACCATCTCGACCATAATGATAGTCAGGACGACGACGTTGGAGGAGAGAAACGCCGTTAATTCCCTCTTCTCGTCCTATCTGGTGGTTTTAGGTATGGCGATTCCGCCGGCCCTAGGCGCCGCGGCCGAGCTCTGGGGCTACGGCGCCATGTGGCTCCTCCTGGCCCCCTTGGTGGCGGCGATGTCAGCCGCCTTCTTCTCGTTGTTCGGCAAAACCAGGGAGTTCAAAAGCCCTATTTGATGAGCAACCCTATCACGAGGCCTATTATGAACGTGAGGGAGGAGTAGGGGATCATGGCCTTCAACACGCCGAGCTTCTCCGCGGCTTGGTAGGCCGTGTAGCCCAGGCTCTGGATTATGCCCATGGCAGCGGACGGCGAGATGTAGCCCACGGCGACCGCCAGCAACAATATGGCCAACAACACTATGGCTACGCCTATGAGCCGTCTTATCAATACGCCTATAAGTAAGCCGAATATGAAGGGCACGACCAAGGCGAGAGCCTGCGTCAACGGTATCATACCACTATAAACATAGCGGATTTAAAAACATTTGGGGCCGCACGCCCGCTCCGATACGTCCGCGGACTCCATTATGCGGGGCAGGGAGATCGGCGATAAGAACGCTGAGAGCTCGTTCGCCTACTTGGCGGAACCTATGGCGCAGGCGTTCAGCGGCGGGCATCTCGGCTTGATGCGGCGAGGTGCCCTTGACCAAGCCCCTCGGGCTATGGGGATGAATTTATAAAGTGCGAGCGGAGATACGCCGCGGTGGCGTTCGCCTGTATGCCCAACTGCGCGTTGTGCTGCAGAGCCAGCCCCGTGACCGTGTTGCCGCATGAAGTCTACGTGCTGGAGTCGCTGGCGCGCGACCTGGATGTGAGGGTCAAGTTTGCGCCGGCCTATACGCTCCTCGACGCCGTAAGCGGCGTGAGGGTAGCGCTCAGCTACCTGATGCTTCTCGACGGCGAGGGCAAATGCCCATTCCTCAGAGGAACTAAGTGCCTCGTCCACGACCTCTACAAGCCCCTGACCTGCAGATCGTTCCCCTATCTGCCCAAGGTGATAAAATACGAGCTGGATCCAGTCGCGAAGGAGATAAGGATGGAGATAAACTTCGTCATGTCGACCCTCTGCCCCGTCGTCAAGTCCGACCTGTCCCCCCGCGATCTGGTCAAAATGCGCGACATAAGGATCGCAGTCCAGTACGCGCCGAAGGAGGTCGAGGTGGCCAGAGAGACCGTGGAGAGGAGGCTCTTCTACGCCCGCATATTGAGCGACCTCTGGCAGAAGGGCTACGTGGAGCTACAAGACGGGGCCAACAGCCCCTTCCACCCGGTCGTCAACGGCTTTGCCTTCATACGGCGCTTCCGGCCCGAGTTAACCATAAAGGATCTGCTCTAGCCGTATATCCTATAGAGCATGTAGATTCCGACCGCGACGATGATGGCGCCGTACGCCTTCCTCAGCGCGTCCTTAGGCGCCTTCACGGCCAGGCCGGTGCCGAGGTACCCGCCGCCGATGCCGCCCAGCACGTAGAGCACGGCTATGAGCGGTAGCACATCGCCGTAGTACCAATACTCGGCGCCGGACGCCACGCCGAACGTCCCGACGCTTATCAGGCTGGTCCCTATGGCCCTGGTTATGCAGAGGCCGGCCGAGAACATCAGGCTCGGCACGATCAAGAAGCCGCCGCCTATGCCGAAATATCCGCTGAGGAGGCCCACGACGAGCCCGAGGCCGGCGACCTTGGCCATAATCGACGGCGTGAGCCTCGGGCATCTCCTCACCGCCTCAGCGACCCTCTCGACCTCCGCCAACCCGCCTGCCCTCGCAGGCTCTCTCCTCACAGCGACGTATATGCCTAGGGCTATCATCGCTATTGCGAAGTACGTGAGGAGGGACGTGCCGGGCGTGATGTGGCCCAGATACGCGCCTATCAGCGAACCCACGAGGCCCACGGCGGCGAACATCGCGCCTACTCTGGGCGCTATGTTCCTCTTTTTAAAGTGCATATAGGAGTTTATGAATGCGTTTATCCCCACGGCCAGCGCCGTCGTGCCTATGGCCACATGCGCCGAGTTCGGCAGGGCGGAGAGACCGACGAAATAGAGGAAGAGCGGCACCGCGAGTATGGATCCGCCTCCCCCTATCAAGCCCAGGGAAAACCCCACCAGCACCCCCGATATGACCGAAAGGGCGTACTGGACCAGTCCTATGTCCATGAGATGCGGGTTATTGTATCAAAAATATAAATTTTTTGTCTTATTCATGACATAGGGAAAATAAACATGTTAAAAATATAATATTTTTATTAAATTAAAATTTACTTATTTACTATAAGAAAAGAGATAAAAACTAATTAGATATCCATATTCGATGAAAATACAAGACGCGGTGAAGCTGGCGGTGGAGGGAAACCCCTTGTATTCGCTGGTGATGTCGACGGGCCTCGCCAACCTCTCGGCGGTCGCACGCGCCATAAAGCCCCTCGTCGATGCGGCCGCCGGAAAGGACGTGAAGATAGCCACCATAGTCAAGGCCTTGGAGAGGCTCGAGAAGTCCCTCATGCGCTCGTCGCCGAGACCCGAGGACTTTAGATACGTCGAGTCGGTGGCCTACAGCGGCATGGCCGTGGCCGAGGGGGGCCGTGTGGATCTCAACTCGATCTACAGCTCTGGGGAGCCCTTCGTGGCGCTCAGCGACGGGGCCAAGACGTGGATCCTGGCGCCGGCCCGCCTTCTGGGCCGCGCGGAGGCCGACAGAGGCCTCGTCAAGGTGGTGTTTCCCCGACAGGCGCCTGTGGGCGCCGTGACTCTCCTAGTGCAGCTCATGAGGGCGGTCGGCATAAGCCCCGAACACGTGTTGAGGCACGACAACCAGATATACATAGTGGCCAGGAGGGAGGATCTGCCCGGCATATTGAGCCTCGTGGAGAGGGTAAAGAAACTTGCCGAGGGAATCCGCTGAGACCAATGGGCGCAGGTCGCCAGCCAACGCGCTCTGTTTCAGCACCGCGCTCGCGACGGCCGCCGGGGCCGTCCTCCTGGAGGTTGCGTTCCACTGCTCCATCTCGAGCCCCGCCGTTCTATCCCTCTTCCTAGGGTCTATTGTGGCTATATTGATGTCTGAGGTCGCTATCTTGAGAAATAGAATCAGTTCCATAAAATAGTATATGTCCTCACTGTTAAAAATGCATCGTTGTTTATCCTCCTATGTCGGCAAGGCTCTACGCGACGGCGCTCGCCGTCGCCGCGATCCAGTTCATAGTCGTGGTGCAAATAGCGCAGTGGCTCTACCCCAACTACAACGTGTGGACCAACTACATAAGCGATCTGGGCAACAGGTCGCTGGCGGGGCCGCTCATATCGACGCTCTTCAACGCGTCCGCGGCGGCTCTGGGCGTTCTGGTCATGGCCTCCTCCTACGGGGTGGGCCGCCTGACGACGAGGAGGGCCGCCTCGACGGTCCTGCTCGGCCTTTCGGGCCTGGGGGCGCTTGGGGTCGGCCTATTCCCCGAGGGCTCGCCCTACGGCCTCCACACCGTCTCGGCCCTCACCGCGTTTCTCTTCGGGGGGTTGGCCGTCGCGGCGCTCGGCGTATATACGGCCGTGCCGAAGGCCCTCAGATGGCTGGGCGTCGCCTTCGGCGCGATCTCCCTGGCGTCGCTGGCGGCCTACATAGCGCTGGGCGAGCCGCCGATAGTGGAGAGGCTGGTGGTCTACCCCATCTTGATATACGCAGCGCTGTACGGAATATACGTGGCGGCAAAATGGGGCTAGTTTAGGAGCGAGCAACGGACCAACCTAACCTCTTTCCTGTCGGTGCAGAGCTCCCTATCCACCCCGAGGCACCTCACGTCTAGAAACGGCGCTATCAATAGGTGTTTCGACGTCACGTATTTCTTGAGCTCCATCATGTAGAAGACGTACGCCGCGGGCTAAAAACCGATCGGAGGGTGCAGGTCCTGCACTGAACGCCCGGCTACGCGATCGATCCGTTGAGCAGCTCGACCAGCTTCTGGAGCGCCGCGCCGTCGGCCTCCTGGCGCGATCCCAGCACGTTCATGTTGAGGCTGAGGGGCGTCAGCGCGATGTCTCCCTCCTCGTGGACTATATAGACGTCGGTGCCCGGCTCCGCCTTCACCAACTCGCCGTATAGCCAGTAGTAGATCCCGCCGCGCGGATCCCTCCTCTTGTCGACCCTCTGCGAGAACTTCACCTTGGCGGCAGGCGCCAGCTTCACCACGGCGCCCGGCCTGAACCTCTTGGGGAAGTTAAGGCTTATGACGTCGACCCCCTTCGGCATGCCGAACTCGGCCACGAACTTGACCGCAGTCTTGGCGACGTTCCTGATGGCCGATATGAGGGCCGGGTCCTCCAGGAGCTCCTCCGGCTCGTTGACGTCGACGGAGAACGCAAACGCCGGTATGCCCAGGAGCGCCGCCTGCATGGCCGCGCCTATGGTACCCGACGAAAGGATGACCTGCAGCGACGTGTTGTCGCCCACGTTGATGCCCGAGAGGACCAGATCTATGCGGTCGACTATCTCCAGAGCAGCAAGATACACCGTATCGGACGGCGTGCCCGACGTGGCGTATGCCTGCACCCCCTCGAGCTCCATCTTGGATATGCGGAGGGGCTTGTGGAGCGTTATGCCGAGGCCCGACGCGGACTTGGGCGTCTCGGGAGCCACGACGTATACCCTCCCCAGGTCCTTGACGAAGGAATACAGCATCCGCAGGCCCGGCGAATATATCCCGTCGTCGTTGGTCACCAGTATGTTCATGTAGCTCTCCAAGGCCCCATCTTTAAGGTCGTAGCCCCCATACGGCTCCGCCTTAGGGCCGGAGACGCCTTTTAAGGCTGGCTTAGGCGGCCGCCGAAATGTATGCCGCGTAGATCCCGGCGGAGGTCGCCGGGGAAATGTTTAAAATGTTTTGTGTGTTTGTGGGGCGAGCCCGGTCGTCTAGCGGCCAAGGGGCCACGGAGGGCGGTCCGGGCCGCGTGCCCGGACGCAGCCCGGCTATGGATGCGGGGAGTCCGTTGGGACCCGCAACTCTGGACCGGAAGGGGAGAAACCCCGTGGCCCGGGTTCGAATCCCGGCCGGGCTACCATTTCTTCTAGCTATCGCCTAGTCTGAGATATGATGAGCAAATTCCCATGTTGGCTGTTGTTAGTTCCACGTATAGGCCAGGTTCGGCGCTTCGATTTAATATCGACCGCCCCAGCAACCTGTCCATCCTTCTGCTCCTCTCGACCTCCTCGACGTAGGGCCGCGCCGGCTCGGCGTACATCCCTGACTCACAGCGATGGCAACTTTAAAGAAGTAGTAAAGATGTTGAGAGATGAAAAGGGGGTGTCTTTTCAAGATTTTTTCGGCGATCTCCCTCTGCCTCGGCGTGCCGTTCTCCGCCTTTTCGGCGAGGTAGAGCGCTACGGCTCTTCTGACGGCGTCGTCTTCCTCTGCAAGCTTTAGAAGGTCCGTGGTGGAGATGTAAACCACGTAGCTAGCGCTGGACTTTATTATGTTCGGCCTAAACCCGGCCGCCTTGAGCTTATCGATGGCTTCTAGCGCCTTCTTAATATCCTTGGTGTAGTACTCGGCAAGGAGTGAGCCACCTCTGCCGCTGACTAGGCGCAGATGCATTATAAGCCCAGCCACAGCCACGATGCCAAGCTTCCTATGCGGCGTAGTAAGTTTTTTCGGTTCCGGCTTCGTGGTGGTTTTGTGCTGTCTCATCTTTTCGTCTATTTTTTCAATGGGGACCGGTTTAATATCTGGTTCCGCTTTTGTGCCGTTGTTCCGCGTTTTTTTATTTGGAGCATCGTCTGCCAACATCTTTATGTAGTTCCACTTGTGCGATCTCAACGCATCAAGCAATGTGCCGTATACGCCTGCAGCATCTCTGAGCTTTGCAAACGCCTCTGTACCGCTAGCGATAACAGCTTCATAACGTCCAATTGGTTTACCAATCTTCTTTGGCTCCTTCGAAGCTATTACAACGTATTTACCTCGCAACGTGGCATTGTTATTTGCTTCTCCGTCGCCTAGCCACATAGTGAATAGAGGCGTCCATTCCCCATGTTTAAAATGGTTCATGACAAGAGTGATTGCTTCGTCCTTACTCCACTTCTGTTTCCAACTTCTTGCGATCATGCGTATTACCACGCTTACGCCTTCGCGCGTCAAGATGACTCTGTCGACGCGTATATAAAGTGCTCCATTCCTCACTACTGCCCATGCAAATACCTGCCAAGGCCGTGACGTAGACATGGATGGTCGCATCTTGGCTTCGGTTTCGTCGCTCGCACGCCATCCTATCTGAAGAAGTTTAATCTTTTCCTCTGGAAGCTTCAGCACGTCGGGAAAACGCGTTGAGGCGCTTATGCCGTTGATATGAATATAGAATGTTTTTCCCATATACATCCACCCGTCCGGCGCGTATAGCCGATCCCCCTCTATTCTGTAGGTGCCGTTCTTTATCGCCTTATATACCGCCTTCAGCTTCTCTTTCGTCTGAATCCACGCCTTCAGCAGAAGTTTTTTCATTATATCCCGGAAGTGAAGTAACTGTCTCTTCTCGTCCTCCGAGAGCCGAAACGTCTTTATGATCTCCTGCGTCGCGTATTCGACGTACAGCATCCACGCCGGGAAGGCCCAGTCCACAGGCCCCCGCAAGACTCCGCGGGTGGAGACATGCTTAAGCACCTCTTCGATAGTTGGCGGCTTCTCGACAGGCCTCAGCGCGGGCTCTAGACGTTCTTTTATCTTGTCTATGTATCTATCCATGACGTGGTAAACAATGTGATGTATGTTGAACTGCTAGCCTCTCCATGACACCTCTTACAGTTCATTATATAAGCCTTCTCTCTACAGGTAAAGACTGACAGGTGCAGGCTCACAGGTGCGGGCTTATAGGTGTGAATACACCTGTGAGGAAATGCCTGCAGGCGCACACCTGCAGGCAACGGTTCATAGTTTTTATGTGTCGCCGTCAACATTCGCTTCATGATGGTGAGGCCCAACAAGACGAAGCCAGAGGGCTACATGCGGCCTCTGGCCGTCCCCGGCGGCAGAGGACAATTCCCCATGCCTGCATGGCTCAAACAACCTGTGGCCCGGGTTCGAATCCCGGCCGGGCTATTTCGCCGTTGTTGCTGGGGCACCATAGTGGACTTTCAGCACACTGATATGGAATGGCTGATTTACGAATTAAACGGCGTCAGGCGGCCTATGCAGGATTTGACCGTCGGTGTGGGGTCGGCTGTAGCCTTCTCACCTCTTCGTCGTCTGGCAGAAGGCGCCTATTGCGTCGCATAGCCCTATCTGCGGCACACAAGTGTCGACAGAAGCCGCTGATCTAAACGGGGATTGTGGACATATGCAAGTCCCCCTGAGGGGCTGGCCCCTGTGCTCCGCTTGGCCCTGGGGCCGCCGTGTGCCGTCAGCACGTAATTTTCTCGCCTATCCTTCCGCCCGGCCCTCTCATCCCTACTGCGCTCTTCTCCTCGACCCTTACAATCACGTCGAAGAGTATGTCTAGGTCGTGCAGATCTCTGAGAGATACCACGACCGCCTTGCCGCCTCTGGCCGTCTGCAACAATATGCGTAGCGCCATGTAGAGCACGGAGGATCCGTACAGCGCGGCGAGGGCCTCCAGCCCTCTTACGAAGACCACCTCCCCGTCCCAGGAGGACACCGCCGCGAGCATCTCCTCGACGTTCAGCCCGACGTCGACGCTGTCCACCCCAAAGCGGTCTGCATACACAGCCCCGGCGCCCGAGACGGCGATATATAGCGCCTTCCTCCCCCTCTCCTTCAACGACCTGGCCGCCTTCAGCATAAGCCAGGTCTTCCCCGCGCCGACCGGGCCCACTATGGCGTGCAACAGGCCTTTGTACAGCCCACCGACGACCTCGTCCAGGCAGGTGCCCGTCTCCAGCCGCTCGACGGCCGCCCTCGTCGAGGCGACCGGCGCCAGGAAGACCATGCCCCTCCCCTCTCTTATGACGAACGGCAGGGAGAAGCCGGCCCTCCCGCCGCGCACCTTCTTGACCACGGCCTCCCTCACGGCGCCGTATGGGTACACCTCGTAGTCGAGCTTGATCACGTTGTCCGCTATATACGTCACCTTGGAGGCCGCCTCCTCCTCCGCCGTGATGAAGACGTCGACGCCTCCCTGCTTGACGGCGCGGTAGAGGATGTTATGGATCGCGCCGACGCCGCCTCCAGCGGCGAGGGCCTCGGTCACCGAATCCACGACGAGCGCCTGCGGCCTCTCCCGCGCCACGGCGTCCAGAAGAGTCTCGAAGAACGCCTCGGCGTCGATGAGCGGCGCCTCCCAGAACGTGAGCCTCCCGCCGAAGTCGTAGCCCAACGCCGCCATGTTGCGCCGGAAGGAAACCTCGTCCTCGAACACAGAAACCCAGAATATCCTCTCGTAGTTGCTGTAAGTATACCAAGCCGCGAACGTGGTTTTGCCCGCCCCCGGAGGCCCGTATACCAACGTCACGCCTCTAAGCCCCAGCATAAATAGATGGTGAAAACGAGAATATAAAGATGTTAAATCAATACTTCCTTCTATAAAACTATCGAATTAAATAGTAGATCGAAGTCTTCTAATACACCCGACAGCTCCGTAGCGACGCCCAGATCCAGGTGAGATGCATGTAACGAAAACGAATACCGGACTTGCGCGGCTCATGCCGCCCGAGGGAAAGACGGCCAGATCCGTGGATCCTCCGCCTGAAGGGCATCTTCATATTCGAGCGTCGGAACGCCGAGCATCTCGAAGACTCCCCGACTTGATGGCCTAAGCCGACGGCGCCTGGAGGGCGCGCCTCCCTCCTGCAGACAGGGCCAGTACGCCGAGGGCGGCGCGAGCCGCCGGAGCGGGGATGGAGGTCTTGCTTACCGTCGTGCGTCTAGCGGCTGTCGGCTACGCGGAGCCGATCGGCTTGTCTGTCCAAGCCGCTCTGTCGCTCAGCATGCGCCTCAGCTCCTCGATCGTGGCGTCGCAGTTGCGGCGTCTCAGCCAGTCGGCAAGCATGCGGAGTATCAGCTCGGCGTTGTGCACGCCCACGGACTTCTCCAGCACCTCCAGCACGCGCCACGGCTCCTCGACTATGAAGTAGTCCAGGGGCTTGCCGAACGCGGCCGACGTCCTGTAGTGTATGAGCGCGCGCAGCGAGAAGTCGAGGGAGCCGTAGAACTGGGCCAGAAGTCCCTTGGTGACGCAGGTCATGGCCCGAACGCGACAGTCTTTCTGCCTCGGTCGACCGCCCACCTGAGCTCCAGAGGCGTCGCCAGATCGGGCGCATGCACCTCGACGCGGTCTCCCCTGAGTATTAGGATGTAGTCGAAGAGGGAGCCCGAGGCCCGCTCCACCTCGCTCCACGCGCTGTATGAATTGAACAACGATATGGTGACTACTGGCCGCTCCAACGCCGATAGATAGACTTGTAAAGAGTCTATGAGGAACCCCGCGCTTGTTAGTGCAACTACTTGCTCGAAATGGTCGATGAAGTGCACATCGTACCCTCCACGGTCGACTCTCACGGCTTCATTCCAACAAAGAGCGAGATCTCCGTGCTCCGCCGCCGGGTGGTAAACCCATTCGACGCCTTGCGCCCTCCAGTCCAGCCCGAGCGCCTCGGCGAATTTCAGGAAGGCGGGCACCACCTTGTGGTGGTGGTACAGCACCTTATACCCCCTCCCGGCCATGTTTATCGCCGCGACCGCCGCCAGCTTGCTGGCGAGCCCGTCCGGCGGCCCCACCACGGCCGCCACGCTGCCCCTCAACAGCCCTCCGCCGAGCGCCTCGTCGAGCCCCGGCAGGCCTGTCGCCAGCCGCTCCGACGGCGGCTCCCTGGACTCCTCCCTCGGCTCTATCACGACGGGGCCCTCCTCGGTTATGATGTAGGGGAGAGAGGCGTATCTGACCGGCCGGCCTCTCGCCTTTAGGACCTTGATGTTTCTAATGGATATCCCCTCCTCTATCCTGTGCTCCACCTCTATTATGGTGTCGGCCACGTAGTCCGCCGGCGAGACCTCCACTCCTTCCTTGATCAGGATGACCGGCATCTCGCGGGATATCCCGTGGTAGAACACGGCGTGTATCAGCTCCCGCTCGCCGTCGGCCGTCAGGGCGCTTATGCCGTCGACGACCACTACGTCAGGCCTCAGCGACAGCACCTTCTCGACGATGAAGTCCACCGGCGATTTGTCTCTGACGCTGACCAGGTCGAAGACATATCTAGGCGGCTTGAGGCCGGCGGAGGCTAGGTACTTGGCGAGGCGCTCGGCCGTCTCGTAGAAGGTGAACCAGGCGGCGCCCCCAAGCTCAGAGGCCGCCCTAGCCGCCAGAAGGGTCTTACCGGCGCCGGGAAGGCCCTTGATGACGACAACACCCTGGAATAAATCAGTAATTCCGGTATGCATACTAGTCCGCCTATATTGATTTAAATAGTTTATTATAAAATGCGATTCTTTTTTTTAACGGTAATTAAACCGAAATCGGATCGGATGCGCAACGCCGATGCGGGGCTATCCGTCTGGCGGAGCCCGCCGCGGCGGCTTTAGCCGGGAGGCAGAGCCCGGCCTGCGGAAGGCCATCGATGGGCTGTAAAACCGACACCTGGAGGGCGGCGGAGGCCCTCCTGCCGACATGCCGGCTTCCCCGGGGCTTTGCGGACCTCAAGAAACCCACGCGTGGCCTTGGCTTCCGGGTTCTTAAGGCTTTGCGGCTTGTGGATCTCAGTCAGTTCGATTCGGCCGGGCTATGTATACGGTCGACTTGGAGCAGACTTTCTAGAGGTGCGGCGTGGGTAAGGGCCTATGGCCTACGTCCTCTTCCAATGCCTATTTCCCTCAACATGGTGCCTATGCCCAGGATGCCGACCACGGCGAGCACCAGTATCGTGCCTATGTTTATCGAGTCGAGGTTGGGGACGGGGACTCCGGTGGCGACGGCCCACGCGTCGACCTCCGGCAGCGCGACGATCAGGCCGCCGGCCGCTATGAAGAGGAGGCCGCCGTAGTAGAGCGTAAGGCCGGCAGTCCGCCTCGCCACCCTCCTTATCTGTTCCTCGGTGAGGCCCCTCATCCTCATGATGGCCCCGAATAACGCGCCGAAGACCACCTGCACGGCCATAGTGCCGAGCCCGAAGAAGAGGCCGGGGAGCGGCGCGTAGGCGATAGACCCCGTCTGGGGGGCCAAGACGAAGGTTATCACGCTCGCGTAGGCGCCGAAGCCGAAGCCGGCTATGAGGCCGTGCACCACGGTCATGCCCAACGGGACATCCCTCTCCTCGAGCTCGTGCATGGGAACTCCTCCGACCTCGTCGCTGTGATGTCTACGTCCTCCCAGCAGGACGTCGATGGGTAGGTGGACGTACCTGCCCTTAATGACGTAGAGGCCGGCGGCCGCCATGGCGACGCCCACCGCCACGTATACAGGCCCGTCGAGGTTGTACTGGTTGTATATCTGGGCGAGGCCTAGATATCCCAGCGTGGTCAAGAGCGCCCTTTGTACGGTAAAGCCGAGCGAAAATAGGAACCCGGCCTTCATGCCGCCGCGGGTGCTGTATTTACCTACGGCGTAGCTGAACGTTATGGGCCAGGTATGTTCATCCGGCGTCGCGCCGTGCAAGATGCCCAATATGAAGGATATCAGCAGTATCTCTCCCAGATGTAGGCCGCTTGGAGGGTTCAGCAATAGCTGGAGCCAATTCATGGAACCAGTAGGGATTTCCCTATAAAAACTTGTGCACGCAATTAGCGATGTTGACCGAAGATTTTCGGAGCTCCGTGCACTGGCTCAGCAGATCGGCGAAACGCTTTTATCCCGGCCGGCCCAGCTATACGGCAGGATCGGCCGCCGAGAGGGCCGCGGAGCCCGCTGTGAGCGCGGCTCCGGCTCCCTACGGCTCTGCGCTTTATCGACGGCCCACGACATATAGGGCGGCTCCCGCCGTGAGGAGCACTATCTCGTACGCCTCCAACGCGGCCGCCGAGGGCCAAGGCGCCGCTAGGGCGCCCGCCAGGGCGGCCAGGAATACGGCCGCATACGACAGACCGAGCCGTTTCCCTCCGGCGAGGGCTAGGCCCAGCCCGTATATCAAGAAGCCGAGGAAGGCCTGTATGAAAAACCAGGTGGAGACAAATACGTGAGGCCGGGTGCCCGCGTGGTATATACCTATCAAGGCGAGGAAGACGGCCGATATGGATATATAGGCGCCGCCCACCGCCTCCAGCTTGTTGGACGAAGACGCTATTATGTCCATCGAAAAAAGTCCCAGGAATACGGCCGCCACGATCAAGCCCGTGTTGTAGATCCAGGGGTCGCCGGCGCCGGGCCCCCCTAGGTCGCTGAAGGCGTCCCTGAAGAAATCGAACCAGGGGTTGACGGCTATGGACAGGGCCGCCGTTGTCCAGAAGATCGCCGAGGCGATAAGCCCCATATATTTGAAGGGAGACCTGGGTCTACCTAAGTCCATGTACTTTATACCATAGTTACATTTAAATTAGTTCTTTCACCCTACTATGGCCCAACCAAAGGTGGGACCGAGTCTAAAGGTAGGACCGGGGCTCGTGGCCGGAGTCATGTCGGGGACTCTCCTGGAGTGGTACGACGCGTTTCTCTTCGTAGTGGCGGCCACCTACGTGGGCGCCGCCTTCTTCCCCTCCAAGAACCCTCTGGCGGAGCTGGCCAGCGTATTTCTCGCATTCTTCCTGGGCTATCTGGCGCGTCCAATCGGGGCGTTGCTCTTTGGATACATTGGCGACCGCTACGGCAGGAGGCAAGCCATGTTCTGGACCTTGACTCTCGCTGGGTTGGCCACCGCGCTGATAGGCGCCGTGCCTTCGTACTCGGCCTGGGGTTCGGCCGCCATCATAACCGTCGTCGCGTTGAGACTTCTGCAGGGCCTGGCGCTCGGCGGCGAGTGGGGCTCTGCGGTCAACTATTTGTTTGAAAACGTCAAGAGGCGGCGTCTGTTCATGTTATTCGTCCAGAGCGGCGTGCCTCTCGGCCTGCTGCTGGCGGCCGCCGTCATGCTGGGCTTGACCGTAGCCCTGGGCAACGGCGCCGTGGCGGCGTGGGGCTGGAGGATCGCGTTTCTCCTATCCCTCATCATAGCCATCATAGGCATCCTCTTCAGGATTAGATTCGGCGAGACCATCGAATACCTCGAGGCCAGACGCGCTGTCGCTAAGCCCGAGAACCCGATAGGCGGCGTCTTCCTCAGGCACTGGGCGCCGTTGCTTGTCGGCATATTTCTGGCCGGAGCCGCCGGGGCCGTGTTCTACTACGGCAACACTTTCCTCCCCAACGTGGCCGGCGCCATAAATCTGGTATCGGCCGCCGAGAAATTCACGATAATAATTCTGTTCGCAGTCCTAGACCTAGTCGGGGTGATCATCAGCGGCTTTTTCGCCGAGCGTCTCGGCAACGTGGTGCCCATAGCGGTCGGGTTCGTCATGTTCATAATAGCGGCCCTGCTGGTCGAACAGGGTCTTTCCAACGCGGCGGTCTTGACGGCGTTGGTCGCCTTGACCGGGCTCGCCCACGGCATAGTCTACACGCCCGAGGCCGCGTATCTCGCTGAGATATTCCCGACGCTTGTGAGGAACACGGGGGTCTCGTCAGCCTACCAGATAGGCAATACCGTCCTTGCGAGCACGGCGCCGTACATCATGACGGTCATCCTCCCCTACGGCCGCATCTGGGCTGGCGTCTATCTGGCGGCCCTCGCCCTGATAGGCCTCCTCGGGGTGGTCGCATATAGGCCCAGGGGGCTGAGCACCGCAGGGACATGAGCCTGGTTGGAGTCGACGTGGGGGGCACCTTTACCGACTTCGTCATAGTCGGCGGGGACGGCGAGATAAAGACGCTCAAGATCTTGACGACGCCCAGAGAGCCCGAGAGGGCGGTCGTCGAGGGCCTCTCGTCGGTCAAATTCTCTGAGGTGCTCCACGCGTCCACCATAGGCACCAACGCGCTGCTGGGCCAGGTGGGGCTGGAGCTCCCCAAGGTGGCCTTCTTCACCACGAGGGGCTTCCGAGACGTAATAGAGATAGGGAGGCAGAACAGGCCCAGGCTGTACGACCTCTACTTCCAGAAGCCGAGGCAGATAGTGCCGCGGGAGCTCCGCTTCGAGGTCGACGAGAGGACTCTGCCGGACGGGACCGTGGAGAGGGCGGTGGACCTCCGCGAGGTCGAGGAGCTGGCGCGGAGGGCCAAGTCCGCCGGCGTCGTCAGCGTCGCCGTGGGCTTCCTCCACTCCTACGCCAACCCGTCCAACGAGGAGGCCGCGGCGGGCGTGTTGAGGAGGCATTTCGAGTACGTGACGGCCTCCTACGAGGCGGCGTGGGAGGCCAGGGAGTACGAGAGGTTCTCCACGGCTGTGGTCAACGCCGCGTTGATGCCGCTAGTGGGGAGGTACCTGGCTAAACTGGACGACTACGTGAAGGCGCGCGGCGGAAGGATCTACGCTATGGCCAGCTCGGGCGGCCTCATCACCATCGACGAGGCGGCCAGGAGGCCCGTGCAGCTCGTCGAGTCGGGGCCGGCTGCTGGGGTCGTGGCGGCGGCGGAGCTTGCCAGGATGCTGGGCGAGCGGCGCGTGATCTCCTTCGATATGGGCGGCACGACCGCTAAGGCCGGCACCGTCGTCGACTTCGAGCCGGCCATAACGACCGAGTACGAGGTCGGAGGAGAGAGCCATAGGGGGAGGACGGTCAAGGGATCCGGCTATCCTGTGAGGTTCCCCTTCGTGGACCTCGCCGAGGTTTCCGCGGGCGGCGGGACCATAATCTGGAGGGACGCCGGAGGCGCGCTCAGGGTGGGGCCTCTAAGCGCGGGCGCGGAGCCGGGCCCCGTCTCGTACGGCAGGGGCGGGAGCGAGCCGACGATAACGGACGCCAACCTGATCTTGGGGAGGATACCCAGCGCGATCGCGGGCGGCCGCATGAGGCTGGACGTGGAGGCCGCAGAGAGGGCCCTCGCCAAGTTGGGCGACCCGGTGGACGTGGCGGCGTCTGCGATAAAGCTTGTGGACCTGGAGATGGCGCGCGCCATAAGGCTCGTGACGGTTGAAAGGGGCTTGGACCCCGCGCAGTTCGCCCTGATGGCCTTCGGCGGAGCTGGGCCCCAGCATGCGGCGGAGGTGGCGGAGGAGATGGGCATAAACAGAGTCCTCATACCGCCCATGCCTGGCGTCTTCACGTCGCTGGGCATGTTGATGGCCGACTTCAAGTTCGAGGCGAGGATGGCGTATCCCAGGGACCCCGCGGCAGGCTTCGAGGAGCTGGAAAGGCGGCTCGCCAGGCACAGCCCCGACTACTTCCTGAGATACGCCGACGTGCGCTACGCCGGCCAGGGATGGGAGCTCACGGTCCCCGTCGGCGCCGACGCGTCCAGCGACGCCATAAGGAAGGCCTTCGAGGAGAGGCACGCGGCGACCTACGGCTTCAAGCTGGACAGAGACGTTGAGATAGTCACGATCCGCGTCTTCGCAGTGGTCAAGAGAGCCAAGCCGCGCCTCAGGGATCCTCCGAAGTCCGGCTCCCCCGAGCCGTCCGAGAAGGAGGTCTACTTCGACGGCTGGACCGAGGCCTCTGTGTACGTCAGGGAGGAATTGCCGCTGGGGTTCGAGGTGAGGGGGCCTGCGTTGATAGTCGAGGACTACTCGACCACGGTGGTGCCGCCGCGGTGGAGGGCGACCGTCGGGAAGCTCGGCGTGTTGGAGCTCAGGCTATGAGGTGGGAGATAGTGCACAGGGCGACCGAGTACGTGGCCGAGGAGGCGGGGATAGCGTTGAGGAACTCGGCGTTCTCGCCGAATATAAGGGAGCGCATGGACCACAGCGTCGCCGTAGTCGACGCCGAGGGGCGCATAATAGCGCAGGCCGAGCACATACCGGTCCACCTCGGGTCTTTCCACATAGGCGTGGCGAATCTGCTGGGCCGTCTGGCCGGCGAGGGGGTCGATCTCGAGGATGGAGACGCCGTGCTCACCAACGATCCCTACATCTCGGGCACGCATCTGAACGACGTCATGGTGCTCTACCCCGTGTATTGGCGCGGGAGGCTCGTCGCCTATATAGCCTCGAAGGCGCACTACGTCGACGTCGGCGGGCCCCTCCCCGCCTCATTGAACCCGCGAGCCAAGACCATATACGAGGAGGGTGTCGTGGTGCCGCCCGTCAAGATACTTAGGCGCGGCCAGATCAACAGGGAGGCGCTGGGCTTCATCCTCGAGAACTTCAAGACGCCGGCGGTGGCCAGAGGGGATCTGGAGGCGCAGCTCGCCGCGTCGCGCGTGGGGGCCGCCCGGGTGAGGGACCTCTTCGAGAAATTCGGCGACGTGTCGGAACAGTGGCGCGAGGCGGTCGAATACGGCAGGAGGCTCGCGCTCGCCGAGGTGGGCAAATGGCCCGCGGGCAGATACGAGGCCGAGGACCGCTTGGATTGGGCCGGCGAACTCCTCCCCATAAGGCTCTCCCTCGAGATATCCGAGGGCGGCATAACCGCCGACTTCGAGGGCACCGCGCGGCAGGTCGAGGCGCCGCTGAACGCGGTGCTGGGCGTCACCTTCTCGGCGGTCTCGTTCGCCGTCAGGTCGGCGATAGGCGGCCATCTGCCCACCAACTACGGCTTCTACAGCGTCGTGAAGGTCAAGGCGCCCGAGGGCACGTTGGTAAATCCCGTGAAGCCCGCGGCCGTAGGCGCCGGCAACCTCGAGACCAGCCAGAGGGTCGCCGACGTGACCTTCCTGGCACTCTCCAAGGCCCTGCCGGGCAGAATACCGGCGGCGGGCTCCGGCACGATGATGAACGTCATGATGGGCGGCGTCTGGCGCGGCCGCTATTGGTCGTACTACGAGACCATAGGCGGCGGGTCGGGCGGCAGGCCGAACGGCCCCGGCGTGTCGGGAGTCCATGTCAACATGACCAACACCCTCAACACGCCCATAGAGATCGCGGAGCGGGAATACCCCGTCAGATTCACCGCATACACAATCAGAGAGGGCAGCGGGGGGCGCGGGAGGCATCCGGGCGGAGACGGCATAGTCAGAGCGTTCAAGGTCCTCGCGCCGACGACGCTCTCGATAATAGCCAGCAGGCTGGAGATAGGGCCCTGGGGCCTCGAGGGCGGAGAGCCCGGCAGGCCCGGGAGGGTGACCGTGAGGAGGCGCGGCGGGGTCAAGACCATAGGGAGCGAGACGGTCGAGCTGGCCGAGGGCGACGAGGTGGTTATCGAGACCCCCGGCGGAGGGGGATACGGAAGGCCGTAGAGGCGTGGAGCCGTCTGACGCGAGGGCGGGCTTGCCCAGGCGCAACGGCCTGCGCCAGGGCTGTGTACGTTCCGCCGGCATGGCGTCGGCACGTACGGCGGACAAAATACTTAAAAAACCAAGCTCTTGTGGCAGATGCCCTCTGAGCCGGCCACAGGCGCCGGTGTTCGCCCGGACTCGTCAGAACCCGGAAGCTAAGGCCGGCGCCGCGCGCGGGAGTACTGGGCTCCGCAAGGGCCCGGGAAACCGGCGTGCTGGCAGGAGGGCATTTCCTCTCTGCGGCATTTAGGCTCGCCAGTGTATCCCCTTCATGCAGAGGGGACGGCCGTCCCCGCCGCGCGGTTGCCTAGGCCCGGAGGTCGGCGCAGCCGGGCGCCTACGTCAGATGGTGGCGATAAGTCTGCGTAGAGCCTCGTCTAACTTCCTCACTGCTTCGGTCGCCTCGACGACCTTCGCACCGATGGAGCTGGCCGCCTCGGCCTGTCCCCTCTCAAGCCTTTCGGCAACTTGCTCCACGATCTTCGCGAGCGTCCCTATGGCCTCCACCTCCTTCTCCGCCAACGACTTGAGCGTAGCTATATCCGAGGAGCTGTTCCTACAGGCCTCAGCGAGCGCCTTCGTTATGGCGTTCTGCTCCCTTATCTCCGCCGCGAGGCCCTCGAGGACTTGCGTCAGCCTCTGGAGGCCCTGCGCCAGCTCGGCGATACCCAGCTTAGCTCTCGCCAGATCTCTGAACTCGGCATCTTCCTCCAACAGCCTTACGAGCTCCCTCTTGAGCATGAAAAAATACCCCTCACTTATTTTTATGATAACGCTCAGGGCGGGCTCGACGGAGGCTGTCCTCCATGCGAGGGGCGCGTATCTATCCTCGCTTAGACAAGGCGGCAGGGACGTGGTTCTCCCGGGCTCCGTCGATAGGCAGACCAGGGGCGGCATGGCGCTGCTCGTGCCTTTCGCCAATAGGGTCAGGGGCGGCGTCTACGAGCTGGACGGCGTGGTCTACGAGCTTCCGAGAAACGCGGAGGGCCACGCCATACACGGCCTGGCGATGGCCATGGACTGGACGTTGGCCAAACACGGCGACGACTTCGCCGAGTTCCAGCTGGGCCTCCTCCATCCGGGCTATCCCTCGGCGATCTCGTGCACAGTCGACTACCGGCTCTCCGGGAGCTCGCTCAGCGTCTCGTTAAGGGTCGTCAACATAGGCCAGAGGAGGGCGCCCTTGGTGGTCGGCGCACATCCCTACTTCGTCGTGTCGCGCCCGTGGAGGCTGAGGGCCGAGGGCCCGCTCAGATGCGTCGCCGTCGACAAGATCCCCACGGGGGAGCTCGCCCCGCACGAGTTCGGGGTCGAGGGCGTCTACGACGATTGCTTCCTGGTGGGCCGCGACCCCGTCGTTCTCGAGTCGCCCTACTCGGTCGTCGAGATCCGCAGATACAATATGCCGTATATACAGGTATACACGGGCGTGGAGGGCGCCGTGGCGGTCGAGCCGATGTCGGGGGCGCCTGATGCCTATCACAACGGCATGGGGCTGAAGATATTACGGCCAGGCGAGGCGGCCGAGTTCTCCTTCGAAATCTCCTTCAGATTTCGGGGTTGATCACCGCTCTGCCTACAACCTCGCCCCTTCTAAGCCTCTCGAGCTCGTTGTTTATCTCGCCGAGACCCGCGACTCTGTCCACCACGACCTTTACCTTGCCCTCGGAAACCAGACGCACGGCCTCCACCAGCTCCTCGAGGGTATTGCCCACAGACGCCGTTATCGTCGCCTCCTTGACGACCAGGTCGAGGGGGTTAGCCTCCAGCTTGTCGCGCCAATAGCCTATTAGGACCAGGCGGCCCCTCTTCGCCAACATCCTCAGCGAGTTGTCCATGGTCTCCCTAATGCCCACCAGCTCGTAGACCACGTCGACGCCCCGGCCGTCCGTTATTTCCAGAGCCCTTTCAACGACGTCCTCAGACCTCGCGTTGATGACGTAATCGGCTCCCAGCTCCTCGGCCAGCTGCAGCTTTCTCTCGGATCTGCCTATGGCTATGACCTTCGCGCCGATCAGCTTGTTGTATTGTATCAAGGCGAAGCCCACGGCGCCGACGCCGTAGACCGCTACGTACTCGCCTACCTCGGGCCTCGCCCTCCTAGTGGCGTGTATCGCCGTCGTGACGCTACAGCCTATGGGCGCCGCCTGCTCGAACGTTATGTTGTCGGGAAGCCTCACCGCGTTCCTCGCAGGCACTTTTATATACTCGGCGTATCCGCCGTCAGTTATGAAGCCGTACTCGGCCCTAGGGCTCTCGCAGAGGTTCTCCTCGCCTCTCAGACAGAACCTGCACTTGCCGCACCCCACATAGTAGTATACGAGTACCCTGTCGCCCGGCTTAGGCTCCTCCACGCCCGGACCCACCTCCTCGACCACGCCGGCTATCTCGTGGCCCAACGTCACGGGCACAACCCCGAGGTTGAGCACCCCCTCGAGGAAGTGGAGCTCCGTATGGCAGACGCCGGCCGCCTTAACCTTGACCACAACCTCGCCGGGCCCGGGCCTAGGCCTAGGCACATCCTCTATGACCAAGGGCCTCCCCGGCCCGTAGAATCTAGCCGCCCTCATATAAGCCACTTTTCCTACCTATATAACCTTTTTATCAGACGGGTAGGGGTCCGCTCACGCCTCGCAGTAGGACCACGTCATCACATATATACTGGAGCACGCCTTTTAACGTGATGAGGATCACCGCTCCCTATAGATGACGAAGGTATGCAGCGCTGACAAAAGAGGACGAGCCCCCTCAGATCCGTGAAGGGGCGGCGTCACGAGCCGCTCATCTTGCTGAGCTTCTCGTAGATATCCAATAGAATCGAGAGCGTCCTCAGCCTGTCGTAGAGCTCTTCGCCGTCTAGCTCGCCTATCTCTCTGCCGAGCGTCAATATCTTGTTGAAGACGGTCTGCCTGACCTCTCTGAGGCTGTATACCTCGGAAACCTTCTGGGCCTCCTCCTCCGACTTAACCACGACCACGGTCCTTTCGCAGTTGGCGCAGTAGTATTCGCCTGTCTTGAGCCTCACTAGGACGGTGCCGCAGGCGGGGCACGTGTAGGAGGTAAGCGTAGCGCCGGCTCTCACCAGCTCGGCGATTCGCTTCACCACGAGATCTCTCCTAGTGCTCATATACCGGCACTGACTGTGTATATATGAAGTTGAGGGAGGCCCTTGCGCTGGCTATAGGCGGCGATCTGGCCCATCTGGCGGAGGTGGCCATGCAGCTGTCTTCGCTGGGCCTGAGGGCAGAGCTGGGCGGCGGCGTGATGTGGGGCCCCGTGCGCCTTCTGGGCAAGGGCAACAACGGGGTCGTGGTGCTCTGCAGATCCGCCTACGGCGACGTCTACGCCTGCAAGATAAGGAGGGGGGATGCCCAGAGGCCGCATCTGCTGGACGAGGCCCGCCATCTCCAGATGGCCAACAGAGCCGGCGTAGGCCCTAGGCTGTATGCATATACCAGGGACGTGCTGGTTATGGAGTACGTCGAGGGCGTGCCCATCGCCGAGTGGTGGAGGGCCGCCGGAGTTGAGGAGAGGGCCGGGCTTGTGGCCGATCTGCTCAGACAGGCGCGGGCGCTGGATCTGGCGGGGATCTCGCACGGCGAGCTGTCCAGACCCGGGAGGCACGTGCTCGTCGTCCGGGGCGGGAGGGCCGTCATTCTGGATTTCGAGTCGGCCCGTCTCGGGAAGGCGCAGAACGTCACGCAGGTCGCCAATCTGCTGAGGGCGTTGGGCCTCTCGCCGCCTCTGGAGGCCCTCAGGAGGTACGCCGACAGGCGCGACGACCGGTCGTTCGACGAGCTGCTGTCGTCATTTCTCGGCCAGCTCAAGCGATAGCTTCCATATCTTGTCGCCGAGGTAGTGGGCGTTGTGTATGACCTTGCCGCGATCCATGGCCTCCATCTCGCCCCGCGGATACAGGGCGACGCCCACGGCTATGACCCTCCTCTTCTCGTCGGCTATCAGTACGGGGCTGCCTCTCTCGAACTCGCCTTCTATGGACCTCACCCCGGGCCTCATGACGTCTGCGCCGTTGAGTATATGCTTCACGGCGCCTGCGTCCACCAAGACCAGCGGATACGTCGAGAGCGCCTTCTGCCCCAGCGGGGTCTTATGTATTAAGTAGAGGGTGGGCAGGAAGACCTCGCCGAAGTTGGCCGCCTGGATCTTCAGGAGCACCGGCCGGAGGTCTGCGATATAGATGACGCGCCCTCCCTCTATCTCCATGACCTCCACGGCATCGGCATCCTTGATGAGCTCGCCCGCCTTGCCTAGACTGCCGACGAGCCCCTTGATCTCCTTGTTGCTGAGCCGCACGCGCCTCACGCAGAGGAGAGAAGGCCTCCGGATAAATAACTTTCTCGGTCCATGAATGGCTCATCAAGGGTCAGGCTTGCCGGGTATTCCCCATTGCGATGATACGCCCTTAAGCTTTATATATTTTTGGATCCATTTATTTCAGTGGAGGAGAGGCTGCTCAACGCCACCTTGAACGTCGTGAGGCAACACGGGGTGGATCTCTTCGTAGACGTCTCTAGGCCGTATGCCTACACCATGGTCGTAGAGCACGATGGGAAGAAGATCTTGGTCAAGGTGGCCGCCGACGCGGACGACGTCCCCACAGGGGCTCTCCGCGACGTTAGGCTCCTCTCCGAGTTCCTGGGCGTCCCCGCCCTCGGCGTGGCGTCGTCCGCGAGAGGCCGCGTGTTGAGGGAGGGCGTGGTCTATAGGCGCGATAACGTAAACTTCGTCTCTCTGGCCACTCTCGCCAAGGCCTTCAGGGGGGGCGCGCCCACGTTTCTCCAGATCAGGGGGAGGTGCTACGCCCTGGTGGACGGAGAGACCCTGCGGGAGCGCAGGGAGGAGGCCGGCCTCAGCTTGAGCGCCCTGTCGGAGATGCTGTCCGTCTCCAGAGAGACCGTCTATAGGTACGAGCGGGGGGAGATGGGCGTCCCTGAGGAGTCGGCGGCGGCTCTGGCGAGGTTCTTCGGCTCCGATATATTCAAGCGGATAGATATATTCGTCTCCGTCAGGGCCGACTCCATAGATAAGGCGAGCAGGGCCATGGGCGCGAACGCCTATAAGCTGGAGCAGTCGCACCCCAACGGCATAGCGTACGAGGACAAGCCTGTGTTCATAGTCAAGAGCGAGGAGAGGCGCGAAAAGGCCGAGGAGCTCGCCGACATATTCGGCGTAGAGGTCGTGAAGAGGTGAGCTTTATCCTCCTGGAGGAGGGCAGGGCCCGCTTCTGGGCGCCCGACCCGGCCAAGTACGCAGATCCCGCGAACGCCCCCGTGTTCTACAATAGATATATGTCCAGGAATAGATATATATCTGTCCTGGTGCTCGACGCGTTCTCGCGCATGGAGGGCAGGAGGCTCGACGTGTGCGAGCCCTTGAGCGCCACCGGCGTACGCGGCATAAGGTACGCCCTGGAGACAAACGCCGTAGGGAGGCTCGTCCTTAACGACATATCTAAGGCCGCAGTTGAGCTGATGAGGAAGAACCTCGAGCTGAACGGCGTATCGGCCGAGGTGTACAACGAAGACGCCTCGATCTTGTTGAGGCGGCTGAGGGGGGAGTGCGACGTGGTCGACCTGGACCCCTTCGGCTCCCCCGCCCCCTTTGCCGAGTCGGCGTTCCAGGCCATCAGGGACGGCGGCCTTCTCTGCGCCACCGCCACCGACACGGCCGTGCTTGTGGGCAACTATAGGGAGAAGGCGTTGAGGAGATACGGCGTGAGGCTCCTCAAGACGCCCTTCTACGTCGAGGTGGGCCTGAGGGCGCTCCTGGGCTTCTTGGCCAGAGTGGCGGCGGCCAACGACTTCGCGCTCCAGCCGTTGATAGCCTATTGGGAGAGGCACTACTTCAGGTTCTGCGGCAGGGCGGTGAAGGGCGCCAGAGACGCCTCGGACTCGCTCCGCAGTCTTGCCTACGTCGAGATCAAGGGGGGATATAGACGCGTCTCGAAGACCGAGGGGACGTCCTCCATCGGGCCTCTTTGGGTCGGAGAGCTGGGCGACGCGGCCTTCGCGTCGGAGCTGGCCGACGGGGCCGAGGAGGAGGGGGCTAGGCGTCTGTTGGGCGCCCTGGCCCTCGAGTACACGGTGTCGAGGCCTTGGTACTATCTGGCCCATGAGCTGGGGGATCTAAAGGTCGGCGTCTCCGAGCTGGTGCGGCGGCTGCGCGAGCACGGGATCTACGCCACGCCGACGCATATGTCGCCTCAAGGCTTCAAGGCCGAGGCCGACTACGGAGAACTTTTAATACTTGCCCAGAGGCTTGGGCGGTGGTAGCTGTCGGCATAGCCGGCCTGCCGGGCAGCGGAAAGACGTTGATCACATCCCTATTCGTGAAACGCGGCTTCAAGCCGTACACCATGGGCGACGTGATAAGGAGGTACGCGGAGGAGAGGAGCGTGACGCCGGACGAAGCCGCCGTCTTGATAAGGCTTGAGGGCGGCATGAGGGCCGTGGTGCGGGGGCTCGGCGTGAGGGGCGACCACAGGATAGTGATAGACGGGCTGAGGAGCCCCGAGGAGGTCGAGGCGCTGGAGGAGGCCCTCGGGCGGCTGTTCCTCGTCTACGTCGTGGCGTCCCGGCAGACGCGTCTGAGGCGCCTCGCCGCAAGGGGCAGGGAGGACGACCCGGCCACATATGCGCAGTTCGCCCTGCGCGACTACAGAGAGATGAGGCTGGGCGTCACGGCGCTCCTCATGAGGGCCGACGCAATAATAGTCAACGAGGACAAGAGCGTAGAGGAGCTGGAGGCCGAGGTAGAGGCGGTGGCGAGGAGGCTGTGAAGATCGAGGTGATAGCCGAGATAAGGCCCACGGAGGACCCCGAGAAGGTGAAGCGCGCCGTCCTCAACGTCTTCGAGCCGGACGAGGTCGAGATAAGGCGCGAGGGCGATACGACGTTGTTGGTGGCCAGGGGGCATAGCCACAGATCTCTTCTGAAGCTGAAGGAGGCCATATGGCGCCAGGGGATCCAAGACTCGGCGCGTTCGGTGCTCTCTAGGTCTATAGCCGGCGAGGGGCGTCTGGTCTTCAACCTACATAAACAGGCGGCGTACGTCGGCGTGGTCTCCTTCGCCACCGAGCCCAACGAATCCCCCCTAGGGCCGATAATATTCTCTGTCGAGACGTCCGACGTCAGGCGCTTCCTCGACTGGATAGCGCCGCGGACCTACAGGGGGCGGGTCTTCTACGAGGGCCCCCCTCCCGATTGAGCCAGCGCTATCACTCTATACAGGCCCCCGTGGATATACATAGCGCAGCTGCGCAGCTGGGGCGCGTCGAAGTATATGGGAAGCGCCAGCACCACGCGGCCCTTCACGACTGACATGGCCTCATCTAGAAACTGCCTCACCAAGCCCTCCACGTCGCCCTCCACCACCGACATTCTGCCATATGGGGCGTCGCCCACCGCCGCGTCGAACGCCCTCCGGAAGGGCAAAATGCGCGAGTCGGCCTGCACGAGATCCGCCGACGTGTTCCTAGCGGCCCTCCTCAGCATGGATATATCTATATCGACCCCCACCACGTAGGCCCCGTACCTCTCGGCCTCCGCCGCTATGGCGCCGGACCCGACGAAGGGCTCCAGGACTCTCGACAGAGGTCTGGACATGGCCAGATTTGCCAGCAGCCGCGCCGTCAGGGCGTCCATGGTCACCACGCTCCTCTCCCTCATCTCCAGGGGCTTATCTCTAGGCGACTCCGCGGGCCGGGCGAACGCGGCCCTTCTAGCTACGGCGCAGTCGGGGCATTCCAGCACGACCGCGGGGCCCTCCTCGACGAGGCTACAGCCGTAGGCCTCGGCAAGCGAGACGGCCTCCTCCCTCGACAGGCAACCATGACGTTTATTTAACGACAGACGGCAGCGCACGCGACGCCGCAAGCGCGGCTATTATCCCCAGTATTGTGGCCGCCAGGAAGTACACAACCCCCTCGAAAAGGGCCCTCACGTCGAGGGACCCCCCGAACGCCTCAACGATCGGAGGTATTATGAAGTAGAAGAACGAGAACACGAACGCGGCCAGAACGAACACGCTACGCGATATACGTTGCGTCCTTAGAAAGCCCTCGACGGCGTAGCTGGCTATCGGGGCCACCAGCGCCACGGCGGGCACCAGCCTGTCGTACCGTATGGATAGGCTCTGCGGCACCTTTATGCCGATATATCCCGAGAGGGCAAGTGTGAAGTAGACCGTGACCGCGAAGAGAGATATAACCGAGACCGCGAAGGTGACTTCGTACTTCCTTAACGTCGTCTTCAGGAAGTCGTAGACCCCAAATCCATACATCATAAGCAAAAACATCAAAAATAATACACCTAATTCTAAAATATATGAAATTATTGAAATATTTATAAATATAGATAATGCATATAAAAACAGAAGAAATGATGGTATGCCCACGGTGTATCTCCTGTACTCCGGCTCCTTCACCGCCTTGGCCAGATAGTACCTTATCAAGGACACGGTCTCCTCCACAGACCTGGACTGCTTCACCACGACCCTCTCAACCGATATGACGGGCCTACGCGTCTGGACCGCCATCACGGCCGCCTCGTCCGACGGGCCATCCGACACGAAGTATATCGCGTCGGCGTCAAACACGGAGAGGACCTGGCCCAGCTCGTCGAGCACCGCCAGATTCGCCACGCTTTCGTCAGGCGAGCCGCAGACGACGGCGACCTCGACGTTCCCCTTGCCCAACTTCTCCTCCAAGCTGTCGTAGGTCTTGACCGCCGCGAATATCGCGTTGGCGTCAGAATCGTCGGGATGCCTCAAGATGTACTGAATCCCCAGACGCAGTACGTTGTCCCTGCCCACTACAGGGGTGTTTATACCGGCTTGTTTGAGATCCCCATCGCGATCGACATAGAGGACGAGTACCCTCACATGGCCATCTGTGGAGCGGGTTTATCAATTAGTCCCTTGAGCCGTTGTTTTATACGCTCTCGGTTCCATTTGCCTTTGCCACCGTCCGTATGCTCGGCGCATCGGTTCCATATTTGGCGCTTCGCCGACTCCCCCTCGGTGTGTCAATTCCACTTGTGGTCTCCCTCCTCAGCCGCCTCGGTTCCACTTGCGCCTCCCGTCGGCGTGTCCCCCCTCCGGCCCGGCGTACGAGGCCGCCGATCGTCTTGCGGCCAGAGGGCCTTACGGGCATGGAGGGAAAGAGGAATATGGAAAAAAGGAGAATAGCGCTGGAGATATTGGATGAGGTGAATAAGATAATAGAGTTGACCAAGATGCTGGCGAACGAGGACGACTCCTTCGCGAGACACGGCCTACATGCCTTTATGGACGCCGAAATGAAGATACTAAGAACTTTGGTACACGATCTGGTGTTTCCCCGGAATAATTCCCCTTTTTCCCTTTTATAGGGCCTTGACGGCGTTGGTTCGACTTTTTCGGCGCCTCCCCCTCGCCTCGGCTTAGGGCCGGCGTCCGCCGTGCGGAAAGGAGCGGATGGTTGGAGAGGTAAAAAGGGAGGGGGCTATTCCCAGTCTGCCGGCTCCATGTCGATGTCGGCGGGCCTGCACTCGGCGAAGCAGAGCTCGTCGCACTCCGCGGCCTCCGGGGCGCCAGGGCATATCGCGGGGTCCCTGCGGCAGCCGTCCGCGCAGCGGTTCATGCATGCGACGTAGCACCGCCCGAACGCGTCATCCTCCATGTACGTTCCGCGGCATACAAACAAATTGAACTGCCTCTCGGCGGGTTTTCTCGACGCCTACAGGGAGTACACGAGAAAGGCTTGACAGGGGGCTAGCCCCCTGTCGGATTTTTCATGGATGTTCCCTGTAAGCGCCGGCGGATTCGCCGAGGGGCGGACGAGGCGGCTCAACTTGACGGTATGCGCAGATGCTCCCCGCGGCCGATACGCCGCGAAGGGGCCGGCGGATTCGAAACATGCCGGGCGCTCCACATGCGCCGAAACGCCCGACTCAGTTAGTCGACGGCGCACCAGATCAACATAAAGACCACCTCCTCTCCAGACATGGAGACAACCGTGTATAAAACACCGGAGAGGGAGCTTAGGGCGGAGGGAGGCGTCGGACTATACGGCAGATACGCCGCGGACGAGAGGATGAAGAGGGCCCTCTTCTATGCAACACTTGCGCTGGAGGAGGCCTTCGATATCTACGAATCCACATCGAAAAGAGTAACGACAGGGCTGAAGAGGGCCGTGTGGAAGGAAGAAGTCGATGTGTCCCTGCTCAAGAGGGCTAGATACGTGGTCGACCTCGTGGCGTTAAGGCGGCTGGCCGAGGAGGAGGAAAGGGCATTCGAGGACGCCTTGAGGATTCTTAGGAAGAGGCTTAACGAATACATAGTCAAATATGATCTGAGAAGTTTCCTCAATGTAGATGAAGACATAGCGAGAAGGTTGGCAGATGCGAAGGCAACAGAGTTTTCAAAATTCAACAACACCAACTTTGGCGTGAAGGCATACGCAGCACTTCTGGCATATAGAGATTATGCTGTAGGCAGAAGGAGTGCATACGGCACAATAGCTAGGTACTGGCTTAAGGAGGGCGGGGCGGCCCGGCTTCTCTACTACGCACCAAATACAGCATACAACAAGGCCGAAAGGACTAAGGTGGAGGGGGCCACTACGGTCGAGGAGACTATCGCCGAGGCCCTTCGTCGCTTGTTCTTAAAGCCTGGCGCTGAGTACTACCGCGGCTTCATCAAGAAGTTCCTAGAGAGAGGTCATCTCATATTGGAGAGAGGAGCCGAAGAGACGCCGGTGTATAGGGTCGTCGGGCTTAAGGACGTAAAGCTGAAGGGCGAAAGGGAGAAGGTGAAGACCTATGTCTTGATGTTCGGCGCAAGATGGCGGGAAGTCTTCAAGCATGAGCTCGCGGTTGTAGATAATGCGGTAAAGGAGCTTAAAGAACATTGGCCTCTTGAGGATCCTCTGCCGTATATGCTTGGATGGCTGGCCTCTGACGTGTCGATAGATGCGGTAGTCGGAAGGAGAAACAAGGTGTTGCACATGTCTTCTTCCCACTTCTGGCAAGTGGCGGAGACTAAGGTTTTGTTCGGCTGGTCTGATGCCGTGCGACTCCGCATGAGTTTGACTCTAGAGGGGCCGAAGCTCCAGCTTCTGGTTCATGCTCCCATCGGCAAGCTTGACGAAGCCGTCAAGAGCAGTAGATGGCTCAGGAGTTTGGGCGTGGAGGCGGGGGGCTGGGAGGATCTCAAGCGCTGGGCAATCGATAACTGGCGTGACGTCGTGGATGCCGCGACGAGGTGGTTGGGCGGAGGTGTACGGGGGGAGCTTAATGCGCTGGTGAAGAGACTTAACGACGACAAGGTGGCTAGGGAGGCTATTGCGCCGGCCCTTCTGCTTATACAGGCGGAGAAGTTGGGCATAGACAAGGAGACTGTTAAATACTTCGCCATGGTGGTCTCGGCGGCTATAGGTGGTGACGGATATGTGTCCGCGGCAGGAAGGGGGAAGGTTGTCTTAATTATCGGTAATCGCACTGTTGCATTGCTCTGGAGAGCCGTCCTCGTGGCCTACGGTATAAAGGCCAAAGTTAAGGATGCCGAAAAGACGTTCCATATAGTCGTATCCGGCGATGACGCGGTCAAGTTGGCCCGTCTTTACGTCCTCTACGGGCCTCCTCTGCTTAAAGGGGACAAAAGGACTATAAACCACAAGCTGGCTGAGGCCATAAAGCTGGGTATCAAGACGACTGTCAACATCGGCTGGAAGGTTTTGAGGAAGACCAAAAGCGATCGCGTCGCCGCAGATCTGACCATATCGGAGGGCGGCGCCGAGGTCAAATACAGCGTCTATCTGCGCAAAGACGCAATCGAACTCCAGTTCAACTCGACTGACCGCGGCCGCACCGAGCTCGCGGCCCGCCTCCTCAAGCTTATAGGCGTAGACGCCGAGGTTAAGAGGAAGGGCGGCAGAGATGTGTGGTACGTCGAAGCTACTACCGACAAGCTGGCGGCCGGCCATGAGAAGCTCAGAGGCGCCCTCGTCGATATCGTTAAGGCAGCGCGTAGCAACGGCTGGGTGGACGCGGACACGGCCAACCGCTGGCTGGAGAAGCTGGAGGGCGGCATCACGCTAAAGAAGGGATGGCCGAAATACAACGCGAGGCTGGTAGAGGGTACGTTCGAGGTCAGATATCAATCCACCAATCCCCACAACATAGAGCGGGAGGTTCAGCGGCTTAGGGCCATGGGTCTCGTGGAGGGCGTCCACTTCGCGGTCAAGATGCCGAAGGGCGGGAAGGCGGGCTACGTCTCGATCCTCAAGGAGGGCTTGGCGTACGCCGCCCGGCTCTCCATACACGGCTCCGAAGAACAGCGGAGACTCGCGGCGGAGTTCGTGGAGTACATACTCCAGAGGGCCAGGGAGGAGGGCGACGAGGTCTATGAAAAAGCCGCGGAAATCGTGGAGGAGGGGAGGGCGAGGAGCTCCCTAAGTCTTGCGGACGTCAAGGGGGTGGAGGTAGAGGTGGAGGGCAAGAGGCACGTGATTGTCGTCCTCGGCGGAGGCGCCGAGTTTGATAAGGGAAGAGGCGGCAGGACCCTCCTGAGGATCAAAATAACGGCTGAGGTTGACGGCGTACGGCGCGAGTACACGATGACGTTCAGCAGGCGCGGATCCGACAACGCGGCCGTGGGCTACGCCTACGCCAGAGCGGACGCCCCCGGCGGCAGGGAGGCAGACGCCGAGAGACTAGCCGCATTGGTGAGGGCCCTCACGGGGAGGGAGCCGAGGGTGCGCCGCAGAAACGACGGCACTGTAGAGACTATATGCAATGGAGAACACCTGTACGGTCTCATGCGTTACTCAGAACTCGCGGACGCCGTTATGAGGTGGTTGGCGGAAACAAAATCTTTCTTTTCTTTCTCTTTTTCTTTCAATTATAACACATTGAATTTCTTCTTGACATTCAGATTCTGAACATGGCCATCATCATCCATAAGTTATTGAATCTTTTCTCGATTTCCACACCGCTTCGACGCATACGGGATTTCCCGCGAAGGGGGTTCCATATCGACTGTTCTAGGCGGAGGGATACAATTAAACCATCTGGAGAGAGAAATCCTAGTGAGACTTAGTCGAATCAATGCGCCGAAGGAAGGACGGTAGAAAACACAAATTGAACTGATGCGCCATCCAAGTCGGCTACAAGAGGCAAACGCCTAAAGTTCTGCCGGGGCCTCCTCACTACTCCTCAGCTAGGTAGCCGGCCTCCGCCAGCACCTTCATCTCCTCGTGGGTCAGGCGCTCGCCTCTCAACAGCTTCTGGTATATCTCCTCGGCCCTCGCTCTTAAGCTCTCTCTTTTGGCGTTCTGGACCTCCACGGCGTTTTTGTACCTCTCCGAGAGGTCCGCGGCCTTGAGCAGTATGGTGTACTTATTGAGCTCGTCCCTGAGTTGGGCCAGCTGGGCCCTCAGCCCCTTCCTCTTGACCGCCAGATCCACGATGGCTTTCTTCAGCTCGTCCCTAGCCTGTTTCAACTCCTCTCTCTTCTTTTTCAGCTCCGTCAGCTGCCTATACGCCTCCTCCCTCTCCTTCTTGAGCCTAGCTATCTCCTCCTTCACCGAGTTCAGAGAGCTCACCAGGTTCGCTATGTTCTGCCTGATCTCGTCCTTCCTCTTCCTCAGCTCGTCCAGCCTATTCCTTATCTCCTGTATGTGGGACCTCAGCTTCTCGAGGGAATCCGCCAAGTTCAACTCCTCCTCTATCTCGGATATGGTCCTGATGAACTGGCGCTCCCACTCCGGGTCGGTCGGCGAAGTCTCGAAGTAGTACTCAAGCCGCTCGACCAGCATCTTCATCTTCTCCTTGTCCAGCGGCCTGCCCCCCACGTACTCGTTGATCGCGCTGAGGGCCTTCCTGTAGGCGTCGAGCTTCTCCCTATGCCTCTGGGCCTCCATGTTCAGCTCCAGGATCTGGGACTTGGCCCTACGTATTGAATCTATTATCTCCTGCCGCCTGGCCCTCAGCCGGTCCAGATCCTCCCTTATCTTCTGGAACTTAGCCCTTACGCCGTCTATCTGGGATCTAATCTCGGCCAGGCTCCTCCTGACCTCGCCCAGAGCATTTCGTTTATCCTCTATCTCCTTGGTTATGGCGGCTATCTGCCCCTCTATCTGGTCCATCGAGGAGCTCAATTCGCGTATCTTGCTCAAAAGCTCGTCCTTGTTGATCACGTGGGGGGAGTACCAGCGATATTTAGCTTTTCTTGCTTGAGGCACGGCACGTCCTCTGTTTACAAAAAAGAAATGATTATATTCCCATGCGTATCTCTCCACAATGACTCAGCCGTATAGGGACGTCGCGATGTATATTGCGGGCGATATAATTATGTCTGAGAATCCCGGCGAGGCGATAAAAAGGTGGCGTCTCGTCTTCGGGCTGACCCAGACGGCGTTGGCGGTGCGGCTCAACACGTCGCCGAGCGTTATCAGCGATTATGAGTCCGGCCGCAGGAAGTTCCCCGGCGCCAGGTTCGTGAAGAGGCTGGTCCAGGCTCTCATAGAGGCCGACCTGGAGCGAGGCAGCCCTATCGTCAACCTCCTGATGCGGCAGATATTGAAGGAGAAGTACTGGATAGCCGTGCTCGACATGCGGGACTTCACGTCTCCCGTCCCCATCAAGGAGTTTTTAAACGCAATAGATGCGGAGGTCTTGATAGAGCCGCCGACTGTGGATATATACGGCTATACCCTGGTCGACAGCATAAAGCTGGTCCTAGAGGTTCCCTCGAACGAATATCTGCGCCTATACGGCACGACGTCGCAGAGAGCCGCCATATTCACAAAGGTGTCGACCGGCAGATCTCCCGTCATAGCCGTCAAGTCCATGTCCGCCGTGGTGAACCTAAAGCCTGCCGTAATTGTGCTACACGGAGTTAAGGAGATAGACAACCTTGCACTAGAGATATGTAAACGTGAATATATACCATTGGCTATAACCAATTTAGAAATAGAGATTTTGATAGAGAATTTGCGTAGATTTAAATAATTATTTCTTATATATTATTTTTGAAATTCTCTGCAGATTGCCCAGGCCCTTGGTCGCCTCGTGCCGCTTCCTGGCGGCTCTCTCCGCCGCCTTCTTCTTCCACTTCCTGGCGTGGGTCTCCTTATATCTAGCGCCCAACAAGCCTCTGGCTCTCCTACCCGCCGAGGTTAGGCCCCTATATGCGCGCCCTCTCTTGGGCTTGATCGACGTCGATACCGCGGTCTTGGGCCTGGGGGGAGCTGCCCGTCCCTCCAATATTTCGACCAGCCATTCCCTAAGCGCCTGAACGTTGGCTTCGTGGACGGACTTGCGTCTGGCGTCAACGTAGAGGCCGAGCAGCCTAGCCTGCTCCACGGTTAAGCCGGCCTTCTCCACCTCGCCGGCTGAAAACCCTCTGCCTGTCCTCCACTTGACGACTCCGCCTTTACTTATGGCGGCGGGTTCCCTCACGAGCGGTCGAGGCGGCGTCGCTACTGCGGCGTCGACCATGGGCACCCCGCAAGGACCGATTTATAAAGTATTCCCCGCCGCGATGGGGCCGGAAAGCTTGAAATACTCCTCCGCGACCTCCGACGTGCAGAGGCTGTTGGCATCCCTGGCCATATATAGATTCGTCGCCGTATTGGCGATATATTTCGCCACGCTCTTGATGGACCCAGTCGCCGTCGTGGGCATAGTGATAACGGCCATAGCCTCCCTAGTGCTCTCCATAGCGAGGGAGCCCGAGATCTACGTGGTCATAGTGCCCCTCATCGCGCTTGTGGATTCCGTAGGCCTCGTGCTCGCCCTGTCGTCTCTGGCCGGCATAGCTGGCGCCATCGCCGGGGACACCGCCCCATATATAGCGTTCTATCTGGCGGCCGTGGCGTGGGACGTCGAGGTGTTCAGGCTGTCGCGCACCCTATCCGCCTAGCACCTCCACGGTCTTCTCCACGGAGTATTCGTCGAAGTTCCCGTAAGCCACTATCCTGAACGTCACCCGGCCGCCCGACTTGGCCCTTATCCTATATACGCCCTCGCCCACCCTCTCAACGTCGACAGGCCCATCCACCGAGTACTCTATGTCGTAATCCCTGATCAGAACCGATAGGTTGGAGAAGTCGATAAGGCCCTCGCCCTTCACCTTCGCCGCTACGGGATAGGCCTTCAGGATCTTCAAGATCTTTACATCATGCTCAATCTTGTAAACAACATATAAACCTATACTAAAAATAAAAATAAAGAAAATTAAATCTAACGTGATATTCATCTATATGATTCAAAAATCATCGAAGGAGTCTGCGGAGTGGTCTTAAGCCCGTAGAAGGCATTGAAGCTCACGTCGCCGCACCAGCGAGGCACTATCTCCACCTTGTCGTCCCACAGCACCACGTTGTATGCCTCCGGCCTGTAGGCGCGCTTCATCTTGGCTATCAGCTCCTTTACGTCTCTGGCCAGGCCGACGAGCTCGCCGTCTGACATCTCGACGATCTGTTTACGCAAGTACATGACCACATGGCCGCTGTTGAGCGGCACCTCCGCCGGCTTTACCGTCACTAGGTCGTCGCTCTTTATGATCATTTGATGGGTATCTTTATATCGAGCGCCTTCGCCAACTCCTTGTATCTATTCCTGACAGTGACCTCGGTCACGCCGGCCGCTATGGCGAAATCCTTCTGGGTCCTATTGTCGCCGTGCAGCAGAGAGGCTATGTAGACAGCCGCGGCGGCAAGACCCGCCGGGTCCTTGCCCGCGGTCAAGCCGGCCTTCTTGGCCTTGTTTATTATCTCGATGGCGGTCTTGACGACGTCGCCTGTCAGCTTGAGCTGCTCAGCCACTCTAGATATATACAGCACCGGGTCGCTTATGGGCACTCTGACGTTCAGCTCGCGTAACAACAACCTGTAGCATCTGGCGACCTCCCTCCTGGAGGCCTTGGTGAACCTCATGAGCTCGTCGAGAGGTCTGGGCGTCTTGAGCATCCTGCAGGCCATATACAGCGCGGCGGCCGCCATGGCCTCCACCGACCGCCCTCTGACGAGCTCCTTCTCCAACGCCTGTCTGTAGATCTCCAGCGCCTGCTCCACGCAGGGCCTCGGCACCCCCATGGAGCTCTTGAGCCTCTCCAGCTCCTGCGCGGCCTGGACGAAGTTGCGCTCGTAGGAGGTCTGCACGCGGGCCCTGGTCTGCCACTTCCTCAGCCTTATGACCTCCAGCTTCCGCCTGAGGTCTAGCTCCTTCCCCGAGACGTCCTTGTCCCTCCAGTCGATGACGGTGGTCAAGGCCTCCGAGACCAGACGCGTTATGGGCGCGCCTGTACGCGCCCTCTGTCCCTTCTCCTCATTGGTGAAGGCTCGCCATTCGGGGCCTAGATCGACCAAGTTCTCCGAGATCACGGTGCCGCAGACGACGCATACAATTTCGCCTCTCTCATAGTTGTAGACGAACTTATCGTTTCCGCAAACGGGACATATATACGGCTCTCCGGTCTCCGTGATCAAGCTTAAATATCCATCGGTACTTTTGGCCACTCGGAGCTTGTGGGGCACGCCTTGGGAGCCGGACTGGGAAGACATCCCTTATAAATAGTTTATCAATATATAAATTTTTCGTTTATTTAGTATAATTGTTTTATTTATACTATATTATATTTAACTTTTCTTATATGTATTAATCGTCTTCCTTATTTTTGCTAATAATCCATATATTTGAAGTAAACCATTTGCGCCACGCAGAATCGCGTAATGAGACCTCCCCACCTCGAACGCGAGGTCCGGCTTTAGGTGCTCCGGGACGCCCAGCCTGAGGACCTCGCGGTGGATCTGCCTCACGAGCTCCAGCTCGCCTACTCCGCCGTCAGCCACCAGCCCATATATCTGCGACATGGCCTTGCTGAAGCTGCCGCCTACGGCCTCGGCGATTATCTGGCGCAACATGGACGGGCTGACGTAGCCGAGGGCCTTGGCGACGGCCTCCTCGTCTACGGATTTAGTCATCGAGCTGGCTATCTGAAGCGCCGTTATTGCCCTCCTCATATCGCCCTGCGTGAAATCGAATATCGCGTCCAGCGCCTCCTGCGAGGCCTTGACGCCTTCCTGCTCCGCTATGAATTTCAGCCTAGACGTAACCGCCTCCTTGGGCAGAGGGGAGAACCTGAATATGGCGCATCTCGACTGTATGGGCTCGATTATGCCGGATACGTAGTTTGCCAGCAGTATGAACCTTGTGGTGTTTGCGTACATCTCCATTATCCTCCTCAGGGCCTGCTGGGCGTCCGAGGTCATGTTGTCGGCCTCGTA
>Ga0081529_120877_pt1 | contig 51547 bp, 56 predicted proteins | sample EchGeymetagenome_FD_71012 | JGI IMG/M metagenome (GOLD analysis project Ga0081529, IMG submission 71012) | Ferrous microbial mat and aquatic microbial communities from Echinus Geyser, Yellowstone National Park, USA - transect B T=78-80 C v2... ...
TTACTGTGCTGTTGACATCTGCATTGAACTCCTTCCTATATAGTTTACATCTATATAGGCCCCTGTGCACCCTTCCATGCTCTTCTCTGCCGCACAGTGCACAGATCTTTGAGGTATCCTTTTCACTGATCTTTGTTATTTTTACCCCAAGCATCTTAGCCTTGTAGAATAGCTGCCTAGTTATTTCACCAAACTGCCATTGGTGTATCTTTTGATCTGCATTCTCATTGTATCTTACCCTTTTTCTTATGTCTGTTAAGTCGCCTACTACTATACCCTTACCCTCTGCTTTTGCGGTTTCCACTATCTGTTTGGTTGCGGCATGTATCATATGTTTTAATTGTAGCAACGTTTTCCTTGCAATCTGCCTTTTCTGTTTGCTTGTCTTTATGCCTGCAGTCGCAAGTATGCTCTGCTTTTTTGCAATTTCTTTGTTTCTATATCTCTCTATTGCACTCGCCTTACCTCCTGAATATAATATCGCCTTGTTGCCATCATACACAGCAGCAAGATTCCTTACGCCCAGGTCTATATAGAGATTTTCTTTAGGTTCTTCAGCTTTAGGTTCATTAATCTCTATAACAATTGATGCATACCACTTGTCTATCTTATACAATTCAACATATTTCACTGCGCCTTCATATCTCAGTTTAGGCACTTTAAGATCAAGATGTGATATGCCCTTCTCTTTCCTATATTGCATTGACATAGGGAAAGTCATCTTATTTTCCTTTAGTGTTATCTGCTGCGATTTGATTGGTATTACCCATGGAGTATCTTTTTTGTGATATCTTGGAAACTTTGCATTTTTATCCTTCTTGTAGAGCTTCAAAAATGATTTTATCGCCCCATCAACTTTTTGCAATACACCCTGTGCGGTTTGCGATGGCAGCAGTCTGTAGAGCTTATTATCCTTCAGCAAGTTGCACAAGTCGTGGTAGAAATATAATTTACCTTCTTTTTTGTATCTTTGATTTACCAAATATAAAGCATAATTATAAAGGCCGTTAGTTATCTTTGAAAGGTTCTCTAGCGTTGCATAATCCCCTTCTACTCTCACAACCTGAGTCAATTTCATTTATCTCACTACCATTTTATATACTTCAATATAGATTTATAAATATGTCGGTGCATTTCGCATTCATCCCACGAATAAATTCGTGGGCTTTCTGTTATGCATTCTGTAATAGTGGTAGGAGTAATAGGTATTGTTTCTTATTACCTTGGGATTAGAAAAGTGGTAAAACTAAACTATCAGAATAATAAAAACATTGCCAAAAACTAGAATCCCACTGTGCAATTTTGACTTATTTGGATTGACTATGCAATAAGCCTTGTTCCTTTACTTTGAATTCAGTTATCATGCCGTTCTCATGCTTGAAGAAATACTTCACATATTCATTTCCAGATGAAGCGAAACAGTTTCTCCCAGCAGAATAATTTCCTTCTATATTAATCTCATCAATCCTTTTCCATCCCATAATCTTCTTTACCTCATTCACCATGTTCTCGAAAGCGTCAGCACAAATGGAGCAGCAGAAGAATATCTTCTCGCCATCCACAACCCTCCAGTAATTACCCCATGTTGCATCGCAAAGAGCACAACCCTTATAGTTTCTTTTCATATAACCGCTCTGTTTGAGTGCTCCCGTCGGGATTTGAACCCGAGTTGCAGGGTTGAAAGCCCCGCGTCCTTGGCCGGACTAGACGACAGGAGCAAATCAAAGGTATTTTTTAATTATCTCTAAAACCTTTTTATGCGTTGCTTTTATTGAACCCTCGCCGTTTATTATATTGAAACCGAACTTCTCTGCAAGTGAGATATATTCTTCCCTTACTTTCCTAAGCTTTTCCTCTTGCTCAAAAAGCTCAAAGTTTAACCTGCTTTTGCTTATCCTCTTTATGCATGTCTCTGGTTTTACATCTAAAAATATTGTAACATCTGGCATCCTAAACTTTTCATTTAGCTTGAGTAGCCATTCCCTGTCTAAGCCTGCTGATGCACCATATGCCAAAGATGAAAACATGTATCTATCACTTATTACTATAAAACCCTTATTAAGTGCTGGTAGTATTTCTTTTTCAAGATGGTCTGCCCTGTCTGCCGCAAAAAGAAGCTGTAATGTTTGGGCTGAGAAATGTAGCTCGCCCCTTAATGCTGTTCTTATTATGCCACCTATTATATTCTGGGTTGGCTCTTTTGTAAGAAGCACTTTATTTTTCTGCTTAAGGTATTGCTCAAGCATAGAAGCTTGTGTTGTGCTTCCCGCACCATCTAATCCTTCGAATGCAATGAATAATCCTTTCTTCATGGAATCTAAAAGATATATACAAAAGAATTTATTAATGTTTTAGTGAACTACCCCACCTTACGGATGGGGCTTCTATATGAGCCACATCCGTTTGTTCGGGGCTTCTCGCTTCACCTGCGATGCTTGCTTTCACATGTGGAATATGTTTTAGATATTCCAGCATGCTAATTGTAGAGGCATCATCATCTGCGAGCGTCTCCCCTACGTTCCGTAGGGAAAGTCCTTCTACTGCCTTCGCCGCACTAACATCCCTGTCCTGCACGTGCCCACAGGAAGGACACCTGAACACGCGCTCAGACAGGTTCAAATGCAGCGAATAACCGCAGTACATGCATATGCCTGTTGTCTTTGCGAACCTGCCTACTTCCAAAGGAGTGCTGACCTTTCTTTTCAAGGTATCGCGGAATCCTCCAATGGAAGTTTGGTAGATTCTTCTTCCAAAAAGCCTTTGCCATTCTTTTATTGGGTCGTTTTGATAAGCAACAAACTCATAATTCGTAGCAACATAATGGGCAATCTTGTTGTTTATATCTTTCTTCTGATTATTTTCATGTGCAAATTCCTTCTTTATCTTTGCAAGCACTTTTTGCCCTCTTTTTGAACGTTCTTTTGTTTCCTTGTTGTATTGCGACCTTGAAAACACCTTGTATAGTTTCTTTACTCTCTTTGGCATTTCAATATTGTACTTTACCTTTATTCCGTTTGAAAATGTAATCTGGTCTTTAACGCCAAGGTCTATGCCTATTGCCTTTCTGTTATGCACTTTCTCTTCTTTAGGCACATACACTGTTACATGCAAGAAGTAGTCGCCGTTTCTCTCTATAAGGTTTGCTGTTGTTATGTCGCATGCAATTGGTATTTGCTCTAAGCCAATAACCTTGAAGTCGCCAAGCCCCTGTATGTGCAGCGTTCTTTTCTTAATGTCTAATGTGTAGGTATTGCCGTATTGCATTAGAAAAATAGAGTGCAGTGATTTTATGTATTTTATCTTTCCTACTTTCTTGCCTTTCTTGCCAAGTTCATGCAATGCCTTTACATTGTTCTGCAGCCTCTTTATGATGTATTGCTTCATCTGCGACGACAATAACTTTAGTTCCCTCTCTTCAAATTTGTCCTTTACTTTTACATTTACTTTATTTACCTTGTAATCCTTATACGGTATTGAATCAGTTATACCTTTAGATATTATGTAGTTTGTAAACCATTTACCTTCAAGGAACAGCCTTTGCAGATTGATCAATTTCTCTTTTGATATCTTACTCTTGTCAAGTTTTATCTCAAAAGACTTTGCAGTCTGCGTTTTTCTTTTATTTCTGGTCTCACGACCTTTATTCCTTATTCTTTCATTCTTTTCCATAAGCATGTTGGTCAACAACACAATACTTTTATTATGTTTGTTTTTATATTTATAATTGTTGCTCACTCTCATCCCCTATCTTACGAAAGGGGACTTCTCGTGAGCAGAGTTAAAAAGAAATTGTGGTTCCATGATACTCTCAGATTTTGATCTTATAAATATGCTGAAAGAAAAAAGGCTTATTATAAAACCATTCGATAAGGAGATAATAAGAGAAAATGGTGTTGATTTGAGACTTGCGGATGAAGTGGGCTACCACAACCCGATGCTAGGCGAAGATTTTGTTGTGGATCCATCTAAAAAGGAAGATATAGAAAACGAGTATATAGTAGAGAAAAATAAAAAGGAGATAATACTGCAGCCAAAACAACAGGTTTTACTCTCTACTATAGAGTATTTAAAAATGCCTGATAATCTTATAGGGTTTGTAGAGCTTCGCAGCACATGGGCAAGACATGGTCTAATTATGCCTCCTACAATAATAGATGCTGGGTTTGAAGGCACCATAACGCTTGAAGTTTATAATGCCTCTATATACAAGATAAAGCTTAAACCAAAGCTAAGGTTTGCACATATAATATTTGCGGTAACTATGAATAAAGTTAAAAATATATATAAAGGAAGCTACAGCGGTCAGAAAGGGGTATTCGGGCCGAAAGTGATAAGATAGAAATTACCTTGTCAGGTCATTTATTTCTTCTTTTGAAGCCTGTTCCTGTCGCGAAGGGCTTGTCGAAACCAATACAACATCGCCAACATTCTTTACGTTCTTATATAAAACACTCTTTGTTCTCAATATGTTCCTTGGGTCTCCTTTCATGCTCTTCCATGGTATCATAAGGAGCCTGCTTATCTCGCTCTTTTCAAGATCCAGAATTATTCCTTGCACATCGCCCAGATACTGACCCGCATCGCTATATATATCCATATGGTACAATTCAGATAGTTTCATTTTAACACCATTGTCGCCTAAGTATTAATTGAAGGTAATGCTTATAAACCTTTAAGAAGAGCGAATTTAGTGGAATACATCTCTCACAAACAAGAGATAATGCAAAAACAGAGAGGAAATTGCTAAAATAAATATTATTGCATGTTGCTTAGTGGGTCGTTGAAGTTTAATTTGAAATCTTTTTGGAGAACATTATAGATGAAGTTTGTTTGCGATGTTGCATGCGAAGCGCTTATCGAATGAGAAAAGCTTTGTTCTTAAGAAGTCGTTTACAGAATGCATAGCAAATCCCGAATAAATTCGTTGGGACGTCAAGGTTGGAACCAGTCTATTTCATAATATTCATGTCCACTTTTAGGTAAAAGTATCTGCCTAACTTTGTAATATGTTATTGCTGTTTCTCTATCTGCAATCGCTATTATAAGCTCGAGCTTTGAGTCCTTCGCTTTCTTAATCGCACCTGCGAGCTCATTTCCCCCTATCTGCTCTTCTTCACCCAGTGATAGCATTGCATATTTTGGCTTATCAAGTTCCGGATTATCTGCCTCGCCGCCATGCCTGTGGTAAAGTATATAGTTTATTTCTATCTCTTTCTCTTTCACCTCGCCAGGTATTGCCAATATAAATGTTTTTCTTACAGAATGTGCCACCCTTATAGCCCTTGCCCACTCAGAGATTAGAAGCTTAGAATTCTTTGGAAAGACGTGCAGCACATGCTTAGAATGCGCCCATGCGCTCTTTGCTGTATTTAGCCCTGGTTTTGCCCCAGGGAAATAAATCCTGAAATGTGTACCAAACTTAAATCCTGTCTTAACTATATAGCCATTTTCTCGCCAATCCTTATACACCTGGTATAGCATAGGGAATTCTTTTCTCCTCTTCTTTGCGTAATTAACAATTTCTTTTGTATCGTAACCTTTTACGATAAGTTTATTGTGCTCCATAAGGAATACTGTCTCATATATATCTAATTTATTTAGCTTACCTTTCTCAGGAGCTTTATATGAGCCAAATTGGCCGAGCCAGAATTTTTCATAAAGTTCCCTTCCTTTATCAGGCTCTTTTACTATTGTAACAAGGTCGTCAGGAAAGAAAATTCCCTCTACAACCCATTTTGGTAGCTCTATAGATGAAGAGGGATACTTTTTAATTGGCGTTATATCTGGCTTCCTGTATAATGTATTAGAAGGCCTTACAACCAATCCGCGCTCGCGCCAGTCTTTGTATGTAAAGTAGCTTGCCATCAGTTTCTTCTTCTTTCTGAAGATCTCAGCAGCCTCATCAAAGCGAATGAGCTTGCCCTTGTATTCGCATTCTGCGTTTCTTATATCTATTAAATAGAGGGCTTCTTCTGGAAGCAGAAAAAGCTTACCCTCTTTCTCGTAACCAAAAAATCCACTCTTCAAAACGTCTTTTGTAGACTGGTCTGCTGCAATTATCTCTCTTTTATTTAAAAACTTAAGTTTCAGCATAAAGATCCAAATATAATATAGCAATCAATAACTAAAGCAATAAATAATAATGTGCTTTTATAAATTATTAAAACTATAAATTTTTAGGTGAGAAAAATGCTTGAAGGCACACATAATATGCCGGAGAAGTTAAAATCGATGATGGAGAAACAGGGCTACCATTTTGTTGGAAGACACTCGGCGGCGAAGCTATGCAGCTACACTACAAGCAGCTTAAAAAATGGTACAGCATGCTACAAAAACCAGTTCTACGGTATAAGAAGCTGGCGTTGTATACAAAGTGCACCTACACTTGGATGCGATCTTGCATGCTCCTTCTGCTGGAGGATAATACCTGAGGAAGTTGGAGTAAAATGGAATGAATTGAACTTTACAGGATGGGATGATCCAGCAGATATTGTAGATGGACTTATTGAGGCGCAGAAGAAAATGCTTACAGGCTATAAGGGCAACGAGAAGGTTGACAAAAAGAGGCTCGAAGAAGCGAATGACCCCGCACATGTTACGTTTAGTCTTACAGGAGAGCCACTCTTTTATCCTAAAATGAGTGAACTTATCGAAGAGTTTCATAAAAGGAAGATCAGCACTTTCCTCGTGACAAATGGTACTTTGCCAGAAGCACTTAAAAGATTGAAGACTTTACCAACGCAGCTTTATGTTTCAGTGCAGGCGCCAAACAAAGAGGTTTATGAAAAGGTTGTAAGACCTAAGGTACCGCATGCCTGGGAAAACTTTCTTGAGTTTCTTGATATCTTCTCAAAACTGAATACAAGGCGTGTATTTAGACTTACACTCATCAGGGGCTTAAATCTTGTAGATGCAAAGGGCTATGCTGAACTAATAAAAAGAGGGAATCCTGATTATGTAGAGGTTAAGGGCTTTGTTTTTGTTGGCGGGGCAAGGAATCCGTCTAGGGGCTTAAGCTATGGGCTTATGCCTAATAAAGAAGAAATAGTTAATTTTGCAAAAGAGATAGCTGAAGCCTCTGGCTATATTTTTACAGACTACCATGAACCTAGCAATGTTGCACTATTATCCAGAAACGAAGAGGTAGCTTCAATGAGGTTGATACACTTTGAAAAATAAAAAGGAAAAGGAGGATGGTGCCCTAAACCTTAAAAATATTGAAAAGATAGAAGCAGGGATTGACTACAAAAAGAGGATAAAGAGGATAGAGTATATTTTGATCAGCATACTCATAGGAAGCGCTGTTGTATTTGGGTTCATTGCTGTAAGTGCAATACTTAATGAGGGAATTTCAAAATTTTTACAAACAATTGAATCTATAAACCTCTTTTATTATGGCATAGCTCTGCTCCTGGTATTCTCTGCTTATCTAATGAGGTTTCCCAAGTGGGAGTATTATCTTAAAAAGTTAAAGGTAAAGATACCACGAAGAAAAAATTTTGCAATCTATCTCTCCATGTACTCTATGGATATAACCCCAGGGAGATGGGGAAGGGCTGTTGTATCATATACTATAAATAGGCTTGCGAAGGTAAGGTTTAGCAAAACTTTCCCTGCTGTCGTTGCGGATATTTTTACCGACTTCCTCGGCTTTGCAATTATATGCGTTTTCTTTGCTTTTTTTGTTCATAGGTATATTGCTATCTCATTAATAATAACATTAATACTTCTTCTGCCATTTTTCTTTCTTTACCATGAAAAACCTTTTGTATATTTAAAGTCTAGGGTAAGCAGATTCAAGAGCCTAGAAAGCTTTTTCGAGGTAGGGGAGTTGTATTTTAAATATAACAAGATGCTTGGAAGGCGTGCGTATTGGTACTCGATACTTTATACTGTGCCTTCCATGTTTCTGAATGGTTTAAGCATGTATTTTGTAATATTGAGCTTTGGAATAAATATTGGTGTTGCAAATATACCAACAATCCTATTTATCTTTTCCTCATCGCTCATTTTCGGAATGATAACAGGCATACCCGCAAATCTTGCTGTAACTGATGGTGCAATGATTAGCGAGCTTATTGCGTTTTTCGGAAGCAAGATAAGTTTTGGGCTTGCATCGGTTATAACAATATTCTTCAGAATCGCAACTGTATGGTTCGTTGAGCTGTTTGGATTCATTGCGCTTGTATACACATTTAGGTACTGGAGATAGTATATTTTGAAATAGATTCTGCTTCTGCAAAATTTGGATTGGAAGGAATTATTAAAGATATTAGTTTGCCCTTAAATCTTTCTGATATTTTATAAAGGGTATTAATATCTGCATAAACTATATCTTCGCTCTCCTTGCCCACATCTGCAAGAACAAGCATCTTTTGTACTATATTTATCTTCCTCTCTTCCTGTGCTTTGTTTAGCAGATCTATCGCCTCTCCAAGGCTCATCGCCCTATCCTCTTTGTAATTATAGTCAAGAAGAACTAGGGTATGCTGGTTATTTTGGAGATTTTTGTTTATCACATCTATAAAAGAAACTGGCTTGTAATTCTCGCTCCAAAAAGGTATTGTGGTAGTTGGACCAAACCTATATATGTCTAAGCCGCTCTCACCAATCGCAGCTGTAAATATAGAAGGAGCGTGGATTACCCTAACAGCTATGCCCATTTTCCGCGCAAGGTTAATTATAGTATTGTGTGTAGTAGCTATAAGCGGGTCGCCCATTACAAAAATTACCACAATTGCGTTCTTTGCATACTCTATTGTAGAGTTTGCATTTTCTTCTAAATCAGACCTGCCGAGCTTTGCTATCTCTTTGCCTAGAACTTTTTCAAGGTAATTAATGTAGTTGCTGCTTACTCTGTTTGTGTAAGGATCGAGGAAGAGCTTATCCGCTTTTTTTGCTATCTCGATGGCGCGCAGCGAGATGTCACCTTCGCACAAACCCAAACCTATTAAAAAAAGCAAGCCCACACCTAATCTCTTATCCCTTCTGGTGTTATCTTTATTACGCATTCGCCTTCTGGCATGCTTGGCGAATCGACGAGCCTCACGATCCTTTTATCCTCTTTGCCTTTTCTTATATAAAGCCTTGTTGTAGCTGCGTGAGCTATTATATTGCCACCTACCGGTGTTGTCGGATCACCAAAGAGTATTGCGGGGTTGTCCATAACCTGGTTTGTTACATATACCGCAAGATTGTATTTGTCAGCTATGCTCTGAAGCCTATGCAGGTGCTGGTTTAGCTTCTGCTGTCTTTCCCCCAATGCACCCCTTCCGACAAACTCTGACCTGAAAAGTGCCATAAGTGAATCTACCACAATAAGCTTAATGTTCTTCTCTGTAATCAGCTTATCTGCTCTCTCTATTGTAAGTATCTGCTGTTCTGTAGAAAAAGTTCTTACAGAAAAGATGTTCTGAAGTGCTTTCTCTGGATCAAGACCAACCGCCTTAGCCATCGTCGCTATCCTCTCTGGTCTGAAAGTGCCTTCTGTATCAACAAATAGAACATTGCCTTCAAGCCCACCTTTTTCAACAGGAAGTTGTACATTCACAGAAAGCTGAAAGCCTATCTGTGTTTTTCCAGAAGCAAATCTACCATATACCTCTGTAATACCGTTTGTCTCCACACCGCCCCCAAGAAGCTCGTCGAAACTCTTAGAACCTGTTGTAATTCGTCCAAGGGTCTTTCTCTTTTCAAAAACCTGCTTGCCCGTTTCATACTCTATAGTTGATGCCTGCTTTGCCGCATCTATAGCCCTCTTTGCCGCATCAACGCTTATACCTGTCAACTCTGAAAGCTCATGAGGTGAAGAGGTTGCAACCTTCTCTATAGTATCTATGCCTGCTCCTCTAAGCTTTTCTGCGGTTGCTGAGCCTATACCAGGAAGGTCTTCTAAATTCTTTATACTCTTTTCTTTTTCTTTAGCCATACCCCCAACAGATACAATATTGAAAAATAAGAAATATAAACTCTTTTGAATAGCCAGACAGTAGCTTATAGTTCATATATGGGTTTTTATTTCTTTTTGACTAAATTCAGATTAAAAGGAAGAGGCCAGCGCGGTTTCGCATGCGCTGGCAAGGCGACCAGTTTTACCCTTCCCACAGTAGAGAACCCGTAATTTATTATAGAACAGTACAGATTTAAAAATGTTTTCATTTAGTGGAATTTTTCAGAAATATGGAAGTGATGCTTTGCTCTTACTCACGCTTGATGAAAAAGGTATTGCGTCTGCACTTATCCTCGCTGTGCTTATACTTTACTTTGGCGGTAGCGAACGGCTGTTCTTCCTATCCCTTCTCATCTTATTTCTTGTTCTCTCCACCATAGTAACAAACACTGGCAAAAAGAAGAAAAGAGAAGAAGGCTTATACGAAAAGTCTAGGGGCTGGAAGAATGTTGTTGCAAATGGCTTGGTACCGCTCTTTATAGTGGTGCTATTTTACTTAGCTCAGAAACCTTTTGAAGAAATCCTTGTTTTTGGCTACATTGCTAGTATAGCTGCGATAACCGCAGATAAATTTGCAAGCGAGATAGGGGTTCTTGATGGCACGCCTATTATGTTGCTCACGCTAAAGAGAATAAAGAAAGGCGCCTCTGGGGGTGTAACCCCACTCGGCTTAGCTGCAAGCTTCGTTGCCGCATTATTAATTGCGCTTACCAGCTTTACTATAAGCTTAAACCCCATCGCATTTCTAATAGTTCTTTTCTCAGGCTATATGGGCAATATTATTGATTCTATTCTGGGCTATTACGAAGAAAAAGGCTTTGGAAACAAATTTACAACCAACTTAGCATGCGCCCTCTCAGGCTTTGTTATCTCTTTTATCCTTCTTGCGCTAGCCGGGATTTGAACCCGGATTGCGAGCTTATTCCAAATTTGGGAAGCTCGTATCGTAACCAGGTTAGATCACTAGCGCGTGACATCCTCCCATGACTAAAGGTCATGGGCTTCCCCTGCAACGAAAGGTTGCAGAGTATGTTCCTGGTTCATCGACGCAACTTGCGATGCTCTTTGCATCGTAGAGGCCGCATCTCCCAAGGCGTTACTTCCCCCTTGTCCAGGGGTAGCTCTTTTGAGCATCTCCATCCTCTTTTTTATTACGAGCGCAGAGTTTATATCTCTGTCTATAGTTAGTCCACAAACATTGCAGTGATACACACGCTCTGACAAGCTTAATCTTTCATCACCTGTCTTTACGTGCCCGCATCTGCTGCATTCCTGCGTTGTGTCTTTTGCATCGACCACAAACACTCTCAAACCAGCACTTTCAGCCTTGTATGAGAGCATTTGCATGAACTTGCACCATGAAGCAGCGTATATTGATTGTGCAAGATTGCTATTCTTTACCATATTGTTTATATTCAGTTCTTCAAGCGCAAAAGAGGTGTAGCCAGATTTTACCAACTTGCTCGATAGCTTTTGTGCAAAGTCGTTTGATTGGTTTACGACGTGCTCCCATTTCCTCTGTAGCTTTTGCTTTGCTTTGCTTCTATTCTTTGATCCTTTGTTGCGCCTTGCGACTATTCTTTGCCATCTTGCAATGTGCTTTGCACTCTTCTTTACAAAATTGGGCTTTTCTATCTTTGTGCCGTCTGACAAAGCAACAAAAGAGTGCAACCCCATGTCTATACCTACAGGGTTTGTATCAGCAACCTCTGGAACTTGCACCTCTTTTACTGTTGTGAATATTGCATAATACTCACCTGCCTTCTTCTTTATGGTAAGGGTTTTTATTTTGCCCTCTATAGGCCTATGTAGTTCTATCTTCATTCTGCCAATACCAGATACCCTAAGCATATACACCTTTCTCTCCTTCTCTATAGAGAAAGAACCGTTGTCCTGTGGATATGTTATTGACCTGTATCTGTCGATTGATTTGAAGCGAGGAAAGCCTGCCTTTACCTTCTTTCCAGCCTTCTTTTCCTCGCATCTCCGGAAGAAGTTTCTGAACGCCTTCAGCAACCTTATGAATACATCCTGCCTTATCTGTGAATATAGTTTTAGGAAATCTTTGTTTTCGTTTATCGCTTCTTTCATGTATTTGTTTAAAGTAGACTTGCCTATATTTGTAGTTTTATTCCTGTCATATTCAGATTTGGCCTTTTCAAGTATTGTATTGTAGAGCCGTTGGGCAAGCAACAATCTTTCATCTATTTCCTTCTGCCTTTTTGCATCGGGATAGAGCCTGAAAACATACGCCCTCGTCAAATCCATATTTGTATACCTCAATTCACATTTATATACTTTTCTACACTTTGCTTTCATCCCAATTAAATCATGGGTTTTCCCGCTCACATTTTATAAATAGGAAAAGGATTTTTATGCGTTAATCTTACCTTATGTATGTCATGTTATCCTTTGAAGGTTCTGCGCCCTTCATCGCCTCTTCTATTGTCTTCATTAGCTTTTCCGTTTCCTTTTTAACAGATTCTAAATCTGAAAGGTCTATGCTTATTCCAAGTATAGAGGAAAGCTTCTCCAAAACAGCCTTTGCGGCATTTGCGTCGACCTCTACTAAACCAGTTTCTCCCATCAAGCATGCCGCATCCATTTTATGTTTCTTTGCAAATTCTATTATAAGACCTGCGGAACCCCATATGGCACCACTTGCAACACCGAATATAACGCCCTTTTCTTTCAAATCATCTATTTGTTCATCTGTTGTTGCGACGCCGAAAACTCTCGGATTCTGAACATAATGATCAGCTATATTATACCCACCAACAGTTATTATCCTTTTGCCACCTAGCGACTTGAAGAACTTTACTATCTTTTCATTAACTTCGTATTGGCCTTCTGGTGTGACCGCCTGCGTGTCGCCAAGAAGTATTACTATATCGCTCCCCTTTTTGCTTGTATTCTTCCAGTAGTAGAATCTGTTGTTTACCATTCTACTTTTCCCATTAGGGAGCATTATCACTTGATGCGGAAACGAGGAAGAGTATAAGGTAGCAAACCTCTTAGCATGGAGCTCGTTCTTAAGATGTTCGGCAACTAAACTTCCAACACTACCAATACCGGGTAGCCCCACCACTAAAATAGGGTTTTTCAGCTTTATTTTTTTGTAGTATATTTTTGAGCCTTTCATCGGGATTCGCTCTCCATTTTTTTAAGTTCAACAAAACCTTGGGATATCGTAGCCCTTAAAATCTCCTCCGCCTTCTTTATCTTTGACTCTGCGGAGTGGTAATCTATATCTTCTGCAGATAGTTTATAATGGGGTGCGCCAAGATATAAAACCTCCACTCCCAATGCCTTTACCTTGCTCAATGCTGTTTTGATAATATCTATGCCCTTCTCTGTATCAAAATCTTCTATCTCAGCAATGTAATTCACTTTATACCTCTTTGGTCTAATATTCTTCCTTACTATCTCGATAAACCTGTTTTTAAACTCTGGATCTATTGCTCCTATGTCCTCTCCGTTTATTACCGCTTCTATAACGTCAGAATAATTCTGAAACCTCTGTGCGAGCGCAGCCTTTATCTCTTCTTTTTTATCTTCCCTTTTCGACTCGCTAAGAGCCTGTTCAAAAAGTTTCTCAGATCTTTTCTCAAGATTGTATTGACTTATCTTATCCTTTTCCTCTTTTTTGCTCACCTTTTTGAGTGATAAATCAACCGCCTTTTTCTCAGGGTCAACAAATACAACTTTTGCAACACGTCGCTGTCCTTCTTTTATGAATTCATGTATATTTTTTATCCAACCTGGTGCAACCTCTTTTATAGGAAGATATGCGTCTAAATTGTATTCTACTAAATCACAGTATGCTCCGAAAGGCATTATCTTCTTTATTCTAATTATAACAAGCTCTTCGTTTTCAGGAAGTTTTTTAGGGTATATCATTTGATCAACGCTTTATTTCGAGCTTCTTTTTTGTTCTGCCACCGCCAAGCACACGCTCTACCGATTTGTTGCATACACTACATGTAAGTATAATCTTCTGCTTTTTGCCCAATTTTTTGTTATGAGGCTTTGGCTCTACACTGCCCACATGACCTCTTATTGCTCTTTCGTGTCTCCTCCTACCTATATTGAGCCATCTCTCTGGCTTCTTTGAATAAGGCTTTACCGTATGCATTGTGTGCTTTCTACAATATGGGCAGTAAGTCATCATTTCTTTCGGAACTTTCATAATCTCACTTCTTGCTCACTAAACCAATTCTCCTATCTTGTTTTGAAGTATGTATTCAATTTGTTTGTCGTCATCTATTTCTATTATTTGATCCTTTGAGAAAGGACCTATCTTATTACCATCCGGTGTTATTATTTCAGGTATATCTAGGTTTATCTTTATTCTTTTTGCTTGCACCGATTTTGTTTCTTCATTCATTATTGCTTTTATTTTCTTAAACAGATTTTCCTCAGATCTTGGTATAGGTTGTGGTAATTGTTTATTATAAGCAAGATATATTAAAACCTTTTGTGTGCGCCTTTCCCTAAGCTGATTTACCAGCCTTGTAAAGTTTTCCAGATACTGTTTGCCTTCGACGCTTTGATTTTTCTTTAGATTTTCTATCTCTTTGTCTATCTGTTCGTAAAAGTCTACAGGCAACGGCAACAATTCGCCCGTCTTCCTTTCAGCTTGTAGTTTGCTGAAAATTACTTCTGGTGTTATCTCTTCCATCTTACTCATTATTTTATTTATACAAAAAGTATAAAAACAAGTTAATAGACCCCATACTTCCGCTAATCCTAGAGTCTAATTTAATTGTGTGTTGTCTGCTAATAAAACTCAGTTATTAATGTATTAACAGAGTTAACGGAAGTTCGGCTTAAGAATAGTGGAAGCAAGCCCTCTCAATTAGCGAGGGATGGATTTGAACCATCGTTCTCCGGGTTATGAGCCCGGCGGGCACTCCAGGCTACCCTACCTCGCTACAATATTAATGAGCGACAGTATTTACTTTTTCTATAAGCTGTTGGGCATCTTCTTTGCTTACTCTTACCAGATTTCCGCCACAGTCGCACTTAAACTTAATCTCAACAGCAGTGTCGAAAGGGAAGAGAACTTTGTTCTTTTCAAAACAAGTATCGCAAACGAAGAAATCGTTGCAGCCATCAGGCAATCTGTATTTGGCGGATTTGCTGCTTTCGGAAATGGTTTTCTTTAGCCTCTCTATATTGTTTGTGTTAATATACCATTTGAAGGTAAGCCAACCGTTCTTATCCTTCAAGGTGTCATACTTTGTTATACCGTAGGTATTGAGAGTATTAAGGATCCTTCTCACTTCATTTATCTTTATATCCAGCTTACTCGCAAGCTCTTCATCGCTCAAAGGTTCGTTGAGGGTGGAGAGTATGTCTATCGCTTTTCTTCCAACATTCTTTATTATATAATCAGAGAACTCTTTATTATTTATCATCTCATCAATAAACTTTACACTCTCTGCGGCGTTTTTTGCGGTATGTTCATTTAACCTGTTTACTTTTTGTAGCTTCGTTACGGTTTTTGTGCCATTGTTTGTTTTTTTAATGTGTATGCGTCTAGCCTTTGGAGCGGGTCTTGCCTTTACAGCCTTCTTATTAGCCGTTTTTGTATTTTTGGCAAGCTTATTGGTTTTGCTCGTTTTGCCCTTATTTTTTGTTTGGATTTTCATCCTTGGAATTTGCTTATAATAACCAGCCATAAGCGTCACCCATTAATTAACACAGTTTAATTATAAATATATTCCTTTACACGCATTGTCCAATACTAAATTGCAGATCCACGTTTCTATTTCAAAAGTATGAAATCCCTAGGAATATATATTGGTTTTACAACCATTATGCAATTATAAAACGAAGCTGAAATTTATATAATTTATGCTCGGTTTGGTGAATCTATTGACAAGGCTTATTTACAGGCCGACCCCCCCACGAATTTATTCGTGGGTTTGCTATGCATTCTGTAAAATAAAGAAAAACAAACGGAAAAACATTTAATCCTTTTTGCTCAAAACGGGCCCGAGGGGATTTGAACCCCTGACTTACTGGTTAAGAGCCAGTCACTCTGACCAAGCTGAGTTACGGGCCCGAATGTTATTGCTTAAGCTTATACTAATTACTTTTCACTTTTATATCTAGCTTTTTAATCGATTTGAGTATCTTTCCCTTATTTCTTCTATCAGATGCAATTATTAACTCTTCCCTGCCCTTCTCCAAGCTCTTTATAATAGGCGACAAATCCTCAACATTACCAAGCTTCTTTTTATCTCTATTTAAAATCGGTATCTTTTCTGTTACAAACTTTAGCTTATCTCTAGACACAACAAATTCATCCTCCCTTAGACCTGAATATTTAATTATTGCATTTTCAATCTCATCTATTTCCGGCGCAGCCTCTATGCTTCCAACAAATACCCTTTTGAATAGTTTCCTTTCGAGCAATCTGGTAACAAGTTTGTTTGACGCTTTTGAACTTGCGAGCTTTGTTATAAGTTCAAAATCCTTCATAGAAGGATACTCTTTGATCTCAAGCTCGCCATTTTCAATTGCAAGCTTTACAGCCTTTTCAAGCATACCATTTGCTATAACAACAGCGTGGTGGTGATAAACGGTTGTCGACATAAAATATCTCGCTAGAAGAAGTGATTCTGCAGGATGTAGTCCCCGCTCATATATTGCTATATGATTTTTATAAAGTACCATCTTACTCTTTATCTGATGATAATCTATAATACCATAGGTCACGCCCGTATAATGTGCATCTCTTAAAAGATAATCAAGCCTGTCCGAGCCAAGCGAAGCTGTTACTATCTCACCGTTTAATTTACCTGAGAGTTTCTTAATTATATTTTTTACATCTAAGCCGTTGTCCTCCAGTATGTCTTTTATCTCTCCTTTAGTTACTAGCTTTTTACCAATCTCCTCATGATTTGTATGTAGATATTTCTTTAATATAGGGTCGGAGGTGTGTGAAAAAGGGCCATGGCCTATATCATGAAGTAAGCCAGCAACCGCAAGCATTTCAACCTCTTCCTTTTCGAAACCCATCTCTTTAGCTATCTCTTTAGTAATGTGCATTGTGCCAAGCGAGTGTTCAAATCTTGAATGCGTGGCCCCCGGATAGACAAGATAGACCAGACCGGTTTGCTTCACGTATCTGAGTCTTTGCATCTCTGGTGTATCAATGAGCGCTGACTCTGCAGGTGTGAGTTCTATATTGCCAAATATTACATCTTTTATGAACACCTACTCACAACTTTTTATGAAATTTTTAATCATAGTGTCAAGATTTTTTCCTATTGGTGAAAGCTCATAACTTACATGCACAATAGGCTTGTTCACCTTTATTATCCTGTTTAAATCAGTGGGCGTAGCGGATACCACAACATCGCATCTTGCGTTGTTAATAACTTGCTTCAATTCGCCTATCTGCTTCTTGCTGTAACCAAGTGCAGGTAGTATCTTCTTAATGTTGTATTTTTTGTATGCTTCCTTTATTGTACCTACCGCATATTTTTCTGCATCTATGATCTCTTTTGCTCCATAATTCTTAGCAGCGACAGTCGCGGCACCAAATTTCATCTCGCCATGTGTTACTGTGGGTCCGTCTTCTATAACGAGGACCCTTTTACCTCTAATCTTCTCTCCATCAGCACTTATGGTAGAGTTAGCAAAAATAATCTTTGCCTTGCTATTTATCTTTCTAAGATTCTCCACCAACCTTTCTATTTCTTGTTTCGTTGCAGAATTTACCTTATTTATGAGTAGTATATTAGCCATTCTGGCAACAGTCTCACCAGGATAGTAACTTAATTCGTTTCCAGCACGGAGAGGATCTGCCACAGTTATCAGTAAGTCTGGCTTTATAAACGGTGCATCGTTATTTCCACCATCCCATATAATAATATCTGCCTCTTTTTCTGCACTTCTTAGTATCTTTTCATAGTCTACGCCGGAATAAACAATTGTACCTTCTCTTATGTGTGGCTCGTAATCTTCCCTTTCTTCTATTGTGCATTTCTGCAGATCAAGGTCTTCTAAATTTTCAAATCTCTGCACAGCCTGCTTTGCAAGAACACCATATGGCATAGGGTGCCTTATCACTACCGGTTTCTTACCGTATCGTTTAATCAGTCTAGCAACATAGCGTGAGGTTTGGCTCTTTCCGGAGCCTGTTCTAACAGCACACACCGCTATTACCGGCTTTTTAGACTTGAGCATTGTTCTCTCCGGTGCAATCAACCAAAAGTCGGCACCATGCGCATTGGCTATGCTCGCTTTGTGCATAACCTCCTGGTATGGTAAATCACTATATGCCTGCACACAAATATCCACTTTATATTTATCAATAAGTGCGCCAAGCATCGATTCATCATAGATTTTTATCCCTTCCTTATACTGCTCTCCAGCAAGCTCATGAGGATATTTCCTGTTAGATATAAATGGTATCTGGTTTGCTGTGAATGCAACAACATCATACGCTTCGTTTCCTCTAAAGAGAACATTGAAATCATGGAAGTCTCTTCCTGCGGCGCCAAGTATAATTACTTTCTTTCTGCTTGCCTTATCCATTCCACCACAACTAATACTTAAAATTAAAAATATAATAATCTAATCAAACAGCTGATGTTGCACAAAAATAATTCTCTTTCCTTTGATTCCACTATTCGAAAAGCGTAAATTCCCCGGGGATGCATATTGGTTTTGGTGACCAACATGCAAAATATAAAATGAGATTGAAATTTATATAATTTACGTTTGGTTGTCTCAATGCTCAAACCGCTTTTTCTCGATAAAGTATCCTCAAAAGGTTTAAAAGGTTTGAATTCTAAAATAAATCTAACGGCCAGTGCAGCAAATTAGCTGATCTTTATGGCGCATGTTGAAGAGGAATATAATGCATCAAAGATAGTGGTATTAGAAGGCGTGCAAGGAATTCGAAAAAGACCAGCAATGTATATAGGCTCTACAGGTTCAAGCGGGGTTTTGCATTTGCTTTTTGAGCTTATAGACAACTCGGTTGATGAGGCAATGGCTGGCTATTGTAAGAACATTACAGTGCACCTTATGCAAGATGAAACGGGTGATATAGCTGAAGTGATAGATGATGGTAGGGGCATACCTGTTGATATTATTCCAAAGTATAACAAAAGTGCACTAGAGGTGGTGATGACGTCGCTCCACTCTGGTGCAAAGTTTTCAAACGATGTTTACAAAACAGCAGGCGGATTACACGGTGTTGGACTTACTGTAGTAAATGCGCTCTCCGAATTTATAGAGGTTAGAGTAAGAAGGGGCGGCAAAGAGTATATGCAAACTTTTAGCAGGGGCGTGCCCACCTCAGAGCTTAAAGAGGTGGGCCCTGCGGTAAATACAGGCACAGCGATAAAATTTAAGCCAGATAGGGAGATTTTTCTGTCGCCAACATTCGATTCTACAGCAGTTAAAGAAAGACTTAAATACACAAGTTTTCTTAATCCTGGGCTCAAAATCCTCTTCATAGATGATAGATTCGGAACGCACGAAGAAGAAACCTATTATTCTGAGAATGGATTGTTAGACTTCTTGAAAGAACTCAACAAAGGAATAACTACAATAACAAGTCCAATATATTTCAAAAAAGAGGTTGAGCAGAATATACTGGAGTTTGCAATACAATACAACAGCAGCTATGATGAAAAGCTAGAATCTTTTGTAAATAGCGTAAAAACAGGAGAAGGTGGAACGCATGTAATAGGCTTTAGGGCGGCGTTGACAAGGTCGATAACAAATTATATAGAAAAGAACAAGATGCTCAGCGGAAAAAAAGAGATCAAGATAAATGGTGATGATGTAAGAGAAGGTCTTACCGCAATAGTAAGCTTAAGAATACCAAACCCTGAGTTTGAAGGCCAGACAAAAGAAAAGCTTGGCAATACTAAAATAAAAAGCATTGTAGAAACAGCATTCTATCCTCTTTTCTCTCAATACCTTGAAGAGCATCCTATTGATGCGCGGGCAATAGCAGAGAAAGCAATAAATGCTGCCATAGCTAGAGAGAGCGCTAGGAAAGCGAGAGAGCTTGTTAGAAAGAAGAGTATATTTGATGGCTCTGTACTTCCTGGCAAGCTTGCTGATTGTATAAGTGCTGATCCGGAGAAGAGCGAGATCTTCATAGTCGAAGGCGAGAGTGCGGGCGGCTCAAGCAAACAAGGTAGAGATAAGATGATACAGGCGGTATTGCCTTTAAGAGGAAAGATTCTTAATGTTGAAAAAGCGACGGATGAAAAAATATTTGAAAACGCAGAACTTCATGCAATGGTTGCCGCTTTTGGAACAGGAATAAAAGAGACATTCAACGTTGAAAATATAAGGTATAAAAAGATAATAATAATGACCGATGCAGATGTAGATGGTAGCCATATAAGAACGCTGCTTCTCACCTTCTTTTACAGATATCTAAGAAAGATTATAGAATTAGGTTATGTCTATATAGCACAGCCCCCTCTTTATAAGGTATCAAAAGGAAGAGATGTTTATTATTGCTATTCGGATGCTGAGCTCAATGAAAAGCTAAAAGAGCTGGGAAGCGATGCAAATGTGCAAAGATACAAAGGTCTCGGAGAGATGAATCCTGAGCAGCTCTGGGAGACAACAATGAATCCAGAGAAGAGGGTGCTTAAAAAGGTATATATAGCAGACGCGGAGAGAGCGGATAAGCTCTTTTCAATATTGATGGGAATGGATGTAAGTGAGAGAAGGAAATTCTTAGAGGAGCATGCGAGCGAGGTTGCATTCCTAGATGTATAAGGTGCATAGATGGAGAAGATAATCCAAACTCAGCTTGAAGATGAATTGCAGTCGAGCTACATAGACTATGCAATGAGCGTAATAATAGGAAGAGCAATTCCTGATGCTAGAGACGGTCTTAAACCTGCACAGAGAAGGATCCTTTATGCGATGTATAATATTAACAACTTCCATAACCAGCCCACAAAGAAGAGTGCAAGGGTTGTTGGAGAGGTTATAGGTAAGTATCATCCACATGGTGATATTGCTGTTTATGATGCTTTGGTAAGGCTTGCCCAAGATTTTGCGATGAACCATGTCCTTGTTGAAGGTCAAGGAAACTTTGGTTCTATAGATGGCGATCCTCCCGCAGCAATGCGTTATACTGAAGTAAGGCTTACAAGCTTTGCTGAAGAGATGCTCGCTGATCTTGACAAAGATACTGTTGAGTTTGTACCTAACTTTGATAACACTGAAAAAGAGCCTGTAACATTACCATCTAAGATTCCAAATCTGCTTGTAAATGGTGCATCCGGAATAGCTGTTGGAGTTGCAACAAGTATACCGCCACACAACCTAATAGAGGTATGCAATGCGATAATATATACAATAGAGCACGAAGATGCGACAGTAGAGGATCTGCTTAAAATAATAAAAGGGCCTGACTTTCCTACAGGCGGCATAGCACTCATGTCAAACAATGCTTACAATGGCTACAGATATGGCAGAGGACAGGTGAGAGTAAGGGCAAAGGCGAAAATTGATGAAAAGAAGAATGAAATAATAATAAGTGAGATCCCATACAATGTAAATAAATCAGAGCTTATCAAAAACATAGTCGAGCTTGTAAAAGAGAAGAAAATAACCGGCATATCTAACTTAAGAGACGAAAGCGGAAAAGAGGGCGTGCATATTGTGATAGAGCTAAAAAACGGCGAGAAGGGAGACAGTGTGCTTAATGCACTTTACAGGCACACGCAGCTTGAAGTGACTTTCCCTATAATAAACCTTGCGGTTGTGGGCAAAAGCCTTAAGAATTTCAATCTTCTGCAGCTTATCCAAACATTTATCAATTACAGAAGAGAGGTAATAAAGAGGAGAACAACATTTGAGCTAAATAAAGCAAGTGAAAGGGTGCACATACTTGATGGCCTTATAATAGCAATATCAAACATCAATGAGGTTGTTAAATTAATAAGGGAAAGCACTTCGGCAAGCGATGCAAGGGCAAAGCTAATGGCTTCTTTTTCGCTAAGTGAGAAGCAGGCCAACGCAATACTTGAGATGAAGCTTAGCAGGCTTACACATTTAGAATACGATTCAATAAGCGGCGAGCGCTCGAGCCTTTTGGAAAAGATAAAGTATTACAACGAGGTCTTATCAAATCCAAAAGAGGTAGATAAAATAATAATTGACGAAACATCAGAAATAAAACAGAAATATGGAAGGAGCAGGAGAACAGAGATAATCGAGGTAGAAGAAGACGAGATGGAGCTAAAGGAGGAGGATTTGATAAGCAATGAGAGAACAACTGTAATATACACACATGCTGGTTATATAAAGAGGATGAGTCTCGATTACTACAAGGAGCAAGCGAGAGGTGGCAAAGGAATTATTGCGATAAACCTCAAGGAGGGTGACTATGTTAAGCAAATAATGACATGCAATACAAAGGATTATCTACTCTGTATATCAGACAAAGGGCGTGCATATTGGCTTAGGGCTTACAGAATACCAGAAGGGAACCGCTATTCCGAAGGAAAGAGTATAGTAAATCTGCTTAATCTGAAAGAAGAGAGAATAATAGTCTTATTCCCACTGCGCGATCTTGAAAATTCAAATATAGTGCTACTAACAAAGAAAGGCTTGGTAAAGAAGATGAGTGCAAGGCTCTTTTCAAGACCTAGATCAACAGGCATAGCAGCAATTACACTTAGAGAGAATGATTCCGTTGTTTATGCAATATCGTACATTAATGAGAAATACTTGTTTATAATGAGCAAATTGGGAAAAGCTATAAAGTTTGAAGAGAGAGAGCTAAGACATGTGGGTAGAGGTGCAATGGGGGTAAGGGGCATAAAGCTTGCAGATGGCGACGAAGCCAAGAACATAATAGCTGCTGGCGATATTGGTTATATACTAACAGTTACAGAAAACGGATACGGCAAGCTTACTGAGGTAAGCAGATACAGGGTTCAAAGGAGGGGTGGTATGGGTATTATAAACATCAAGGTTACTGAAAAAACAGGCAGTGTTGCAAAATCTATATTCTTAAGCGGCGAAGCAAATGTGGTTTTGATAAATTCAAAAGGAATAGCGATCTCGTTTGACGCGGCAAGTATAAGGATAACAGGAAGAAATGCAAGCGGAGTAAGGCTTATGAAGCTTGATGAAGGTGCAAAAGTGATAGACGCGCAGGTGTTTACATAACGCTAGCAAAGCTCACTAATTTATTCGTGGATGCGAGATAACCTTTTCACTCCCTCCAGAACTTTCTGTATTTTATATAATTCTTTTGTGCTTCTATTAAATCTATGAGAAAGTACTTGTAATCGCTTCTTACCATCTTAAGTATTTTTGCGGCTGTTTTTACACCTATACCATATGTTGAAAGTGCGACAAGCGCCCTTTTACCATATTCATTTATTAAATCTGCGCAAGTGAGGCTCTCAGAATAGTACCTTCTTTCTTTTTCAGACAATTTTCTACCTTTTTTCACCTTTTCTATACTATCTGTATACTCCTCTTTATATATAGCTATCATATTGCTCCCACATGCTGGGCATTTTATCTTCTCACCTTCTCTTAGCTCGCTTAAGATTTTGGAAAATCTAAACCCGCAAAAGGTGCATAGAAGCTCAACCTTCTTCTCCTCTATGCCTTCTATAAACTGTTTAAGCTCGCTGCTTCCAGGAGTTGCTGGCAGAAGAAGCTCTTTGTAATAATATGCTGATCGGAGCACTTCATTTGCAAAAGGGCTCAGTTCGCCAGAATCGTAAAATTCAAAATGCAGGTTTCCAGATCTAAGCGAGCTAAGAAATTCGTTTACATGCTCAATATCATAGTAATTCTTGTATAAGTCCCTTACAACTTCCTTATAAACTTCGCTTCCTTTGTAAAGCTGGATAAGCCTATCTACGATATTTCTCGTAATAGTTGCATCCTTTTCAATTATGCCGAAAAGCTTCGCGGTTTGTACGAACTTATATCTGAAAAGTTCTGTGTGCGCAATAATTGCACTGTTGTTCATTAGGTTTTCTATGCTATATTCTTTTAGTATACTCAGATCTCTTTTGATATTTGGCCTTTTATTTGCGGGGCTAGTATCTAATATAATCGCATAAGGGGTAGTCTTTATTGTAATACTACCCGCATCAGCGGTAAAAATGCTGCCTATTATCTTACCTAAAAACTCATTAGCAAGCTTTCCTAGTGGCGAATAAATTATTACATAATCCCCGCATATCTCTACAGGCACGGTGCCTCTCCTGAACCTATAATACTTGTTTTGCTTTTCAAAGAATAAGCTTATCTCTCTGCTTAGTTCATCGCTTATATTCTCTACAAAATCTATCTCCTCTTTTTCCAAAAGATTTCCTACAGCATTAGCAACCTCAAACGAAACAGGTATATCTTCGCCCTCCCAATCTGGAATAGCAGCTTCTATGCTTGTTGAGGGCTCAACATAGATTACACCTTTATCTATACTAACAACATGCCATGGTAAACCCTTTGCTATAAAATCTGAGCCCTCATCTATATAATTTGCAACGAACCTTTCATCAAGCGATGAAATTACCTTATTAGTTGTAATATTTTTCACAACAAATCTTGAAACATCTGGTATTACACTTATATTGTTTATAAAATATTTTAGAGTCTTCGAGCCTCTTAGTATTAGATTATTAGCGCGCTTTATAATATGCTGTTCTTCAAGCGTTTTGAGTATTCCTTCAAAGATCTCTTTTTTGAGATCAATAAAAGGTCCCGCCCTTGAGAAAATCTCTATTACCTTGCTTTCGCTTATACGATTATATTCAAGAGCGATTGAGGCAATCTGATTAGCAATAACATCAGCAGGATTTCTTTCTATACTTTCTTTCTCAAGCCTCCTTTCAATGGAGAGCCTTGCAATGATTCCTGCTTCTAATGCATCGATAATACTTCCTACTATTATAGTGCCTTTAGCTTCGCCCTTAATGCCGTGCCCACTTCTTCCAACCCTCTGAATAAGTCTTGTCACCTGCTTTGGGGAGTTGTATTGCATTACAAGGTCAACATCTCCTATATCTATACCGAGCTCTAAAGAGCTAGTTGCAATAATGCTTTTTATTTCGCCTTTCTTAAAAGCATCCTCCACCTTTATTCTTTCTTCCTTATCAAGCGAACTATGGTGGATTGCAATAGGCCCGAATTTATATATGTTTGATAAATGTATTATTTTGCTTCCGAGCGACTCCGCAACCTGCCGTGTATTTACAAAAAGTATGCTCTTCCTATTTTCTTTTATAAGAGAAATAATCCTTTCTATCCTTGCGATTGATTCTTTATCAAGCGAAAATTTTTCTCTAAGCTCCTTGTAATTATATATCGGCTCATTCGGCATCTCTACATTTAATGAAAGACCCTTCCCACCAATCTCCTTTATTATTTTGTGTCCTCTTTTACCGAATAAGAAGATCGCAGCCTCATCAATATTACCTACTGTCGCACTTATCCCTATTCTCTGAAATTCACCAGCAATTTCGACAAGCCTCTCCAATGCGATAGAGAGCTGAGCTCCTCTCTTTGTGTGATATAATTCGTGTAGTTCATCTACGATAACCGCTTTAACATTCCTCAGCGCATTTCTAAATGACTTTGTGATTAGTATAATTTGCAGCGTTTCTGGTGTTGTTATTAGAAGCTGCGGTGGCTTTCTTGTCTGCACACTTCTTTCTTTGCTGGGTGTATCCCCATGTCTCACAGCTATGCTTATCTTAAACCTATTACAAATATCCTCGAGCCTTCTTAGTAGATCTCTGTTAAGTGATCGAAGAGGTGTAATATAAATAGCTCTGATTCCAGCATAAGGCCACTTCCTAATCCTTTCAATTATGGGGAGTATAGCCGCTTCGGTTTTACCTGTTCCTGTGGGCGCTGTTATTATACAATTTTCTCCGCGTTCAACCTCATCTATTGCGCGCTTTTGTATCTCGCTAAATTCTTTGAATTTTGATAGGAAATACTCATAAACCTCTTTTTTGTCTTCAGACAAAAGACCACTAACCAAAGAAGTTAATAATAGCACTACCAAGGGCGTTCCTTCTTGCATTGTTTACAGAATAGCTAACATTAAGAGCTACTCTTAAACCTAGCGGGATACCAGTTATTATAGAATCGTTCTGATAGCACGTTGCTGTGAGGCTTGCATTCGAGCCAGGTGCAATGCTGACGTTTGCGGGCGTTTGCTTGCCTTTTCCAATAAAGCAGTTTATACTGTTTATTTTAACACTACTATTAATGATGTTCTTCAGAGTAAAGTATATCTGTCCATTCGCAAACTTTACGTTGCTACAGCTAAAGTTTTCAAGATTGCAATAGTTTGTAAATCCGGAAGAGAAAACAAAAGAGCTTCCATTTGCGCCAAGCTCTTTAAGCAGATTTATATTTACAGGCACAGCAGAGATTATTGCGCTTTGGTTAACAAGCGAGAAAAGGGTAAAGTTATATGGTACTATAAATGTGCTCGTTCTCACAAGACCAAGCTTGCCTATCTTATGTGATGCTTGAAATATATATGTGCTGCAATAGCTCTGGTTGGTGATGTTTGTTATTATACCATAACATACAAGGCTTACCGGATTTTGATTTATACTAGGCACAATAATAGCATTCGGGTATGCTAAAATCCTTGCAGCTGAAGGCGCATTTGTTGGGAAATAATACGCTTTATAATCAGCAAGTAATACTGTATTGTTTGGCATGAAGCTTTCCATTTTGGTAAATGCAGGATTGCTCGGCAGTGGATTGGTATAATTTTTATCAATAAGCTCTAGGCACATACCATTCTTGTATACGATATTCTTTATCCAGCCGTTAGAGTACCAGCTGCAGAATGTTATATTTTTTCCAAGCTCTGCAAACGTAACGTTATTACCATTAACCTCTTTTTGTGTATAGCTTGCATTCACCGCTTGTAATGCACTGAGTATTGCATTTTGGTTTATACTACCTTTAAGCCATATTGAGTAAATAGAGCTGCGGTTTGAATAGTTTGCGTAAGCAACACCTATCTCACTTATATAATTATGTGCAACACCGATTAGCGAAGTAAAGAGCGTATATGGTAGATTAAGGTCTGCAAAACTTAGTTCACCAATTGAATAATTATAATTTAGAAACATAGCAACAAGTGCTCCTGTAGAAGTAAAATTTGCCTCCTCCAAATATATAAGACCATTTGGACTTATTGGTGCATACGCTTCTAACTCTTGCGGCGCCTTCACATTTATAAATGTAGTGGCAACAGCTTTTGACCTATCAATTATAGGATAAAGCTTTGCAGGATCTGCCACTGCGGTTATATTATACGTGCCATTTGTGTTTGGTGTGAAGTTAAAGTAAAAAACAGCTTCTTTACCGCTTGGTATTGTAAGGCTATACTCTCTGCTTGCATTTCCATTTACTAAAACCTCAAATCCCATTCCCTTTATGTTACTGCTCCCCGTATTGTAAACAGTAATCCGTACCTCTGCCTTTTGGAACGGGAAGATTGTGCGATTGCCACTTGAGAGTGTTACATCTAAATTTAGAGGCGGTTGGTAAGTAAATCTAATATAAAGCGCACCTAAAACCACGGCGATGAAGAATACTAATATAAGATAATCTATTTTATTCATCTTTCTCAACCTATTGGCTTATTGGCTTGTTTTTTAGCTCATTCACAGCTTCTTTTACCTTATTTATTACATTATTAAATTCTTCCTTAAAAAGATTGTTTGCCCATGCTTCAACATCATACTTGTCTCCTACCCCTCGCATTTTGAAGTAAAACTTTCCCCGGCTGTTTTCAATAATACCTATTTTTTTGAACCTGAGAAGGTGATATCTAAGTGTCTTCTCGTTTATATTCTGCCAATTATTATTTATATATTCTGTTAGCTCAGCGATATTTGGGTCAAGCTTCTTTATAAACTGGAAGTAAAGGAGTGCATCAAGCACAGCAATAGCACTGAGCCTTGACTCACCCGGATTAATGATCCCAAGAGATAAGGCAAGCCATCTTGCTATCGAACGCCTTGTCTCAAGCACCTCTTTGGTAAGCCTCATGTCCCTTAGCGTTATCTCGTTTTCTATAAGCTCAGCTTCATTAAGCATAACCACACCAAAAATATATGCATATACAAATTTAAATTAATTGAGCCTACTTTTATATAATGAAAATTTATGTTGGCACATCGGGCTGGATGTATAGCTGGAATAAAGAGGGCAACATTGAATGGTATGTAAACAACTCAGGCTTAAATGCGGTAGAGCTTAATGCAAGCTTCTACAGGTTCCCATATCCAAACCAAGTAAAGCACTGGGCGAGCATTGGAAGTAGCATATCTTGGGCTGTTAAGGTAAATAGGCTTATAACCCACCAATACAAGCTTAGCGAGAATAGCTACAAACTTTTGGAGAGGTTTCTAAGCTTGTTTGAGCCACTTGACAAGCATATAAGCTATTATCTTTTTCAGCTCCCGCCCTCTATAACGCCTAAGATAATAAAAAACATAGAGCCATTGCTTAAGAAATTTGATATAGCTGAGAAGTTTGCGCTTGAGCCAAGAGCGAGCGAGTGGTTTGATGAAGAGGTTTACAGGCAGCTTAAGGAACTTGGCATAACATTTGTAAGCATAGACGCACCGTTTGCAAGCGTTATAGAAAAAACCTCAAGCAACATATACCTAAGGCTTCACGGCAGGAAAAGCTGGTATAGTTATAATTATTCAGAGAAGGAGCTCAAAGAACTATTTTTGCAAATAAAAGAAAAAAATCCCAAAAAAGCATTTGTCTTTTTCAACAACGATCACGATATGCTGAACAATGCAAGGAAATTCATAGAAATAGCGTTGCGTTTTGGCTCTGGCTAAGCACATACGCATAGTCTAAGTGTTTAACTCTACCCGCGAGAAGTCCCTCTTTCGCAAGATAGGGATGAAAAGAGCAACAATTATAAATATAAAAACAAATATTGTGTTGGTTGACCAACATGCTTATAGAGAAGAACGAAAGGATAAGGAATAAAGGCCGCGAGACAAGGAATAAAAGAAAAGCGCAGACTGCAAAGTCTTTTGAGATAAAACTTGACAAGAGTAAAATATCAAAGGAAAGAATGGATAATTTAGAAAGGTTGTTTCTTGAGGGCAAATGGTTTACAAACTACATAATATCTAAAGGTATAACAGATTTAGCGCCATACAGGGATTACAAAGTGAACAAGGTAAATGTAAAAGTAAAGGACAAATTTGAAGAGAGGGGATACGCTCGCAGATGATGCCTCTACAAGTAGCATGCTGGAATACTTAAAACGTATTCCTCATGTGAAAGCAAGCATCGTAGGTGAAGCGAGAAGCCCCGAACAAGCGGGTGGAGCCCAAGAAGCCCCATCCGTAAGGGTGAGGTAGTTCACTAATAAAGATTTTATATTTAATAAAAATAATCAAAAACATGCCAACTTTAGAGTTAAGTGTTGAAAGCAATCCACAAGAGCTAATAGCTTTTAGGAGAAATGAGCTTGACTTTAAACTTAAATTTACCCTTTCTGATGCGGAGCCAAGCAGCAATTATTGGGTTGAGGCGCTGGTGGAGGTAGAACCTCCTATCTCTCTTGCACCTGATAGATCATTAAAGCTTGGAAAGATAAATGTGGGCATACTTTCAAACGGCGCTGCAAAAGAGAAAAGGTTCAAGATATTTTCAAACAATGATATATATCCAGATACCTTCCAAATAAAAATTACCACTTTAATGTACGATTCAGATGGCGCTGTAGCAGAGAGAAAAGAGGTAAAGCACGATCTGGTCTGCGCTGACAAAGGCGGGAAGAATGGTAAAATACTTTAAAATATATGATTCAAATGAGGTGCTTTATGTTACTATTGATGATAGTGGCGCAGCTATATTAAGAGACAAATTTGGCAGAAAAGTTTTCCTTTCAAGGTATCAGGCAAAGCTTATGAAATTTGGTATAGATAATATAATAGGTGAAAAGAAAAAAACGCACGATAAAGAGGTGCGTATAGAAGAGATAAGTAGAGAGCAGATGGAGAAAGAGCTAAGTGGTTAGATGGAAAATCCAAGTGGAAAAGGCGAAAATGGAGAAGAAGAGCTAGAGAAGCTCGTAAAAGAATATCAATTACTGGAAGAGCAAATAAGAGGTTTTACTCTTCAACTTCAAGAGATGCAGCTACAAAAAAGCGAGGCAGAAAACGCAAGGAGCGAGGTCGAGAAAGCAACAGGGAAAATTTACCTAACAATAGGTGGTGTAATAGTAGAAACAGATAAGGAGAAGGCGCTGAGCAACTTGAAGGAAAAGAGCGAGAGCTTAGAGCTAAGGATACAAATGATTAATAAGCAACTTTCATCTCTTAAATCACGAGAAGAAGCAATAAAAAAGAAGCTCTCTGGCATGCAGCAATAATGGTGGTTTCTTTGAAAGTTTTGAGCTTCGATGAGCTTTTAAAATTTTTTATATCAAATTCACAAAAGAGGTTCCTCTTCACCTTTCATTCTATTGGGGATAGAGATGCTGTTGGCTCTGCTGTCGCGTTTTCTAATTGCTTTGAGCACGCCAAAGTGGGAACCCCTGATTTTATAACAAGCAATGCAAGAAGGATGCTTAAGGAAGTGGGCTATAAAGAAAATATAGGGGTAGCGTCTTTAGATGATGTAGAAGCGGTTGTTGCATTTGACGCAAACAATCTGGAATCTCTAGGTGCGCTTGGTGAGCAGCTTAGGAAGTTCAGAGGTGAGGTGCTTTTTATAGACCACCACATTCCTACAACCGAAGAGCCAGGAAACAACTTCTTGCTCTTTTCAGATGAAAGTTTCAATTCCACCTCAAGCATTATTTATGATCTTTTGCTCAAGCTTGGTAAAAAAGTAAATAAAGAGATGGCTGTGCTTTTGCTTAATGGGATTATCTCTGATTCTGCAGACTTTAAGAATGCTACCGCCCACACATTTTTCCAGATAGGTGAATTGCTTAGAATAGCCGGCATGAACTATGCTGAGATCATGGAATATTTTCATGAGAGCATACCTCTGGAAAATAGGTATGACACAATAAAGGACCTTTATAATTCATCTATTGAGGTGGTAGGCAAATATCTATTGGTATATGGCAAAGCAAAGGAGCATGCAAATGTTGTTGCGGATATGGCGATCAAGATAGGTGCTGATGCTTCACTCTTCTGGATGGTTTCTGAAAAAGAGGCGTCGATTTCAGCAAGATTAAGGCCACCGCTTGATAAAAGGCATTCGATACATTTGGGCAGGGTGATGCAACATGTATCTACATTTCTTAATGGAAACGGTGGTGGCCACCCATGTGCGGCGGGCGCATACGGTCCAAATAAGGAAGCGATTAGTAAAGCGGTTGATGCTGCGCTTCAAGAGATAAAAGGATCGTTGAATAGCTGAAAGGATGAGACAATGAAGATAGCGATTGTTTCTGATTTGCATCTCGGCTATGAGCGCTTTTACGAAGATGCGTATCTTCAAGCAAAAGAGGCTCTTGAAAAAGCCTCTTCAATGGCAGACATGCTTATAATACCTGGCGATTTGTTCGATAACAGGTCACCTAAACCAGAGGTGCTTGCCCAAGGTATGAATATCTTTAGAAGTGTGGCAGCAAGCAAAGCATGGGAAGCAAAGGTAACAAGCTATGATGGACCAATGAAGATCTATACCAACCTACCCATACTTGCTATATCAGGAACCCATGAGCGCCGTTCTGAAGAAGCTGAAGATGCTGTAGATCTACTCAGCCTCGCAGGGCTTCTTGTCAACATAAGTGAGGCAAGGGCTATTGTAGAAAAAGATGGCGAGAGGGTTGCGGTATACGGAATGGGCGGCATATCCGAAGAGAGGTTCAGAGAGGTGCTAAAGAAAAAAGACCCTAAGCCTATAGATTCGATGTTCAATATTTTTGTCTTCCATCAGTCTGTCTATGATCTTATGCCATTTGACAAAAACTTCATACGCCTTGATGAACTTCCAAAAGGTTTTGATCTATATATAGATGGACACATACATTCAAAAGTAGAGAAAACAGTCCATTCTAAACCATTCCTCATCCCTGGAAGTACAGTACTTACCCAACTTAAAGAGGATGAAACAGAAAGCAAAGGTTTCTTTTTATTTGATACAAAGAATAGTGAATACAGATTCATAGAGATAAATTCAAGGAAGTTTTATGTGGTGAGGGTGGATGTTACAGGAAAGAACCCTTCACTTGTTTTGAAAGAAGCTGAAGAAAAGATAAGCGCCTTTATCGGAAAGGATGATAAGCCTATAATAAGGCTAATACTTACCGGAGAGGTGGGCAAGGGTTTCAAGGAAAGTGATTTTGAACTTTTTGCATTGGCTAAGAAATTTGAGGAGAAGGCAATAGTTGAAGTAAGTAAGGATATGAAGGATAAAGAAGCGGAAAGCGAGATAGAGGCATTAAGAAATAAAGCGATCGAGAATATATCAATAAAAGATTTTGGCACTAGCGTGTTTTTAAAAGAGCTAGAAAGCAAAGGCTATAAACTTGATGTTAGCCCGACAGATCTCTTTGAAGCACTTAGCTCTGAGAAGAATAAAGAAAAGGCGATAAGCAAGGCACTATCGCTGCTTTTCAAGAATGCTTTATAGTATCTTGTTCTTATATTTCCAGTATTTGTAGAGCTCTGCGAGCGCAGAAGCCGCAGCCATAGGCGAATCATATACTGGAAGCCCCGAACTCTCCATCATAATTTTGTGTGTCTGAGTAAAATCGGAACCTGTTGTGACTACAATCATAGGTTTTTCTATATTTTTCTTGAAGTAGATAAGTTTTTCAGCTACAGAAGAATCAGCTCCTGGTGTTTGGAACAAGGCAATAACAATGAACATGTCTATATTCGGATCCTTCGAGATTATTGAAAGCGCATCGCTATACCTTTTTTCATCAGCGTCACCCGCTAAGTCGAGAGGGTTTCTTATATTTACAATATCGGGCATCACCTTTCTGAGCTCTCTTTTTGTCTCTTCACTAAATTCTGCTAGCCTCAAACCGTTTAGGTATACAGCATCTGTTGCAAGCACACCGGTTCCACCGCCATTTGTAACAATAGCTACCCTGTCTCCCTTCGGCAGATTCTCGCTTGAAAATATTTTTGCAAAGTTTAGAAGTTCGCTAAGGTCTTTTGCCTTTACGAATCCAAACTGCTTAAATAAAGCATCGTACGCTTCGTTATTTCCGGCTAACGAAGCTGTATGCGAGTGCGCAGCCTTCGCACCTTCCTCTGTAATACCAGCCTTTATAATGATCACAGGCTTTACCTTAGTTACTTTCTTTGCTATCTCTATCAACTCCTTTCCCCTCTTGACACCTTCTATATACATAACAATTACTTCAGTCTGCTTGTCATGCAAAAGATATTCTAGCAAGTCGACTTCATCCACATAAGCGGCATTTCCATAAGAGATAAATTTAGAAAGGCCAAAACCTTCTTTTGCTATGAGGTCTAGTATAGTGCTTCCAACAGCACCACTCTGTGTTACAAAGCTTACTCCGCCAATGCGCGGTCTGCTAAGCTTATAAGTTGGCAGGAAGAGGGTGTCTACTTTTGATAAAGGATTCATTATCCCAAGGCAGTTTGGGCCTAGCATCGCAATATTATATTTTTTTGCTATCTCAACAATTTTATCCTGTAGCTCCACATTACCTACTTCTGCAAAACCACCACTTATTACCACAGCAGTTTTTACCCTAGCCTTTCCACATTCTTCAAGCACGCTTGGCACAACTGGCGCAGGAACAGCGATAACAGCAAGATCTATTCTTTTCCTAATTTCAAGCACGCTTCTATAAGCTGTTAGTCCTATTATCTTCTCACCAGGTGCTGTGTTTTTATTTACAGGATAAAGCTCACCACTAAACCCATTATCTATATAATTTTGAAGTATGATGTGGCCCACCTTGTTTGGATCCCTAGATGCACCTATCACAGCAACAGATTTTGGATTCATCATCGGTTCTAACTCTACCCTCACAGAATTACCCTATTCTATTATTCTCAAATCAACCGCATCATAGCCGTTTTCTCTTACTATTATAGGATTCATATCAAGTTCTTTTATATCATTTTCTTCAAGCATCTTCGATACCTTAAGCAGAAGATCGATCAAGGTTTTGCTCGCCTTGCCATTATATGTTATCACATCTTTTGATTTTAGTTCGAGGAGCATCCTCTCTGCATCATATCTATTTATTGGGCATATGCGTAGTGAGAAATCCTTAAAAGCTTCCACAAACACACCGCCAAGACCTATAAGTATAAGCTTTCCAAACTGTGCATCTTCGCGTCCGCCAATTATCACCTCTATACCAGGACTAGCCATCTTCTGTGCAAGTATTTTGAAGGGCGCATACGCCTTCGCCCTCTTCAAAAGTTCATTGTATCTGCTGATCGCGTTCTCTTTGTTTACATTAAGCATTACAAGCCCATATTTTGATTTATGCAGTGCTTTCTCTGATATCGCTTTTAGAACAATATTTTGGTTCTTATCAACGAATTCTTTAAGCTCTTCTACATTATTAATGTATGCACTTTCTATACTAGCTATTTTATACTTTTCAAGAAGCTTCTTTGCTTTCATGTATTCCAATAGCATGTAAATCAGATGAGGTGCTTATAATAAAGTGTGAAAACAATAATTATTATCAGCACGATCGCCAAAAGTATTGTAACTATTTTCGAGCTTTTGCGGTGCACCTTTACGTTTTGCGCTATCTGTGCCTCAAGCCCATGGTCTGTTGGCCCAGCGGCTCCTGCCTGCTGCGCGCTTGGCTGTGCTGTTTGCTGTATGCCCTGTGCTTTTGGCACAGCCAAAAATCCCTTCTCTGTGAGCATTATCTCCACACTCCCATTCTTAAGTTCGTAGGTAATATACCCCTGCTTTGAGAGTTTGTATAATCTTAATGCAAGGTCCTTGGGCCTTAAATTTAGGCTTGCACCAAGTTCATTTGGATTTCTTTTACCTCCAGAAAGCTGTGCAAGAATTGTTTTGTCAAGATCGTCAAACGGTTCTGCGCTTTTTGCATTTGCTTCATCTATTAATTTCTTACCCTCATCTGTGAGTAGTATTTTGCTAGGTCCTGGATAACTTGCTGAAAAATCGATAAGCCCCTTCTGCTTTAATGTGCCCGCAACCTTCGATCCGTCAAAAAAGCTTGCATTTATAAGACTTCCAAATTTCTCCAATACTGTATCTGGAGTTATCTTGGTTATGCATATAAGATCCATAAAGTCTATATCATCACTGGCCATAGAATCGAGCATATATAAAATCTTAAAATCTATAAAACTATAACTTTATATTTTTTATAAGTATAATTGCTAAAAAGACCGAGAGTGTTTGTTTTGGAGATCCAGTTTTTAGGAGGAGCAAGCGAGGTTGGAAGGTCAGCAATACTAATCAAGGACGAAAAAAGGATCCTTCTTGACTACGGCATAAAAATAAACGGCAAAACAGAGTACCCTATGCAGGTAGGAGGCGTGGATATAGCCATACTAAGCCATGCACACCTTGATCATAGCGGATTTTTCCCAACCCTCTTCTTTGGGACTTATCCAACAACGATTATGACAGAACCTACAGCACAGCTTAGCGAGCTTCTCATAAAAGATTCAATGAAAATAAACAGAAGACGGCACGCAAAGCAGAATTTCTTCAAAAAACAGCTCAACATGCTTATGAGCAAGTATATAAAATATGAGTATGGCGTTCCTATAGAGAATAACGGCTATTATATTACACTCTATGATGCTGGTCATATAAGCGGAAGTGCGGTTACACTTATAGAGAAGATAAGCAACGACAAGAGAATAGTTTATACAGGTGACTTCAAACTGCAGCCACAAATACTTCAAGGCAGTGCAGACATTGTAGAGGGAAATATCTTAATAATAGAGTCAACATACGCAAACAGAGAGCACCCAGATAGAAGCGAACTTATAAGAAGGTTTATTAATGAGATAAAAGAGGTTATTGATAACAACGGCACAGCACTTGTTCCCGCTTTTGCTGTTGGTAGAGCACAAGAGATACTCGCAATATTATATATGAACAAGCTCATAGACTATACTTACATAGACGGAATGGCTAAAGCGGCTTCAGAGATAGTAATAAATTATCCAGAGTTTACAAGGAACAAAGACATATTGCTAGGTGCACTTAAGAATGCCCATTGGATAGGCATGCATGCAGAAAGATCAGAGCCGCTTCAAAGGCCTAGCATTATAGTAACCACCGCAGGTATGCTAAATGGTGGCCCTGCCTTGGATTATATAACAAAGTTAAATAAAAACTCAAAGATATTCCTTACAGGCTATCAAGTAGAAGGTACGAACGGCAGAAGACTTATGGAAGGCAAGCCTATAAAAATAAACGGTAGAAAGTTCAAGGTCAAAACTCCTTTTGAATTCTTCGATTTTTCAGCACATGCAGGGAAAGCAGATCTTTATGAATATGTAAGAAGGAGCAACCCCGAGACTGTAATTTGTGTGCATGGGGATAGTGAAAACACCAAGTTGTTTGCAGAAACACTAAAACTTGAAGGATTCAATGCATATGCGCCACATGTTGGAAATAGGCTTAAGATTGACTTCTGAGCTCATGCGTTTTCTTCTCCTCTATCATCTTCAAACTCATCTATACCTTCTTCTCCACCAAACTCTTCGCTTGTTTTAAGCTCCTCCTCCTTATTCGAGCCCTTTTCTATTACCTCTATCTTTCCATATTTGCCTGCAGAGAGCTGCGGAGTGCCCCTAAATTCACTCACATATCCGTTTGTGATCCTTACCTTGTCACCCACCTCTATTGCATCTATGTCATTCCCCCAGACTGTAAGCAATATACTTCCTGTTTCATCCTTGAGGGTAACATTAGCAACATTCAACCTTTTTCCATACTTTGTTACCACCTCCCTAGGCTCCTGCTTTTCCGTAACAGTGGCCTCGATATTTACGTTTGATGCACCAGCCTTTAAATCACTTATCTTCATTAGCTCACCAATTAGAATTCACTTTATATAGAAGGGATTAATTATAATAATCTTTGTCTCTTTTCTCTTTTCTTGAAATTTTCTGGCTTATCTACATTTTTATATGTTTGCCAGCTTTCAGCTTTCAGCTTTCAGCTTTTTGCAAGCTTCATAATTTTTAAATATGTTCTGCTTATTGTTCCTCCTTTATCCGCAATCTGACATCCTCCCACGAATAAATTCGTGGGCTTTCTGCTATGCATTCTGTAATCTGCAGATAATTTATAATTCTTTATTGCTTAATTATTAAATGAGTTCTATGCCTGAAATCTTCGAGAATCTATTAAAAGAGTCAAGTATCTTTGCAAATAGGGACGCGCTTTCCCCTCATTATATGCCAAGTAACCTTCTTTTTAGGGAAAAGCAGATCGATAGCATTGTAAAATATTTAACCCCTTCACTCAGAGGCGAAAGAGGAAGAAATCTCTTTATATACGGCAAAACAGGTACGGGCAAAACTTCATGCATGAAATATGTTATAGAGAAGATAAAGGAGCTGCCCACAATAAAAGCAAAGATCTCCTACATAAATTGCAGAATATATAACTCAAGGTACAGAGTTCTAAGCAAAATAGTAAATGACCATCTGCCTTCCTATGCAAAAAGAGGCTACGGTATAGTAGATATATACGAAAGGATAATAAACTGGATAGAAGAAGATGGTAAAATACTTATCGTGGTGCTTGATGAGATTGATGTGGTAAAGGATCTTGATGATCTAATATACACACTCACGAGGGCTAACAGCGATATTAAAAACGGCGGTGTTACAATTGTTGGCATATCAAACAAAATTTCATTTAAAGAAGAGCTTGATCCGAGAAGCATATCTACACTTTATGAGAACGAATTGGTCTTTCCGCCATATAATTCTACAGAGCTTGCAGCAATATTGAAGCAGCGCGCTGAGATAAGTTTTAAGCCAGGCGTAATAGATGATTCTTCAATAAAGCTTGCAGCTGCGATAGCAGCTAAAGAAAGCGGCGATGCAAGGCTTGCGCTCAAGATACTTTCAAAAGCTGGCGAGATCGCTGAGGAAAAAGGCCTTTCAAAAGTAACAACAGAAGAGATAAATGAGGCGGCAAAGTCTGCAGATGAGGAGGTCGCATATGAACTGGTAGGCACTCTTCCTGAGCATCAGAAGCTAGTGCTATATGCGATATCTCTTCTAACAATGCAAGGCAGCAAGTACAAAAAACTTATGGATGATACAGAGGACTATCTGTTTAGCGGAGAGGTTTATGATAGGTATGTAGCAATATGTGGCTCCTTTGGAAAAGAGCCAAAAAGTGCAAGGTGGTATAGAAATTACATACTAGATTTGGAGATGCAGGGTCTTATAACAGCATACGAATCAGGAAAAGGTATAAGGGGTCATACAAAGCTTATAAAATTATCTTATTCGCCTGAGAAGATAAAGAATATTATTGAAAGAGAATTATTCAATGAGAGAGAGGCGGAAGGCAGAAAGAGTAATGATGAAAATAATTAGATCCCTGGGATAGATCGTATGTTCTATGATATCACCTACTTTAATGTAGATAAAGGGCTAACCAAGCTTCTTGGCTACAAGAAGATATACTGCATAGGGAAAGATATTGCATTGAATGAAGATGGCGACTATATAATTACAGATGCCCAGCAGCTTCACAGATTCAAACTGAGCAATATAATCGGGATAAGGGCTAGCAAGGTGGATAAAGAATTATTCTCAAAGATAAAAGAAAGTGGTAAGCCCATAATCATCGACATATCGAACCTTCTAAGCGGCGTGGAGTTTATAAGAGAATATAACACTGCTAAAAACGTATTAAGAAACGCAATCAAAATGCGCTTAAATGTATCACTCGCAAGCTTTGCAAAGGATGAGGCACATTTAGTATCTGCTTTGCAGATGTTAGAGATTGCCAAATTTTTAGGCGTAGAAGAAGATAAAGCAAAAGAGATGTTAGGCAATGGCTATGATATTGGGCAGAAAGAGTAGATATGTATTGGTGATGAGCTCAAAGCCGATAGAACTGGGCTCAAACCTTAGTGCGTTCTTTGATGAGCTATCCAAATATATTGGCCTATTTGGGCTTGCTAAGCTTAGCCCTTATTTTGTAAAAAATATTGGCGAGAGGGAATTTATATTTAGAATAGCGAGGGGAAGCGAGAAGGAGTTTATACTAGCGCTTTCATTTGTTAAGCTTAATGGCGTTGCATTTTATTCTATACTTACTTCAGGTACAATAAGATCGCTAATCAGGAAATATAATGAAAAGAAGAAAAACTGAATTAGGTATACTTTTGCCACATGCTCACAATCTCACAATCCACTAAAGCAGAGTTTATCAAAGTGAGCTGGGAAACCCACACTCTTCAGAGGTGGGATGAGGTAACTGTAAAAATAGAACCAATCTTCATCGTTCTGTTGGTTAGGTTTGGAGCAATAATGTTTGTGAGATCATACCCTGCTTTGCTGGTATGTTAATAGTTCATAGACACGGCCGTATTCTATATTGGAATACAGAGGCCAATATCTACGAAGGCTTGAATTCTGCGTGTCCCGTCGTATGATGCATTTTTGTTGCAAACATATATATACTTTGTTGTCTAACATCTTAATATCATACCGTGCTTTGCTTGGGAAGCCCACAACCTTTGGTTATGGGAGAGTTTTACTCACCAAATATAATATTAGAGATGCTTTTCATTTTATAGGTGAAAAATATGTATCCAAATATACAAGCGTATGATAGAGGGGTAATGTTTAACCCCGATGGCAGGCTTTTCCAAGTAGAGTATGCTAAAGAGGCTGTAAGGAAAGGAGCAACATCTATAGGTCTGATTGCAAAGGAAAGTGTAATATTTGTGGCACATAAAAATATAACAGATCCCCTTGCTGTTCCGAGCACAATACAGAAGGTGTTTATGGTAGATTCACATATTGGTGCAACCTATAGTGGCATGGTCGCAGATGGTCTGCACATAATCGGCATAGCAAGAGAGTCAGCACAGCAGCACAGATTTATATTCAATGAGGTTAAGTCTATAGAATCTGTTGCAAAAGATCTAGCAGCATATATGATGCAGGCAACTCAATACGGTGGCATTAGGCCATATGCAGTATCTATTCTTATCGGCGGAATAGATACACAGCCAAGACTCTTTGAGATAGAACCAGGTGCATCATTCCTTGGCTACAAGGCGGATGCGATAGGTTCAGGAAAGAAAGCAGCATCTGACATATTAGTAAAGGAGTATAAAGACAATATGTCGCTTGATGACGCAATTTCGCTTGGGGTAAAGATAATCAAAAAGGTAACAGAGACAAAGGTTACTCCTGATAATCTTGATGTTGGCTATATTGAAGATGGGCATGAATTTACAATCCTGCATCCTAACGAGATTTCAAAATATCTTTAATTTTATTATTTTATTATTTTTGTGAGATTATGTCTTCTAAAAAAGTGATTGCAAAATACTCTGTTAATGGGGAGGAATTTGAGATCTTTGTCGATGCAGAGCTTGCATACGAGTATATAACAGGAAAGAGAAGCGACCCATTATCTGTTCTTGAGGTTGATGAGATCTTCAAAGATGCAAACAAGGGCGAGAGGCAGAGCAGGGAAAAGATAGAGAAGGCGTTTAATACAACAGATCTTGCAAAAATAGTGGCAATAATACTTAAAAACGGCAATGTACCTATCACTACCGAGCAGAGGAACAAACTATTAGAGGAGAAGAAGAGACAGATTATTGCGATAATCTCTAGGAATTCTATAGACCCTAGAACAAACGCACCGCTTCCTATGCAGAGAGTTGAGAATGCGATGGAGCAGGCAAAAGTAAGTATAGATCCTTTCAAGAGCGCAAGTGACCAAGTAGACCAAATAGTTAAAAAGATTAGCACGATAATACCCATTAAGTTCGCTGTAGCAAAGGTAGAGGTTACTGTTCCTGCAAGCTATGCAAGCAGGGTGTATAGCCTACTTAAGCAGTATGGCTTGAAGTCTGAGAAGTGGCTAAACGATGGTTCACTTTCAGCAATCGTTGAATTTCCTGCAGGGCTTCAGAGCGAGTTTTATGATAAGCTTAACGGCTTGACACAGGGAAATGTAGAAACAAAGCTTTTGGAGGTGTAAAAATGGAAATAGTCGTTCCGGGTGACATGATATTAGATAAGCCTATACATATGGAAAATACGTTTATAGAAGAGAATAAGACATATGCTGCTGTTCTTGGTATTTTTGATAAGGAAAAGAAAGTGCTAATACCACTTGAGGGATTGTGGTATCCAAAGCATGGTGAACTTGTTGTGGGTATAATAATAGAGGAAAGGCTAAACAGCTATATTGTGGATTTAAATGCACCTTACAAAGGCATACTTGTTGCAAAATATGTTCGAGACAAGCTTTCTGTTGGTGACATAGTAGAGGCAAGAGTAAAAGAGCTTGATGAAACAAAGACGGTAGTGCTTATGAGAGAAAGAAAGCTATATGGCGGTAAGATTATTGATGTTAAGCCTTCAAAAGTTCCAAGAATAATAGGAAGAAACAACACAATGATAAAACAACTTACCGAGGGGACAAAATCAACGATTATAGTAGGCATGAACGGAAGAATCTGGATTAAAGGGGGTGATGTCGCACTTACAACAGAAGCAATACTCAGAATACAAGAGGAAGCACATACTTCTGGACTTACTGATAGAATAAGAGAGATGCTCGAAAAATCGAAGAAAGCTGCGTGATTAAATGGATTCGCAAGAAAAACCAAAACTTATTGTGGATGGGAAGAGGCTTGACGGCAGAGGATTTGATGAGCTCAGGCCGATAAAGATAGAAGCAGGCGTTTTAAAAAATGCTGACGGTTCTGCTTATCTAGAATGGGGCAAGAACAAGATATTTGCAGCGGTTTACGGGCCGAGAGAAGCGCTTCCTAAGCATACCGCAGATCCAGAGAAAGCAGTTATAAAGTGCAGATATTCGATGGCCCCATTTTCATCTCTTGAGGAGCATGGCAGATCTGGGCCGAACAGAAGAGCGATAGAAATCTCAAAGGTTACAAAAGAGGTTTTTGAAAACGTAATAATGGTTGAAAACTTCCCTGGCACAGAGATAAATATCTTTATAGAAGTTGTTCAAAGCGATGGTGGAACCAGGGCAGCCGGCATAACCGCAGCTGCGGTTGCACTTGCTACATCTGGTATACCTATGAGAGATCTGCCTTATGCGGTTTCTGCTGGAAAGATAGGTGATCAAATAGTTATAGATCTAAACAAAATAGAAGATAACTATTCTGATGCGGATGTTCCTGTAGCGGTAAGCCCAAGAACAGGCGAGATACTTTTGCTTCAGATGGATGGTTCATTGACTAAAGATGAATTTAAGGAAGTAATTGCAAAAGTTAAAAAAGCGGGTCAGATCATATCAAAGGCGCAAAGAGATGCTTTAAAGGCGCCATACGAAAGGATAAGCAGCAAATACAAATAAGGCGTTGAAATGCAGAGCGTGAATTCAATAAAGAGTACATATATAAAAGAACTGCTAAACAACGGAGTTAGAAGTGGTAGAGGATTTTTTGAATATAGAAAGATTTCAGTAGTAAGAGATATCATACCGAATGCGGAAGGTTCTGCACAGGTAGACTTAGGTGCAACAAAGGTACTTGTTGGCGTTAAACTCGATATTGGTGAGCCGATGCCAGATAAGCCTAATGAGGGCAACATAATCACATCAGCGGAGCTTCTTCCACTTGCTTCCGCAGATTTTGATATAGGTCCGCCAAGTCCAGAAGCGATAGAACTTGCGAGAGTTGTAGACCGTGGCATAAGGGCGGCAAATCTTATAGATACAAGTTCTTTGTTTATAGAGGATGGTAAGGTGTGGTCTGTTTTCATAGATATTTATATAATGAACTATGATGGCAATCTTTTCGATGCAAGCACGCTTGCATCTGTTGCTGCTCTTACAAACACGAGAATGCCAAAATATGAAAACGGCAATGTTATAAGAGAAGGAAAGCTTGGAAAGCTTAAGGTAAATAACATTGTAACATCATGTACATATGCGAAGGTTGGTAAGACAATAATGCTAGATCCAGATGGGGATGAAGAATCGGTAATGGACGCAAGGCTTACAATAGCTAATGATGAAACCTACATAAGGGCTATGCAGAAAGGTTTAAGTGGCTCATTCAAGGAGCATGAGATAAACAACCTTATAGAAAGATCATTCGAAAAGTCTAAAGATTTAAGGTCTATAATAAATAAACTTAATAGTGATTGAAATGGCAAATGCTAGCATAAGGTACGGAGTAAGCCTTAGAAAGAGATACCAGGCTGTACAGAAAGAGAAAAAGAGTCTTTACAAATGTGATGTATGTGGAAAGGTAGCGGTAAAGAGGATAAGTACAGGCATATGGCGATGCAAACACTGCGGTGCAACATACGCTGGCGGAGCATATACATTCAAGACAACTACCGGGGAGGCCGCAAACAGAGTGATTATGCAGTATAGCGAGCAAGCAGTAAGGTGATAAAAATGGTAAAAATAGAGTATTCTCCAGCGACAGAACTTGTGGTTCACGAAGTGATAAAGGTAGATAAGGATGATTTACTGAGGGAGCGTGTAACACCAGCTGGCACAATGCCTTTATATTGGTGTGATGGTATTTTATTTAGCTTCTCATCTCTTCCAATGACAGACGATGTTGTTAAAGATTACCTTAAGGGCAGAATACACTGGCTTGAGGTTCACTTTACAAAGATGGAAGATTATACCCCTGTTCTTACTCTGAATGATGAGGAATATAAAGCAACGATGAGTATAAGGGTAATAGATACAAGCAGTTCTGAGCTCCACAAGGAGTTTGTAAAGTGGCTCAAATCAAATATAAAGGAAAAGAGGTGAAAAAATGGCTTATGTATGTTTGCAGTGTGGAAGGCAGGTAAAGGATATCAAAAACTTTGTTAGATGCCCTTACTGTGGTTATAGAGTAGTTGCAAAAGAAAGGTCTTCTCTTGCAAGAGAGGTATCAACAGATTAATCGCTTCTTAATCACTTCTCACTTACAATTATACTTTCCGCAACACTCTTTACTCTCTTATAAAGTATACTATTTTTAGAGAGTGTCTCCCTTACATTACTGCTCTTTGCGAGTTGTTCGAGCTTAGTGGTAAGCAGATGAGAAACCTGCCCGTTTTCTATATCAAGCACTACCTCTTTAACATCTCCAAGTATCTTACCACCTGATGTTATAATCTTTTTTCCATAGATCTCAGATATCATCATAAAATCACTTTTCTATTTTTACCCTCATAAGTTTTTTGGAAGCAAAAATTCTTATTATATACTCATTGAGCTCATTTATGAAAGCCTCCGGATCTTTCTCCATCTCCCTGCTCTCTTCAGCGCTAAACAAGTCAAGATGCTCATTTACAATCTTTTTAAGGTATTCTTTTGTCAAGGAATAAAAGCCCTGGCCGCATGATGTGCATACATAAATTGGCACAACAGGCACGTTGCTAATTTTTCTCGTATCTACAAGATCAAGCTCTCTTCTTATACTCCTCTTCCCACACTTTTGGCAAACAGCATTTATCTCTACCTCTTTATATTTAGAGTTTACAATTTTGATTGGGCCAAGATAATATTCTAGACCTTCCTCCACACCCTTTCCCTTGAGAAGCTTTTGATCTAACACCTCACCGCTCTCATTAAAAAAGGTTATAAGCGAGCCATCCTTTAGCTCTTCAGCAAGAGCAAATTTGCCTTCTCTGCTTGCTGTTCTTATCTTCCCGTTAGCACTCTTATAAGCCAATAGCGCTTCTATCCAAATCACCTAGCATGCTTAAGTATATACTCATTTATCTCTTCTTTTGTTATTCTATCTTTTTTCTTCTCCTTAGCTTTCCTTACAGCAAAGCTCGAGATTTCACGCGCCTTCTTTTCGAGCAATTTAGCAATAGCATCTGCGCCCTCATCCGTAATATTCGCGTTTGTGTACTTTTTAACAAGTTTTTTTATGCTTTCCCTAGAGAGCTGTGCCATGAAATCAGCACTCAAGATCCTCATCATTTATCAGAAAAGATCTCATCACAATATTAATATTGCTGTATAGTTTAATAAGTTTTCTTTCAGACATGGTTGTGCTGCTTGAGTTACTGTAGCATTTGGAAAAATTAGTAGAACAGATAGCGCCAGTTGTTTAGTAAATGTCTCCTAATTTGCTCAAAACTTTCTTTTCATCTACTCAAGCTTAGTTCCATTCGTGTTTGTCAAATTCCATGAGAAGCCAGCGCTACGTAAAGCTTTATTAAGGTCTTTCATCGCCTTATCCAGCTTTGATTCGACGCTCTCTCTTTTGTTCCCTGCACAAGAAAGGGCGATCCTTATTTTCACATCGGTTCCAAATCTCTTAGGTCGGGATTTGATATATACATCAGGATTTTGTTCTACGACTTCTTTTAGAATAGGGGCAAGTTTGGACTCGTCATTGCAATCTACATCGAGCATCAGCTCGGCAAAAGTTCCAACGCCGAATTTCTCGCTAAGAAATGGTTGGAGCGATTCACTAAAGATGGCCTTCAGTTCAGAAGGCACTCCTGGAAGAGCCACAAGAGTAGTTTTTCCATGTTTCAGCAAGACACCAGGAGCAGCCCCTACACTATTAGCAAGAGGTTCTGAGCCAACTGGTAGCGTAGCCATCTTCATTCTAGGAGGTGTGATGTTATCATCGTCAACTTCTCCTTTAGCGGCAAAGTTTGCATATGCTTTCCTTACAAGTTCAAGAGCACGTTGATTCACTTCTAAAGGAAGGCCCATTGCTAATGCAATGCCTTGAATGGTCTTGTCATCATATGTTGGACCGAGGCCACCTACAGTAAACACAATATCAGGCTTACTTTCAAGGGCTTGCTTGACTGCAGCAGCAATCGCATCCAAATCATCCCGAACTATGACAATCCTTCTTACCTTACCGCCCATTCCGGTTATTTGCTTGCATATCCAATTAGAATTAGTATCAAGTATATCTCCTTCAAGAATTTCGTTTCCAGTAACAATAATTTCTACCATACGATATTTTCCCATGCCCATAAAATTACACCTCTTGCATATTGGCTATACCGTTAAGTGGCCAGGGCTGTTTTTATCGCCATACAGTAAAGATTGCTTACAAATATAAAGTAAAGGAGGTATAAAAATATATTTAGAATAGGTTATGGCTAATCTCTTCCGATTGGTTAAAGAACATTTAAATATTTTATTTATAAAATATAATTGCTGCTTTTGTGATGCGATGGTAGTGGAAGAGGTTGACAAAACAAGATTCGAGAAAGAAGTGTTAAAGTCTGATAAACCTGTGGTAGTTGATTTTTGGGCACCATGGTGCGGCCCATGCAGGATATTCTCCCCTATTGTAGAGAAGGTATCTGATGAAGAGAAGTATAAAGGTAGGGTAAAGTTTTACAAACTCAATACAGATGAGAATCCAGAGATAGCAACAGCATATAATATAATGAGCATACCAACAGCGGCTTTGTTTGAGGGTGGAGAGGTAAAAGCTATTTCTATAGGTGCTGTACCACAAGAGGTTTTTAAGAAATGGCTCGATGAAAATCTCTAATTGCAATAGAATAAATATCTTGCTTGGCAAATAATTTTGATATTTGTGGTTAAATGGTAGAACCTTCACTGCCCAGGGGTGTGCGCGACTTCAACGCTGGGGAAGCTATAGTAAGGCGCGAGGTATTGGCTGTAGTAGAAGAGATATTTAAAAGATTTGGCTTTTCACCTATAGAAACACCTGCCCTCGAAAATCTGAATGTACTTTATGCCAAAACCTACGGTGAGGAATCAGGAAAGGAGATCTTTAAAATAGAAGGCGAAAGCGCTGCGCTTAGATATGATTTTACAGTGCCATTGGCAAGGTTTATAGCAATGAACAAGGACACACCGCTTCCGTTTAAGCGTTACCAGATAGGTTCTATATGGCGAAAAGAGGAGCCACAAAGGATGCGATACAGAGAATTTCTACAAGCTGATATAGATATCGTTGGAAGCAGCGAGCTAATATCTGATGCAGAGGTGATTGCTGTTGCCGCACAGATACTAGATGAGCTCGGTGTTTCAGGCTATAAAATATTGATAAACGATAGAATAATACTGAATGAAATACTATCATTTTTTGGCGTTCAAAGTGAAAAGAATGTGCAAGCAATTAGGCTTATAGATAAGCTTCCTAAGATAGGTAATGATGAGGTAATAAGAGGACTTGTTGGGCTTGGCATGAAGCAAGAGAACGCAACAAGCTTAATCGAATTTATTATAAAAGAAGAGGATAACGATGAGAAGCTCAATAGGGTAGAAGCTAACATAGGTCTAAAAGAGGAGGTAAACAAGCTTAGAGAGCTCCTTAGGCTTATTGGATTGTATAAAGCTAAAGGTGATCTAATTATCGATCTTTCGCTTGCAAGAGGTTTTGATTACTATACAAGTTTTGTATGGGAGTTTATTGTATATGATGAGAACGGAAAGAGGCTTCCCACAATAGTTGCTGGAGGCAGGTATGACAACCTTATAGGCATGTTCTCAAACAAGCAGATACCCGCTACAGGCATATCTATAGGTATAGATAGGATAATAAATCTGATAAGCTCAAGCACAGATATGAAAAGCTATGCAAGGGTTTATGTTGCCTCTGTGGGCAACGTGCTAGATTATTCGCTCTACGTTGCTAATGCACTTAGGGCTGCAGGTATAAATACAGATATTAACATGACAAAGAGAAATATCGCAAAGCAGCTTGAGTATGCTAATGCGATGAGGTTTAGGTATGTTGCGATTATAGGTGAACGTGAGCAGTCTAGCAATAAGCTTAAGCTAAGGGACATGGTATCGGGGAACGAAGAGCTTTTAGGCATAGAGGAAGCAATTAAAGTAATAAAAGGTGAGTAAATTGAAGAAAGAGAGCGTTGAGGAGGTTACAAAAAAGGTATTAGATAATGGTGGTATACTCGCAAAGCTCTATTTTGATATGCAGAGTGAAAAGCCCGATGATTTGCAACCTCTAATGGCAGAGATGATAAACAATAATATCTTAAAGTCACCAGGGGTTGTATATTGCTATGGTAGCATAGATGAACCGATAAAGGTAGATGAACTAACCTACTCAACAAGTGCAGTCTTGACAATCCTGTTCAAGGATTTTGGCGCTCTTCTAAATCTTTCATTCAATTATGCGCCAGCTGGCGTTGAAATATTAAAGCCGGAGAAGGAGTATATACTAAAAACGAGCGAGATGCAGTCTATAGTATTGGATGTTGCCCAAATATCAGTAAACTATTCTCAATATATATTAAGTAGGGTCCTCTCAAAGGAAGAGTTCGAAAAGATAAAGGAAAGCCTTGAGAGAAGGGAGAAGCTTGGAAAAGAGCTGTTAGAGAAAGCAAAGAAAAAAGAGCAACAGGGAGAAGCTAAGCCTTAAGCCCTAGCATGCTTCTTATTATTTTGCTAGGCCTGTCCATATCGCCGTGCTCGGAAAGCAATCTCTCTATTCCAAAAAGCTTGGCAAAGCTAGCTATGCCGCTTAGCGTAGAATTGCTTAGTGAAGAGTAAAGGGTATGTATAATATTGTGAATAATCACCTCTTTCTTAAACTCCTTAAGCCACAGGCTTTGGTAAACCGCTAAGCTAGCGTTGCTGTTCAAATAATCTTTTATAACCCGTGAAGCGATCATCGCAGCGTGGCCACCAAAGATTATGCCTCCCCCTGTCGAGCTTTTTACTTGCCCTGCGGCATCGCCAACAAGCAATACCCTCTTTTGTTCATCAACGAACCTTTTTCTGAGCGAAATGGGAATAATATTTGCACCCCCTTCTAAAGGCCTTGCATTGCGTATAGCTTCTTTAACCTCTTTTCTCCTTAAGAAAAGCCTTAGAGCATAGCTGCTCTTTCCAAACCTTTCATCTATGCCAACTCCAATTTCTGTATTATCACCATATGGCGCTATCCACCCAAATAGACCTTTTGTTACTTTATTATCAAAGAAAAGTTCAACAAACTCCTCATCTTCCTTTCGCACTCTATATTCTATTCTATAGGTTAATATAAACCTGTTTATAGGTGGAAATCCAAAAAAGCTCGCAACATTAGAAACAGCGCCATCTGCTCCTACAATTATATTCTCTTCATTTCCGCTTATCTCCCTCAGCCTCTCCTTTGATACACCATCGCCATAAAATATTTTTGCACCACTTATCTGTGCTTCCTCTGCGAGCTTGCTGTTCAATACATTCCTGTCTATGCTATAAGCTTTTGCTTCTTTCGCTTTTACTTCTATAACTGTATTTCCAAAAAATAGCCTTGCCCCAAAAAGCTTGTTTAGCAGAGCCTCTTTGTAAAGTATATGCAACTCTCTAAGTCCATTAAGTGAGAGAATGCCAGAGCTCGCAGATATCTTAATTGCTTTTTTCCTTTCGTATACTTTTACATCTATCCCGTAGCGCGCAAGCTCCCTCGCAGCGATGAGCCCACTCGTTCCTGCGCCTATAATAATGCACTTCATTCAATCGCTTTTTATAGATATGGTTTTATAATTTACCTATTTAATATTTTTAATTCTGGTGCTGAGATGTCTTTAGTTATTGTTATATTAGAAGCATTTCTCTCAATAATGGTGCCTGGCTTCTTTCTAGCGTTAGCCCTTCTTAGAAAAACACATCTCTCAATGTTTGAAATAGCAATATTCGGATTTATCTTTGGCCTAATATTTCCTCCAGCACTCGTGTGGCTTGAAGGCTATTTAATACCTTATATACATTTCTTTTCATTCTCTGAAACGCTTTATAATGCAAATGTAATACTTCTTACAATAATAGGCGTAGCCCTATCTTTCCAGCAGGGTGCATTCAAATTCGGTAAAGAAAAAAGCGAACAGGCTAAGAGAGAAGAGGATTATAGGAAAAGAATAAGCGATATAAGGGCGGAGATGCGCGAGCTAAATCTTGAGCTAGAGCTCATAAAGAAGCATGAAGAAGAAGAAAAGGCGCTTGAGAGAAAGCATGAGAGCGAAGAAGCAGCAATAAGCAGCATGAGCGCAGAGGAGAAGGAAAGAATAATATCTCTACATAAAAAAGAAGAGAAAGAATTGATAGAGTCGCACGAGGCTGAAGAGAGGCTTATCCTTGAAGCCCACAAAAAAGGTGCTGGCAAGGAAAAAGCAAACATGAACTATCTCTGGCTCTTCCTGCTTTTCCTTATGTTTCTTACCTTCGCAACAAGGATTGCAAACATAAGTGTAGCTCCAAGGTATTTTGAGTTTGACCCCTATTTTGATATGATAAGCACAGAATACATACTAACATATGGCTACCAGCTGCTACACGATCATTCAGCTTGGCCAACGGTTGTAAATGGAACCGTGCATAGGATTCAGCCAATAGTGCCTTATCTAGAAGCTTATTGGTATGATCTTGCAAATGTGCATCCTGCTAGTGCAACAAGCATTAATACAAATCTGCTTAGCCTGGTAAGTGGCTGGTATCCGCCTATAACTGCTGCGCTTCTAGTCTTCGTTGTGTTCTTCTTCCTTTATCATGAGTATGGCAAGTTTCCCGCGTTAATAGGTGCAACCTTAGCCGCAAGCATGCCAGCGCTTGTTACAACATTCATAGCTGGCGAGCAGCTTCTTGAACCTTGGGGTATATTTGCAATGTTCTTCTTCTACGCAACATATATAGTTGCGGTAAAGTACATGAAAGAGCCAAGATTTGCTATACTTGCCGGTATAGCATATGCCTCAACATTCCTTGGCGCACACTACTATACAGTTAATGCTGGTGTGCTAGCAGCTTATATAATAGCACAAGGTGTTGTAAGCATTATCAGAAGCGAAGGCATGAAGGAGTTCTACAAAATGAATATAATAGTTATTATAGTATTCTCAATATTCTACATTCTTTATGCACCATATTCCGCAACGCTTACTGAAAGAACACCTTCGGTGATAGGAATACCTATAATAATCGCGTTTCCACTTTTCGCGCTAATCTTTGTAATACTGCTTGATTACCTTTCTAAGCTATATGCAGAAAAATTAGAGAAAAACAGCTTAGCAATAACACTCTTTTCTATACTTTCTCTTTTTGGTGTAGTTGTTCTACTAGTTGAAGCGGTATTTGGTAGATTTAAGCGCGATATAAAAAGGTTGTCAAAATTTAGTATATTTTCTCTTCTTGTATTCTTTGCGCTGCTTCTTATAATATTCACACCCCTTGGCGTGCCGTTCAAGAGATATGTTCAATTAAGTACCCATTTTATAACGCCATCAATCCCTCTCTTCATGACAGTACAGGAATATGCACCAACAGGCTTTAACTTTAATTTTGGCTCCGCAGGCTTTGGAATTATAGGTATTAGTATAGGTGGAGTTAACATTGTTGTATGGTTTGTTCTAGCATTATTTACTATTCTGGAGCTTTTGGCAATTTATTATAGAAATTCAAAAACTAGTATAATGGCTTTAGCAGCTGTGTGGCCGC
>Ga0081529_115464_pt1 | contig 50930 bp, 44 predicted proteins | sample EchGeymetagenome_FD_71012 | JGI IMG/M metagenome (GOLD analysis project Ga0081529, IMG submission 71012) | Ferrous microbial mat and aquatic microbial communities from Echinus Geyser, Yellowstone National Park, USA - transect B T=78-80 C v2... ...
GCACACCCTCTGCGTAAACCTTGTGGTTGTGGTGCGTTCCTGTCTCAGGATACTTTGTGAGAAAGTCGGGGTCGATAGGCTTTGGCCTGTATCCCAAACTCTCAATCGTCACTTTTCCCATAATTATCAAAACTAATAACGCGGCGCAACAAAGTAAGCAATACCCCAATTAGGTGGAGTTTTAAGGGGTTTAAATATGCGCTCAGCGCTGTCACGGCAAAGTCTAAATAGCGTTTGTTGTAGAGCACTCTTGTTTCTTAAAGCCAAAGACTCAATTAGGACTTCTTCCATAGAACACACGCGGTTTTGGAAGCTCCAGCCACCGCGTCAGACCACCATGTCAGATGAGCCGCTCAGCCTTGATAGGCTTTGCGTATAACAAGCGGTCGTTGTGTCAAAGGCGTCCGCGCGCTCTGCGAAAGCCTCTGAAAGCTTTTGGGATGCTCATGCGATGGTTCATAAAAAGTCGAAAGCGCCCTCGTGTTCGAAGCTGTTTTTGCGACTCTCGAAACAGATTACCTCGCATATGCGTTCACGACGACTTTAAACGCGCACCATCACAGCCACGAGCCTGCCACTATAGCATAACACTTTAGGTCAATGCTCAGCCTCTTTTCAAATAGGTGCACTCCTTCACACTTGATTTCAAGGGTCGTGGTCTTAAGTCTAACGCCCAAAAAGCGTTGAGGAAAATATAACCTTTATATTAGTTTAAATAAAAGCGGGGAGTGATGGGCACCACCTTGGACAGTTGAACGCACAGTTTTAAGATCTCGACGCCATAGGCTGTGTATAGAGTGGGAGTTGTATCTTATCCATTTTGCCAGGTTAAAGAGTAGATTCAATGCTTGATCAGTTTGACACTCTAATGTTGCAAGTTCAAATTAAAAGTTCAAAAGCTTAATTTCTAACACCAAAAAAGTGTGTATTGACACGTCTTTGACTGATATAACCAAGTATTCTTGGTCAGTGCAGGTGCGTAAGCCAGATACTAGTACAGCGCCGTTTGCAAGGGAGACGTTGGGTAGAACGTCTAAGGGGTAGGTGGGCATGTACGTCCAGTTACGTTCAACCGTTTGGTTTGCGAAGGATACCGAAAACTCTAGTGTGGGCAGTGTCTGAAGAACTGTTGTGTTCCCCACCACATGCGTGCCCGCCTGTTGCCACGTTACCGCAGTAAAGCTAACGCCGTTCCATACTACTGATTCGTGAGTCCAGTTCCAAGAATCAACTTCTAGGGTGATGTTGATATAAGTGGTCGTGTACCCGTTGTTTTGTATTGACAAAGAGGGCGGAAGAGTAGTGGTGCACCGCAAGGATTGCTGCGTTTCCCCAACAGGCGAGCTTGGAGGTGTGGTTATCCGAACCGTGTGCGGCTGATTCAAGTATGTAGCTCCGACCAGCAAAGCGATAACTATGATTAGTGCGAACGCGGTGAGCCAGATCGCTGTTTTCACGATAACACCATAATTAAGCTTTTAGGATATATATATTACTACACTCCAAGATGCTACTTAATGGAGTTTCACGCGTATCACCAATTACGTGATACCCAGCACAAGCCTTATCTAAATAGCATAGTGGCTTATACGTTTAAATTCGTTTAGCGTGCTTGGAAATTATGGAGAAAGCGCGCAAACTAAAGTTTTTGTTGTTCGTGTTTTGCACTGCCACAATCTTTTTTGTTACATTTCACAGGGGTGTGCTACTCACAGCCCCTCCTTACGATGTTACAGCGTATCTTGTGATTTTGGAAAGCGACCTAAAGTTCTCAAAGCCCGAGTGTGTGGTAGCGTCATACTTAGTTGTGATTGTGACAACACTGTTTTTTCACGCGTTACTAGGCACAAACTTGTTGTCGATCACGCTAAACACAATTACTGTAGCAACTTTTATCTCGTTCACTAGGTTTAGCCATCCACCCGCGCTTGCTCTTACGATATTTTCTTATTTGACAAGCGACCTCCTGGGTTTTGCGATAACATCAATAATCGTGCTTGCGATCATATTTGGGTTTTCCTATGCTACACGTCTTGCCACAAAAAAGCGCTTTTATTAAGCAAGTGGTACGCAGAGTGTAGGTGATTTGCGCGAAGGCTTACTGGACACTTACAGTTTACCACTAGGCGTATACACACACGCTGGGTCTTCTCCAAGTGGGTCGGCGTATTTTGCGTACGCCCTAGCTCTTGAACCACCGCACACGTCTTTAAACTCACAAATGCCACACTTTCCGTGAAACCGTGACGCTCTGATATCGCGCAAAAGCTCATTTTCACGGTAGATTTGAGCAAGCGTTTTTCTCCTCACATTACCCAGGGGATAAGGAAGAAAACCACTTGGATACACGTCGCCGTTGTGCGCCACAAAGATCACCCCTTTACCGTCTCTAGTGCCAACGCTTTGCGCTTTGGGTTCAGAAAAGGGCTCGCCCAAAAGCTCTCTGAGTTTTTTGCTGAGTTTCAAATAAACCTCTTTAGGTGCATATTGTGGAGGAACGCTCCCAGCGTTTCTCCACTCTACCACGCGCCTGAAAAACGGTGCTTCCACAGTTCTTACGATCATGTCATAGCGCGAGACTTCGTACAAAAAGTGCATAACGTCTTCGTATTCCTGAGGTGCAATCTCTTCTAAGGAAATCCCACGTCCCACTTTGATCAGAAAGAAAACTTCCCAAATCGCAACCTTCAAAGTTTTTAGTAGTTTTACGATGTACGGTAGCTCATACAGATTGTTTGCCATCACAGTGGTGTTTACCTGCACTTTAAAGCCCATGGACACAAGCATTTGTATCGCGTTTATCGTTTGCTCAAAATGGTTTTGCACTCCTCGAATGAACTCGTGTGTTTTAGGAAAGGCTCCGTCTAAGCTAATGGACACGGTGCTCACACCCAAACGCTTGAGTAGCGAAGCGCTTTCGTGATTGAGGTTTGGAGTGACGCTAGGCGAAAATCCTAGTGGTACTCCGATTTCGCGCGCGCGTTTTGCTATTTCAAAAACGTCTTTTTTCATTAGAGGATCTCCACCGGTAAAGATCAAAACGGGATAGGGCTTTCCAAATTCTTTTAGAGACTCAACAAATTCAAGTGACTCTTGAGTGTTTAATTCGCCTGGAAGCGCGTGGCTTATCGCCTCAGCCCTGCAGTGTTTACACGAAAGAAGACAAGCCTTTGTGGTTTCCCAAAACACAAGGATCGGTCTTTGGTCGAAGTCTGTGTGTGACACATGCGCTTTTTCTTTTGGGGTAATATTGGAATTTTGACGTTTGAAAAACACAAAAGCGTCCTATCACACACTGAAATGTGGTGAGTGAAAAAGCGCTCACGAAACTTCTTTGGGTAAGCCCCTATCCAAAAACCCGAGTTTGGTGAGATGTGAACTACCCCGCCCTTACGCGCTCTTTCCCCCAAAGATAAACCATTTTAGTAATACAAACGCTTTTAAGCTTAGTTCCTAAAGTGTAGGTCTTTCCAAATCGTTGCCCGATCAAAATTTTGAAGCCTAGCAATAAATGCGATTTTCGTAGAAGTTAATAAGCGAACACTTTGTAGAACAAATCCTTTGCATAGCTCGTTTGCTCAGGTACACCTTCGATTATTTTGTAGGTTCGCGTTCCATCTTCTTTTCTTTCGGCTTTAAGAAAAATCGCGTTCTCGTAGTTACGCACAAGCTTTGTAAATTCATAAAGGTGCGTAACGTAAAAGATCGCAAACTCTCTTTTTAAAAGAGCATCAACGATTTGCCTTGCGATTTCAGAACCTTCTCGATCGTTTGTAGTTGAAAACGATTCGTTAAATAGAATCAAGCCGCCTCTTTTTGCGTGGTCCACTATTTCGCTCATTCTTTTTAGTTCCTCTTCTAGTTTTCCTACCATTCCTTGTGGATCTTCTTCTTTTTTGAAGTGTGTAAAAACGCAACTACGAACAGGAGCAACAAATTGTTTTGCCGCAACAAAACAACCACATTGCATAAGTAGCTGTGCTTGACCTATACTTCTTAGGAAAGTGGTTTTTCCTCCCCTGTTTGCGCCAGTTATCACAAATAGCCTTTTTCCACTACACGACAAGTTATTACCAACCGTGTTTTCTCCTATAAGAAGGCTAAGGCTTACGTCATAAAGTTCGCGAAACTCAAGCCTCTCTTCCTCTTCAAGAGGGACAGGAAAACACACAGGCTTTCTTAATTTTTGATAAAGGTTCAAGCAACCCAAATAAAAAGCGACTTCGGTTTTTAAAATGTTAAAGAAGTTCAAAGCGTTTTTCACTGCTTCATTAAGCACGAGCGACGCTTTTTTAAGTGCACTATTTCTCATTTGACCCAAAATCTGCGCGCCAGCCTCGTCTCTTGGATCAAGTTGAAAGGTGTACTGACGCTCTCTCAACTTATCCAGAAATGACGTTTTTTGTGGTTTTTGTAGCTTGTATTCTGTAAAAGCGTTACCCTCATCCAGTTTTACACAAGCGCTAACTCCATCTTCAAATTTTAGATTGTTCAAGTGTGTCTCAAGAACCGTCAAATACTCGTCACTGAACTCTGATTTTATTACAGAAAAGAGTGTGGAAAAGCCAATGGACTCAAATTTTTCAGAAAATCTTTCAGCCACGCTTCTAATTCTTCTTAAAGAGGGGACAAATATTTTAAGCGCTCTAACGCATTCATCAACAACAAGTGATGGGTTATCACTACTGCCTAGCCAAAACAAAGACCTTTTGATTTCGTTAGTGGTTGTAACCGCAATGTCGTAAAGCTCTCTTACCGCGTTTTGATTGTTCAGGCAGTCCTTTAAGACCGCCTGCCTATAAAGTATGGTGTCTTTTTGTGTTTCTGGATTAAGAAGTGCTACCTTTGATACTTGATAAATGAATTCGTCACCGTTTGCCATCGCCATTAACAACCGTTCAAGCTCAAGGTCCTTGATCAGTGGTTGAGCGTTCCAAGGCTCTTTTAGGTCAAAGTTTTTGTTGGGATACATTAGTGAAATTTGAATCAATTCACACGCCTCAGTATTTCTTCGGTTGTGAGTTTGTGCTTTTTTGCTAGCGCAAACGCGTAAGCCAAACCATCCGCAGCTCTTTTCTCAATTTTAAACGTCCTGATTGCTGGATCACGCGGATCGACGCTTGCGACATAACTAATCGTTCCTTCAAGTGTCGTTAGTTCATCCAAAAATGTCACATAAACACACAGGCAACCAAGCTTTCTTATTCTTTTTACAACATCAGTTGCAAGAAAAAGCGCATCGCCAAGTGTCGCAGATCCAAACAGTTCGTTTATTACTATGAGACTATTCTCAGTGGCTTGATCAAGTATACGCTTTATTCTGTAAAGCTCATCTTCAAGTTTTCCCCTTTGGTTTTCCAAGTTTTCAGATCTTTCAAAGTGAGTGAAAATTTTATCAACCAAGAACAAAGTGGCTTCACTACCAGGTACTGGTAAGCCCAGCGTCGCGAGGTAGTGAATTTGAGCGATCATACGCGCAAACGTGGTCTTTCCTCCGCTATTAGGTCCTGTTACAACGATTATCGTGCCATCTGAAAACGCGAAATCATTTAACACAACCTTGTTTTTTAAACGAGACGCAAGCTCAAGATCGAACGAATCTTTTGCGTAAACTTTTGCTTTTTCATTAGTAAAGCGCGGTAAACAGAAAGGTAAACCATTTGACTTGAGTGGAAGTATAAACTCTAAATAGCTAAAGTAAAACTGAATATCTTTGTAAAACCTGCTAATTTCGGAATCCACAAAATCTTTGTGAACTCGATAAAAGTCCAAAAGCGACTTAAACACTTCAGGGTAAAACTTTGCAACAAGCTCAAGAACATAAGCCTCAACATGGGATGTCCCGTAATAAGGAGGTTTGCTTTGATATTGAACGCTTTCTTTTCTGAATTTCGAAAACGCCTCCTCTATCTCTTCACTGTAATCTTTTTGTGATTTACACCTCCTTACAATGATCTTTGAATCTTTTATCGTTATTGAAAAGTTTACGTCTTTTAATTTTTCAAGTAAATGGCTCACATCACGTTCCAAATTTGTAAAGGATTCGCTTTTCGTGTATCGCAAAAGATATTCCTTAAAGGATTTTAATGCAACAGAGCTAACACTTAGCCAATTTAACGCATTAGCTAGTTCGCAAACAGCTTTTACGTAGATTTCAGAGGCATCAAGTAGTCTTCTTTCTTTTTGAAAGGGATAGGAAAGCTCATCCAAATCCTTGAGATACGCAAAAACCCGTTTCATCTTTTCGTAAAACGCTTTGATCGCATCAAACGTTTGCGGATTTTCCAAATCCCGAAACACCATTTGTCTGTATTCTATATTCGATGGTTTTGTAAGAGGTTTTAAAAACAGGGGCTTTACTTCCGGTTTGTTTTTTGTGATCCCTTCGATTAACACGTCAAGACGCAAATCAGTAAGAAGCTCTGAGTGTTCATTTACATCACGCGCTTCCTCTAAATCCTTCCATAACACGCCTTGGAAAGCCACGTGTCGCACCTCTAAAACCAAGTAGGAGTCATCAGCCTTTCCAGGCGGTTATGAGGGGGACTCCATCCCCTTTTTGGTTTAAGACATGTCTGGTTATATAAGCGTTACAACATTCACCACGGCACTCAGCGCTTGTCCAAGCGTGTGTACATCGCACAGAGTAGCGACAATTTTGTGAACTCAAATTTTAGCGCTATAATGTTAAGAGCCAAGTTTGCATACATAAAACAAACGATTCACAAAAGAGTTTGACACTTAATTCAAAACCAAATTCGGGTGCTCAATCCCAACTATAAAATGTACAGAACGCTTCAAAGTATCCATAATAGTTCGAGTTTTTTGGGCTTGTAAAAGAGGCAACTATAGTTAAATTGTGCTTTTATAAGAACCTTGGTTTCCAAAAACCAATTAAAAAGAAGCCACCGTTACTTCAAAGCGAAATACACATGCTGAAACTTATTCTTACAAAATGCTTCAAAGATTCGAAGTCATCAAGCTAAGCTCGTTTTTTAAAGCTTTGTAAATACTAGCAAGCTCTAGTCGCACTTTGTTTTCGTCAATAGAAGGATTTATCGCCTTTACAAACTCCAAATCCAGCGAAAGCCTTAGCGCGTCGGGTTCATCGCCAAACTGCTCAGGAATTCTCTTGAATTCTTTATCACAAAATTCTTCAAATACTTTGGATAGCCTTTTTACACAATCATTGTCCAGTTTGGTGACATCAAGCACTTTGAGACTCTTCCACTGCGCTATGTTTAGACTCGTCCAAGCTCCTTCGGTTACTTCCATTTGCTTTAAAACAAGAAGAATGCCCCACGTTGTGTTTAACCAAAGTGTGAGAGCTTTTGAACGCTCCTCATCAACTTTGAGCCTTGTCATAAAGTAGGTGTTGCTCACAACGCTTTGGTCGCAAAACAAGGCGACAACGTGTGTGGTGCTCCACCTAATCCTGTTTGGTAGCAAAACATTCGCTGCATATTTCTCTATAATCTTTTTTGCGTCTTCTGTTTCGGGTACAACCCAAGCATTGGGTTTCACTATCATCTTTTTTCTTGTGACTTCAGAACTTCCGCACAACATCGGAAAAGAGTTTGGGGATTTGAGTAGCTTTGAACAGTCCACCCTTGTGCCTTTTACTGGTAGTTTGAACGCGCTAATAATGTCACCACGTCTATTCACGCCTATACTTGTAACGAGCGAGTTTAATTCCGTGAGCGGTACACTCACTACACTTACGATTTCACCACGTTCAATACGAGTCGCTATGTTTGTAATCAAACCCGTAAAAACCCCCCAATTCGTCAAATTTTCAAGCAGTTTTTCTCTTTTCACAGAGTTTACGATCACTTGGTCGTACGCGCTTAACTTGCCATTTACAAGCTTTTGCGTGAGAATCACCGCTTCAGTTGCGCTTTTTGGCTTCTTTAGAAGGTTTACAAAAAGCGTTGTTTCGTTTTCGTTGTGCTCTTCCACCCTTTTTGCGACTATCAGGCACTCGCTCATGTTCGTGCTTTCTGAAAAGTTGTATTCGTTTTTTTCGCTGCTTGTTATCACGTACATCAAGTGAAATTTCTTAACAAGTAAAGCTCGTAAAAGAAACCAAGAAACACCAGAAAGCAGAGACTTTGGAAGAACGAAGCCTATCACGCCTCCTTGTTTTACGTATTTGTACGCCAAGTAAAGAAAAAGCGCTCCTTCACCGGCCTGCCCAATTGATAGTTTGTGTTGCGGCTTGAGCATTTCGCGCAAATCTTTGTTGGCTTTTTCTCTTATGGCATCGAGCTTGTTTTTGAGTTTTCGCCTTACGCTTTCGTCCGCGATAAAACCAAAAAGCCCTTTTTCCTTTCCCTTAAACTCTTTGCCCACTCTTCCCGTTGCCCTTGTAAATGGCGGATTCATAAGAATCAAATCGAACTCGTCGGGTAGCTCAAACTTCACTTCGCCAGTGACGCTAATTCCGCTTTCTTTTCTTTTTTCGATAAAGTCTAGGAGTGTTACAAACCTTTTGTGGTCGTTGAGTAGCTCCAAGCTACCGAGCCACACAACCTCTTTTTTAGCGTTTTCAGGCTTCACACCAAGGTAATCCGCTCTTATGTTTTGCCTTTTTACGTCTGGCGCAAGAAGCGCCAAGTTTATCGCGGTGATTTGTGCGGCGTACTTTAACGCGTCAATGCCGTACACGTTTTCGAGAATGCTTCTTGCCACACTTTTTGTGTCTTGCTTTACTCCGCAGTAGTACACGATTGTGTTCACAAACCTCATCAGCCACTGATACGCGGATGTAAGAAGAGTGCCACTTCCGCACGCAAAATCTGCTATTTTTACCTCACTAATTCTTTTTAGCAAACTTTGTACCTCTTTTTCCCCCATCTCCACAAAGTTTGGATTGTCAAAAAGTGTATAAGCGCACAAGCCTGCAAGAAGCATCGCCGCAGGAATTTGGGTGTAGTAAGTGGCAAAACCCTTTCTCTGAGTTATATCACCTGAAACCCTGTGAAAAATTCTACCAGCAATGTCCCTACTTAGTAGAACGTTGTTTTGCGCAAGTTTTATTCCCTCGTCAAGCAAAAACTGCACGATAAGGTTGAATTTTGGTGGAAGTATTGAAACAATTTCTCTTGTGTTTTTTGTGATTAGCTGATAGTCAATTTTTTCTATATCCTGCATCGCGATTCTAATCGCAAGAAGCGAGGAGTGGTTGTGCGCCATCAAATCGTCCAAGCGTGGCAACTTTGGATTTAAGTTTCGCAGATGTTCGTGGAACGCACATGCCAAAATTATAAGAAGACCTGCTTGCGTGGCGATTATTTCCCTGTCTTTTACGGTTTGCATCCCGTAAAGCCTCCAAAGCGAGTTATAAAGCAATTCGGCTATTTCGTCGTCCACCATCTGTGAAAAGTCCTTTAGCACAGAGCTCACTCTTTCTATGTACTCTTCAGCTTCTGTTTCGGTCATTAGCTCTCTAGGAAGGTCTTGAATAATGGTCTTTAAAGAAAGCAAATCCACATCGGTTATCCAATCGGAAGTGGTCACAGAAACGACGCCGAGCTTGTTCTTCAAAGAATCTGTGACCGCCCTAGGCGTTTTAAATGGAATAAGGACTTTTACATCAAACTTTGCGCGCTTGACTCTGTCTTCTACCTCACTTTCAGTCAAATTTCCGAAATCTTCTTTTATCCATAAAGCAATGGCCACGTCAACCAATCCTTGATTCAACCTGTCTCTTGCGTCATTCTCAGCGTCTTTTCCGTTGTATGACGACTCAATTCCAATTCGTAAACCATTAAAGAAGCACCTTATATCTGGCCTTTTACCAGAAAGCGTGCGCTCAGCTTTGCACACAAGTCCTAATTCTTTTCCCACTTCTTCAAGAAGCTTGGCTATAATGTGATTCACGATCTCTTCCTTAACGCTCATTTCTTTCACCGGTTGTGATACACAATTTGTTCAAGCTCTTCGAATGTTATTTCAATTTACTATTTAAGCGTTTTAAAGCGGTGTACCGATAGCGCTCTAACGCTTATAAGTAAAAACTTCTGACAGATTGTTCGTGGTGATAACAAGCGTCAAGTGGTACACCGCGTTTCATGATTTCGCCGTTTGGCTTCCATAGTAGTGAAGCCTGCGAGCCTTGAAAGTTTATAAACAGCAACACGGGGTTAAGTTATGCGCACTCTCATTCGCGGTGGCACGGTGTTTGACGGGTTTGACGTGTTAGGCAAGCGCGACATTTTGATCGAAGGCGAGCTTATCAAAGAAGTTGGCACACTTGATGTCCGCGCCGATATCGAAATCGACGCAAGAGACCTTTTCGTGATGCCAGGAATGGTCGACGCGCACTTTCACTTTGGAGGCTCAAAAGGAGGAGACTTGGTAAAAGCAACTCTTGTCGAAGACTCAAAAGTAAGACTTCTCAGGGCGACCACTTGGGCATCTAAAATCGTCGAAGCTGGTTTCACTACGGTGCGAGACTGCGGTGAACCCAATGCAATACCGCTAAGGCAAGCGGTGAAAGAAGGTTGGATAAAGGGACCTAATATCATAGCCGCTGGTCGACCGCTTTCTCAAACATTTGGACACGGCGAGTTTTTGCACACAATTCCACTTGAATGGAACGAATACCTGGGATTTGCGCAAATCTGCGACGGAAAGGAAAGTTGCATTCAAGCGGCAAGGCGTGTTCTAAGAGAAGGCTCTGACTTTATCAAGATTATGGCAACGGGTGGCGTGCTATCACAAAGGGATAGACCTGAGTGGCCTCAGTTCACTCACGAAGAGATTTCGGCCATTGTGCACGAAGCCAAAAAAGTGGGAACGTATGTGGCGGCGCACGCACACGGCGACGAAGGTGCTAGGATTGCGGTTGGGGCTGGTGTGAAATCCATCGAACACGGCTCGTTACTGAGTGAACAAACGCTAAAGATGATGGCCGAAAAGGGTGTCGCGCTCACGCCAACGCTTTCGATACAAGAGCTCATTTACAAGCACGGTAAGCAAATCGGCGTGAGTGAGTGGGGACTTGAGAAAATAGCGCAAATAAGAGAGAACGTGCCCAAAGTGATCGACACCGCAAAAAGGTTTGGGATAACCATCCTTGCGGGAACGGACTTGGGTTTTGAATCGGGCTTGGAAATAGACGTCGGCAAAAACTACACCGAGCCAATTCTTTTGGTTGAGATTGGAGCTCTTAAAGAGATAGAAGCGCTTCGAGCGGCCACGTCCAACATAAGAAAGCTGGGTGCTAAAACGGGTGTTATAGCAAAGGGCGAAGTCGCGGACATCGTGGTGATCGACGGCGACCCGACCACGCAAATCAGAGATTTGTCAAAAGCGAAATTCGTGGTAAAGCGTGGAAAACTCGTCAAGGGTTAATCGGTAAGAAACCTAAAAAGCTTCCGAACTTTTCGATGCACTATCGCGCTAAAAGTTATCATCTTATATTTGTTTACCACAAAACTCTTGCGAATTGCTTTACAAACACATGGTTCTTGTGAACACCACGATTGCGGCTTTTATGGCGTTTCTCGACTCAAACATCGTGGTGATTTCGCTACCCGTGATTGTGCGTGAGTTGCCAAACACAAACGCGTTCGACGCAGTTTGGATTGTGATGGGTTATAGCATCGTTTCTGCGACGATGCTACTTACGCTTGGTAGGCTCGGCGACATCTTCGGAAGGGTGAGGCTTTACAAGCTCGGTTTTGCCACATTCACCGCTGGTTCCGCTTTGTGTAGCGTGTCTTGGAGCGGTTTGTCGCTCGTGTTGTTCAGAATGGTTCAGGGGTTAGGTGGCGCGCTCATTTTCGCAAACAACAACGCGATTCTCACGGACGCGTTTCCAGCAAACGAAAGAGGTAAAGCGATAGGAACAAACCAAGTGGTGGGAATTGCGGGCTCGGTGATCGCTCTTGTCGCAGGAGGGCTTCTTACGTCCGCTTTGGGGTGGCGCTCAATTTTTTGGATAAACGTACCAGTGGGAGTTTTTGCGACAACTTGGGCTCACTTAAGACTCAGGGAGCTCAGCGAGCCACAAACAAAAGAAAGCGTGGACTATTTGGGAAATGCGCTTTTTGCGCCTGGTCTTACGCTGTTTCTTTTGGGCTCCACCTTGGGCGCGTTCGAAGGCTACACCATTTTTCACTTTGTTCTTATGCTACTCGGTTTGAGCCTTGTTTTGGTTTTCTTTTTTGTTGAAACGCGTGTTAAATTTCCGATGCTCGACTTAAAACTGTTTAAAATCAGAGAGTTTGCGGGTGGCACGATTTCAAACCTTCTTAACGCGATCGCGCGTGGAGGCCTGCTTCTTATCCTTTCGCTTTACCTACAGGGCGCGCTTCTTTACTCACCTCTACAAGCGGGAATTGAGCTCATTCCTTTTTCGCTCGCTTTTGTGGCAGCAGGGCCTTTGAGCGGTGCGCTTTCCGATAGATACGGCGCTCGCGTTTTTGTGAGCGCTGGTGTCATCGTCGCTTCTACAGGTCTTTTTCTGTTTTCTTTCTTACCAGAACACGCGTCGTACGATGAGCTTGTGGTTGCGATGGTGCTTTCAGGGGTCGGAGGGGGGATGTTCGTCGCACCGAATATCGCAAGCGTGATGAACTCGGTTCCCCCAGTAAGAAGAGGTGTCGCATCTGGCATGCTTTCGCTTCTTTTCAACGTAGGCTCGTTACTCAGCGTGAGCGTTATCTTTGTGACGATGGCGCTTTCAATACCTCAGGCTGTTTTACAGGCTCTTTTTGCGGGACTTCCTGTAAAAGGGGGAGTAAACCTTGAAGTCTTTTCGGTTGCAATGAGAAAGGTTTTCCTGCTTCTTGCTCTTATAAACACGCTTGCGATAATTCCCACTCTCATACGGTTTAGGAAAGGTTAATTAAAAACAATTGAACACGAATTGCGAGCTACGCTTATCCTGTTTTTCACGCTTTTTTTGTAGCGCAAAGTTTTTCGCGCTTGAAGCAAGCGGTGTGCTTTCTTCGCGTTTTGCGATCGCAGAGTGCGTAGCAACTCCCGAAAAAGTCGGCTGCTGTCCACATTCGTGTCACCACATAAAAATCGCGGTTATAAAACCAGTTTTCACGACAACCGCTTACTCCTCGTTTTACACTTTTTACTCAAAGTACGCGAAAACTCCGCCTGGTGTGTTAATAAAAACCGATTTAAACCTTTTAAACGCTTGTCGATGGCTGGGGTTATAGCTACGGATTGTACTCTTTTATCACTTCAGACAAGGAAAGCGGGGATTGTGCTATAGGCAACAACACTTGGATTTTGAGCGATATAGACGTGAACAATGGTGCGCTTTTTGATTCAAAGGGTTTAAGAAGGTTTGACGTGATCATTTTGGGTTTTACAGAGTACGTCACGCAAAAAGAGTACTTCGCGTACAAGCGCTTCGTCGCAAGCGGTGGGCATATTCTCTTTTTGAGCGCCTGTAACTTGCTGAGGTTTCCTACAACCCAGCCACAAAAAAGGTGACGCTGATCAAGGGTCACGGCTGGGTTTTTAATGAAACCGCGGCGTGGAGAGGACCTTACGCAAGGTGGTACGATGAAAACACAAACTGGGTGGGCAGTAACTACAGGCTTCACTCAGGGTTATTCGATACAAGGCGCGGTGGCAAACACAACGCATCCCTTAAGCGAAGCTTTAAGGCAAAGGTTTTCGCAACCGCTTTTCACTTCGTACCAGCCACACGAGGAAAACATTGTGACAAACACAACCGACTGGATAATCGCTTACTGGCGGCTCACCAATCTACACCACAAAGGCTGGGTTGTCGCGATTTACGAGCACAAATACTTACAAGGAAGCGTGATACACACGGGTGTGTTTGGAACGGACATAATCGCAAGCGACCAAGAGTTTCAGTACTTTGTGATTCAAGCGCTCTACTATTTCGCCGCTCTGTCTCATGTCAAGCTACCTTAGTTCAACGTGCTAAAGCCTTAAACATACGAGCGTGATTTTGCTAAGGAATTGGAAAAGTCATTAGAAATATCACCTGTTCCTCCCTTTAGTCTAAAGTACACAGTTTGGGCGCTCAAAAGAAGTGTGGCAAACGAAGTCGACTCTTTCAAAAGGGAAGTTTTTAGCAGGATTGAGCTCATAGACGGAAAAGCGGTTTTACTAGAAGTCACGCAAAAAGGCTCTAACGAAGAGCCAAAACTTTTTGTCAGGGCTCTCTCAAAAGAGCCTGTGGAAGAGCTTGAAGTTAAGGTGGAAAAGAGGGTTCAAAAGCTCTTGGGCGTTTACGTTGAGCTTTCTCGTTTTTACGATTTGGTGAAAAGCGACGAACAAGTGTTTCCGCTCGTTCGGAAATTCATGGGTTTAAAGCCTCCGCGCTTTTCCACACTTTTTGAAGCGCTTGTGAACGCGGTCGCATGCCAGCAGGTTTCGCTCGAAGTGGGGCTCACGCTTCTTTCAAGGCTTTCCAGAAGGTTTGGAAAGAGCTTTGACGGCTCATCAAGCCACTCATTTGCCGACCCTTCTAGAATCGTGAGCGCCCCGATTTCTTCGATTAGGGAGCTTGGGTTTAGCTTTAGAAAATCCGTTGTGATCCGAGAGCTTGCAAGCTTTTATTTAAAGGGTGAGCTAGACGACGAAAGCTTTGAAAAAATGGGAAACGAACAAGCGTTCAAGGCGCTAGACGCAATTCCTGGTATCGGAAGATGGTCTGCGGAATACGCCTTGTTACGTGGCCTTGGAAGGCTAGAAGTTTTTCCCGCAGACGACGTTGGCGCGGCAAAAAACCTTGGTTCGTGGCTAGGAATAGAGCGCAAGCTGAGTTACGAAGAAGTGAACAAGTTAACCTCTAAGTGGGGTTCGTACAGAGGAATGATTTACTTTCACTTGCTTTTAAAGAAGCTGAGCGAAGAAGGTGTGGTTTAAAGCGCTTAGAAGATTTTTAAAGCTCTTACTGATATCGTGTGTATGACACAAATCTCTAAAAATTCTTTGTACGAAGTTTTAGAGGTAAAAGGTGGTGATTTTGAACGTGGATTTGCCTACGGAGAAGCGCACAAGAGTTTGATTTCAAGGCTACTTGAATCGCATTTTGAGTACTACGCTAAGCATCTCGGATTCGACAAGGATAGTGTTTTAAGAGAAGCGTCACTCTTTGCAAACCCGATTAGAGAATACTCGGAAGAAATTTACGAAGAGCTAAACGGAATAGCAAAAGGGGCGGAGCTCAGTTTGGATCACATATTGGTTATAGCCGCTTTTAACGAAGTGTTTTACCCTAAACTTTCAAAACTTTGCACCTCTTTTGCGGTTCACTCTTTGGTGACGAGTGAACGCTTAAGCTATGTCGGTCAGAACAACGACGAAGGTGTTGAGCCTTGGCTTGATGGAGAATGCGTGGTGCTAATCAAACACACGCGTAAGAGTGCGCCCGATTTCATCACTTACACCTATGCTGGAGCGCCAGCCATGATGGGAATAAACTCTTACGGACTTGCGCTTTGTATCAACGCTTTGAACTTTAGCTCTCCAAGAGTGGGCGTGCCAATGCTTTGCGTAGCAAGAGAAGTTTTGAATCAAAAAAGCCTTGAAGACGCAATAAACGCTATAGCACGCGCAAAAAGAGCGTACTCTTTGAACTTTATGATGGGAACTCCTTACGAAATTGCGAACGTCGAAGCTTCTCCAAGTGGCGTTCAAGTGATGAAATCACAAAGCTTTGTTTACCACGCAAATCACTACCTTTGTCCAGTTGAAGGATACCAGGAAAGAACAAGCGGTGAATACTACAAAAACAGCAACCTGCGCTGCGAAAGAATGGGACAACTTCTACGTAGCGCAAAGTTTATCGATTTCGAATATCTTAAAAACGTGCTAAGAGACCACGAAGGCCACCCTTATGGAATATGCCGTCACGTTGACACAAAACGCCCTAAAGAAAAAAGAAGTAGGACGCTTGATGGCATGATTTACATTCCAGAAAGGAAAGAAGCGTGGATTGCGAAAGGAAATCCGTGTGAAAACGAGTTTGTCCGATACGCGCTTTAAGCAAAGTGGCAAGCGACCAAGCGACCGTCTTGAACAATCCTTAGCTCAGGCTCTTTTTCCGCACACACGCGTTGCGCAAACGGGCAACGTGGATGAAACCTGCAACCAGTGGGTGGGTTTACCATACTAGGAACTTCGCCTTTGAGTGGCTTTGCGCTGATCTTTTTTTCTGGGTCAGGCTCGGGAACGGAAGCGATAAGCGCCGAAGTGTACGGATGAAGTGGTTTTTGTAACACGCTTTTCGCCTTTCCCACCTCGACCACTTTTCCTGCGTACATCACTGCTATTCTATTTGCCATGTATCTTACAACGCTGATATTATGGGTGATAAATAGATAGCTGAGTTTTCTTTTTTCTTGTAGCTCACGCAAAAGATTCAAAATCTGAATCTGGACGGAAGAATCGAGCGCGGACGTTGGCTCATCGAGCACCACGAAAGAGGGTTCAAGAATGAGCGCACGCGCTATCGCAACGCGCTGTTTTTGACCACCAGACAACTCGTGAGGAAATCTGTTGAGAAACTCTTCTGATAGCCCAACTGATCGGATCGCATCGCTAACTCGCACTTTTAGCTCTTGTGTTTCAAAGCCACCGAGTGTTTTCAGTGGTTCACAAAGTATGTCCTTTACTCTTTGTCTTGGGTCTAGCGACGATGAGGGATTTTGAAACACAATCTGCATCTTTTTTCTTAGTTCACGAAGCTTGTGAGAAGGTAATTTGGTGAGCTCCAAGTGTTGAAACACTATTTGACCACTCGTCGGTTTTTCGAGTAAAAGAATCGTTCTACCTAGTGTGGTTTTTCCCGAACCCGACTCGCCGACTAGTCCAAGTGTTTCGTTGTGCGCTATTTCTAAGCTTACGTGGTCAACTGCTCTTACCCAAAGTTTTCTTCTTTTTAAACGAAAGCCTGTCCTCACTGGGTAGTACTTTGTGAGGTCCTTCACCTTTAAAAGAGGTTCCATTTTAACCACTCAGAAAGCAAGAAACTTCGTGATGCGGCTTTACTTCTTTAAGCTGTGGCGTTTTTTGCTTGCAAACCTCCATCACGTATTTACAGCGTGGGTGAAACTTACACCCGCTCGGAGGATTCAAAAGGTTTGGCACATCTCCCTGAATCGCTTCTTGTATCACGCCATCTTCTCTGTAAAATCTGGGAAACGAACCCAACAAACCTCGGGTGTAAGGATGAAGCGGGTTTTTGAAGAGCTCAAGCGTTTGCGCACGCTCTACGATTTCACCTGCGTACATAACAACGATTTCGTCTGCGATTTGCGCGGCAACCGCAAGGTCGTGTGTTATAAAGATTATTGAAGAGCCAAGCTCGTCTCTCAAGCTGCGCATCAGCTCAAGCACTTGTGCCTGGCTTGTTACATCAAGCGCTGACGTTGGCTCATCCGCGATAAGCAGCTTAGGCTTCTCAAGAAGCGCTTGTGCTATCATCACCCTTTGAGCCATTCCGCCCGATAGTTCGTGCGGATACTTGTTTAGCACCCTTTCTGGGTCGCTTATTTGGACTCTTCTGAGAACGTCAATTATCTCTTGTGTGTAGTTGTACTCTCTTTTCACATTCACGCTTGCACCAAAAAGCCTCACGATCAAGCTTGGTTTTTGCGTAATGGTTTTAAACACGCCGTAAGCCTTTTTTGGCGGAGCCCTTCCCTCTCTTACTTCAAGCGCTTCGATAAGCTGTTTGCCCACCGTGTACACAGGGTCGAGTGAGCTCATGGGTTCTTGAAAAATCATGGAAATCCCAGTTCCTCTTATTTTGGAAAACTCGTCTTCTTCCATCTTTAAAATGTCCTTTCCTTCAAAAAATATTTCGCCACTCACTTGAGCGTTTGGTGGAAGAAGCCTGATTATGCTAAGTCCAAGCGTGCTTTTTCCACAACCGCTTTCCCCAACTAGCGCCACAATTTTGCCTTTTGGTATTTCAAGGTGAATTTCTGAAAGCGCTTTCACTAGTCCCCTATAAGTCCTGTAGCTCACTTTAAGCGCTTTTACAGAAACAAGTGTGTCCATTCTTTTCACCCAAAGCTTCCCCTAATTCTCGGGTCAAGCGCGTCCCGTAGACCATCTCCAAGAAGGCTAAACCCAATGGCCACGATTAGGATTGCCAAAGCTGGGGAAAGTGGCACCCAAGGTGCGCTATTTAGATACTGCTCACCCTGAACCACCATTAGCCCCCACTCTGGTGTGGGCGGTTGAGCGCCCAAACCCACAAAGCTTAGAACGGAGAACACAAGAATCACATTTCCAAGGTCGATCGTCGCGTAAACCAACATCGTGGGTAGAATGTTTGGAATTACGTGTCTTAAAATGATATACCTATCTTTTTGACCAATTGCTCTTGCGCCTTCTATAAATTGTTGAGACTTTATCGAAAGCGTTTCGCCTCTTGCAAGCCTCGTGTACGTGGGCCACCAAACTGGCGCAAGCGCGTAAATGCTGTGCAAAATGCTAGGGCCTAGCGCGGCGGATATCGCCAAAGCCAAAACGAGCCCTGGAAATGCGAGAAAAATATCAGTAATTCTCATCACCACCTCTTCCAAAAGTCCCCCAATGTACCCAGCTATCACACCAGTAAAAAGTCCAAGTAAGAGCGCAAGCCCAACCACGGAAAATGCGACCATTGCGTCAATCGGAGATGCGGCAATCACTCTGCTCAACACGTCTCTTCCTAGGTCGTCGGTCCCAAGCAAATGAGAAAAAGAAGGGGGTTTGAGTAGTTGCGTTGTGAGGGTATAAGGATTATAAGGTAAGATTCTGTCTCCACTTACCCACGTTGCAAAAGCGCCTATTATGAAAACGAGTGAAATCGCAAGACCCAAAAGCGTCATCGGGTTTGAGCTTATTATCTTCAAGGTGACCATTAGCTCTTCGTCTTTTAATAACCTTCTGACACCAAGCACGAAAACCACCACTCAAACGCGAATTCTAGGGTCTAGCAAAGCGTATGCGATGTCCGCAAGTAGATTTGCAAAAACCACACTCAAAGTGAAAAGTAGCGTAATTCCCATAATCGCTGGAAAGTCAAAATTTTCTATTGACTGTGTAGCATAGTAGCCAATTCCTGGCCAAGAAAAAATTGTCTCGATCACAATCGCCCCACTTAGCAAAGAACCGAGCAAAACTCCAAGAATCGTTGTGGTTGAGATCATCGCGTTACGCAAAGCGTGTTTGTACACCACGCTGTTTTTGCTAAGACCCTTTGCGTAGCACGCTCTTATGAACTCCTTTTGAAGGATTTCGAGCATCGATGATCTTGTGAGCCTTGTGACTATACCAAAATACGTCAAAGAAAGCGCTATCGAAGGCATGACAAGGTGTCTAAGAGAATCCCAGAAATCAACCCAGTTACCAGTGAGTAAGCTATCCAAAACGTACATTCCTGTGATGGTCTTGGGTGGTGTAAGAAACGGAGAAAGCTCCCCTTGAGTTGGAAACAGCTTAAAGAGGTAACCAAACAAGAACAGCATTAGTAGTGCGATAAAGAACGGAGGGGATGAAAAGCCAGTGAGATACAGAAAGCGGATTGAGTGGTCCACTTTGCGGTTGTGGTAAAGTGAGGCGATGACGCCAAGCGGAATTCCGAGAATAACCGTGATTATTATCGAAGAAAGCGCTAGCTCTATAGTGGCAGGAAAGTAAAGCCTTATGTCGTAAAGCACCGGTCTACCTGTAGTTGGTGATATCCCCCAGTCACCCGTTATAAGACCCTTCATGTAATAAAAGTACTGCAAATAAAGAGGTTGGTTAAGATGGTAACGCGCTTCAAGAGCTTGAAGCTCTTGTGGGGTGGCCCTAAAACCAGCCCAAGCTCTTGCAGGATCTGGTACTACCACTCTCGAAATGAAAAATGTTATAAAGGTGACACCAACAACTACTGGTATTAGCGATAGCAGCCTTCTTGCGACATAGCTCACTAAACCCATTTCATCACCACTAGCTTGGCGTGCACACGTAGTACACAGAGTTAAACGGAACGCCGTTAAACGCGGTGTTGTACCACATGCCAGTGAGACAACGGTTCCATATCACTGGTCCAAATCCTCCTCCAGTGTCATAAAGGTCGACGTCTTGACCCAACCAGATCACCGCCGCGTTTTGCTTAACGTATAGCGTAATTTGGGAGATCTCTTCCGCTCTTAGCGTGGAGTTGAGTTGAGTGTTGCTTTCCAAAATAAGCTGGTTTATGGTTTGATTGTTCATAAAGAAGAAGGCGCCAAGCTGCTGATCCACGATAAACTCGTACGCGCTAAAGTCAGGGTAGTAGGTCCAAGAACCAAAGTCAAGGATTGGCGCGTTAGACGCATTGCCCGGAACTGTTGAAAGGCTTAACCAGGTGTCGAACGAAACCTGCTGAGGTTGTAAAGTGATCCCAATCTGCGCAAGATCCTGTACAAGAATTTGAGCAACAAGTGAAAGATAGGCGCTTTGCGGATATACGAAATTGATCGGTGGAAGGCCTTGACCATTCGGGTAGCCAGCCTGTTTTAGTAGCTGTTTTGCGAGCGTAACGTTGTACGCTGGAGGTTGTATGGAATCGTTGTACCCAAAGAATCCTCGGGGTTCTGGGCCAACGACAGGCACCGCGTAACCGTTGTAAACTTCTTGCTCAATTTGGGTGACGTTTATTGCGGCAATAATCGCTCTTCTCACAAGCAGGTTGTTCGTCGGTGGTTTTTCCGTGTCAATCGTGATAAATTCGAGCGAACCAGAAAGTCCTGTGTTAGGAATGTAAAGATTCTTGTCTGCGCCCAAAACGTTCTTAATGTCGTTAAAAGTGATAATCGCAGCTTGCGCTTTATTAGATTCTAAATCCAAAACTCTTGTGAGCTCATCTGTCTTATAGTAAATGATAACCTTTTCAATGTGTGGAGGCGCCGTAAAGAAGTTTGTGCTCTGATTTTGCGCCCAGTAGTTTGGATTTGCCACAAGAATTGCGTACTGGTTTGGAACGTACTGCGCACAGATGTAAGGTCCATCGCCCACGGTAGTTCCGTTCACAGACATCCAAGAGTTTGGCTGATTTGCCACAACACCTCCGTGCTCTTCGACGACATGAGGGTCAACAAAAACCCAAGGAGCTGTGCCTATCGTGTACAGAAAAGCCACAAAAGGATTGGTCAAGTGAAACTGCACTTCATAAGGGTTTATCACCGTCACGCTGTTATGGGGATTTTGCATAATCGAAAGAAGAGTTGAGTTTGTGGGCACGTTGTTAGAATTGTTAAACTCGTTCAAATCTCTCACACTGACGCCAGATGTGTTAAAATACGTGTAAAAGATAAAATCAGCTGGCTGATTTATGTACATATCCCTGTAAATGTTCCACCACACCACATAAGCGTTAAACGGGTCACCGTTATTATAGTAAACACCCTTTCTCAGTGTAAAGGTGTAAGTCAAACCGTCTGGAGATTCGCTCCAGTTTGTGGCTAGCACTGGCACAAACTGAGAATAGCTTGATTTGTTGAAGAATATAAGAGGAAGCTCGGTGTTTTGCGCAAGCTCTAAACCGTTGTTGTCAATCACAGCCCCTGGATCGTTGGTCGAAGGGCTTGAAGCTTCGTCGATCACAAGCGTGTTTGGTAATGTGGTGGAAGTTGAAGAAGATTGTGATGTCGTCGTTGTAGTGTAAAAGCTCGTTGTAGTGTAAAAGCTCGTTGCGGTGGTCGAAGTTTTCGAAGGAGTGCGCGTAAGAGCAATAGCAGCTCCAACAATTACGATGACCACCACAATTATTGCTGCTATTATCGCTCCACGACTAATACCTTTTGTTCGCATATCGTGGTGTTTGTACAATGATTTATAAAGTTTTTGAAATTTTTCTGTGTAAACGCAACTCCTATTCACCAAGATTTCGAAAGCGAAAATTTTTTGTGACTTTTTGCCATATCAGTCAAGCCCAGCAAAAAGCTTAATTTCTCCTTGACGTTTCGCAAACAGTGGCTAATGACTGATAAAGTAGATAATCAGTTTTTTGGGCTGTTTCGCAAGTTTTTCGAGAGTGGAGGAACGACGCTTCTTTTAAAAGGGGCGCCAGGAAGTGGAAAAACCACGTTGGCGTTCACCATTGCGCTCGTTCTCAAACCGAGCGTGGTGAGCTACATTTCAACGCGCGTTTCCGAAGAAAACATAGACAAACAGTTTCCTTGGCTCAAACAAAGCTTACCAGAAACCAGTATAAGAGACGTGAGGCTTGGCAAGCCTGAACTTTTGGTCGAAGAGTTTTTGCAGGCTTTAAAGCACGAAAACTCTCTAGTGATTGTAGACTCGTGGGACTCGTTCGCAAGAATTTTACCCCAAAACGAAGCGCTCAAAACCGAATCCGCGCTTGTTCACCTTGCCTCAACACCGGTTGCTGGCGCAAAGGTCGTGTTTGTATCTGAAAGGGTTGAGCTTTCTTCTTTGGAGTACGCATCAGACGGCGTGATTCAAACCGAGTTTGAAACTGTGAAAGGTAGAGCGCTAAGAAGACTAAAAATCCTAAAGCTTCGAGGCGTAAGAGTGGAAAACCCAGTGTTTCTTTTTACGCTAGAAGACGCAAAGCTTTCGGTCGCACCACTCAGCGACTTCTTCAAACTGCCTGAGCGATTTGAAGTGGTTCGTAAACCACAAAACTTGTGCACGCTCGGAATACGCGATTTCGATAGGGTGTTCGGTGTTTTAGAGTTTGGGTGTAGCGTGGGTTACGAGTTTTCGTCAAACGTAAGAAACGAGCTCAAACCGGTGTTTAGTGCGGCCGCTTTGTCAAACTTTGTCGCGCACGGTGGTGGGGCGCTCATCGTGTCCCATCTCGACAAATACATGGAGCGAATTTTGTTGAACGCCCAAAAAGTGTTTTCCGAGCAAGTGGTAAAAAGCAGGGTGAGGATTTTTACACCCTCTTTCACAAAAAATGAGCTTGCAAGCGCGATTCCCAATTCAGTCGACGAGTTTGTGAAAGAGCTAGAAAGCGCTAAAGAAGAGGTGAGAGCAAACGCGCCTTCTCGTAAAGTTATGCTCGCTTTTTCAACGTGTATTCTTCAACAAAGGTTTTCAAATGAGCAACAAAAGCTTTCTTCCGCGCTTTACTCCGTTTTGTCAAGCGCAAGCGAGAATGGGGACGTGGTTGTGTTCAACGGCTCCTCTTCTTCACCATTCACCAAATCTGTTTACTACTTCGTTGACAAGCACATCCGCGTGACTTCGATTGACGGCGCAACCCTAGTTTACGGCGTAAAACCTCACACACCTTTTTACTTTTTGAGAATACAAGACCAAATCAGCCTGATCGAACTGGTTTAAATATCTCGGTGCACAAATTTCGAATGTGTCACTCTTTCCACTGCTTTCGCTTTACGCACACTTGGTTTTTGCGGTGATATTTGTCGGAGGTTCGCTCTTTATGTGGATTGCGCTTTTACCAGCGCTAAAAGACTCACCAGAAGACGTGAGAAACCAAGTTGTTGTGCGCGTCGCAAAAAGGTTTGGCAAAATCGTCGACATTTCCTTGGTCATTTTGGTTGTCACGGGTGTTTACAACGCGACGTGGTACTTGAAAGGTTTGGGTTTTGGAATTTTTGCAAAAATTCTGCTTTTAAAAAGCGTGCTAGTTTTGGTGATGATCTTTTCGATTTACTTTAACAACGTTTACCTTGGGCGAAGAATTTCAAGGCTTGTTCGCTTGATGCAAACCAACCAAAGCGAAAGAGAGCAACTCAGCCCAAAGCTTTCAAGTATTAGAAGAGTTTCGCGAGCGTTTTCGTATTTGAACATAGCGCTCATGCTTTGCGTGCTCTTACTTGCAGTGATGCTGCAAATACCTCCTTAGCGTGTTTCGAAAAACGCCTTTAACGCTTGAGCTTCTTTTAGCGTCTCGGAAAAGACATAAAGCCTGTCTCCTTGTTTGATTTGTGCGTTTTGCGACGGATTTGCAAGAATCTTTCCGTCTGAAAGCACCATTATCGTGCGGTTGTGCATTTTGTCGAGCTTTTGGCTTCTTTTTACGACAAACTCCAAAATCAACGGATATTCACGCGTTTCGTCGTTTTTCCGAAGGAAAACGCCGACCACATCTTGCGAAAGCGCCGCTTGAACGAGCACGTGTGAAGTGATGTCGAAAACCGGTAGTACCATGTCAAAATCGGATGATTGTAGAGAGTTTGCAAGCGCTTTGTCTTTGACGCTTATCAAAATTTTGATTTTAGGGTTTAGCTTTTTTGCGTTCATCGCGAGAAGAAGGTTGTCGCCGTCGTCGTCAAACGTGCAAACCAAAACGCTTGCGCGCTTGGCGTTTGCAAGCTCTAGCGCTCGCTGTGCGTCCACAGGCCTTCCGTAAATCGCAAGAGTGCCACCATGTATAAAAGTTTTTACGGAATCCTTTTCTGACGTCAAAATCACGTGCTCTACGTGTAGCTTCTTGAGTGAATTGCTCACATCGATAAGAAGCCTACCTTCACCCGCAACGATGATGTGACGCTCAAGCCTTCCGACCTTCTTTATCACAAGCTCCTCCTTTAAAACCTCACGGCTTACGACGGTTGTGACGATGCTTTGCACAAGAGAAGCGGCCAAGCCCACGCTAACGATAAACATAAACACCATTATAACTTGCTCAACTGGTGGCATGCTAACGATGTTTGGCGCGTAGATTCCTATCGTGGTTATCGTGGAAACGGATGCGGTGAACGCGGCAAGAGGTGCTAAATCCTGAAAGTGCATGAACACGAAAGTGCCGAACGCAAACATGAGCGCAATCAGCGCAAGCTGAATTTTGATGTGTTTTAAAACCGCAAATGGACCGTAAAACAGAACATCGAGCACGTCTCTTATTTTTCCAGTAAGCCTTTCGGAGGGTTTAATGCGCTTAACCATTGATCACACCAAGTTCCACAAGCCGTGTTTCAACTTCAACAAGGTTTGAGCTATCCACTAAAACGTATATCACGTCACCGGTTTTTACGATATAGTCGTCTTGTGGGTTTGCGAGTAACTCGCCGTTTTTGGTGAGCACCATAATCACAGAAACGCTTTTACAAAGCTCACCAAACCTGATAGACACTTCTCTGTTCACCTGAAACTCCGCTATGAACTTGTTCTTCATGCTTCCTTTCACGAAAACAGCGGAAACGCCCTTAGAAACGGTGGACATCGCAAGAATTTGGCCTGTGAGCTCAAAGGGCGCTACCACTACATCTGCGCCGCTAGAAAGCGCAGCTTCGTAAAGCTCCTCGTCGTTTACGATCGTGATCGCCCTGATTTTAGGGTTTAGCTTTTTTGCGTTCAAAATCGTAAGAAGGTTGTCGCCGTCGTCGTCAAACGTGCAAATTATCGCGGAAGCCCTTTCCACACCAGCCTTAAGTAGCGCTTGGTAAGATCTTGCGATAGGAGAGCCAATTGCTGGGATGCCTTCTTTGTGCAAAGAAGGAAGTTGGGACTCATCACGAACAAGAACCACAAAGTCAAGCGCCAACTGTTTTAAGCGCTCAACCACATACATCCCAAGATACTTGTAACCCATCACGATCACATGGTTTTGCATCTTAGAAATCATGTTTGCCACAAGCTCTTCAGACATACAAGAAAAAGATCACAAACAGATTTAAACTTTTGAGCGTTTTAACCGCAAGATAAAGAGCTTCCGCGCTTGAAAACTAGTTACACTCGCTAAACGCGTTATTCGCACGATGATAAAAAATAAAAGCTACACCAAAGAAGTGAACAAAATGGTCACTTACGACTTGGTGATAAAATCTGGAAAAGTTGTGAGTAGCCAAGGAGTGTTCGAAGCGCACATTTTTGTTCTTGACGGAAAAATCGCACGGATTTCTCGTGTACTGGACACGGAAAACGCCGAGCGAACGCTAGACGCATCCGGGCTTTTGGTGTTTCCAGGTTTTATCGACTCTCACGTTCACTTTAGAGACCCGGGGCTTACTCACAAAGAAGACTTTGAAAGTGGCACAAAGAGCGCCGCGGCTGGTGGCGTGACGTGCGTGTTCGACATGCCCACCACAAAACCCGTGGTCACAAACGCGAATCTTTTTTCGGAAAAGCTTTCTATAGTGAGCTCCAAGGCGTACGTGGACTTTGCGCTTTACGGCGCCGCAGGATCCGAAAACGTTCAAGAAGTCGAAGCGCTCGCACGCGCTGGCGCAATAGCCTTCAAAAGCTACACCGTTTCCCCACCAGCCGAAAGAATTTCCGAGTACGCAGGGGCGCTCGCAACGACGACGAGCGCAATTTACGAAGCGATGGAAGCGGTTTCAAAAACAGGGCTCGTTCACTGCTTTCACGCAGAGGATGACGGAATCGTCCAGCTTTTCACAAAACGACTTCAGTCGCAAGGAAGGCGCGACGCGCTCGCGCACGCTGAGTCTAGACCCGCTTTTGCGGAAGCGATAGCGGTTTCAAACGTGATCAGAATTGCAAAAGAGCTTCACGCAAAAATTCACATCGTTCACGTGAGCACAAAACAAGCGCTTGAGGTGATTCGCGCGGCAAAGTCGCAGGGTGTAAAGGTGAGCTGTGAAACCTGTCCTCAATACCTGTTTTTCACAAAGCAAGCGTTGCAAAAGTTTGGACCTTACGCCAAATTCAACCCTCCAGCAAGAGATGAGCAAGACGTTTCCGCTTTGCTCGACGCTTTGCTCGACGACACGGTGGACATCGTGGTGAGCGACCACGCGCCTCACGCAAAGCACGAAAAGGACCAAGGGTACGAAGACATTTGGAAGGCGCCACCTGGCGTTGTGGGCGTTGAGCTACGCTTTCCTCTTCTTTTTACACTTTCTCAAAGGCTTGGTTTGTCGTATACAGCGCTCGCAAAAAAGCTGAGCACAAACGTCGCAAAAATCTTTGGTTTGCAACAAAAAAAGGGAGACATCATGGTAGGTCTTGACGCCGATTTTGCGATAGTCGACCCGAAAGAGGAGTGGGTGGTAAAGGGCGAAGAGTTACACACGAAAGCGAAAGAAAACGTGTTGTACCACGGAATGAAGCTTATAGGAAAAGTGAAGCACACTGTGGTAAGAGGTAAGCCAGTTTACGAAGAAGGTGTTGGCTTTGAGAAGAACGGTCGCTTCGTCAGGATTTGAAGTGCGTGCGACAAACTTGTAACACGAGCTCAATCGCCTTTTTTTCTTGCTCTAGCTCCATCGTGGGTGTGTTTTCAAACATTCCTGGAATTGGCGGTATGTGAACAAAACCCGCTATTCTTTTTGACCTTCTTGAGTAGTAAAGCGCTGAGTACATCACGGTGTTACAGCAGTGCGTTCCCGCAAAGTAAGAAGCAAAGGCGAAGATCCCCGAGTTTTTTAGCGTTTGCACGATTTGGTCGACGGGTAGCGTGGACTCCAAAGCAAGAGGCGCGCGCTCAAAAATCCTTTGGTTGTGCGGCGTGTTTCCGTAGTTGTCCGGTTTGATTTCGCCCCAAAAGTCGCTGTCCATCACGTTTAGCGCAATCCTTTCCACCTTAATTCCTTTTGTGTAGTCCCAGCCAAGCCCCAAAAAAATCTCAGGCTGAACTTCGGCGATAAGGCGCTTTATCACGCTGGGTATTTTTGTGAAGTCTTCGGGTATTTCTCTTCCAACGACTTCAAGGTCGTTGATTTTTGCGCCGTCTAAAGATTTCGCGATGACACCCGCTGGATTGGTCTTACCAAGCCAGCCCTCAAAACCTGTGACCAGAGCCTTCACAAGTTTTGTTTCTCCCAAACATTTTTAAATCCTATCCAAAACGCGCAAAAGCGCTTCATTTGCTTGTTTTAAAACTTGCTCCTCGTCGATCGTCAGCACTCTTCTGTTTTGCATCAAAAGCTTGCCGTCGACGATCACCGTGTCCACGTCGCAACCGCTTGCAGAGTAAACGAGTGTCGCGGCGATGTCTGGCGATGGAGTTGTGTGTGGCTTTGACAAATCCACAAGAATCAAGTCCGCTTTCTTTCCCTTTTCCAAAGAGCCGACTTCGTGATCGATTCCAAGCGCCCTTGCGCCGTTGATCGTCGCCATTTCCAAAACGGTTTGCGCGCCCATAACAGTCGGGTCTAAAAGCCTTGCCCTTTGTAAAAAGGAGGCAAGGCGCATTTCTCGAAATAGGTCGTGGCTGTTGTTACAAGGTGCGCCGTCCGTTCCCAGCGCGACATTCACGCGAGCGCGTGTCATTTCGTGCGTTTTCGCAACTCCAGAGCCGAGTTTGCAGTTTGAAGAAGGGCAGTGCGCAACGCTTGATGCGCTTTTCGAAAGCGCTTCGATTTCGTGGTTTTCAAGCCAAACCATGTGCGCAAAAACGCTTCTTGTTTGTAGCATTCCCGCGCTTTTCACGAACTCTAGTGGTGTTACACCGAACTGCTTTTTCGAGTACTCCACATCTTCTTTCACTTCTGCAAGGTGCATCGTCACACCGCTTGAAAGCTCTCTTGCCGCGCTGCACGTTTGCTCGATCACGCTCTTAGTCACCGCACCAAGCGAGCGAAGAGCAAACCAAAACTTGATTCTACCTTCTTCACGTCCGTCCCACTTTTTGTGAAGCCGAAGCGCATCGGAAAAGCTTTGCTCACCGCTTTCAACAAGCCCAAGGTGAAGCGTCCCGCTTTGAGAGGCGTATCCTGAGCCCTCCATGATCATCCTTGAGAGAAACGCGCGCAACCCGGAGTGCACCGCAACTTGCGCGATTTCGTCGATTCCGTACCGAGGGTGCAAGCCAGATTCCAAGAAAGTGGTGGTGCCGCTTTTTATCATCTCTAGCATGCAGAGCTTTGCGCTAGCCACACCTTCTTCCTTTGTGTAGCTTCCTTGTAACGGCCAAATTTTTTTCGTGAGCCACTCGATCAAAGGAAGGTCTTCCGCAACACCCCTTAGAATCGCCTGCGCCAAGTGAACGTGGCAGTCGATAAGACCGGGAAGTGCCACCATACTCTTTGCGTGTATTTCAAGATCCGCTTTCTCCCTGACTTCGTCCTCTCTTCCAACATGTTGAATCCTTCCGTGCTCGATGAACACACAACCGTTTTTTATTATTCTTCTTTTTTCGTCCATCGTGACAACCGTCGCACCGCGAATCAAAATGGATGAAGGGTGCAAATCACTCTTCCCTCACTTCGATTATTGGGTCGACAAAGCTTTGACGGTCAACGTCGTAAACACCCTTGTTCGTGATCCTTGCGTGAGGTATCACAGAAAGAGAGAGCATCGAGATCAAAGGCATATAAGGGTGGTCTGGCGCTCCCAGTTCGAGAAACGCGCGTCTCAAACCTTTCATTTTTTTGGCGACAAGCTCAACGCTTTCTTCTGACATTAAACCCGCAATCGGAAGCTCAAGAAGCGCAAGTAGCTCCCCGCCCTTTGATGCGGCAAACCCACCTCCACAACGAATGAGCGCGTTTGCCGCGTTTACCATGTCTTTTTTGTTCTTTCCAACGACCACAAGGTTGTGAGAGTCGTGTGAAACGGTTGTTGCGAGCGCGCCTTCTTTCAATAGCTTGACAAAGCCGTAAGAGCTTCCTCCGCCTTTTCCGTGGCGCTCAAACACGAACGCGTAAGCAACGCTATCGTCCAAAATTATTTCGCCTTGCTTTACTCGCAAGCTGGCGCGTCCAAAGCTTGTTACGATCGTGTTCAAGTAACCCATTCCAGCGTCCGAGCCGCCACTTCCAAACTCGATAGTACGAACCACAATTTGCCCGTCTTTTACTGGCGGCTTTACTTCGAAATCGTCTTCCTTTAGCTCTCTGAGCTTTACGCTTTTTTGCGCGCTTTTTTCGAACTGCTTTTTCGGAAGCTCACGCACAAAAGCGCGTTTGTGCACTACAAGCTCACCGCCCACGATAACGCTGTCCACTTCAAAGCGCTCAAGGCTTCTTAGTAACACGATGTCCGCAAGCCTTCCTGGAGAAATCGCTCCAATTTCGTGATTTCTCATGTGCTGCGCCGCTCTTAGCGTCACGCTACGCACCGCTTCTACAGGGTCTAGTCCGTGCTCCACGAAACTACGACAGATATAGTCGAGGTGGCCCTTTTCGTAAAGCGTGTCCGGCATCAAATCGTCTGTGCAAAACAAGATGTTCGGGGCGCTTTTTAGCGATTTGATCATAGAAACGAATCTTGGCACGTCAAGGATTTCAGGTCCACGAAGCTTCACAAACATTCCAAGCCTGAGCTTTTGTAGAGCGCTTTCAGTTGTGAAGTTTTCGTGGTCTGCTTCAGGACCCGCGGTCACATACGCGTTGAGCTCGTCCACAGAAAGAAGAGGAGAGTGGCCGTCCACAACAAGAGGCGTTTCGCGCGCAAGCTTTAAAATCTCTAGCATCTTTTGTTCCGTTGAAAGCACCGCTGGATAGTCCATCACTTCACCGAGTGCGCAAGCAAGCGACGAGTCGAGTAGCTCTTTTATGTCTTCTGGTTTGAGCTCCGCCCCTGCGGTCACCGCGTTTGACTCAGGAACACACGTCGGACAGTAGAAGTTGAATCTAAGCGGAAGAAAGCGCGCGTTTTCAGCCATCATCTTTACGCCTTCTTTTCCGAGTACGTTTGCGATTTCGTGGGGGTCTGCGTAAACCGAGGTTGTGCCGTGTGGTAAAACCGCTTGCGCAAACCTAAAGGGCGTAAGCATTGTGCTTTCGATGTGCATATGGGTGTCGATAAAGCCTGGTACCGCCACAAAAGAGCTAGCGTCCAGCGTGCGCTCAGCTTCTCTTTCTGCGCTACCCACGTAAACTATTCTGTCCTTGTACACGCCTATCGAAGCTTCGTAAAGCTCTCCTGTAAAAACGTTTAAGAGCGTCGCGCGTTTCAAAAAAAGTGTGAGTCTTCTTTTTCCAAGGCTTGCTTCGATGTACTGTTTTAAAACACTCGCCGACATTTTTTATTGAATCGCAAGGGTTTTTATTAAACATTTGCCAATTCAAAGTGTGCGATTGAAAATTAAACTAGCCTACGCTTTAAAGAGTAGCGAGTCTTAAGAGTAAATCCCTTAAGCTTGAGCTGTCAAGCACGCGAATGTTTTTGGGTTCCCTTTCTAGAGCAGAAAAATCAGGTACTACAAGCACTCTTTCGCAATTAAATCTTTCCAAAACCTCTTCAACTCTTCGAATTTCGTGTTTTCCAACAAAACTTTTCCATTTGACTTCGCCCACAAGCTTTGTGCTTCTAAACGACGAAAGCACGATGTCTATTTCATAATCTTTTTCAACAATTTTACCCGCTTTTTCGCCGTACAACTTTGAAAGCAGTGTTCTTATGAAATCTTCGACATAGCGCGGCGTTTTTTCGTCAACCACCTTTCTTATCTCGCTTTGTGGAACTTCCAACTCCGAAAAACCGTATTTTCCCTCAAGATAGAAGTAAAGGTCTAGCACAGGCGAAGAAACCTTAAACTGCTCGTACCTTCTATTGATCACGTGAACCTTCTCAATCAAACCCATTTGCTCAAGAATTTTTAAGTAGCTTTGTATTGTGCTCGGGTCGTCCCTCTTTATGAGCTTTCGTGAAAACAAATACGAAGATATTTCTGTAGATTTCACTTTTCCTGTGGAAACCGCTGTGAGCACAGCCATATAGCTTTCCTTAAGCAGTCTGTCTTCTTCTGAAAATATTTCTCCTATTAGGCTTGCGAAAGTGTTCTTTTGTTCCGAGATTATCCTGCTTATTTCATCGCGCATTTCACCGTTGACCATTGGAATTATCCAAGGTTCCCTCATATACACCGCTTTTTCGACCACTTCGCTTCCTTTTTCTCTTTCAAAAAGGAATCTGAGAACGTCTCTTTCGTCTATAAGCCCCATTCTAAACTCCTCGAATACTCCTAAAAGGGGAGAACCTCTACCTAAGAACTTGGACGAAAGCCAAAGCGTTGAGCTTATCAGCGTAACTTTTAGTGTTTCGTGATATGCGTGTAAAAAATCCAGAAAGTCCGAGGGCAGTCTTTGAAATTCGTCGATGACAAACCTTTTTCCTTCACTTCTTAGCATATACTCTTTAAGAAATTCGTAACTTATCTCTTGCATGCGTCGTGTATCGAGAATCCCTCCGTCTCTTTTAACAAAAAAGTATTCGTCCCAGCTCGTAAAATTTTTCACAAAAAAAGACTTTCCGCTTTTTCTCCTACCATAAACGAGCACACGGCTTCCAGTGTTTTTCCATCGGTTCAAGTCTTCCTGCCTAGTGACTATAACCATCATATGTATAATCGAAATTATAGTTTTCATATAAATTCTACTTGTCTTTAAAACCGAAAAGTTGCGAAACGCAAAAATTGGGCATCGAAACTTCTAAATTATGAAAGATTTGATAAAACTGGTAGATCACACACAGCTCAAGGCTTACGCCGCGCTTGAACACATAAAAAACCTCGTTAAAGAAGCTAGCGTTTTTGGTTGCTACGCAGTTTGCGTCAACCCGGTTTACCTTGATTTCGTTTTAAACACAATAAAGCAAGAGGGGTTGGCGCTCAAAGCGTGCGTGGTAGCGGACTTTCCTTTGGGCTGTTCCACGACAGAGTTAAGGCGCTTTAGCGTAGAAAACCTCGCAAAAAAGGGTGCGCACGAGATTGACGTGGTGGCGCCAATTGCGCTTGTGAAATCTCACGCTTTCAGAGAAGTCGAGGAAGACATTCGAGAGCTTGTTAAAGCCGCTCACTCAAACGGCGCTTTGATCAAGGTAATAGTGGAAGACGCGTACACCACTTTAGAAGAAAAGAGGGAGCTTTACAAGATTGTGATGCAAAGCGGTGCGGACTTCATAAAGACATCAACAGGGTTTGAAGATTCTGTGTTTGCGCAATCGCTTTCGAATGCCACTGGAGCTCAACCTTCTAACGTCGCACTCATCGCAGAACTTTCGCGCGTTTACAACCCGAAAATAGGAATCAAAGTGTCTGGTGGGATTAGAAGCGTGGAGCAGATCAAAACACTTCTTGATGCGTCAAAAAGAAGCGCTCACCCTATGAGCTTCAGGGTTGGCACAAGCTCCACAAAAAAGATTTGGGAAGAGCTACGCTCTACTTAATTTGAATCTTTCTTGCATAAGAATCTCATTCGCCACTTGCTCTATGGTTAACTCATCGGTGTAAATCACGTGTTTTGCGTCAACTTGTTTGAGCTCCTCGTAAACTTGAAGAACACGCTCACCCATTTTGTTCTCTCTTTGTGAGTCTCTTTTAATGAGAGAGTCTTTTTTTACCATCAAAACCGCGTACTTTATCTCTTGACCAAGCTCGCTTGACAAAACGGACGACAAGCTTCGCCCCTTCTAGGGGCGGGGTAAAATTTTTTAAGCCTAAACGTCTATTATCTTTCAGATGCCTTCCTCTGGTCAACTCTTAGGACATGAGGAGCGGGAGCCGATTTCTCCCGCAATACCAGAGGAGGGCATCTACGAAGTTGAATTCAAGAACACGAGGACAAATGTAGTCAGACTTCTTCCAAACGGCTATCAAGAAAGAAAGTTAAGAAAATTAGCTAACATCTCTGCCAAGTTGTTCAACGAAGTTAATTATGAGAGAAGACAACAATTCTTTCAACAACATCAAGTAGACTTTCAAGGTGCATGTAAGAAGTACTATGAGAAGTACAAGGACATACTAGGTGTTAATGCACAACAAGTAATCAACAAGAACAATGAGGCTTGGTCATCGTTCTTCTCACTCCTTAAGCTGAAGAAACAAGGGAAATTGCCACCTCATATGAATCACGTTTCACCACCCCGTTACTGGAAAGACAGAGAGACAAAAAAGAGGAAGCTACTCTTGGTTATTAGACAAGACCGTTATGTTGTGGATGAGCAGAACCACAAGCTCATCCTCAAGGACTTCGGTCTAGAAATTGAATTTGTTGGTAGGCTTAGATGGTACGGCAAACAAGGTAGGCTGGAAATATACTACGACGACACTGAGAACGCCTGCTATGCTTCAATCCCAGTTGAGGTAGGTGTTGAGGTCACTAGAACGGGAAAGAAGAGTAAGTGGGTTGTGAGAGGAGAGAGGAAGTCCATTCAAGTTAAAGCACCAAAGGAAATCAAGGTAGCATCCATCGACTTAGGCATTAACGTTTTAGCAAGCGTTGTAGTAGATGACGGGACATGGTTGCTATACAAGGGTGTTAGGGCTAAGGAAGATTACTTCTACTTTCAAAAGAAGATAGCTGAAGTACAGTCCCAAGCGGACGAGGCAAGGAACATAGGTGAATATGAGGCTCAAGAAGAACTCAATAGAGAGAAGAGGAAACTCTTTAAGAAGTTAACCAGACGTCTCCTTCACTTGTACAGAAACTTAGCTTCCCATCTGTTAAAGCAGCTTCACGACCAAGGAGTTTCAACCATCTACTTGGGCTACCCGTACAATATTGCCCAAGAGAAGGGTAATAAGTTCACCGTGAACTTGTGGTCATATCGCAAGCTAGTAAACGCGATTGAATTAAAGGCTCAAGAGTACGGTATGAAAGTGTACGAAGTTGTTGAGTATAACACATCGAGATACTGTGCTTATCACGACGTTGAAGTCAATAGGCATCCAAGAGGAGTAGTAAGTTGCCCTAAGGGGCATAAACTGCACAGCGACTTAAACAGTGCGTTGAACATCCTGAAGAAGGCTATCGGCACTGTAGTTTCAACAATGAAAAAACCGTTGTCATTCTTAGTACTGCATAACGGAGTAGCACCCGTAAAGGGGTGTAACCCTTGAGACCTCAGGGAACCCTCGCCCTTGAGAGGCGGGGAGGAGGTCAGAGCCACTTTGCTTCGTGTGGGTAGCAAACGTAATCCAGAATGACGTTATACCCAGAGGTTACGAAATTTCTTACAAGGCAAGCGATGTTCCTCCAAGTGAGCTCAGACTGCCCCTTGTCAACCCAAGGAGGGTTTCTGAAAAAGATCATGTGGTGCACCAAATCGCCGGATATCAGCGCGCAAGGATTGGTTTTTTGAGCAACTCTTTGTGAAACGCTTGACTTTCCTGAAGCGGGCGGACCAGAAATCACGTAAACCGTCATAAGCTTAGTTTTTAAAAGCTTAAAAAAGCTTTTACGTAGTTTGCTTGTGGCGCAAACGCTTTTCACAATTGGACACTCTTCACAACCCTTTGATTCGTAAAGCCACTCAAACTAAACCAGGTGAATCTCGTTGTGGACATTAGGAGGTTTCCTCGTTCAAAAACGAATCCGCAGTACAACTCAGAGGTTTTAGAGGCGAAACTCAAAGAAGAAGGCATTGGCTACCAGCACTTCGCTTGCCTTGGAGGTTTCAGAAAACCAAAAAGAGACTCGCCGAACACCGCTTGGAAAAACCCTTCTTTTCGAGGCTTTGCGGACTATATGCTTACCGCTGAGTTTGACGCGCCAAAAAAATGAGCTCACATCAAAGTATGTTCTTGGAAAAATCTAGGTCGCACCAAAGAAAGCCTTGACGTGTGGCCTAGTGAGATAGTAAAGTATGATGATTCCTATGATCGTTCCAATCGGAATTGAAATAAGGCTTATCACCGCAAAAACCATCGCGACGATTCGCGCCCAACTCTTTCCGTTGTAAAGCCCCCAAGCCAAAACGAGGTTTATGATTCCTATCACAATGAACAAAGCGCCAAAAGCCGCAAGAAAAGGCGCTATCGCGCCCAAAATTGTTCCTGCGGCAGCACCAGCCAATATAGAGTATAACCCACCGATCACCTCAAGCACCGCAAGCACAACCACACCAGTGGGTCTCTGGGGTGGCTGAGGTGGTGTGGGAGGTTGTGGAGGCGCTTGGCTTTGGTATGTAGGAGGTGTCTGCGGTTGAAAAGAGCTGAGGTTTGCTCCACAATTTGGACAAAACGCGGCGTTTTCTGGAACACTTACGCCACACGTTGGGCAATTCTTAGTCGACATGTTACGAGTAGCCCACTCTTACAAATAAACCTTGCTTTTGCAACATGAACAATTTTAAAAGCTTCGAACAACGCAAAATCGAAAGTCCGAGCTTTTACGAGCGCTTTCAGTTAAAGCTTAAAGTAGCTTTGCGGCCAACTGATACACCGGGTCAAGAAAACGGTAGTCTTGTATTATGCTCAGTTTTTCCAATGCCTTAATCGTACGCGTTAGCGTCGATTTGGGAATTATTTCTCCGCTTTTTTCTTCAATTAGCTTTCTAACGCTCGACCAGCTTTTTGCGCCGTTTGCGATCGCTTTTGCCACTTGTTTTTCCCTTTGGTTTAGCTTTAAAAGCTCGTTTCTTGCGGTGTTAATTGCGATTTCTAGGATTTCGTCGTAGTTTTTTCTTTCGACGTAGCTCATGCCGTAGTGCACAAGCCAGCCTGGTATTCCGTCAAAAAGCGCCACACCCTTTTCTATTACACTTCGCTCAACACTTTGCTTTAGTTCACCGAAGCCTCTTTGCAAAAACTCGCGTGATTGCTCTTTTGTGAACCTTTCAACACGAACCTCGGTGTAGTACCTGCCGAAAAGCGGGGATTCTGGGTTATCAACCCCAACAAAATCCTTGAGCAAACCTATTTGTGAGCCGCTCAGAACGAACGTGCAGTTTGGCAGGTTGTCGTAAGCGTACGCTATCGTGTTCTTGAGTTCGAAAGAAAGAGGTGGTCGTAGCTCTTGTATTTCATCAAGAACGAAAACCACGGTTTGCTTTTTCGTAAGCTGTTCGATTAGGCGCGGCAAACTGATGGAATCAACGCCTCTCCATTTCAGGGTGACTTCAACACCTGCGATTTTCACTCCGCTTATTCCTTTTATCACATCCCTTAGTTTTGCAAGAGAACCTGTAAGCCCCTCTGAGATTTTGCGGTAAAGATCAGCGGTATTTCTCACACCTCTAAGGTCGATGTACACGCCTTTCCAGTTTTCTAAAAAACTCAGTAGCAAAGAAGATTTTCCGATTCGCCTTATGCCAAGCACGAGGATGAGCGGTTTGCCAATTGAGCGGTCGAGCGCCTCAAGCTGTTTTTCCCTGTCAAAAAGCTCTTTTCTTGACGACTTGGGTCTTGGGTCGAATAGCAAGTTCCGCACCGGAACTAAGTTCCGCACCGGAACTAAAAACTTTACGAATAAAGTTTAAAACATAGAAATCTTTTTGTTGCTTATGGAGTTTGACGCTATAGTAATCGGCGCGGGAAACAACGGCTTAAGCTGTGCAAGAAAACTTGCTTCAGCTGGCGCGCGCGTCGCGATTTTTGAAAGCTCAAGCGTTCTTGGTGGTGCCGCGCGCACAGAAGAGCTTTGGCCAAACTACAGAGTTTCCTCAGCAAGTTACGTGTTAAGCCTAATGCCACCCGAAATAATTCGTGAGTATGAACTAGAAAGGCACGGTCTTAAAATGCTTCTAATGGAACCTTCGATGGTTCAGCCGTTTCCAAACGGAAAACAACTTATAATGTGGCGTGATCCGCTGAAAACTTTGGACGAAATAGCAAAGTTTTCAAAAAGGGACGCGCAAACCGCGGTCGAGTACTACGAAGAGTGGGAGAGATTCTTTCAGATTTTCGATCGCCACCTTCTTACACCAAATCCGCCACGCGTTTACGAACTAGAAGAAGAGCTGATAAAAAACGGCTTGGAACACCTAATACCTCATATGCTGTACGGCTCAATCGGCGACTTTTTGGACGAACACTTCGAATCTGATGAAGTAAAGGTTGCGCTTGCGCCAGAGGCGATAATCGGCTCTTTTGCAGGTCCTTACACACCTGGTAACATGGTGAACATGATTTTACACACAATGGGAATGTCCACAGGGGTAAGAGGCGCTTGGGCTTATGTAGAGGGCGGAATGGGTTCCGTTTCTCGTGCGCTCAAAAACAGCGCAGAAGAGCTCGGTGTCAAGATCTTTTTGAACACAAAAGTGAAGAGCATTTTGGTTGAAGGGGGAAGGGTAAGGGGCGTTGAGCTTGAAGACGGAAGAAGGGTTGAAGCAAAAGTGGTAGCTTCAAACGCGGATATAAAAACCTCGCTGCTTGATCTTTTGGGCGAAGAGCACTTGGAAAAAAGCGTAAAAAGAAGAGTACGCGCGCTCAAAAACATCGGCGTTTCTACGAAGGTTCACGTTGCGCTCGACGCAGTTCCGCGCTTTCGCGAAGGAATAGACACGCAGCTTGCGGTGTCTTCGATCATTCACATCGCGCCGACGCTTGAGTACTTGGAAAAGGCGTATGACGAGGCAAAATACGCAAAGCCTTCGACCAACCCGTTTATTTCACTAGAGTTTCCGACGGTTTACGACAAAACGCTTGCTCCGCAGGGCAAGCATATAGCGTCGATGTTCGTTCAGTACACGCCTTACAACGCGCAATGGGACAAGTTAAAAGAAGAGTACGTGGAAAGGGTTTTGGATGCTGTGAGCGAGTACGCGCCTGATTTCAAAAAACACGTTTTGCACAAGCACAGCTACACGCCTCGCGACTTGGAAAGAGTGATAGGAATCAAAGGAGGAAATATTCACCATATCGATGTCACTCTTTCTCAGGGTTTTGGTAACAGGCCTCTTCCTGGCTGGGGGTACACCACGCCAGTCAAAGGCTTGTACCTTTGTGGCGCTTCAACGTATCCAGGTGGTGGCGTTTCCGCAGTACCAGGTTACAACGCCGCAACAAAGATTCTGCAAGACCTAAAAGGTGAAAAGCTTGGATAAGAGCTTTCAAGGAAGTTTTGCGCTACAAGCGGACGCGCAAAAGGTGCTAGCTATTTTGAAAGACATCAAAAGCGTGGAGTTTTTAGCGCCCGGTGTTCAAAGCGTTTTGAAAATAGACGAGCAAAACAAAGAAGCGCTTGTGAAACTCAAAATGAGCTTTGGTTCGCTTTCTTTTGACAGAGAGGTGCTTTTATCTTTAAGAGAAATAGAGCATGGTGTAAAACTCAAGGCGAGCACGTACGGGCTTGAGCTTGAGGCGAATGTGTTCGTTCAAAAAGCGGATGGTGGGTGTGTAGTAAATTACAGCGTGAGCGCAAAGTCCACAAGCTTTGCCGGAGCGCTAGTTCTTAACGCGGTGGGCGATAGTGTGGTAAAGCAGTTTGCAGAGGAATTTGAGCAAAGGATCAAGAAAGCGCTATTAGAAGTTCACGCCTTCTGACGAAACGATTTTACCCTTATAAAGGAAATCGGTTTGCCTTAATGTGGCATAGTAGTCAAACTCATTCATCGCGGATATCCCATCCTTTACAAGCACCACGTTGTACCACCTGAGCGCGGCGCTTCCTGCGGTGTGCAAAACGCAAATGTTCGCGACGGTTCCTGTGACAACCACGTTTTTTATGTTTTTCACCCTTAAAACGTAGTCGAGCGCGCTTTCAAAAAACGCGTCATAGCGGTACTTTCTTATCACGAACTCGTCTTCCTTAGGTTTGAGCTCGTCAATGATTTCAGCACCCCAGCTACCCGCAAGCGCGTGCTCCCCCCATATTCTAAACTCTGGGTCGTTCTTCATGTGCCAGTCTTGGGTGTAAACCACAAGCGCTCCACTACTTCTTGCCTTTTGCAAAACGCTCTGAATTCTTGGAACCGTTTCCTGCGCCGAAGGAACGCAAAGCTTTCCCTCTTTTCTCACAAAGTCGTTTTGCATGTCCACTATGATTAGCGCGGATTCCTTCGGATTCAAAACCACTTCTTTTTCTTCGGAAATTTTCGGAACTTCGACGAACACAAATAAAAAATGAAAAAGGGTTTTTAACGTTTTACCTTAACAGAAACCGTTTTTGCCTTTAGCGCTTCAAGGAGTCCCTTTACGAAGTAGGGAAGGTCGCTCGGCTGTCTTGAGGAAATGAGGTTTCCGTCTACCACAAGTGGCTCGTTTTTGTAGTTTGCGCCAGCTGCGATCAAGTCGTCCGCAACGCTGTAATAAGAAGTAAGAGTTTTTCCGCGCACCAACCCCGCGGAAATGAGCACCTGAGGACCATGGCAGATTGCGGCGACTGGCTTGTTTTCTTCAAAAAACGCTTTCACGATGGTTTTCACTTCGGGTATCGTCCTAATGTGTTCAGGAGACCTTCCGCCTGGTATCACGAGAGCCACGTAATCCTTGGGGTTTACTTCAGAAAAGGAAAGCTGCGCATCGAGTGTGTACCCGTGCTTTCCCGTGACCTTTCCTCTCTCTTTTGCAGCGACCACAGGCTCAAAACCTTCTTCTTTGAGTCTGTAGTAGGGGTAAAGCGCTTCCAAGTCTTCGAACTCAGGGCCTAAAACAAACAAAACCTTAACGCTCATTACGCTTTTTTACTCTTTAGGTAATTTAAGCGTTGCAAAACTAAAGTGTTTGTGCGCGCTAAAAAAATGGGTTGTTTTCCTGTGTCGTGCTTGCGGGCGGAAAGAGTGAAAGAATGGGAAGAGACAAGGCTTTTCTTGTGCATCGAGGAAAACCGTTCGTTTTTCTTGTTGTAAGAAGCGCGCTTGAAGTGGCTGAAAAGGTAGTGGTGTGTATCGGAAACAAGAACAAGGAGGATTTTTTGAGAGTTTTACCAAATGGTGTGCTCGTGGTGAACGACAGCGTAAATTTCGGAACACCGCTTTCTGGAATTTTCACAGGTTTTACTCTTTTAAAACAAGGCTACTGCGCGGTGGTTGCGTGTGACATGCCTCTACTAAAGAAACAGCTTTTGGTTCACCTTTTTGAGCGCGCAAAGGGTTACGACGCCGCAGTTCCGCTTTGGAAAGACGGTGCTCTTGAGCCGCTACTTGCGGTGTACCGAATAGAAGCAACGCTATCCGCGATAAAACACGCTGTGAAAAGAGGTGAGTTTTCGCCTCGACAAGTAGTTTTACACTTGAAAAACGTGCGCTACGTGGACATAGAAGAATTAAGAGCGGTAGACCCAAAGCTCGAAAGCTTTTTGAACATAAACACACCCGAGGACTACAAAAGGATCAGCTAGCCACAAGCTGTGCGAGTCTTTCCAAATCCCTTGGTAGTTTGAGAACTGGAATTCCTTTGATGTCGTTTGTTTTGCTCCTTAAGGCGCCTGTGACCGCGAGTATTTTTCTTTGGCGATGAATGTCGATGAGCGATATCGCCTCATCAACGCTTTTTGCGCACACAACGCACTTAATTCCAAAGAAGCGCTCGTTTGTGCTATATCCCTCAATAAACAAAAAATCGAGCGGAAAACTTTTTAGGAGCTCTAGCGCGTCATCAAGCGTTCGCTCTCTCAAGTAAAAAACAAGCTCATTACGCGATAAGGCACAAACGGTTTGTGCGCCAGCATCCAAAAACCTTTGCGTGTCTTTGAATCGAGCTGAAAGCTCAAGCTTTTCTTTGTGAATGTGTTTGAGCACCCCAACCCTTTTTCCGTGCGCAACAAAGTGTGAAGTGAGCTGTTGTATTGTGGTGGTTTTTCCGCTATTCTTGTAACCCAAAAAGTGAACGGCGATCAATAGCACACACCCATAAGCTCTTGAGCCCCCAGTAGCTCAACTTCAATTCTATCTGCTTGCTTTAACTCCTCATGAGCTTTGACAAGCACAAAGCCTTGCGCTCTCATAACGTTGCTCATAAGGTTTGAGCCCCACTCAAGCGGTTTTGCGACCAGTTCACGCTCTTTACGCGTTAGCGTAACAAGGTAAAGCGCATCGATGTTTCTTTCGTTTCTTATAGGTTGCTCCAAAATCGCGCTCACAGAGCACTTAAAGGAGTTAAACTCACAACCACTTAGCAGCGAAAGAACAGGGATTGCTATCACGTGGAAGGAAAGAACAAGGGAAACGGGGTGTGCTGGAAGTAAAACCACGTATTTTTGGTTTAACTTTGCAACACCCGCAGGCTTAATTGGAACCACTCTCACACCGTGGAAGAGAAAACGTGAAGAAAGAGAGCTCAGCGCATCTGGCGTTTGATCTTTTAGTCCAACCGATGTTCCACCTATTGTAAAGAGCACATCGACGCTCTTTAGAGCCTGTGCGACAATTTTTGCTATCTTTCGGTTTTGGTCTTGGCACACGCCAAAATTCATCACGTCAAAACCCAGGCGCTTTAAGTAGTTTAAAACGAGATAGGCGTAGTTGTTGTACAGCTTTCCTTTTTGTTTTTGCTTGAATTCACAAAGCTCGTCTCCTATTGAAAGAACGCCAGTTTTCGGCTTTTTGTAAACCCTGACACGCCTTATTCCGTAGTAAACAAGTAGCGAAAGAGAGGCTGGGTTTATCCTTTTTCCACTCTGAAGGATGATTTCACCCTTTTTTATATCCTCTCCCTTGCGTGAAACGTTCTTTGCCTTTTCGATTCGTGTGATCTCAATTTTTGATTCTTTTAAAACTCTTGTTTGTTCCACTCTTGCTACAGTGTCAGCGCCAAGAGGAAGTGGAGAACCAGTTGCAACGTAGCACGCTTCACCTTTTTTTATTTTGCGACGCACCTTGGTGCTAGGAAATATTTTGCGCTTTACCAAAAAGATTCTCGAAGTAAAAAGGTCGCTATAACGAAAGGCGTAACCGTCCATTGCGCTCACGTCAAACGGTGGAACATCCCACCTAGCCCTGTAATTCTTAGCGCAAATCCTATCGAGCGCATCTTCTGTAGGAACAAGTTCGGTACCAAGAGGTTTTACTTCTTTTCTTATCGCGTCAAACACCTTACTAAGAGGTTCGAGCTTAAGGTATCTCTTTTGGTCGGCTCTTAACACAGTTATTAAAAGAAAAAAGGGTGTATAAATCTTAATTGGGCTTACACCGGTAGGTGATACCCTAAAGCAAAATCAGCGGTAAACGCGAACGTTAGATACATCAGCCACACGCCGTTTATCACTTGAAAGATCGCAACCAGCCTAGAGTATGCGGGGTTGCTCAGCCTTGCGGGTATTTCTGATGCGTAAATCAGACAAAGTAGAACAAAAACGATCGCAACTGGTATGTCGTGCGCAGCGAAGAAAACAAAGGCGCCTAGGATGCTCACCCAAAGAAAGGCGATCGCCATAAACCCGTCTGGCGTTGGGTCTGCGCCTACGTACCTACGCCAGCCCATCGCAAACCAGTGAATTCCGTAAACTGTGAACGCAAGCGCGGCCATATAAAGAACTGGAGTTGCTTGAAAAGCGCTGAAAATTGTGAGCCCCAAAAAGAGGTAAACGCCAGTAAAGAACTGGCAAAAACCTGGCATCCATATTCCCCACTGGCCCATTGTCTTTTCGAACTCTGGCGTCTTGGTTTTAGGATAACCCGCTAACGCCGTTCCTCCCCAAACGAAGTAACCGGTGCCAAGCCCAAACAAACCTACCGCAACGGGTGGTAGTGGGCTAGACATGCTAGCAAAAACACACAAGTAGTATTTAAAATTTTTTAATTTAAATCTTTCTTTTTTAAAGATTCAAATAACTTTATTATTTTGTTCTGCGTATTATTAATAATGAGTTTACTAGAAACCTCCTTTCCAGAACCTCTTACGACAGTAAGAGTGTTGGAATACCGCGATCACTCGTTGTTTACAAAAATGGATTACGTGGCAACCGAAGAACCTCTTGAAATCAGGGTTATTCACGGTTCTTACGATGCACCTGTGACTAGCAAAGTCGCTCTGAGCATGAGAACACCTGGAAACGATTTTGAACTTGCGCTCGGTTTCCTTTATTCTGAGGGCGTCATTCGTTCACGTGACGACGTTGAACGTGTGTCCTACTGCACCGATCCGAATGAACCACAGCGTTTTAACATCGTGAATGTCAGGCTGAAAGCAGGCGTGAAATTTGATCCTTCGAACCTAAGTAGAAACGTGTTCACCTCCTCGGCTTGCGGCGTTTGCGGAAAAGCCACGCTTGAAAATCTTAAAACCGTGTGCCCCACAAAACCATTGGGAGAAATCACACTCAATCCAAGCTTCATCACAAGCCTATCTGAAAAGCTCAAACTTTCACAGCGTTTCTTTTTAAGAACTGGTGGGGTTCACGCAAGTGCGCTTTTTGAACAAGACGGTTCTTTGCTACTAATAAGGGAGGATGTAGGAAGACACAACGCAATGGACAAGCTTATCGGTAGTCTTTTACTTGAGAAAAAGCTTCCAGCTTCAAACAAATTGGTTATGGTGAGCGGCCGCGCAAGCTTTGAACTAGTCCAAAAAGCAATTCTTGCGGGAATTCCGGTTCTTGTGGCTGTTGGCGCACCGAGTAGTCTTGCGGTCGAGCTTGCGCAAGAGTATAACCTTACGCTCATCGGCTTTTTAAGGGATGACAAGTTCAATGTGTACAGTGGCTTTGAAAGAATTGCACAATGATTTTGATGTAATTTTTAATTTTTCATACTCTAGCTGTTAAGAATCTTTATAAGTGACTTTGTGTTGTTTTAAACAATGACACTTTTAGAAGTTAAACTTGACGGTCGCACTTTGACTGTGTCTGACGACGTGCCTTTGCTTGTAGCGCTTGAACGCGCTGGTTTTCGCATACCTCATGTTTGCTACCACCCGTCTTTGGGCGCGATACAAACTTGTGACCTTTGTTATGTCGAAGTCGATGGAAAGCTTGTTCGCTCTTGTACCACAAAAGCACACTCGGGGGCGGATGTAAAGACTCAAAGCGCGCGTGTTCAAGCGATAAGAAAGGCTGCGATGCACAAGATACTCACAAACCACAACTTGTACTGCACGATATGCGACAACAACAACGGCGACTGCGAGCTTCACAACACGGTCGAGCTAATGGGAGTGAGAAATCAGAATTTCAAAAACAAGCCTTATCCCGTAGACGACACAAACCCGTTTTACGTGTACGACCCGAACCAGTGCATTTTGTGTGGTCGATGCGTCGAAGCGTGTCAAGACTACGTGGTAAACGAAGTGATAAGGATTGACTGGACGCTCGACCCTCCGCGCGTTGTGTGGGACGGTAACGTGCCGATCAACCAGTCTTCTTGCGTGTCGTGCGGAACGTGTGTCACCGTGTGCCCTGTTGACGCTTTAATGGAAAAGAGCATGCTAGGAGAAGCTGGGTTGTTCACAAAGATAAGGCGTTCAACGCGCGAAAAGCTTGTGAACGCGCTCAAGCAGTCTGAAACCGACATAAGCTTTTACATGCTAACAAGTGACATAGAAGCGACGCTCAGATCGGCGCAGATCAAAAAGACCAAAACGGTGTGCCCGTTCTGCGGTGTTGGCTGCTCTTTTGAGGTGTGGACCAAGGGAAGAAAGATACTCAAGGTTGAACCAAAACCCGAAAGCCCAGCAAACGGCATTGCGACGTGTATCAAGGGAAAGTTTGGCTGGGACTTTGTGAACAGCGCCGACAGACTCACGAAACCACTAATTAAAGAAGGTGACCACTTCCGCGAGGCAAGCTGGGACGAGGCGATATCGCTCATCGCCAAAAGACTCTCGGAGATAAAGCAGAAGTATGGAGCAGACGCAATAGGCGTGATCGCATCGTGCACGAGTTCAAACGAAGAAGGTTATCTCGCTCAGAAATTCGCTCGCGCGGTGATCGGAACAAACAACGTGGACAACTGCGCGCGCTACTGCCAAGCGCCAGCGACCACTGGTCTATTCAGAACGGTTGGCATAGGCGGCGATTCGGGCACGATGGCCGACACCGAAATCGCCGACTTGGTGATAACCTTTGGGTCGAACACCGCTGAAGCGCACCCTGTGTGGGCGGGTAAACTAAAGAGGGCAAAAAAGCTCAGAGGACAGAAGCTCATCGTGGTGGACGTAAAACCGCACGAAATGGCCGACTGGGCAGACCTTTTCATCTCACCACATCCAGGAACAGACCTTGTTTTGGTGAACGCGATCGCAAAGTACATAATCGACCAAGGCTGGGAGAACCGCGAGTTCATAGAAAAAAGAACCGTGAACTTCGAAGAATACCGCAAAGCGCTTGAGCCGTTTACGCTGGAGTACGCGGAGCGCACAACCGGCGTTCCTAGGGATTTAATAGTCAAGGCGGCGAAGATGATTCACGAAGCAAAAAGCGTTTGCGCGATCTTTGCGATGGGCATCACGCAACACCAAAACGGTAGCGAAACCACAACGGCGATATCCGATTTGCTTCTTCTTACGGGTAACTACGGGCGTCCTGGAACTGGAGCCTATCCCGCGCGCGGCCATGCGAACGTTCAAGGGGTGAGCGACTTTGGCGCCCTTCCAGGCTATTTACCGGGTTATGAACGCGTGGACAACCCGAATATTAGGGAGAAGTACGAAAAAGCGTGGGGCGTAAAGCTTCCGACAAAACCAGGGCTTACGAGCACCGAAATGGTCGACGCCATACTCGATGGAAGGCTTAAAGCGCTTTACATCATGGGCGAAGACAAGGTTCTTGCGGACTCTAACCAAGAAAAAGTGAAAGAAGCGCTTTCAAAGGTGGAGTTTCTCGTGGTTCAGGAGCTGTTTTTGACAAGAACCGCGCAGTACGCGGACGTGGTGCTTCCTGTTGCGGCAAGCATTGAAAAAGACGGAACGTTTGTGAACACCGAAAGAAGAATTCAGAGACTTTACAAGGCGTTCGATCCACCAGGTGAGGCGAAAGCGGACTGGGAGGTAATTCAGATGGTCGCAAACGCGATGGGCGCAGGCTGGAGCTACTCTCACCCTAAGGAGATCATGGACGAGGCTGCGGGTGTCGCTGAGTACTTTGCGGGTGTGAGCTACGAAAGGCTAGAGGGCTTTAAGAGCCTTGTGTGGCCCGTAAAGAAGGACGGAAAAGACACGCCGCTACTTTACGAACAAAGATTTGAGTTTCCAGATGGCAAAGCGAGATTTTATGTGCCAAAGTGGATCGAGCCGCTTTCTAGCGGCGCCCAATACGACCTTTACCTCGACAACGGGCGCGTTTTGGAGCACTTCCACTGGGGCAACCTCACTTGGAGAAGTGAAGGGATTAAACAGCTTGTGCCAGAGGTGTACGTGGAAATCTCTCAAGAAGCCGCAAGCAAAAAGGGCTTGAAAACGGGTGACAAGGTGTTGATCAAGTCTAGGGTGGGCAAAGCGGTTGCGACTGTGATGGTTTCAGAAAGGGTTTCTGGAAACAGGCTTTACATCGGGTTACACGGGCAGGGCGATGACGCGGTGAACCAGCTTACAGGCGATGAAAGAGACCCCACATCAAAAACGCCTGCGTACAAAGAGCTACCTGTAAGTGTGGAAAAGCTTGAAGGAGAATATTTGAGGAAGCCGCCGCTTCCAACCTCAAACTACAGAAACCACCTCAAAAACAGAGTTCGCCAGATTGGCGTAAACGTCGAACAAAAGTGGAAGAGACAGGACTACGCCACGCTTGAAGGGTGATCGAAGTTGGCAAAACCCACTACAAGAATTGAAAGAAGGGTGGAGGAAAGCGAGATAGACCTTGATAAACTCATGAGAAGTTTTGCGCAAAAGCAGAACGCTTTGAACGAGCTAATCGATGTGATCGAGCTACTACACAAAACAGGCATCCTTTCTGCGCTCAAAGCGGCGCTTGAACGATATGAAGAGCTTTTGGACGTGCTTTCTGAGTGGCTTACTCGACAAGGTGGGTACACAAAGCTGTTCGAACTGCTAAACGCGTTCACACAAGTGGACGTTCAAGCGCTTTCAAGGATGCTACGCGCTCTCTCTCAAGCAAAAGAGGTAAAAGACGCAAGCTTGTCTTCTTTGCTAAGAGCGCTAGAGGACGAAGATGTAAGACGTGGGCTTTCGATGCTTTTACAAATTGTTAAAGAATTGGGAAAGAAGGAACAAGATTTGACCTAACTTCGAAAAGTATATATTTTTGTTTTTGTTTTTAGACGGCAAATGGGAAAACCCGCACCCAAAATATTCGCAAGGGAAGCGACGGGTTTAGTAAAAGAGGTAGGTGGATGGAGCTCTTTTCTTGCAAACTGGATGCTTGTCACAGGCGGTGTGCCAATTCTCATTTTGCAGTACTACTATGTTTACCCGGGCGCAAACTTCGAGCTCGCGTTTCTTCTTTCCTTTCTTCCTACACTTGCGCTTGCCGGAATGTACACGATCTTTAGCCTGTCAATGCCTCGCTCTGGCGGCGACTACATTTTTGTGAGTAGAGGTTTACACCCGTTTCTCGGGTTTGTCAACTCGTTTTCTCTTTACGCGGGTTACTTGCTTTCTGGAGGTGTTTACTCAACCTTTCTCGCTTACTACTTCGTGTACGAGCTCTTCACGCTTGGGATATTTGGCCACAACTCTTCGCTGATTAACCTCGCAACCTCTTTAGAAAGCCCAACAAGCCTCTTTGTGATCGCGCTCATAATTCTTCTTATTTCGTTTGGTATAGCGGTTGTAAGACCAAGGTACGCTTGGGGCGCGATATTTTGGATTGGTGTGGTAAGCATGGTTTGCACGCTTGTGATGTTTGTGGTTTTGGCGACGATCAACCAAGCGAGTTTCGCGCAAAGCTACAACAATTTTGTGACCACACAGAATCAGACGCTTTCTTCTCTGGGTATTGCAAACCTCACTACTTACCAGCAAACGATTCAGGTTGGCGGTTGGTCTCCTCCAAAAAGCGTGATAGGCGCGTCTCTTTCGGCGTACGCACTCGCCTGGTACAGCTATACTTGGTACACACTTCCGAGCACTTGGGCTGGCGAGATAAAGCAGGCAAGAAAGAACATACCGATCGCAATTCTTTGGGCGGTGGTTTGGATTGCGGTTTACTATATTCTCTTCCTGTGGTTAGTGAACAGAGCGTTCGGCCAGCCTTTCTTAACCTCTTGGTCTGCGCTTACCACGAATTCCAACTATTCGCTTCCCTATGACGTAAACCTTTTTGTTCCATTCTTTACCTATATAATGTACCCAAGCGCAATTCTTAGCGTAATCCTCCTACTTGCGTTCTTCCTTCCAAACTTTATGTCCAACCCGCCTCTACTAATCAGCGGAACGCGATACATGTTCGCGTGGAGCTTTGACAGAGTTCTTCCTGAAAGGATTTCTGCGGTAAGCGAAAGACTAAGGACGCCAGTGCTTGCGACCGTGATCGCACTACTTGTGAACATTCCTGGTGCGGTGATCGCCTCCTTTTACCCTTCGGCAACGCCGAGCGCGATTGTGCCGCTATTCACCTTTGGGTACATCCTTCCAGCGCTCGCCGGAATTTCATTTCCGTTCTTAAGAAAGGAGCTTTACGAAGCGGTTTTTGTGGTAAAAAGGAAAATACTTGGACTGCCCGTGATAACGTGGCTTGGCATTGTGTGTCTCGTTTCTCTTGCGGTGGGAACATACAGCCTGTTCATCGGTGGCTTTATGAACTTTAAGCTTCCAGATTACGTGTTCTACTACTCGGTTTACTCAATAGGCGCGCTCATCTTTGTCGCATCCTACTTAATAAGAAGAAGACAGGGCGTGAATCTATCGCTTGCGTTTAAAGAAATACCCCCAGAGTGATCAAGCCTTTATCAAGTGAGCGCAGTATTCATCGCCATTCACCATACACTTTTTTAGCTCGGCTTTGTCGCCCAACCACTTTTTTACCATTGTTGTGTGGAGATGCTCGCAAATCGCGCGTTGATGGGTTGTTGCCACACGAAACACAGGACAGTTGCGGCTAACGATAAAACGCCCTTCGGCGTTTTCCATAATTTCGCTTTCAAAACCAAGCTTGTTAAAAACCTGAACTAGAGTGTGCGCAGACCCTCTTTGAAGGTTTTGAGCTTGATCGACGCTGTTCAACACCGATTCGCTCACATAGTTCATCAACTCTTCAAAATCACGCTTGTTTTGCAAAAAGTCTAAAAAGATTCTTAGTAATGTGAGGTACTGCGTTCCGAATAGCTCACGACCTTCGAGCGTTATCGAGTAAAACTTGCGTGGTCTACCCACGCCCTTTACTTGGAAAGTGTGCTTCACAAGCCCTTTTTGTGACAAGGATTCAAGGTGCTTTCTTACTGCGTTGGTGTTGATTTCAAGAATTTTGGAAAGCTCGTTTGCGCTCTTTTTACCCTTAAGGAGCGCTCGAAGGATTCTTGCTTTTGTCGGGCTTAGAAGGTTGGTTGACATACCATAACTTTTACAAGGAAAGCTTTATATATTTCGTAAAATTAAAACACTAAAAGGTGTCTAAATTGAGCAAAAAAGCAGTTTCGACACGCGTTTTCGTGGCGATCGTCGCACTTCTTGTGGTGGTCGCGGCGATAGGCTACGCGCTTTACGCGACAAAGTCGTCGACCAAAACGGTCCAAACCACGATTCCGACCACAGTTTACTCAACAATTCCGACCACGATTTACTCAACTGTGACCACTCCAAAGATGTGGATCACACCGGGTCTTTACAACTCTAGCGTGGTGAGCTTCGTATACACAAGAAACTACAATTGCACCCCGGGTGTACTCACATACTTTCCGAACGAAAGCGTCGTGACAAAGTGGACACAGTGCGAAGTTGGAATGGGCAACGCCCAAGCGGAAGCGGGAGCGGTTCCGCTTTGGGTTCTTGTTCCCGCTTTTGCCGGGCTTTCGATTTTCGGTGTGACCCAGTTAGGCGCAACGCCTCAAGGCTTTCCAGTTTTTGAGTACAACGGTCAAAACATCACGATACTCACCGACTGCGGAGCTTCGGGAACGCCGGCGGGCTGTCCTGACCACCCGTTGTACCTTTACTCGCCAGCGTTTACCGCTGTCGAAGAGCACTTGGGAATCAAAAACGGCGTTTTCGGCCTTCCTGAAGGCGTTCTTCCAACACCCGCGCACGACCACCTGATTAGCTGTTGCCTTAAGGTGATACCTTGGTACACCATTGTGGTTCTCGTTTTTGACCCAAACATCCTTCCAAACCCTGTGACTGGCGAATGCACTCAAATCGTTCCTTCAAATCTCAGTAATCCAACCGCAAACTGCTTGAACAACTTTGAAAATCTCGTAAACGCGCTCACCACGCACGACCCCGCGGTGCCAACCGCAAACTCTAACAACCCGATTTGGAAGGCGCTGGGTGAGCCGACAACGCAGGTGGTGGTGCCTGGCGTTGCAACACCCGCACAGCTTTCTAACGCAAATTCAAACCTGTTTGAACACTTTTACGTGAACACCACCAATCCTTACCTTTACTACTACAGCGACCCTTGCGAAGC
>Ga0081529_120286_pt1 | contig 50352 bp, 46 predicted proteins | sample EchGeymetagenome_FD_71012 | JGI IMG/M metagenome (GOLD analysis project Ga0081529, IMG submission 71012) | Ferrous microbial mat and aquatic microbial communities from Echinus Geyser, Yellowstone National Park, USA - transect B T=78-80 C v2... ...
AACGGTTCAGTTCGATGGAACCTCCGCTGTGGGTGAAGGGGGATCGAGGTTGCTCTGAGAAGCAGGAAATCTCCATCGCGAGGTGGAGATGCCCCGTCCGTGAGGGCGGGGTAGTTCACAAAGTCCAGGGACTCCTGCTCATTGAATTTATTGAGTCTTATCTCTTCTACGTGCCTCCCATACAGGGGGGAGGAGGGATCCTCCATTTTCAAAAAATCGTATAGTAGTCCTATCTCAGAGCCAGTTAAAACGAAAGTCATGTTCCTACAATAATCATAGCAATGAGCGATCAGAGACAGGAATTCGTTGCTTAATTTTCCCCTCAAATTTTGTGCTTCGTCAAAAGCTAAGATCACCCTTCCAGCCTGGTTTAGGTTATCCATTACCGTGAGTAGAGACGGTTTATCCCGGGGATCCCAAGATAGTGATATATTTACACCAAGAATTGAAATACCATTAATATGCTCTACGTAGGATTTAATTGACTTTTTCTTATTAATTTGAGATAGTATATCTGAAAACAGTGAATAGAGAGATTTATATGAGGTAAGGGGCAGTCTTACGTCGACCAGGGCGTGAGGAACTTCCAATTCGTTTAGGAACACCTTTAGGACTGAGGTCTTCCCTATTCTCCTGACTCCTGTGAGAAGAATTATGGGCTCCGAGGACGCAGAGTGGAGTGCACTCAACTCCTCTTCCCTGTCATATAGGTCACGCCTCGTCTCCTTGGGTCTATGGTCGAAGAGAATTACTAACACCCTGTTATTAAACTAACACCCTGTTAGTTTTAAGGTTGTAGTTTATGGGGCTGTAAATGATTTAACGAACGTCCGTATTCGAGGGGCAAGACGTCTATCTGCGATCTCTCGCACTAAGGGCTCATTTTTCTAGGATTTTCTTCTCCTTAAACAAGGTCAATTATGATGAGCAGTTTTGGGAATTTAACCTTCCTGTTATTCTCTATTTAGAGATATGCTTCAGCAATACTGATAAATTAGTGAGGTGTGAGCTGAGTAATACCAACAAGTTTAAAACTATTTTTTATTTCTTATTCCAATAAATAGCTATCTACCACTATCTTTATAGTCTTATAGGTCGCCTCGTTGGTGATATACCTGAAGTCGAAGGTGATTTGAAGTATCTTTATAATCTTATGGATCTGCAGCTTATTATGAGAAGGAAGATCTCAGATTTACTCTCTTTAATTGAAAAAGTAACGTCTAACCCTCAGTATAATCTATTGGGAGTTAGAGGAGGGAAGCTCACTTACTTCGCCTGGGAGGGTGGAAAAAGGAAGCTGATCTTCTGGGATGGGAGGGAGGACAAGCTCCTGGCCACTGATGTCGCAGGAGCGTCCATGGGGATGGGAAACAGGGTAGCTTACACCATGGATACGGCCCAAGGTAAGGAGCTCCACAGAGTCTACTTGGCCGAGGAGGATAAGGTCACCCCGATCAACTCTCGCCCCATGAGGGTGTGGAGTATTGTTGTGGGAGATGGTGTGGCCTTTGTGGGGTCATCGGAGAAAACTTTCCTCTATGTAGTGGAAGGCACTGAGGCCAAGGAAGTTACGGAGTTGGCCCCCATGTCTCAGGTAACTGACTTCAAGGGGCAGATGTTGACGGGATTTGAACTTAAGGGAAACTCCTCTCATCTCTTCTTCCATGACCTCGCAAACGGCGAAACCAGAAGATATACTCCCAGGGAGGGTTCAATGAACTCCGGACCTGTTCTACACGACGGGGCAGCCTACTTCCAGAGTAACTTTGAGGGCGAAAACAAGGTGTACAACCTTGACCTCAGTTCTGGTGAATTGAGCAAGGTTTTGGAGGGAGATGCATCATATTTTCTAAGCATTCAACAGGGAAAGCTGGTGGCCATAGGGCAAAGGAACGGAAGGTCAAGGCTATACGTTAATGGAAACCGCATTCCCACCCCTGAAGGAACTCTGCTGGGGGCGTTATTGGACGGAGATGACGTTTACTTCAACTATTCGTCAATTTCAACTCCTGCCACAATAATGAGGCTCAGGGGAGGTCAGGTTGAAGTGGTTCGCGGTGGGACGAGATTGGAGCTGGGGGAAGTTCAGTTTAACAGGGTGAAGTCGTTCGACGGCTTAGAGATACCAACATATATCGTAACTCCGAAGGAAAGGAGAGGAACTGTGGTTTACGTTCATGGGGGACCCTGGGGGGAGGTGAGCGACACCTACACTCCCCTGATTGCCTCGTTGGCACTGGCAGGATATAAGGTGGTGGCCCCTAACTTCAGAGGCTCAACGGGTTATGGGGACACATTCATGATGCTTGACGTCGGAGATGTTGGAGGTGGTGACTTAAGGGACGTAGTGGAGGTCAGAAAGACGTTGCAGGAAGATGTCTGCATTGTTGGTTACTCCTACGGTGGCTACATGACTCTTATGGCTTTGGGGAAATACCCCGAAATGTGGAAGTGTGGATTCGCTGGAGCACCTGTGACGGACTGGGAGGAAATGCGTTCCATGTCAGATAGCTCCTTCAAGGGTTTCATAGACATCCTACTCAGGGGGGATAGAGAGTTAATGAGGGATAGGTCTCCGATCTCCTACGCCGAAAAGGTTAAGGCCCCCCTGTGCATTGTTACCGGACAGAACGATTCCAGGACACCCCTGCGACCTATCCTCAATTACGTAAATAAGTTGAATGAGTCGGGAAAGAGTTTCGAGTTTCACGTTATTCCAGGGGCTGGACATATACCCTACGACCAGGAAAAATTGAACAAGGTCCTTCTCCCCATGCTCCTATTCCTTGAGGAGGCATTAGGTAATTAAGGTCTCCTGGATTCTCCTAACCTTCTCCTCGCCAAGAATATCGTGCCTAACACTAGTGCCACCAGTAATAGGTACTCCAAGATAGGGGAGCTGCCCTGATAGTTAGCCACCACCGTTACATTTTGAAATTGGTTTGAGGTAGAAACCTCAACAGTAGTTCCATTAACCGTCAAGCTCTCTCCTCCCTGGAACTCATGAACTATGGCTCCCTTCCCGAAGGTCAATTGGATGGGAGAGGTCAAGTATAGACTTGACTCCCTGGTCCCATTGACTATGGTCAGGAAGGTTAGGGGAACGTTAGGTCTGAAGTCGTTTGTGAGTATGGACTCATTCAGTTGGCCTGTTGTAATGTGAACTAGTCCCTGGAAAAGTGAGGCCGAGAGATTTGAAGCTCCCTCCAACGTGTCCACCCCGAAGTCTCCCACCGCGGGGAACGGTGTTATGCCGTCCTTCCAGTAAAGGAGGGCGAGGTAGGCATTCATGGAAGTGAACGTGGCGTTCAGCCCACCTTGAGGTCCGGCGAAAACCAGCTCCGAGTCCATGGCTGTACCGTCTCCAGTGGTGGAGGGAGCCACGGTTAATTGTCCGCTGGAGGGCAGTAGGACCCAACCGAAGAATCTCTGGATAGGTGGAAGAAGCTGTCCGTCCTGAATTATGATGTAGCCAAAGGTCACGTTAGTCCCTCCCGGTGAGGGGCTTTCGGTGAGATCGAGGTAACCGGAGAAGGGGAAGTTGAACTTGATCGGATAAGAGGAGCCGGCGAATACCCTATTGGATAGAAGGTAGCTACCAGTTCCTATAACACGCACTGTGGCGTTGGGGTAGGAGACGTTCCAAACGTTAAAAAGAAGGTAGGAAGACATGTTCTGAGTGTTGAAGTAGAGGACGTCCTGAAGCCAGAACTGTTGAGAACCGTTGAATACCACGTTCAGCTGAAGGGTGGCGCCGTGAGGATCACCGTTCGCAGAATTTACCTTTGCCTCGGTTATGTTGAAGAACCCCAGCACCTGGCTTGTCCTCACCACATATGGTGAGAGCCTACCACTGAAGTTGTACACTCCTAACGCTGCAACCCCAGTGGGCGGAGAGCTCCTGCCCTCAATGAGGGCCGAGAGGTGTGGAGTCAGGAATAGTCCAGCCCTTTCCACCCCCAATATCACCACCACGAAATTCCCGTAGGGCGAATTTATTCTGTTCAAGCCCGGAGATAGGGTTAAGTTCAGGACGTAGTTAAAGGGGGATAAGTTCTCCCACTCCTGAAACTGTGATGGCGTAAAGAGGTAAAGTTGAGCCTCAGAACTAACGTTGACCACCAAGGAGTAATGTCTTGGAATGAACACCTGCTCCGTAACCCAGAGGGGGGTTAGGTTCACGAACACTTGGTTGGGTTCCAGGTTCGGAACCACCAGCACATATTCACCTGCTGAAAGATTGACATAATTTTCTCCAGAGCTAAGATCCACTATCTCTCCCTTGGCTGGAAATTGGGCCTCCCATTGTGTGTACTGAGGGGGTGTGAAGATGTACAGCTGGGCTGATTCATTCACGCTCACTTCCGCCACCCCAGGCCCCGGAAGCTGAACGTAATAGTAGGCCCAATAGGAGTTAGGTTGGGGAGGAGGGATGGTCATGGAGGTGGGTGCCAGGGAAAAGAGGGAGAGAAGCATAAGGAAGAGCAGTAATACCCTCATTATATGAGATTAGGACACCGCTTAAAAAAGTTGAAAAGGGTTTGCCGAGCATGCATGTATGGAAACTGCCACTCTTGGAGGTGGATGCTTCTGGTGTACCGAGGCGGTATTCTCTAGGGTCAGAGGGGTCCTTTCCGTTACGCCAGGTTACGCGGGAGGTCACGTGCCAAACCCAACGTATGAGGAGGTGTGCACTGACACCACAGGCCACGCAGAGGTTGTTCAGTTGACGTTTGATCCCTCAATCATAACTTACAGGGACATACTGGAGGTCTTCTTTGAGATTCATGATCCCACATCCCTTAATAGGCAGGGGAATGACGTTGGGACTCAGTACAGGTCCATAATCCTCTATCATAATGAGGAGCAGAAGAGAATAGCAGAGGAGGTAATTGGGCAGATAGGTCCCAAGTACTCCAGACCAATTGTCACGGAGCTTGTTCCCTTCACGGCCTTCTACCCAGCTGAGGAATATCATCACAGATACTATGAGAGGCATAAGGACGCCCCATACTGCAGGGTCGTCATAACTCCCAAGGTCAGGAAATTTATGGATCACTTCCCTCATCTAACCGACGTAAGACTTCAGAGGATTGAATAGGATACGATCCCCTACAACCCGGTTGGCCAAAAACATCGGTGGATCCAGCGCAATTTGAAAACTATTTTTCACGAGACAGTAAACAACCCTTAACATGAACTTAATGTAAGACGTTCAGTACTCAAAGTATGAACGTTAAATCTTACTTTAGAGGGAATGTGGTTAGTTTAATCGCCGCTGTGCTCATTTTGACCCTGTTGGTCGAGTTGGACGTCTTTGGGATTAAGTTCGCCCTAGTCCCATTGGGTGCAGCTCAGTTAACCGCAATATGGATTCTAGCATTTCCTGCCGTTTTCTTCTACTCTGAGTCAAGGGTCAACCATTCTCTCTTCTTCAAGGTCACGTCCGTCCTGGCGGTTGCCTTGACGTTTGTTGGTTTAATATTGACGTGGGAGGGTAAGTTCCTAGGTCTGGAGCTGATTCTTCTGGGTTACCTCTTTGAGCCTCTCGCCGGAATTCCACTTTACCTTGAGGTGAGGAATCATAAAGTATGGTCTAACCTATTTTTCTGGGGTGCGGTAGCCTTCACAGCAGGTCTTCCTCTCTACCTTGTACACTTCGCTTGGCTTGCGGTAATTGGGGATGCGGTGAAGATGGCTGGCCTGATTGGATTAATGGCAATACAATGGAATGTCATAAGGACGTCGAATATTGCAGTGATCAAGAGACCTTCTCAAGACTAATATTGAATCATAAAACTTACTAACAAGACAATTATATCATAGATTACATTAATCTTAGTTATAGTTCTGGAAATCATCAAAATTATAATAAAGTAAGCTAAAACTTGAGCAGGACCTTTGTATGAAGTTCCATTGATGGCTACCTATGAATTAAGACGTGGTTCTAATGGAAGACATCAAGGTTAAACATAGAAAATAAATCCTCCAGGAGAGGACGACGCTGTATGTTGATATGCTCAAGTGAATCATTAATTTTAGGGATAAATAGCATGTTAAGTAGGCATATGCAGATGATTCCAGCCTATGATTCAAAGATATGATCAAAACGTTTGTACTTTTACTTTTTTTGGGGGTTAAGGGGGCGAGAAGCCTCATGGAGGTGGATACCCTTTTACAAATGTTCTATGGTAAAAACTGACTTCCTCCTCGCTGGCGGAGGTTCCCCTCATCCGGAGATACATCTCTGAGGGGCGGTCGAGAGGGTCGGAGACCCCCATTCAAATTCACGATTGCAATAACGTCACGGTCGTTCTCATAACCGCAAGAACACTTAAACCAACGGTGGGAAACCTCAACCATCTTTCTACCACACTTAGGGCATGAAACGGAAGAGTATCTAGGGAACCTACCCTTCTTAGGATTATTAAACCAACCCTTGTACACTGAGAGTGCATTACGGTAGCAGTCCTGGGCAACCTTTGGTGGTAAATTATATTCTTCCTTTAACTTGTCATACAATCACTCGTGAACTTTCGAAAGCACTCCCTTTTCGTTTGGGTTCGGGACGTTTTCTTTCAACCAAAATAGGGTGAAACGGAGTGCCTTAACGTAGTTGTTCACGAGAACTAGGAGGGAATCAGAGAGGGCGATCTTCATTGAAACAGGCGCTGATCGCTTTAACCCTCCTAGCCATCGAAAAAATTTAGAAAAAGAAGTATTTAAACGAGGGGGCTATATCACGCCTCGAGAGGCGAGGCTTTCCACCCCCTTAACCCCATTTTTGTAATAATTTTCAGACTTCGACTGTAAGAGGTAGGTCGTATACTTGGGAGGGGGAACTTGCACTGTGGAGAGCAGACTCTTCGTAACTCCACACGGGGATCACAGAACGATTCCGTCCCATGGAACCCACGCCGTGGGGATCGAGGTCGGTCTGGGAAGCAGGAAATCGCCAGGCGAGGATGCATCATCTGAAGGACGGAGTAGTTTACCTTTGAGACATATCCTTAGCAAGCTCATATCTAGCTTTTCCCTGTTCGTCAAACCAATAGATAGACTCTGGCTCGAAAATGATTTGTAATGTCCTCTCTCCTATCACTTTCCCTCTATCCGAAGTGGAGATTACGAGAGGGATCGAACCAAGCTTCCCATGAATTAGGACGTTGTCACCAAGGACCTCTGCAAATTCAACGGTAATCTCAGTTCTTACACTGCCTTCCCAACCCAAGTTTATCTTAGACGGTCTAATACCTATTGAAAACGTTCCTTGTTTTGCAGGAGGCCCCGGAACTTCTATGTTCTTAGGTAGCTTTATGTGGTCTGCAGGTATTATGTTCATTGGAGGATTCCCCAAGAAAGTTGCAACGAAGACATCGGCGGGTCTATCGTAGAGTTCAATGGGAGCCCCCTCTTGAAGCACCTTCCCTCTATTCATTATTGCTACCCTATCCGCAAGGCTCATGGTCTCCACCTGATCATGTGTAACATAGATTATGGGGACATCTATCATTTCCTTCATTCGTTTTATCTCGGCCCTGGCTTCCACCCTCAGTTTAGCATCCAAGTTGCTCAAGGGTTCATCCATTAGATATACCTTAGGATCCCTTACCATGGCCCTTGCCAACGCTACTCTTTGAGCCTGTCCACCCGACAATTGTCCAGGTCTTTTATCCAACAGCTCAACGATCTGTAGAGTCTGTGCCACCCTCTTTACTCTCTCTTCTATTATCTCTTTTCTTATACCCCTTATCTTCATATTTAGAGCAATGTTTTCAAATACGGTCATATGGGGATAGAGGGCATAGTTTTGGAATACCATAGCCACGTTCCTTTCAGCAGGTGGAACTCCGTTCACTTCTCTCCCATCAATCATTACGCTTCCTGAGTCGGGCTCCACGAGGCCTGAGACTATTCGGAGGAGGGTGGTTTTCCCGCACCCTGACGGACCCAATAATACGAACAACTCCCTATCTGATATTTCGAGAGTTACATCGTCAAGGGCCTTTATGTTTCTATAATACTTGACCACATGGATAACACTGACCGTCAAGTGATCACCTCTTTATTCCAGTGAGGGCTATTCCCTGAGTAAAGTATCTCTCGAAGATCGCGTAAATGATCAGCGTAGGAACCATTGCCATGACCTCGGCGGCAGTCATTTGGTTCCAGTATATCTGTGTACCTTTGGCCCCTTTGAAGAAGTTTATGGCCAAAGGAACGGTGAACATGTGTAGAGACTGCGGTACCAGCAAAGGCCAAAGGAATGAATTCCACACACCTATGAAGGAGAAGATCGCTGTTGCAGCCATGGCGGGTTTGGCGAGCGGAATGACTATCCTGTAGAAAATTTGGAAGGTGGAAAGACCATCTATTTTAGCTGCCTCCTCCAATTCCTCTGGTATTGTAGTAAAATATTGTCTCATAAGAAATACTCTGAGGGCCGAAGTCAGTGATGGAAATATTACGCCTTGATACGTGTTAACCCAGCCGATGTTGACCATGAGGACGTATTCAGCTATCATAACCACTGGAAATGGAAGCATGAGGGTAGAGAGTATTGTGTAGAAAAGGAGGTTCCTCCCTGGAAACCTCAGCCTCGCAAATGCATAGCCTGCCATGGAACCTAGGATTACGTTATATCCTTTAGTCTTCACTTCACAAAGGTTCGCCTCGTGGGAGATAGCGAGGTCTCTTTGCTTAGGATTAAGGATAAGAGTAAGGGTCGATGGAGTGTTTGTGAAAACTGGAGAGAAGGTAAGTATAGAAGGAATCCCGGCTAAGGTTAACTTCTCCCATGATGTGGTTAATTTTCAACTGCTCAATGGGGAGAAAACCCATCTAGTGGGGGGCGATAATGCTTTAGTGGAGGATGTGAGTGCCGAAAGAATTACCATAACGTTGGATTGAGAATGGATGTCTTCATAGTGTCGTCTCTTGTTAGGATAAATTATCTCTCTTAAGAACTATGCGACTGCCACGAATTAATGAGGATTGTGGCGACTTAACATCTCTCGAAGATAGGCATCCGTTAATTTATCTAATCCGTACCGACACCATGGATATCTTCATGGACATGAACAAGTTACACCTATCGTTTAGATTTTTTGAAAAAGTATAAATAAATTATAGATAGACTTTGATCCGCAAGCGTCCTTCTATTCATTCATTGTAACCTACTTTAGCCGGCAGTTAAGAAGATTTTTTTTGCCTTGTAAACTGCAACTTTCCATTGAAAGGCTAATATTATTGAACTCATAATATATAATGATGTTGTATGAGTAAGGAACTTAAGAAAGATGTTTTAGGCATGTGGGGATTGGCCTTTCTTACTGTTGCCGCCCTCTACCCTATGGCCATGGGAGTATCCAACGCAGCTGCCGCCGTAACCTATGGAGGGCTCGCAGCTCCTCTCATCCTCGTCATAGGGGCGCTCCTTATTCTTTTCATGAGCATTCCTGTGCTTGAATATGCTAGGTTAACTCAATTTGCAGGTGGGTACTACGGGCTTTGTGAGCTGGGATTCGGAAAGGGTGTTGGAAAATACGTTGCACTTATGAATCTGCTTTATTTTATTTTCTTTGACGTTCTAACTGCCTCAGCCTTTGCATTCATAATTTATACATCCCTCTTCTATCTTGCGGGTTATACATTACCATCATGGGCTTTCGTTCTTCTGTCGTTGGGTGTATTGGTGGCACTCTACGGAATCAATACTTTCAATCTATCAGTCTCCGCCAAACTGGTGATCCTTTCAGGCATACTTCAACTGATCGTAATGATAGTGTTTGGAGCCATTGTGATAGCGAGGACGCCTTATAATACATTAAGGGCATTCGATCCCTCTGAGGCACCAGGTGGACTAGGAGGGGTGATGTTGGGAACAATTTTGGCAGGATTCCTTTTCTATACAGGATACGGTGTTCCTCTTTTCTTTGCAGAGGAGAGTAAGGCCGCCTTTAAGAGTGTATGGAGAAGTATCGCGTTGGGCGTAATAGTTCCAACCTTGGTAGGAATATTTGCCGTGTACTCTGAGGTGGTAGCTATGAATCCTGCCAACGTGGGAAGTCTCGCCAATGATTGGAATCCAGCTGTTGTAGCATATCTTCCATATTTGGGTCTTGGGGGCGCCATATTGTATGTAGCTGTGGCACTCCTGGGGCAGGCCTTCGGCGCCTTCGTACCAGGGATGGGCTCCGCCAGACTCATCTATTCCATGGCCCGTGACAAATTCATAGATTCTGAATGGCTTAGAAAGGTCCATCCCAAATATGGGACCCCTGCTAACGCCGGATTGCTTAATCTCGTGGTCGGAGCGCTGGCAACCCTCCTAGTGGAGGGGTTAATGTTTTCATTATACGGGTATCACCAAGGTGTATTTAACTCGGTTTTCCTAGCGGGGAGTATGGTTGTAGCTTACTGGTTTCTCCACCACATGATCCCTGACGTTAGTCTAGCGTTCTTATACAGAAGATTCGGTGTTAAGATCCTTGCCTTAAGAAACTTTCTTATCTCCGTAGTGGCTCCTGGCGCGGGACTCGCCTTATTCATCTATTCGTTCTATGAGGGTTATTCGAGCCTTTCTGAACCTTACCTAGGCGGATTCATCTTTTTCGCAGCATCTGCTGTGGTTGGAGCTATCTATGTGTGGAATAGGGCAAGGCGAGGAAAGCTAGGGGAGTCCATGGTTTTAAGCAAAATCAACGATGAACTATTGAAAAAGCTCAGACAGGAATTGCCTCAGAGGGAGACTAGATAATGCAAGTTTTCATTTTTAAATTTCTTCAATCCACTATTTCCCTGTACTGCCAACACACCAATTCCCACCACCCTGGCCCTGGCGGATTCGCCTATGTGTTTGAGGGCAGATATTGTTTTTCCCGTTGACATTACGTCGTCAACGATCAGAACCCTCTCTCCCCTCCTTAATGCTCCCTTGGGTATGGACACAAATGAGGAGTATTTGCCCAAGGCTCTCCCAACCCTTCCAGCGTAACTTCCTTCAACGTAAGAATTCCTGAGGCCGTACACCAGACTAACATCCACTATTGACGCCATTATTGAGCCGATCACCGTCCCTCCTCCTTCCACTGTGAGAATTTTCTCGAACTGAAGATCCTTAACCTTTGCCAGAAGTTCCAAGGAAGCCCAGAGAATGAGACTGACGTCCTTGGAGGTTACGTTAAGGACCTCAGGGTAAGTTAAGGGTCCGCTGGAGAGAGCTTCCTTCAATAACGATTCCATAGAACATATTTCACTCAGCTCAGCCATCAGCTTCTGCGCCCTCTTTGTACTGGGGAGGAAGACGCCGTTTACGTACTTACTGGCGGTAGTACTTGAGATCCCTATTGACTCCGAGATCCCCTTTTGAGTGAGTTTCCATGAACAGGCTGAGAGCATGGATAAGAACTTGAGCCTAATATAGAGATCCCGGTTGAGCTCCACATTGTCTCCCTATCCAGAGTCCAACTGCTTTCTTATTGACGAACTAAGTTCTTTCACCTTTCCTCTCCACGACCAAAGATTCCTACCCAAGGCGAAGCCCTTGACACCCTCAGCTAACCCATTCCTAACATATTCCAGCACCTCCTCAGGGGAACCGAATCTTGGACCTCCAGCTGCCACAAATGGGATATCTATCTTCTCCAGTTGAGTTCTCATCCCTCGGTATTGGAAGCTCTTTATCACATCTGGGCCCAACTCCCATCCCATTCTAATCGCATGGGATACCGCTTCAGGGTCCTTATTCTCCCCGTGAGGATAGATGTGAAGTATCAGGGGAATATCAAACCTTTCTGTGTCCCTTAGAATAGTTCTGAGATCCTTAAGTTGCTTAGCCTCCTGCTCACCCCCTATGTACATTTCGAAGGACACGGCGACGGAGTCATATGAAATTGCTTCCTCCACGTCCCCAAATTGTACCAGCTCAAAGGGGTTGGGAGATAAGGAACTGATGCCGTTCAGTTTGTAAATTACCTCAACCCCAGACAAACTGGATTCCAACGACTTAATGAGCCCTCTATTCATAATGACCGCATCCACGTTATGATTTACGTCCTTCAAGATAGACTCAGGATCTTCGATCTCCTTTACGTTTCCCAGAGGAATTCCGTGATCCATCGCAAGGATGAGAACCTTCTCTCTCTTGAATAATCTACTCAAACGTCTCCTTTTTCCTAAACTTGCATTTTTACCTAGGCTCACGCTGGTAGAAGTGATTAAAGAATTAAAAGAGTAACCCTGCTAAATACAAGGTAAAAAGGCTTATATAATGCACTTTACAGTTCAAATTAATGATAGGAGCCATCTATAGAGGACCCATGAAGATCACTGTAGAAAACGTCGAGATCCCGTCGATTCAGGAAGGTGAGCTATTATTGAGGGTGAAAGCTGTGGGTGTTTGTCCAACTGATGTTAAGGTCTATAGGAGGGGATCCAGTTCTGTACAAGCACCGCGGATTTTGGGTCACGAGGTAGTGGGGGAGGTGGCGGAGAGTAGAACCCCCTCAGTGAGTGTGGGAGAGAGAGTTAACGTGGCTGCTGACTCCCCTTGTCTAGAATGTTCAAATTGTCGGAGAGGATTGGAAAACATTTGTACTTCCATGCAGAGCCTCGGCGTCAATATAGATGGGGGCTACGCGCAATTCATGAGGGTACCGAGGGAATTTGTAGATAAGGGATTGGTTCTGCCACTTCCAGACGGGGTGTCTTGGGAGTCAGGTGCCTTGGTGGAACCGGTGGCAGTGAGTCTCCACGCCCTTTCCCTGGGTCGCCCGCGGGAAAGAGATCTGACTGTGGTGATAGGGGACGGTCCCAACGCACTTATACATACTCAATTACTCAAGAATATTTTCCATGTGAGAAGGGTTATAGTGGTAGGTCTAATGGAGCATAGATTGAAGCAGGCGTCTATTTTGGGGGCTGACGAGACTTTGAAGGTCCAGGATCTAGGGAAAGAGATCGGAAAGCTGAAGGAGGAAGGTATAGATCTGCTTGATTTGACTATCGCCAATGAGCCGAGTGTTCGTGAGGCCATGGACCTATTGACCGCGGGAACTAAATTAGTAATATTTGGAGGAAGTCAAACGGATTTGCCCTTGCGGATTGACACAAATTCCGTTCATTATAAACAATTAACCATCACAGGTTCCACAGGAACAACTGTAGATGAGTATAGGAAGGCCCACCAGTTAGTTGTTGCTGGTCAAATAAATCTAGATAAGATAATATCACATACCTTTTCTTTGTATGAGATAAGAAAGGCTCTGGAGTTTACCGAATCTCAGCAGGGACTCAAATCGGTAGTGATTCCATGATCGTTGGAATGGACGTAGGTACCTCAGGAATCAAGCTCACTAAATACCACTCAAACACCAAGAGTCTAGTTGAGGAAAGAGTTGACTATCCCAGGAAGATCCAGGGCGATTTTATTGAAGCCGATATGATTTTATCAAAGGTTAGCGAGACGGCCCTAAAAATTTTAGAAGACCCTGAGGTTGAGGGGATGGCCCTCTCCACAATGGCTCCAGTACAGGTTCTCCTAGATGAGAGAGGAGATCCCCTAATGGCCTTCCACTACAGTTCCACCATTGGGATGAAGGAATGGAAGTACGATCTCAACGAGGTCAGACGAGAGACTTTGAATCCTCCCAGTGCTCAAATGCTCCCTCACCGTATGAAATGGCTAATGGAGAAGAGGCCGGAAATATTGGAGAAAGCAAGGAAAGTGGTAGACCTCAACGGTTACCTCTTTGGTAAATTAAGTGGTATGGGGGTGGATGAATTAGTTGAGGACGAAATAACAGCGTTTGAATGGGGATCATTTAAGTGGCCGTCAATGAAACCTAGGGGTGAGATAGTCGATCTAGGAATAGAGTCTTTACTTCCGAAGTTGGTGAAGCCAAATTACTTCACGGAAGTGAAGGGAAAGATATTTGCCATAGGTACCGTGGATTCCGTTATGGCAGCACTAGGATCGGTTGGTCTTAGTAGAACATCGGCCTTCGCCTCCATGGGATCTACCCTATGCCTAGGAATGCCCTCAGCTGAACCTTCTACGTCTGAAGTATTGTATAACGATCTCTACTTCGATAATAGTTTTCTGGTGAATGGATGCAGTTCTCAGTTTTCTGATATATTATCCAAGATGGAAGAACTCTTGGGCCCTATATCTAAGGTCGAGTGGGACTTGTGGCCTGGCCTACCCATTCTGTTGCCCTTCTTCAAGGGAGAGAGGAGTCCCGTCATGGATCCTAACGCCATGGGAATCCTCTTCGGAGTAAGGTGGGACACCACCAGGGAGGACTTACTAAGAGCCGCCATGCATTCAATGGTTTATCTGGAGGCATGGATGCTCGATGAATTAGGTTCTCGTCCCAACGAAGTGAGAGTAGGCGGTGGGGCGGCGACTTTGAAACTATTGAGGTTAGCTTCCTCCGTAAGTGGCGTGTCTCATGTACGTCTCAAATATAATCCAAGCTCAGTGGGTGGAATTATAGTGGCGGCCAACATAATTGGTGAGGGAGATGTTTTGAAGGAAGTATCGCAATTGTCGAAAGAGGAAAGAGTAGTTCCAGAGCAATCTCTAGATTCGCACAAATTTTATTTAAAACTTTTCAAGAAGATTTATCAGAGCAATAAGGATCTTTTCATGGAAGTCAGCACTTGACCTTCCTTTCATAATCTATTCCTTACTCACATAAGTTCTTAGGGCCGAACCGTCGGAGAGGAGAAGGTCCAAGGCATAAATATCCTTGGGAAGCTCCGTCACAGGACCTAAGTTCACCTCTATTTGATTTACTCCCGGCGTAATTGTGGGTGGATTTATGGAAATTGCCTGTTTAGCGCCCTGTTGTGTGATCAGTTGAGCATAGGTGATGTATAGCCCTACGGATGAGTAAATCGAAACCCTAGCGATCCCATCTGGCGAGAGGGTTCCTTGACCTTGTTGGTAGATCACCTTTCCCATAGGAGTAGGTGGAATGATTCCTGAGGGGGGATAGCTCTTCAGTCTGTTAATTATGTTTTCCACACCGAAGTAGAGGAGAAATCCTGCCGCCACGTTCAGAATGGGTATTATTGTAAGGATCGAGCCGACCTCAACTAACCCCTCATTATAAGCTGAGCCCAACTTGAAGAGGCCCACGAGGACGAGAACCGCACCTACCAGAGCCAGTATTCCACCAGCAAGCAGCACTAGGATTGTCGGAAGTAGGACTATAATCAGTGTTAAACCTGATTGAGTTGTTGGAGAGATTGGTTGCGTCGTGGAGCCGAGTTGAATTGTTTGATTATTGGGAAGGTTAACTATTGTAACGCCTGGGGTCGTAATGGCAGAACTATGTACCGAGCTTATTAAGGTAACCAATAGGATTGGAAGGGTAATCAATAGCAGGACTATCCCAGCAATTAGCAACGTGGTGCCCGTCCTACCTATTCCCACGTCTTTTCCCGCCCTTTTGATCTCTGTAAAGCCTTTTCTTAAATAATAAAGATAGAATATCTGTAGAATAAAGGCAATTGGAAGTATTACTATCAAAGGTGTTAGTTGGACTATTCCAGGGCTCAGAAATAGAGTGAAGCGAAAGAGGAGGAAAACTATGGAAACGACAGCGTTCACTATTAGGAGGAGGAATGCGGTTTTGAGGTATGATAATCCAACTAGATCCTGTTTGTATGACACAACTACACGTTCAGGAACCTAATTATAACCCTTTTTTACAACAGGATGGAGTTGAAGAGGCTAGGGAAGTGTATGAATTGAGCGAGTCTGTGATAGTGTCGTCATTGGGCTATAAATCACGGGGTTGAAGAGCTCACGAGAGTGTTGTTTGTATTTTGAAAGTCGCTTATTGAGAGGGAGAGAGGTAGCTTTTCCACACTATGGGGTCTATCACACTCCTATTGATATCAGGGACGCCTCTATTATTCCTCCCAACACCAACGCTATGGCCACCAATCCAACTATTTGAACGGCAAACCTCGCCTCCTTCCACCCCTCACCCTTCAATATCGCGTAAGTTAAGGCTATACTCTCAGTCATCATTGCTGCGTAGGAGAAGAACTCCAACCAAAAGAACGGCAGAGGGGTTTCGGCCGCAAGAAGGAAGCTTCCGCTTATTCCCCGAAAAGCCCCAATTGCAGATATGGCGAACCCTGTGTTGTAAAGGATGCCCATTCCTATCAATGGACCCACGAATGGTATGAGCATGAAGAGAGATAGGAAGAAGTTATGTCCAGCTATGCTTGTGGCCAAACTCACCACTCCTCCAGAACTACTCACGGTCTGATTCACCTGAGATTCAACCAGTTGGCCGTAGGAGGGACTAACTGGTATGGTGGAGCCTATGAAGGTGATCAGTAAGGCTATCCCCAACACCACGAAGTATATTGTGACCCTCGTCCTCAGATCCATGATTACCACTAATGCAGACAAAGTAAAAAACTTCCTCATAACTTAGGAGACTACTTAATGAGGCAGGTTACTCTCCTCCCGTCAGCTCCTATCCTGACCTGGGCTCCCACCCTTGGTTCCCCAGAGAGCCAACACATTAGGTCCACTTCCTTGGTCCTCACCAAGGCTATGGTATAATCCTCGTATCCCTCGAACCCCTGGGGTTTAGCCTTCACTATCGAATATGTGAGTAACTCCCCCTCCTCCGACACCTTGAACCAGGTGGTGGAGGCCCCACATTTACTACAGTGAAGTTGGGGAGGAAAATATTTCTCTCCGCATTTGGTACACGAAGTTCCCCACACCTGGCCTTCCTTCAGGGACTCCCAGAACTTCTCATAGCCCTTTATGGGGACCTTGTAGTTTAAGTTGAGAGGTATGCCCTCCATTTTATCATCTCCTGAACACGGATACGTAAGCGTAATGTCCGGTTCCTCCCACGTTGTGGGTGAGCGCGACGTAGTTCCTGAATTGCTGTTGCACTATCCCAGCCTCCTCCCTCAACTGCTTCACCACCTCGTAGACCATGGCCAATCCCGTCGCTCCAAGGGGATGGCCCTTGGCCTTCAGACCCCCGAAGAGGTTGACGGCCGTTTTGGCGCCCCTCTCAGTCTGTCCCTCCCTCAACAGGGTGCCACCCTTACCCCTCTCCACCAACCCCAAGTCCTCATAGGCCATTATTTCAGCTATGGTAAAGCAGTCGTGAACGGTGGCGTACTCCAGGTCGTGAGGGGTCACTCCAGACTTCCTATATGCCTCAGCCGCTGCCTCCCTGGCAGCCCTCAAGCTAGTCCACTCTCCCCTCCTTGAAATTGATGAGGTATCGCTGCTGTACCCTATCCCCTGCACCCACACAGGCTCCACCTTAAGTTTTCTGGCCACTTCCTCAGACACCACCACTGCAGCAGAGGCTCCGTCAGATATTGGCGAGGAGTCCAGGAGCTTTATGGGCCAGGAGATCACCCTTGACTTAAGCACGTCCTCAACCGTCACCCTGTTCCTTAGGTGCGCCTTCTCGTTCATTGAGGCGTACTTGTGAGCCTTCACTGCGGCCAGGGCCATGTCTTCCTCCTTTGTTCCGTACTCTGCCATATGTCTGGTGGCGTATAACGCATAGTACGTGGGGAAAGTGGTGCCAAACATCTGGAACTCCCATGTGTAGTTTCCACCCCTTCCTCCCACGGCCAAGGATGAGGCTGTGTCCACCTCTGTCATTTTATCGAAACCTACCGCCAGGACTACGTCGGCTGTGCCTGCTTTCACTGCGTTGTAGGCGGAGAACAGTGCTGCGGAACCTGTGGCGCACGCGGCCTCCACGCGCATCGGTGTCTTCCCAACAAGCCCGGAGTACTCCGCCACCGGAGGAGCGGGATAAAGCTCCACACCCCTATAGGCAGTGCTCCCCACGACCGCAAGCTTTACGTCAGACTGAGTTATTCCGGCGTCAATCATGGCCTCTGAGATCGCCTCCCATGCAAGCTCCCTAACGGACGCATCGTCTCTCTTTCCGAACTTGGATGTTCCTACGCCTACCACGGCCACTCTGGTCATGTGTTATAATTTCACCTGCCACTTAAAAGTCCTGAGGGGCAGGATCAAGATCGGTAATATTCCTCTGAAACAAATCATTATATGGCCCTAGATCCAAAGGTTAAACCTCTCCTGGAGAGACTTTCAAAGGTAGTTGCTCCAAGGGAGGACCCCTCGGAGTTCAGGAGGGTTAGAAACCAATTATTCGTCTCCCTTTACCCCAGAAGGGAAGCTGGGAACGTTGAGGATACCAGCTTTCAAGGAAGGAACGGCGAGGTGAAGATGAGGATATATAAGGGTGGGAGAGGTATCGCCCTCTACTTCCACGGCGGAGGCTTCGTCTATGGCAACTTAGACACCCATGATAACATATGTAGGCTCATCTCTTCCCTTTCAGGAGTTACCTTAGTCGCGGTGGACTATAGGTTGGCTCCAGAGCATAAGTTCCCCGCCCCAGTAATTGACGCGGAGGATGCGCTGGATTGGGTCATATCCAGTGAGGCGAAACTGGACAACTCCAAAATAGGTTTGATAGGGGACAGCGCTGGAGGTAATCTGGCGGCAGTACTTTCCCAGGAACGTAGGGACAAGGTCAAGTTTCAGGCATTAATATATCCGGTCACAGACTTTAAGGACGATTCGGGATCAATGAGGGAATTCGCCTCAGGCTACTTCCTTACCGCCGACACGATGAAGTGGTATAACGCCCAATACCTTAGAGAGGGTGATGAAGAAGATCCCAGAGCATCTCCAATTAGGGGAAAGCTAAATGGACTCCCAAGGGCCCTCGTGGTCACGGCAGAGTACGATCCCTTAAGGGATCAGGGAGAGAAGTACGCTCAAGCGTTGAAGGAAGCGGGAAATGAGGCGGTCTCCGTTAGGTACGGTGGCATGATCCACGGATTCGTGAGCTTCTATCCCTTCCTTGATCCTGGAATGGAGGCCATTGTTCATGTTGCTGGATCCTTGAGAAGATGGTTGGGTGAATAATACCCTATTCTTCCACTCTAATATCAGGTTTGCTTAATCTACGTATGGCAGTTATTCTTGGATCCCCTAACCCATCAATCACATCTCCTTCATCAGGGACTGCTTAACGCCTCCTCATGATGGGTCGTTCCACTTCCTCTAATTTTGGAGTCCCTTCCCTTAAGCATTGTGTAATACAGCACCCCACCCAACACCTGCAACGCACCACCCAGAAGGAGAGGTAGCCCTATACTGTCCTCCAAAAGGTACCCACCCAATCCAGAGCTCATTTGGGAGAGTCTAGTCGCCACTCCCTGAAGGCTGGAGGCCGCACCGAAGTCCTCAGATGAGACTCCTCTAACGTTCACAGCCGTACGATTGGGCATTCCTATTCCAGCGTTGAATCCCCTCACCGCATATAGTGAAGCCGACACGATGAAGAATGGAGAAAACGCCATGGACACCAGGAACAAACCGTTCAGCAACCTAGTCAAGGATGCGGCAAGGAGGACGTTTACCTTCAATCTAGAGGCCACTAACGAACCTATTGCTGTTGAGGCATTGGCAACTGTGAACGCCGCCCCTATTTGTAGTGAGGACACATGATATGCCAGGTGATACCAGAGGGGCAGAAGAGGGATCGCTAAGCCGAGTCCCACCCCTGTTATGGAATTAGTGACGATCACCCTTGATATATATCTAAAACTGGCTCCAGTCATTATCTTACTCCTCTTCTTTGGTCTCTTTACCTCCCTTACTCTCAGCAAAGTTAGCCCAGAGCCCAACACCAATGCCCCTGCCGTAATATATAGGATCCTGTAGTCCTCAACAGGTGAAAAGGGAAGGAGGTCATGTATGGAAAGTAGAATAGAGCCCCCGACCCCTGAGAAGGCTGAGGCAGATGTGAGGAGTCCCATCTTTCTCACCCTCTCCTTCTCGTCGGTCCAATTGGACGCCACAAGAGCCGTTAAACCTGGGGAGAAAGCTCCCCTAGCTCCCCCTGCCGTCCCCCCAAGACCACTTATGATGAGGGCCGGTACTATGAGGTCTATATTCCTTGCAAGACCAAGAACCAGTATTCCCACCCCCGATATGAACTCTCCTGCGATGAGAGTCTTTCTGTACCCAACTCTATCTCCCAGGAGCCCCATTCCGAAGGAATATCCAGCCACATAAGCCGTTATACCGAGGAAGATCAGACCTATGGTGGGGGGACTTAGGCCAAGAAGGGAGAGGTAAAGTGATGAGGACAGGGTCACAAATATTATGCCAACACTTCGTAGCACCCTGGACGTCAGAAGCCAATGAAATCCCATGTCCATAGAGCCTTACTAAGGTAAAGGGAAATAAAAGGTCTGTTTAGGAGGTTTGGAACCTTCGGATGATGTTGGATTCTATGAACCGGATTAGACTGTTGATTCTTCTGCATTTCAGGGGCCCGAAGCCCTAGGTTCTTACGGAAATTCCATGTCTTAGGAGGAACGGGAAAAACACAAAACGAGGTGCTAATGAAATTTCCAAAATTTTATTTTAACGATCCATTTCTTCATCTTTTCATCTCCCTCAACAACGAAATCAATTGCGCGTGAACGAAGGCCTGTGGGAAGTTTCCAGTGAACTCCCTCTTCTCCACGTTAAGGTGTTCCCCCACCAATCCCAACTCCCCTGAGATGGAGTTCAGCTCCTTCACCAGACTTTCAGCCTCATCCATCCTCCCCAGTCTCACGTAGATCCTGGCCAGCCAGAGCGATGTTAACAGGAACGGATGCTTGGCCTCCCCCATGAAGTCCTCGGCGTACCTCTTCACAAATGGACCCAACCTCAGCTCCTCCAACTTCCTTAAAGTCGCCAGAAACGTGGGGTCCTTGACCTCCATGAATCCGTAGAGGGGCAGGGAAAGGAGGGCCGCGTCCGAGTCCTTGGTACTGGGATATCTGACCATGTATCCGTTCACCAGGCAGTTCTCCATTATCCACGAACCAAGTTCCTCCCTAACTCTCCTCCACCTGTCCTCCTCACCTATTAGGTGGGCCATTTCACCTACTCCCTTTAACGCGATGAACATCATCCCCTTGGAGTGAGTGTAGTGCTTAGGCGTACCCCTCTCCTCCCATATACCAGCGTCCCTCAAGTTCCAATGTGTGGAGACCCAATCCGCCAAGTACCTCAACTTGGGCCACTCCTCTCTTAGGAAGTCCAAGTCATTTGAGGACTCCACGTACTTCTTAATGGCTGCCACGAGAAATCCCTCTACGTCCAGCTGTACCTGTTCGGAGGCGGCATTTCCTATCCTCACTGGACTTGAGTTCCTGTATCCAGGAAGCCAAAGCAGTTCCCTTTCGGGAGGAGGATCGCTCCCATCCACCGTGTATAACGGATGAAGGAAGGGTTTAGAGGAAACGTTCATGAGACTCATTAGAAACGTGAGCACCCTTCTGGCGGAGAAGTTGTCTCCCGCGTCCACAAGTCCCTCCACCACCACTGAGGAATCCCTTATCCAGACGAACCTGTAGTCCCAGTTCCTCGTTCCCCCATCCACCTCGGGAAGGGAGGTTGTGGGTGCTGCCACCACTCCCCCAGTGGGAGAGAACATGAGTCCCCTGAGCACGAAATAAGACGTCCTTATTTCCTCTATAACGGAGGCGGTCTCCCTCCTCCAATAATCGTAGGTGTACTCGAATGCGTTCTTTGGGTCGAAATCCAGTCTGGATTTTGATAATATGCTATGCTTAGGATTCCTTGAGTAGTTCACATATATCCATCTTCTTCCTTGTAGTTTCCAGGTAAATTGGTCGACTTTCTCACCCTTCACCACGACGGTTAGGCAGTCCCTTCCCCTGGGATTCAGGAAGTTTGTGTTCACGCCGTCATCCTTTACTATCGGTCTTGTCATGCCATAGTAGAAGGTAGGCCTGATCTTCACTGTCAACTCCTCTGTGGAGTCCACCAACCTCAGGAAGGAATGTTCTCCGAGGGGTAATAGGTCCTTAACGATCACTTTGCTTCCGTTAACTAGCAGTTCTGTGACCAGAACGTTGGGTACCTCGTAGTACTGTTTGCTGGGAGTTGCCCCTGATATTGATAACTCGCCACCTTCATTTTCATCTAAAAGCTTGCTGAAGAGTGCCTGGGAATCAAATCTAGGAAGGGGAAGCCAATCCACAACGCCTTCCTTGGAAATCAGTGCTGCCGTGAGCCTGTTGCTCACGAATCCGTGTGGGTCCATGACTTGATATAGAGGTCCCAGTTAAAGACTCTCTGATAGTAGTTCCTCCTCTGATTATTTCAATTGACTTTCAGTTTCCATTGATAAAGGATTATTTCAATCGACCATAGTATCGTCAAGGATTAGGTAAATTAACAGGCCTGTTTATCGAGATCTATTAACTCTCCACAATTCGTATTAATTCATGCCAGTCACATGACGTCCTAATATAGAGTAATTTATCTTAACAAGTGACGACACTATAGACACACTCATACTGTCGACACTAAGCTATGAATTTTTCTTTTAGCCAACCAGAATTTCACTAGGGACGAGTATCAAACTCTTAAGGAGAACGCCCTAACTCTATGATTAATAGCTTAACAACGACACTGTCGCACGATCTAATCTCAACAAGAGGTGCTATCATTTTTCTCACTGACGCTAAGTCAGGACTAACTCTACTGTGCTTCCTCTTCAGGGACTTCGGGACACCTTAGGTGTTAACGACTGCTACTAAACATCGTTAACCTCCTTCAGAGCGCTCTCCCTCACATCCTCCAGTTTTCAATCTAATCAGAAAAAGTTTCAGTTGATAGAAGCTTGATGTACCCTAAGATTCCCATAACTGCGGAACGAGATGAGGGTTTCCTAGGCGGTTTAGGTATTCGCCCTTACCGTTCTCATGAAATCTCAAGGTACTTTTCAATACATTTTGAGGGACAAGTTACCGTTCTGGAGGATTGGAATATAAAATGCTAACAGATGTCAGATCTCATGCGGCCGGAAATATGGGGTCACAGGGGCGCTAGGGGATTGGCGCCTGAGAACACTATCCCCTCATTCCAACTTGCACTCCAGTTAGGAGTGGACGGGGTGGAATTGGACGTTCATCTTAGCAAGGACGGAGAGTTGGTGGTAATGCATGATGATAGGGTAGACAGAACTACGAACGGAGAGGGGTTCATACGCGATCTTACTTGGGGTCAGCTAAGGGAATTGGACGCGGGATTCAAGTTTGGATCACAATGGAAGGGCGTTAAGGTCCCCCTGTTGAGGGAGGTCCTCTCATTGGGTATCAAATGCAAGGTGGAACTCAAGCACGGATCCTCCGTTTACCCAGGAATTGAGGAGAAGGTCCTTCAAGAGGTTTCAAAGTACTCCTCCCTAGATAGGGTGGAGTTCACCTCATTCGACTACGACGCCCTTTCCAGGCTAAAGGACCTGGAGCCCAAGGTTCAGGTGGGGATAATTGTTTTTGGTCGTCCAAGCTGGTTCTTGGAACATGCTAAGAAAGTGCGCGCCACCTCCATGCACTGCAACATCTCCCTCGTAACCAAGGAGGATGTAAACTTGGTCAATCTGTCTGGCTTCAGGATAGGATTATGGACAGTCAATGAACCATGGGAACTATCTAAGGCATGGGAGATGTGTCCAAACTCGATCACCACCGACTATCCAGATAGGGCTATTAAAAAGAGGGTTAATTGTTCACCTTGAAGTCGCGAACGCCTTGGCTGAAAGGGTTCTTCCTAAGGATATGGCTCTCTCCCAGCTATCGTGACGAATTAAGGCCAAGTATCCTGCCAAGAATAAGGCTATTGGAATCATCATGGTGGAGAAGGCTAGTGGAGCCGGATAGTGGGTGAATAGATACCCCTGTATGAGAGAGGTGAAGGAGCCCACCAAGTTAAGAAAACCGTTGTATACACCATATGTTATCGCCGATGTCCCCATTGGTGCTATGTCTATAGCATTAACTGCCCATGACCCTACGCTCAGGTTCATGACAGCCGCAGCCGCCGCAAGAAGACCCACGGTCGGAACCAAAAGTCTAGCCGTTCCAGTGAAGTAGCTCAGTCCCACAAACAATATCATTAGGGACATTGGCAGTAATGCACCTATTCTTCTCGCGTTCACTTTATCGAATTTCCTGAGTAGACCATCGTTAAATGGACCTGCCAGAGCATATCCAACTATGAGACCCAGATCTGCCACTGTGGAGTAGAGGCCGCTCTTGGTAACGCTGTGAGCGAAAGTGGCGAACATGAGAAGCGGAAGCCATGTAAGAAACGTTCCCAATACGAAGGCAAAGGTCAGGAAAGTTATCATTACTCCCCATCCCGCCTGCGTTCCGAATATCACCCTGGCAGCCATGGCCCACGCTTTCTTGGACGGCAATGGCTTCTCCTCGTTCACTTCACCTTTCCCCTCTTTAATGTAGTGGAGTTCATCCTTGCTTACCCTGGGGTGTTGGGAGGGGGTATCCCTGACAAAAAAGTACCATACTAGGGCCATGACCAAGCCCAGGGCACCGAAAAATATGAACGGACCTCTCCAACCGAAGAGCTCGTAAAGAACTGTTCCTATGAAGAGACCAATCACAGGACCCACCGCTTGTCCCGTACCCGCGAAGGCGAAGGACTTTGAGTAATCTTTCAGGCTTGCCCAGTTCTTAGCCGTTTTGGCATTTACAGTCCATACGGGTCCCTCACCCGCGCCCATAAATATCCTAACAACCACCATGGATAGGAAGTTGAACGTGAAAGCCGTAAGTACCGTGAAGGCTGACCAAACGGCGAACAAAACTCCCATGGATTTCCTTATGCCCAGCTTATCCACTATCCAACCTCCAGGGAAGTTCATGAGGGTGTAAGCTAGACCCCATATGAATAGTATGAGGGCTATGGTCTGCACAGCGTAGGGGGTGCTGGAATAGGCTTCAATGGACTTCGTCCAACCAAAGGAGTAAGCTATGACAGGGGCCACTAACGTGAATATTGTCCTATCCACGTAGTTGAAGGTGATGGCTGTGAACAGTAACCCAACTACTATCCATCTATAGTTTGATCTCACAGCATAACATATGACTGCAACTTAATAAACGTTACTAGAATACCATTTTATAAATGAGGACGTATGCTCCACCGCCTTGAAGAAGTTGTCCAACTCTATGCTCTCGTTGGGAGCGTGGGCGTTTGAATTTGGATCTCCCACACCTATGGCGCTTGCCACTTCCTTTACGCCCAACAATTCCACGAAGAGTCCCATTGGTTGGGTTCCCGCTGAATTGGGAACCAGGACTGGGTTCTTTCCGTATACTTCCCTCGCCGATTCCTCCAGAGCCCTGACCAGCCTAGTGTCTGGTGAAGTCCTCATCGGCCTCTCCAGTCCCATCTCCGTCAGCGTGCCCTTAAATCCCACCCTGTTTAGGTGGGCCCTCAGAAGCTGTAAAACTTCCTTGGGGTCCTGATCTGGGACTAGCCTGAAGTCCATCTTCACAGAAGCCTTATGGGGTACTACCGTCTTGCTTCCCTTACCTATGTAACCTGAGACTATGCCATCGATTGTACAGGTCGGCTCGCCGAAGAGTGCTTCCCTTAATCTTTGGGGATCGTCGAATCTAAGTCTCTCCACCCTAAGGGAACCCATCAACTCCTCTGGCGAGACGTCGTAATCCTTTAGCATCTCCCTCTCCCGTTCATTGAGGGGCCTTACCTTGTCGTAAAACCCAGGTATTTTCACCTTACCGTCCTCAACCAAGGTGGATAGCACCCTGATCATCTCCCACGCCGGGTTGTAGACTATTGGCGCGTTAGAGGAGTGGAGGTCCCTCTCCCCTGTTGAAATGTCTAGCTGAACGTATAGGAGTCCCTTTACACCTAGAACTATTAGGGGCCTGCCCCTGTGATCCAGGGAACTGCCCTCCATCAGTACGCCGTTAGCCTTCAACTTCCCTGAGTTTGCCTCCACGAAACTTGACAGGTTAGGACTACCGATCTCCTCCTCCCCTTCGTAGAGGAACTTCAGATTCACCTTTCCCTCTCTGACTGCTTTCACTGAGCCAAATAGTCTTGCGACCAGGGTACCCTTGTTGTCTGAGGCTCCCCTGGCGTAGACCCTTCCTCCTCTCACCTCTGCTGAGAATGGGTCGGAGGTCCATTCCTCCAGAGGATCAACGGGTTGTACGTCGTAATGATTGTAGATGAGGAGGGTGGAACTTCCACCAACACTGTACTCCCCGTAAACGACGGGATGTCCGGCTGTCTCAACTATTGATGAGGACACACCTAAGGACTCCATGAGTTCCCTCAAGAGTTGTGAAGTTTCCCTTATTCCCTCTCCTGTGGCGGATATTGAAGGATGCTTCAAGAGTTCCAGGTAAGCCTTCAACTGCCTTTCCTTTTCCTCTCCTGTGAGTTCCATTGATGTGTTTTAGATCTTTTCCTTATAAACTGTCCAGCGTAAAGGGCTAATAATGTTGCATTCACAACAACATCTATCCACAGCGTGGCCGTGAGGATTGGTGCGAACGTGAACACCGTTATACCTACACCGTAGTTCATTGGGAGTGAGATGAAGTCCCCGAAACCTAAGACAGTTTGAAAGAGCGGTATGGATCCGTTCTGTGTGGTTCCGTTCCAGAAGGGAGAGTAATGGATAAGGACAATTGCCTCGCTGGAGTTTCCTGTGACCACTATCCTGTCGTTGTGGAGGGAGAAGTTGAGGGGATTCCCTGATGGACTAAACGCTATAGATGTGAAGTTTTGATTAAGGTATACATAGTATGGTGGGGCATAATACACCAACCTCAATCCAGGGTCGGTCATATTTTGCGTGGTAACGAGGTACTGTATCCCGTATTTAGACAACGAGACGGGGTTAGGTATGTAGGTAAATTCCACAGACGAAGGTATTATGTCACTCATTGCGAATTCTTGAGAAACTTTTGTATTAAGATCTCCATACCATCCACTGTAGTACACCCCAACATATCCATCAGTTCTCCCCTGCAGAAAGTGTGCTACGTCATATAGGGAGTGGGGGACCTCATATTGGCTCATGGGGAAGAACTCCACAGGTAACACCGAAGTTCCAATGGGGGCCAGGAGAAGCAGCCCCAACATGAAAGCTCTTAGGGGGAGATCACGGATGTAAGAGAGAGTTAACGCCAGGATTATCATGAGAATCTCTCCCACCTTAGCACTGAATTCGGTAAATAGGGCGAATATGGCCCCCAAGAGAGGAGGGTAAAACGGATGGACAGACAGGAATATCCAGAGAGCAAGGACTATTACACCGGACCCCAATAATGACAGGAACTCCTCAGATCTTCTCTTAGAAAGAAGGAAGAGTGATGCTAGGGCGAAGCCCACCAACGGTAACAGAACAATTGAAATTGCCTCAAACCTTAGATGTGCCTCAGTAATAATTGAAGGCGGAGCGTAGGCGAAAAGGTAAGCTGAAATTTCCGCACTCAATTCAGATAAGAAACCAATAGAGAGCGAACATACGGCTAGTTCAAGGAACTTCAAAGACCTTGATCTAAGGATTATGGGTAACAGAAGGATAGCATCATATACGAATGATTGATAGAAAAAGAATTGAGAGATCACTATTACTCCAGTGAAGGCTAGGAAGCTCCTCTTTGTGGGTTGAGTTGCCACTTTATCTCCAAAGTGGTAAACCAACGGAGTGAAAGAGATCCCCATGAGAACTCCTATGGCATCCCCAAACTCCAAAATGTGTAGTGCATACGGATTAAGTCCGAAGATCAAAGGCAGCAGGTATAATGTCCATCCCTTGGCCCCTCTAACTTTTATCACATAGTAAAGGGACAACGTACCTATTATGAAAGGGGCGACCGTCATTAATTTGACAAGGACCAAATATCCTCCAATCAATGAAGATAAATAAAAGAGATAGTTAACTAAACCTATTATTCCAACGATACTGTAACCAGAGAGTGAAAAATGAGACGGAGGCGAAGGGAAAGCTGGAGGTGGCCCAGTATCAATTACGTCAAAAGGTCCAGCAGTTACGAAGCTATGTAGAAGAATAACGTAAAGGGCCACAACAAAGATAACGTAGTAGTCCCTCTTCACAGGATCGTGGTGAGGTACTTCCTTATATTCTTCACCAGACGGTAGAAGTCTTCTTACAAAGTTTTTAAACGGCTTTTTTAAAGCTTAGGTGATGAGATTTTCCATTCTGGGAGTAAAGGGAGGAGTTGGCAAATCCACCATATCCGTGGCTCTAGCGAAGATGTTTGCCAGGGAAGGGAAGAGGGTGCTACTGATTGACAGGGATCTCATAGGGTGGACCTCTCACATGATGGGACATCACGGTGGAAGCTTACTTGATGCGTTGATGGGCAAGGATTCAGAGTTCCATTTAACCGTTAAAGAAGGAGAGGGAGAGATAACTGTGGTGAGAGTTAACCCTGACCCACCCTTATTCTACAAGTATATGGAAAAGATTAAGAACGACCCCACAGTGACGGACAGAATTCTTCAAATTTACTCCAAATTCATGAGGGAGAGCGAGATCCACTTGGCGGACAACCCACCTAACGTGTTCTTCAACGATCCGGTTATACAGCTTGAAATTAAGGCCTATATGTCAATAGGTTACACGGAGAGATGGTACAGGGTATATGTGAGTGATCCCTCCGAGAGAGGATTAAAGGCCCTAATGGAGTACGTTAAAGCAGTTGAGGCTGAAGGTATGGGAGGAACTCCTGGGGCCTTAATCGTGAACATGGTCCCACCTCTACCTGAAGAATATGCCCAGGCCGTTTCCCTAGCGAGGAGGTATAGGCCCAATTTCCCTGTGGTTGCTGCAATACCATTTGATGAGAGGTTATACACCTACGGGTCCTTTATGGAACTAAGGGAGTTCCCAGATCAATTAAACATATTGGGAAGGGTCTTATCCTCCATGCCCACCAACGCATTTATTGAATAAGAGGATCATTACCTGCATTGAGCGGGTAATTACAACCCTACTTATATGCTTAGATAGAATACAAAACATATTGGGTCAAGACTATTTTTACATCTATATAGGATGATTTATATGATCGGTTTACATGACTAACTACAATGGATTCCCTTTATTACGAGGTTCTAAAGGCCCTGATGATCGACGGGAGGACACCAAAGAGGAGGATCGCGTCTCAGATAAGGGTGGACCCCAGTTCGGTGGAGGTCAGGTTCAGGAAGATGATTTATGAAGGCGTAATAAGGAGGTTCGCCCTCTATGTGGATTCCTCCTCCCTTGGGTTGGAGAGGGTGTTCGCATCGTTTAAGGGATTACCAGAGAGCGAAGTTAGGAAGATGGAATCGGTGGTGGCTTACTTCACCTGTGCCGAAGGGAATACCTTGCTTGAGATAACTGGAAGGAACAGAAACGAGAACATGAGGATCCTTAAGTCTCTTGGAGAGCCCCTAAAGGTGTGGGTTCAGCCTCCCTCTCCCAATCCCCTCCCCACCATAGATAAGGCCATCCTGGCGAGACTATCCAAAGACCCTAGGGCGAAGGAGTTCGAGTTAGCCGAGTCCCTCAAGGTGTCGGCCAGGACCATTAGAAGACACCTAAAGCATTTGAAGTCAAAAGGAATAATGAGGATAGTCCCCATATTGGACCTTAGCAAGGCCCAGGGGGTAATGTTCACAGTCCATTACAGACAGCCAGAGGTGGAGAAAGTGGTCCCTGATAAACCAATTTGGCAGACAACAAAGGAGGATTGGAAGGTCATGAACTACTTCGTAAGGGACCTAAGTGAGGTGAGGAAGGTATCGGAGGCGGTGATGTCAGTGGACAGTGAGGCATCAATTAACATAAAAACGTCCTATGATATCAAGGTTCCCTTCACTAGGTCGGTTAACTCTTCCTCCTTCTTCTCCACAATAGTCTTAGTAGCCTTAGGACGAACAATAATCTGCTCCACTTCATGTTCTCACAGCGAACGATAGAAACTCCAAAATAAAAATACGAGATCAAGGCTTGATGAATATTCTTCCCTCCCTTTCCTTGGACCTCAGCATTGAGAGTGCCTTGGCACCCTCGGATAGAGGGAAGGTCTTCCATGTTCTGACCTTCAGTTTCGGCGAGAGTTTAGCCAACTCCATGAGCTCTCCCCTGGTTCCCCCCGTGGTTCCTACCACGCTTAAGTGTTTGCCATACAGGAATGAAAGCGAGAGCTTTAGCTCATCTCCACCTATGGCACCAAAGGTCACCACCCTACCTCCTGGTCTTAGCCAATTCAAGGCCTGGTCCATGTGAGCCGCGCCCAAAGTGGCAATAACCACATCAACCCCTTGACCGTCGGTGGCCCTATCAATAACTTCCTTGGCTCCACTGTAATCGGTCACGTGGTCTGCTCCGTAGTCCTTTAGCCACGATTTGGAAGTTAAAGCGATCACGGTGGCTCCCATTAGCTTCGCCAGCTCAACCGCGAATATACCAGTGTTTCCTGACGCCCCTATCACCGCTACGCTGCTTCCAGAACTCACCCCTGTATATCGTAGTGCGTGGTAGGAGGTCAGGGCGGCCACGGGAAGACTAGCGGCGACCTCCCAGCTTGTTTCTGGTAACTTCACAAAGTTCCTCTCAGGTGCCGATATGTAATCAGCGAAACCACCATTAGTGACTATGCTCATTATTCCTCCCGCCCTGCACTCCATCTCCATCCCAGACACACACATGTCACATGTACCGTCGAAAACTCTATTGTATAGCACAACCTTGTCTCCAGGCCTTAATGACTTCACGTGGCTTCCCACCTCCTCCACTGTTCCAGCTACCTCCGCTCCAGGTATGTGAGGCATGGGTTTAGCGAAGTTACCCGACACCACGGCGAGGTCCACTGGGTTGACCCCAGCCAACTCAACCTTGACCAGGACCTCGTGGGCCTCAGGCTTGGGCTTAGGGACGTCCACTACCTTTAGGTTATCCAATCCCGGTTTATCGAACTGTAATGCCTTCATAGGTGCAACTATCATGTAAGCCTAAAAACAAGTTGGTTACCTAACGTAAAGTTATGGGTGCTGATAGGTACCTACAATTGACTGTTAGATCAGGTAACCAATTGCCTTATATCATAATACTGTTCTAGTGATGCCCAATTGTCTTTAACAAATAAAAGTTTAATATTAACACTTGTTCAGCCAATATAATGTCTTCTCCAAAAAAGGCTAATCCGGCCCCCTTAGGGCTATCCGGTTTCGCCTTAACTACTCTAGTTTTAAGCATATATAATGCAGGACTACTTTCAACGGGTTCCAACGTCGTTCTAGGATTAGCTGTGTTCTATGGAGGACTTGCTCAGTTAGTGGCAGCGATCCTGGAATATAGGGAGGGAAACACCTTCGGATACGTTGCCTTCTTCACCTATGGTGCCTTCTGGGAGTGGTTCTTCCTTACGGTTTCCGGTGTATTTGGCCCAGTATCGGCAACAGGTATAGGAATAGCATTAGTAGCGTTCGGCATATTTACCCTTGTAATGTGGTTCGGTACCTTTAAGGCCAATGTGGGGTTGTTCGTTACTTTCCTGCTGCTTTGGATCACCTTCTTCCTTCTAGGTGTGGGCGCAATGATAGGTTCCGCAACACTTAGCCACGCTGGAGGTTATTTGGGTATATTGACAGCCATAGCCGCTTGGTACACAGGCCTATCCATAGTTGTGGCCGATTCCTTGGGAGCGAAGGCACCTGTGGGAGGCCCAATACTAAAGTAAAACTAGAATTTTTTAGTTTGGAATCATCACTGCTCTTCCTAGGACGTTCCCTTCCTTCAGTTTATCCATGGTTTGGAGGGCCTCCTCAATTTTTATAGTTTGGGTGGGAACCTTCACCCTTCCCGCCTTAACAAGCTCAATGGCCTCCACAAGTTCATTCTTTATACATCCAACTGAAGTAATCAATGAGATCTCCCTGGACACCAAAATTAACGGATCTATATCCACCTTTCCCTCATATCCCACATAAACTACCCTTGAAGCCCTTCCCAGCACCTTTACGGCCTGCGATAATCCATCCCCGACCAAGTCGAAGAAAACGTCCACCTCTCCCAAGGACCGCACCTTTCTCCTTATGTCCTCCTTGGAGTTTATTGGCTCAGCTCCCATCTCCCTGGCCAATTTCAGTTTCTCATCGTTCCTGGATACTGCGATGACCCTGAGTCCTGAATTCAATAGGACCTGAATCAAGGGGAACCCAACTCCACCCAAACCGTAGACCAGGGCCAACTCCCCCTTCTTTATTCCGGCCTTTTTGGATGCATGGAGGGCCGTGGTTACGGCACAACCCACAGGTGCCAGGGAGGAGGGCTCAAGCTCGTCGGGAGCCTTAACTAGGCTAGTCGTTCTCACCTTAACGTAATTGGCCAACCCACCATCGGTTATGAAACCGTATTGGGCCCTGGGACTCGGACAAAGGTTCTCTCTACCGGAGCTACAATATTTACACTTTCCGCACCCAGCATAGTAGTATACCACCACCCTTTCCCCCTCCTTGAATTCGTCGGTTTCATTCATCACTCTCCCCACTATTTCATGACCTAAAGTTAGGGGAGTCGGTGCTGGTAACCTGCCAGAGATTAAGTGGAGCTCCGTTCTGCATATTCCCGCGGCCTCAACCCTCACCAAAACCTCTCCCTGAGATGGCTTAGGATCCTCTATCTCCCTCAACGCCACCTTGTTTTGTCCCTCCAACCTAATGGCCTTCATGTGGCCACCTCCTGGGCCGCCCTCTCCAAGGGCACCATGTTCACATCATATCCCATCCTATACCACCATATGCTCGCTGCAGCTCCTATTGCCCACAATATTAAATTGTAGTTAACGAAAGCGAAAAGGGTCCAGGAAGACGTCACGTACTCCGAGATGGCATATGTAGTTATGGGGAAAACCCTCACTAGACCTATCATGAAGGCCCTTAAGCTTGTGGGCATGAGAGTGGGTTCCTGAATTGTTCTGCTCGCCCAGGCGAACTCACTGAACGCCATGTTTAGGAAGAGAAGTCCGTAGAAGAGCGTAAGGTTGGACAGGAAATTTATGGCCAACAATATTGGGACGATCGTAATGGTGCCCCCTAGGAAGGACATCAATGTGAACTTCCTGGTGCTGGCCTCCCTAACGAACTTAAGAACCGCGAAGCCGGCAATACTTGCCCCCAGGTTGGCGAAAAGTACTATGAGGTCAAGGTTTATTCCAGTGAAATAGTAGTCCGCCACAACGAAGCCCATGAGGCCGTAAGTAAGGTATTGAGAAACTCCTATTAAGGCCAAGAAGAGGAATCTGCTCCATAGGGGCGTTACTTTTCCAGGGCTCTTGATGTTTACCTGTTCCACGGAGCCAGAAAGTTTCTGGACCTCCCTTTCAGCTTTCTCCTTCAACCCTTTAACTTCAAGCCACCTCACGGACTCAGGTAGTCTGTACCTCACGAAGAGGGCGAATCCAACTGTAACGGCCGCGAAACCTCCCAGAACAACCGCAACCAAGTAGTATGAGTTGGAGAGGGAGTATGTGACTAAGCTTATGACAGCGGCAACCGTAGCCCCGACGTTGTCAAAGTTGGGGGAGGCCACAAGTACTCGGTCCCTATGTTTAAGAGGCATGGTCTCTGCGGCCATGGAGAGTGCGACGGGAACTTCACCCTCAACCCCGAACTCCGCAAGCAATATCCCAGCGGCCACCAGGAATATGTTTGCCCTGAACAGGAGAGCCGCCACCACTATGAGGAGGGAGCCAACACCATACATGGCCATGGTTACGAAGAACGTCGTCTTCCTTCCCATTCTAACGTCTGACAGCCTGGGCATGATTAAGTCTCCCGCCAACGTAGCAGCAGGGGGAGCAATTATGAAGAACACATTGTGATAAGTTGGATAGAGAAGGTATGAGATGGACGATATGACTCCCCACATGAAATAACCTACAGCCAACGACGCCAAGATTGCACTGTGGGTCGGGGTCCATCTGGACCTGTCCAAAATTTTCCCCAGCTCACTCATGGGGAGAAATTGGAATAAGTAGGTTATAAACCTTCTTATAACTCCCCAATTTGGTTTGAAGATTGATAGACTCTTTCAAACATGGAAAATTATTAGCCTCCCAGAGTTAAGGTGATTATGAGGCTTCAGAACAAGAAGGTGTTTGTGGCTGGAGTAAGTCGGGGATTGGGATATGCGGTGGCACACATGGCCCTTAAAGAAGGGGCAGAGGTCACCATTAATGCCCGGGATGGAGGAAAACTTTCCCAGCTGGTCTCCACCCTCTCCAGGTATGGAAAGATACATAGTGTTAAGGGAGACCTCTCCACCCCTCAGAACGCCAAGGAAGTTATCAACACAGCGGTTAGGGAGATGGGTGGGTTGGACGGTTTAGTCATAACCGTGGGTGGGTACGTGGAGGACAGCGTCGAGAATCCAAGCGGTCTTGAGGAAATGCTCACCAACCACGTAAAGGTGCCCATCTACGTTGTCGGCGCAGCTCTTCCGCATCTCAAAGGTGGCGCAAGCGTGGTCATGGTGAGCTCCATGGCCGCGATCAACGTGGCTGACCCCTCCCAACTCTCCTATGCCTCAGCCAAGGCCTCCATGGTCAAGCTCGTGGAGGTGCTCGCGTCTGAGTTACTGGATAGGGGGGTGAGAGTGAACGGAATAGCCCCCACCTCAATAAGAGGGGACTTTGAGCCTGACCAAGACTGGACTTCAACCAGAAAGTTAGGGGACGATTCGGCTCCACCGGGAGACTTCGCCAGGGTGGCAATCTGGCTTCTAACTTCAGAATCAGAGTGGGTGGATGGGGTGGTCATACCGGCGGACGGAGGGGCCAGGCTCAAAAGACGGGGAGGGTGACGTTGAGCCTCTGGAGGAACGAATCTGTAACGAAAGTTGGGGCTGTTCCATTTAGCATCGCCCTCATCATGGCGAGCCCATACACGGACAGAGGTCCAGGTTCGTTCAAAAGTGACACCGGTAGAGGGCATCCCACAACGTATAGCTTATGGGGATAGGTCACGTAGGAATTTATGATGTTTTGCGTGTAGCTTACATTGTAGACACAGTTTGCAATAATGATCGGCGGCCTGTATGCTAGTATTGTTTCACCTGAGACTTCAGGGTACGGATTTGACAGGTTCGCATATAGGTTATCGCCACCAGCAGATTGGATTATTCCGTTTATAAAGGACCCCTTGGACACCGTGTAGAAGTCATTTTGAGGGGTCCAGCATATTACATAAGCTACTGGAACGTAGGAATTGGAGCTATACTTACTCACCTTGGACTCCATCCATTGGACCAGCTCCTGGGCCTGAGGTTCAACGTGGAAAACCTTGCCCAGTAGATAAATGTCCTGATATATTCCAGAGAAGTTGGTGTCTAAGTCTCCCCTTGTGAATATAACGTTCAGGTTGGCAGATTGGAATTGGCTGAGGTAACCACCGTCTATTCCCGCGTCCCCCACAACCAGGGAGGGATTCAACACCTCTATGGCCTCTGCATTAAGGGACGGATAGGTGACGTTAGGCGGGAGGACGGTGACGTTAGGCGGGAGGACTGAGGTCATGTTTAGTTCTTGGAGGAGTTGATAGGAGTAATAGTCCACCCCCACAATATCTTTCCCCAATCCCAGGGCCACCAATATCTGGGTGTCGCTGGGCGCTAGAGAAACGATCCTAGACGGAAATGAGGCTATTGTAACGTTCCTCCCCAGTCCATCGATTACTGACACCGGATAATATGGGGTGGGGGAAACGTTAATGGAACTCCTCTGATATGCCAAAAACACGGTCAAGCCAAGTATTATTACAACCACCAACGTCACAGCAATTGCCGACGTTCTCATGGTTTTGGATAGGCTATCCATATTTTAAAGTTTTATGGATGGGACGAAGAATCTCCTTCCAGCCCCCTCCACCTCAACGAACTTGACCCCATAGAGCGTTGTGAGCAGATCCCCCTCCACCTCTTGGGGGGTTCTCTGGTCCATGAGCTTTCCCCCCTTAATCATTATTACCCAATTGGCCAGTGGGAGGATGGAGAGATCGTGAGTCGCAGCTACGACCGTCCTGGAAAAGGAGAGCTCGACCATGTTTCTGGCTACTATGAATGCGTTGAAGGGATCCAAGTTCGAGGTCGGCTCGTCCAGGAGAAGGGTCTTTCCCTTGGTCATGGACTTAGCTATTCCCACTAGCCGTCTTTCCCCAGAACTGAGGGTGTCCAACCTCCTTCTAAGGAGGTCGAGCACGCCCAACTCGGAGAGACACTTCCTGGACACCTCCACCTCTTCCCTGCTGGGAGGATACCAGGAGTCTTCAGCCAACATGAACCTTTCCACAGATATGGGAGAGTTGGGAACTTCAGGAGGTAAGTAAGTGGCCCCAGGAATGGGTGAGGCCGAGGACAGTGGCGGGGAAAGTATGCCGTCAGGCACCTTCATTCCGGCCAATTTCTTCAAGAGGGTCGACTTCCCCGCCCCGTTGGGTCCAAGGACCAGGTTGAGGCCCCGTCTAACCTCAAGTGTACTCAATTCCCATCGCCAACCGCACCATTATGGGTAGCACGAACGCCGAAGTCACAGCAGTTATGGGCACAATGAAACCGAATGTTCCGTCAGCTAGGGCATTTGCTCCTTCCATTACCGCAACTCCCACTATACATGAAAGAGATAGGACCTCCTTGAATCCGTCTGCTCCCATGAGCCGGGCAAGATGGGGACTCATTAGTCCCACGAAACCTATTGCCCCCACCTGCGAGACCAAGTAGCTTACAACCACGCTGGTAAGGGTGAGCCAGAACAGCCTGAACTTGCCAATTTTCAATCCGTTAGCTTGAGAGATTTCATCCCCCATGGAGGCTAGGTCGAAGGCCCTTGCTCTCAAGAAGAGCAGGTAGAGGAAAATGATGGTAACAACGGACCCAACTCCTACGTCAAGGAATGTCTTCACACCTACGTCTCCGAAGAGCCAGTATAGGGCGTTAGGCAGCTGAGGATATTTGAATTGAATGTACTCCTCAGCGACCAACAACCCTGAGGTGAAGGCGAAATCAACCGTCAACCCCGCCAGCAGAAGTGAACCTGTACCTCCCTTTCTCCCCAGGGCCATAATTATTAAGGAACCTATGATGGAGAAGACGAAGGCCATAACTGGTTCAGCCAAGATGGATAGAAACAGAGGAGCTCCTGTGAAGAAGGCCACCACGGCGCCAAACGAGGCCCCAGCCGCCGTGCCTGAAACGTAAGGATCCATGAGTCCGTTCCTGAATAGTGTTTGAAGAGTAGTTCCTGAGGCCGCAAGAATGACCCCAGCTATAGCGACATACAACACGGTTGGAAGTTTCATGTATATTAGAATGTGTCTATAGATACCAGTGGAGTTCAGAGGCGTATATACTGGCCCGTAGATGAGACCTGCCACCGCGGCGACAAAGGCTAAAGCCGCAATCGCAACTACCAAGGGCCTCACGGAGGTGGATAGGTTATCCAGATATATAATCTCATCTACCCGAATCCTGGGCTATCTCCTTAAGCTTTGCGTCGTAGGCGGAGAGAAGGTCATCCAACGTCACCACGCCCTTCAACTTCCCTCTCTCCACAACAGCGGCCCACCTTGACTTGGACCTCACCATTACCTCCATGGCGTCCTCAGCGGTGGATGATGGATTTATGTAGCTTACTCCGCTCCTTATGAATTTCACCACAGGCTCAGCGGTGTTGGGCAGATCGGTGAGGAACACCGAACCCAGGAATGTATCGGAGGCGTCCACAACTGGGAGGGAGAACAGTCCTGATTGTAATATTGCCTTTCTGGCCTCCTCTGTGCTGGATTGAGCGTTAAGCTTGAGCTCCCTGAGGGATAACTCTCCTACCTTTAAGGTTCTCAGCAGCGGAATGTTATATTCGCCAGCGTGGACCGGTGAGTCCCTTCTTGTGGGCACCTGAGAGGTGTAAATGGTGTACCTGCCGGACAGGAGGTAAGCTATGGCGACAGCTATCATCATTCCGGGGAGAAGTTGAAGTCCACCTGTCATCTCCACAACCATTAGCGTGACGGAGAGCGGAGCCTTGGCGGCAGCGCCGAAGAGTGAGAGCATACCAATTATAACGAAGGGCGCAATGGTGGGAACAAGGGATGGAACCAGGAGATGGAAGAGCTCTCCTACGGTCGCACCTGTGGACGCACCTATGACTATTCCAGGAGCGAAGTCCCCTCCGCTCCCTCCACTCCCCACGGTCATGGAGGTGGCGAGGATCTTGACGAAAGGGATCAGGGCTAGGATGAGGAGGATTGGAAGTCCGTAGCTGGGTATGACGTTTAGTCCTCCGTTCATCATAAGTTGAACCCACCCATAACCGTTACCCATAACCTCAGGGAACGCTAAGGCGGCAACACCTGCAGCAAGTCCGCCAATGACAGGTTTGAAGTAGTTGGAGGTCTTCAAGTATCTGAAACGCTTGGTGAAGAATTCCATTGTTCTCACGTAAAGGATGGCCATTCCACCAGTGGTGGCCCCAAGGAGGGCGTAAAGAGGTAACCTTTCTGGTGAGAACGCGGCCAAATAATATCCGAATATCGGTTGAAAACCGGTGATTGCTCCGTAAATGGAGTAGCCCACGGCAGATGCCACTATGGCGGGAAAGAGGACCTCAGGCTCTATGTCCCTCTTGTATAGCAGTTCTCCCGCAAGGACGGCCCCTCCTATAGGGGACTTGAAGATGGTTCCTATTCCCGCACCTATTCCTACCGCGAGGGCCCTTCTTCTGTCCTCAGAGCCCAATCTCAGCAAGTTGATGAGGTTGGATGCCATGGCAGATACTAGCATGGAAGTTGGTCCTTCCCTTCCTCCACTACCCCCACTTCCGATGGTGAAGATCGACGCGAGAAGCTTCACCGGCACGGCCCTTGCCCTGATCCTCCCGTTCCTCCTGTGATATGATGTAATTGAGTAGTCGGTCCCACCACCTGAGGCCTCTGGAGCGAATGTGTATGTAAGAACGGCTGAAACTGCTCCGCCCAACCCAACGACGAGTGGGAGGAATATGAACTTAGCACCAAAGGAGAATCTCAGCGGACCTCCCTCTCCCACCGGATGAGGTATTGTGATACCGAGAAGGTCCTTGAGGAGGAGGTCCTCCACCAACCTTATGCCGTAATATAGGGATAGAGAGCCAGCGGCAGCCAACAATCCAATCAGAATCCCCAAGACGAACCAACGCTCAAAGTAGGGGAGATCCCTTAACCTCCCCACTCCAACTCTCATGATGTGGTAGTGCCACGGTTGGAAATTAAAATTGACCTTATTTGGTCTCCTGTTTTGCCTCCCTGGAACTCTGTTTGACTCCCTCCGTGTATATGGTGGAGATAACCATCCTCCTCTTGACTAGGGCGGAGAGAAACGCTGAGATTATTGAGAGTGAGGCGCTGACAAGGAAGGCGGAGTCAAGGGAGGAGGTCAACGGCTGGGCCACCATGTTAGGAAAGAACGTGTTGGAGGTCAACGTGGCGACCAACGAAGGCGACAGGGAGGATGAGATGGAGGAGGGAAGGGAGGAGAGTACTTGAAGTATGGGATTGTAGCCTAGGAAAGTCGCAAAGACCGCACCTGTAGGTGTGATGGCATTGGACAGGGGCATAGCCAATTGTGGTGCTCCCAGAGCATTAACGCTAGAGGCTATGGCATGTGGTAGGGATGTGTTTAGGCTCAGAACAACCACCGCAAAGAATATTGCTATGCTAACTGTCTGTCCCACATTGAACATCGTGGCCCTCATACCCGAGGCGGCTCCTCTATGCTCAATGGGAGAGGAGTTCATTATGGCAGCGGTGTTGGGTGAGGAAAACAGACCATTTCCTGCCCCCATGATGAAGACGATTGCCGCGAAGGTTGGATAGTAGAAGTTATATGGGAGGAAGGTCAGCGCCACAAATGCCGCTCCAACGATGAGAGCACCAATTGCTGCCACCCACCTGGGTCCGTACTTGTCGTTGAGGATACCTCCTACCGGGGCCACCAATGCGGTTCCCACTGTCATGGGGATTAGGTATATCCCTGACCAGAACGGGGTGGACTGGAAACTGTAGCCATGGAGGGGCAACCATACTCCCTGCAGAAGAAGCACAAGGAGAACCAGAACTCCTCCTCTGGCCATGGAGTTCAGCAATCCCGCAATGTTGGCGGCAGCAAAGGAGCCGTCCTTGAAGAGCTCCACTCTGAACATGGGTTCCCTTACTCTTCTCTCCACTAATGGAAACCCCACTAACATTGCAACTCCTAACCCCATGGAGGTCCACACCAAAGGATTTCCCCACCCCATACTGGAACCTCCGTATGGTACGAGGCCATAGGTCACCCCTATGAGAAGGAGAACCAACCCTCCACTGAAGAGCAGGTTACCCGCCACATCAATCCTCTGCTTCCTGGGCTTGGAGAGCTCCCTGAGCTTGAGGTAAGACCAAACACTTCCCGCCGCGCCAAAGGGCACACTGACCAGGAAGACGTACCTCCAGTTGAAGGTCGAGAGCACTCCACCCAGGATGAGTCCAACCAGGGTTCCCACTACGGCAGCTATTTGATTTATACCTAAGGCCCTCCCCCTCTCCTGCTCTGGGAAGGCGTCAGTTATTATTGCTGCACTGTTAGCGAATAGGAGTCCTCCTCCCACTCCCTGCACAGCTCTGAAAATTATCAGCTCAAGCGCACCTAATGTCCCCAAGTTGGGAGTTAGGTAAAGCAGTAGTGATGCAATGGTGAAAACCGCAAATCCCAGGTTATACGCCCTCACCCTGCCGTACATGTCTGAAAGTCTTCCCAGGGTCACCACCAGAGCCGAGATAACTACGCTGTAGCCGAAGAGGAACCACAGGAGATACTGGAACGAGTCCAAAGGGTTTAACTGTATCCCCCTGAACACCGCAGGAATCGAAATTATGACTATGCTGAAGTTCACAGTGGCCATCATTGTACCCAAAGTGGTGTTAGATAAAGCGACCCACTTGTATTGGACCATAAAATCTAAGGAAGTCGGTCTCTCTATAAACGTTTTTTTGAATAAGTCAATGGAAAGGAGACAGATCTAAAGTTCGTTGGTGACGGCTAAAAGGGATAATTGCCCTGAGAAGTGGAAGGTTTAGTTCATGCCTGGCTTCCCAACCTTCTGAGGAAGTTAGTCATCCACTCCTTACATAGGTCGTAGTCCCTCTTGTAGATGAACTCGTTGAAGGAATGTATGTTGGACTCTGGGTTGTCCGGTCCCACCCCGTCCGCTATCTGCCTAATTCCCAGCATATTGGAAACTGACGCCATGGGGCCTGTACCTGGACTGTTGGGGAGAACCAGTGGTTCTACGAAGTAGGTCTCCTTGGCTGACTCAATTAACGCTTTCGAGATCTCACTATCCTCACACGTCCTGAAGGGCTCCACCTCCCCTAAGACCATCATTTTGAACCCCTTTCTGTCCACCATCTCCCTAAGTTTGGCCAGGAGATCCTTAGCTCTCTGCCTAGGAACGAGCCTGAAGTCTATCTTCACAAACGCCGAGGACGGTATTACCGTCTTACTCCCCTCTCCCACGTAACCGGCCTGAATGCCGTCAATGTTACATGTGGGATCCCTCACCAACTTAACCAGGAAGTCGTCTCCAACCCTATAACCCAGCGCGCGTTCTACGGTCTTCATGTCTATTCCGAGCTTTGATGCGTAGAGCCCCTCCACAGAGGGGGGAACCACTACGTCGTCATAGAAGCCTGGGATCTTCACCTTTCCGTCCTCTCCCCTTAGCTCATTGAGGAAGTTCAGTAGCTCCCAAACCGGGTTCCGGGCAACTGGGGCGTACATGGAGTGGAGGTCCTTGGGAGTCTCCGTCCTTATCTCGACGTAAAGCAAACCCTTCACTCCTAAAACTATTTGCGGTGCACCATTGGGTCCCTTCCCAGCCCCCTCCCATAGGACGTAGTTGGCCTTAAGTCTCTTCGCGTTGTCTGTAAGGAAGGAGGCCATGTATGGACTACCGATCTCCTCCTCTCCCTCATAAAGGAACTTGAGGTTCACCTTGAGTTTTCCCTCTTTATATAACGAGATCACTGACTCTAGCCTGGCCATCAATGCCCCCTTATCATCAGCCACCCCTCTGGCTATCACCTTTCCCTCCTTGATCGTTGGTGTAAGGGGATCGGTTTCCCATCTCTCCAGCGGCTCCACAGGTTGAATGTCGTAATGATTATAAATCAATAAAGTCTTGGCCGCCCCTACGTTGAGTTCACCCACCACGTACGGATTAACGGACTTGTGCCTAATCTCCTCGGCCTCTATTCCCTTGTTCTTCATGTAATCAACTAAGAATTTGGCCGCCTCCGCTCCCTTCCCCTTGGCCGACTGACTATCGATCCTTAATAAAGAGAATAGATCTTCCACGTATAATTTTCTGCCGTGAGTTTAAAAAACTATCCCGATTTCCTCACAGTGTGTCCATAGCATCTGCATTAAGCTACCAAGTTTTCTTTCACACCACGAGAATGGGTAACAAAGAAGGGACGCCACACCCTTAAGGAGGACGCCATAATCATATGATTTGTACGTTAATAACGACACTATAGACATCAGATATGTCTTATTGAATCAAGTAGAGAAGCGTACAGAACGAGATCCTCAAAATGTGGTTCTCATGTAGGAATAATAAGCAACCTTCACCTGTATGGATATCACTTTTAAATGATGGTTGAATATTTAGAAACATGGCAACCTTAGAGGGGAGAAGCAGGTTAAGATCCATACTTAACAAGGCGGCCCTTGTCCTACCCACTGCCGCCCTTTCAATTATACTTCTATACTTAGTGCTCTGGAACCTATACTACTCCTTCACCAACTGGTCCTTGTTTCACTCCATTCCCGAATTCGTTGGACTACTTTCTTACGCTCAAGCAATGAGTACAGTCTTTTTCAGGAGCTCCTTCGTTCACTCCCTGGAGTTGTCTGGGGGACTGATCCTTGTCGGAAACTTGATGGGTATGCTCCTGGCTGGGTTGCTCTACTTCGTCAGGAGCTCAAAGCTGAGAACAGTCTACCTCTCCATATTCATCGCTCCACTGGCAATTTCCATGGCAGTAAACGGCGTGATCTGGCTTTGGCTGTACAACCTTCAAATAGGGATAGACTGGCTATTGGTCAGATTGAGCCTCCCAGCGTTGCCCTGGCTCTCCTCTACGTCAACTGCCTTTCCTAGCATGTTCATAGTGGCGGTTTGGGCCTATTCGGGGTTGGCAGTCCTATTTTACTTGGGGTCCTTCATGGGGGTGGACAAGTCACTGATAGAGGCGGCCAAGATGGACGGTGTGGGCACATTCAAGACCTTCTTCAGGGTCTTGCTTCCAAACTCCTATCAGGGCGTTATTGTAGCTACAGCCCTACTTTTTCTCTTCTCTTTCAAAATATTCAGTCTCCCCTTCGTCCTTAGCGGTGGTCCAACTAACGTTTCCCTCCAAACCATCGTGGTGTATATGTACTACCTTTATACCACTGAATTCTTCGCTCAATCAACTGCCATAGCCACCCTGGTCACTGCAATAGCTGCGGCCGTGGTAATACCCTTTGCCTTACTTGGTTTAAGGAGGTGGGTCAGACGTGAGTGAGTTTGGGCCTACCGTTAAGGCGTTCCTCCATCAATTGATACTTGCCATCTTTGTGGTGATATGGTTAATACCAATATACACCATGGTCATAAATGGACTCAAGAGCGAGTTCGATGTAACCTCTACTCCTGTTTTCATCCCTCCACTTCATCCCTCCCTTACAGCCTTTGCGGCAGTGTGGAGTCAGTTGGACGTTCCCCTGCTCAATTCGGTTATAGTTGTAATCCCCGTGAGCCTCGTGGCCACCTTCATTGGAGCCATGGCGGCCTATTACTTCTATTTGCTATCAGTCTCGAAGAGGAGGTCCTTAAACTTCATGAGTAACACCATCTTCTCCTTGATCGCATTGGCCACATTCATGCCCTACCAGGCCGTTATAATACCCCTCACCAGGATAGAGGCCAATTGGGGACTTTTGAACACCTACGGGGGCGCCATCTTCGCGTTCATACTGTTCTATATTCCCACTGCCGCTCTTCTCATGTCGATGTTTATGGCGGTACTACCGAGGGATATAATTGACGCGGCCAGGATAGATGGGAGCGGAGATCTGAGGACGTTCTTCAGGATAGTTGTACCTCTGACCATTCCTGGGATAATTTCCACCTTAATCTTCAACGTAATTGAAATGTGGAACAACTTCTTCATACCTCTGGTGCTCTTTAACGTAGCCAAACAGACCCTAATACCTGTGGCTGTGGAGTCCTTCACTGGAGGCTATGGGACCCTCTACAATGAGTCGTTCGCGGCAGCTTTCCTTGCCTCAATCATTCCACTATTGATATTTATATTTCTTGGGAGATATTTCATAAGGGGATTAGTTACCTTGGGAACTGGAGGTAAGGGGGCGGTGTGAGATGGTAGTCACAGTGAAGTTATCTAAGGTTACCAAGACCTTCAAAAAGGGGAAGAGGAACGTGGAGGTGCTCAAGGGCGTTGACTTAGTTGTGGAGAGGGGAGCATGCATGGGTGTCCTGGGTCCCTCAGGTACTGGAAAGACCACCCTCATGAGAATAATAGCCGGGCTGGAGGTTCCGTCGAGCGGTGAAGTCTACTTCGATGATAAGCTTGTCTCCACCTCCAATAGGATAATTGTCCCCCCTGAGAACAGGAACATAGGAATGGTATTCCAGTCCTGGGCACTATACCCCAACATGAAGGCCTACGACAACATTGCCTTCGCTGTGAAGAATAAGGGGGAGGAAACGAGGAAGAAGATAGAGGAGATAGCCGAGCTCCTGGACATACTGCACGCATTGGACAGGTACCCTAGGGAGCTATCAGGAGGGCAACAACAGAGAGTCGCACTGGCAAGGGCCTTGGCCAAGGATCCCTCCATCTTGGTACTGGACGAACCCTTCAGTAACTTGGACGCGAGGATCAGAGACAGCGCCAGGGCCTTGGTAAAGAAGGTACAGAAGGAGTTCGGAGTGACCGCATTAGTAGTATCGCACGACCCTGCCGACATATTCTCAGTGGCTGATGTGGCGGGCGTGCTCTTGGACGGTATCTTCGCTCAAGTGGGGAGTCCGTTGGAACTCTACGACTCACCGGTGTCAGCCAGTGTCGCCAGGTTGGTGGGAGAGATAAATGAGCTCGACGGAGTAGTGGAGGGAGGGAAGCTAAGGGTTCTTCGGGGTGTTGTGGAGAGGAGAGACTGTCAGGATGGTAATGTGAAGGTGGGGATAAGGCCCGAGGACTTAAGGGTAAGCGAAACTGAAGTTCAAGGAATGATTAGTTTGGGTAAGGTCAGAGTGAAGGTATCAAGTTACACAGGAAGTTCCTTCAGGCTGGTGGTCTCGCCCTTGGAGGAGGAAAAAGTGGAGCTCTACGTTAATTCAGATAGACCAATGCCCATTAACTCTGAGGCAGTCCTTCTGGCTAAGCCTGAAAAGATAAAGGTGTTCAAGAATAACTAATTTTAAACAATAAATTACTTATAAGGAAAAATCAAGGAGACCATGGAACGTCTAGGGAGGCCATGATACCTCTCTTGAGTCCCCCCTCCGCTGCCTTCTTCACCTTGTCCGGGTAGTTTTCGACCGGCTGGAACCATCCAACTGCGGACATCATGTGAAGTTCGTCGGCCCTCTGTTTGAGCCAAAGGGCCACCGCCAGACCTGCCATTGTTGGCCTAAAAATTATTACGGTAGGTCCCAGGGAGGAACTGGAGACTTTCACCGCATATTTGGATACGGTTTTCCATCTTGTCTTAGTGACTATCCTCACCAGCTCCTTGGCTTTCTCCCTCTCCCCAATTGCATAGAACACAATCACGCAGGGGATTGGAGGAGCTCTTTAATAACTTTTTCTCTATCTAGGTTTAATAGCCATGAATTAACAGAAATCACCTCTGGGCCCTAGACGTGCCGTACATTACCGAAAAGTTGGACACTAACCCTAGGGCAAGGATCAGGTGGATTATGGTAATCCACGGTATCTCATATCTATAAACCAGCACTCCTATAACTCCAGTGATCACAACCAAGGCAACGTTCCCGATGGACATCCTCCTAAACATGGCCGAACTTGTCCTAATCCCGAGGACTGCGATAACTAGAATTATCAATGCCAATAGGGCGTGAACACCGAGCAATCCAACTGATACACCGTAGAACACCATTACTCCGCCGACTATGAATTGAAGGATTGAAAAGCCCGCCCCCAGAAGGGCCAGGGTAGATTCTCTCATGGGACGAGGTAGATTGAGAAATATTTAAGCGTGGTGCATAGAAAACTTTCTTTACCTACAGGTTCAACTCTACTCGGATTGCCTTGCATTTAGGTCAAGAAATGAGGGAACAATTCCCCGTAACCAGAAGGTATAATTACCTAAACCACGCCGCCATCTCTCCACCTCCCATCTTCGTCATGGAGGAGGCCCAAAGTTACCTCAAGGGAGTATCGGAGGTGGGAGTTGAGGAGGTTAACAGGGTGGAGGAGGATGACTTCAAGTCCCTGAGGGAGGGGTTAGCTGCCCTAATCAATTGTAAGTGGAACGAGATATCCTTTGTTCCCAACACAAGTTACGGCTTCAACTTGCTTGTCTACGGACTGGATTGGAAGGAAGGTGACAATGTAGTTACAGATGAGTTGGAGTTCCCCACTGTCGTCTTTCCGTGGCTTAGGTTAGGGGACAAGGTCAAAGTTAAGTTGGTAAAGCCAGACCTTGAGAATTTCGAGGACTCCATATTGAGTCAAGTGGACTCAAGGACGAGGGTAGTCGCGTTGAGCCACGTAAGTTTCAACACGGGGGTCAGGGTGGATGTAGGCAAGGTGGCGAGGGAGGCAAGACAGTTGGGAGCAATAACTGCGGTGGACGTGATCCAGAGCGCCGGTGCCGTGAAGGTGGACGTAAAGGAGATGGGTGTTGACTTCGCGGTCGCCGGAGGATATAAGTGGTTAATGTCCCCCCAAGGGTCGGGGTTCGTGTACGTGAGGGAGGGACTCCTCCAGGATCCTCCATTCTATGGATGGAGGACCTCGAGGAACTTCGAAAGTTATGACGCCACCTCATTTCAATTGGAGGAGGGACCTAGAAGGTTTGAGCCAGGTACAATTGACGTGGCCTCCAACCTGGCGTTGGCCAGGGCCGCTAAGTTCTTCGTCGAGAACACGGACCAGGTGTATGGTGCTGTTGAAGACCTTTCCGGATACGCCAACAGGAGGGCACAGGAGGAGGGATTCGAAGTGGTGACTCCCATGAGGAAGAGGGCTGGAATAACAGTGGTGAAGGTACCCAAGAACAAGGAAGCTTGGAAACACCTCATGTCCAACAGGATAGTGACTTCTGCCAGGGGCGCAGGAATAAGGATATCGACCCACTTCTATAACACCAGGGGGGAGGTGGATCAAGCCCTCAAGGTTCTATCCCAATGGATGAGGGCACAAATATGAAGCTAGAACACGTCTTCCAGGAACTTCCTCACCTCCTTTGAGCTCAACTTCCTTGGGTTATCGCTCCTGTTAACTGCCTCCGTGAGCTCCTCGACGGTCCCCATTGCCTCCTCAAGGGAGCAATACTGACCCAACTTTCGCCTAAGTCCTAACTTGTTTAAAAGTTCCCCCACCTCTTCATTGAGGGGATTTCCAACCTCCAGCTGCCTCAACTTCGGTGTCTTGTTCATCTCGATGGCCGCAGGCAGGGAGATGCATGAGGTTATCCCGTGTGGGATCTTGAACCTGGGTCCCACAACGTATCCGAAAACATGGCTCAGCCCGCGGCCAGCGTACCTCATGGCCAAGGACGCTCCCCAGGCCGCACCCTGACATTCCTCGGCAGTGGAGGGAAGTTGTGGAAGGCATTGAACCAGACGCCTATAGGAGCCCTCAGCCAACACGTCAGTGAAAGGTGTAGCCCTCGCGGAGTAGAAGGCCTCTATGGCATGATCTATGGCCCTCACTCCACTGGATAGAAGTAACTCCCTGGGAGTCTCAGTTAACGCCTTTGGATCCAAAATGACGAGGTCAGGTTCCTTTCCCTGTACGGACACCTTCCTCCCCTTCGATGTGAAGCCGGCGAATTCAGTGTGTTCAGCCCCAGAAAGTGTAGTGGGGATGGCCACGTGAAATTTGGGAGAAAGTGCCTTGACCCCATCTATTATACTTCCCCCACCTAGGCTTATGACCACGTCGAAACCGGATATGCCCAATGCCCTCATCTGTTCCTCTGGGGTATGCTGTGAGGGACCCTGTAGAACCTCGGCCTCCGTCAAACCCAACACCTGTGAGTAGAGCTTTCCACCAATTAACGACCTTGTGGTCACTAATACCTTTCTGCCCTTGATATCCTTGAGATATTCCATGGAACCCTCACCGAATACGACCTTAGTATGCGGGTAGTTTAACGTTCTCACAAACATCATTTTGCAGCTCACGTTAAATATTTGAAATGACTTTGGAGATCCATGTCGTCCAAGGTCACGGGAGCGGAGTCCCTGGTTAGGTCGATGGAGAATCAAGGAGTGAGATACCTGTTCGGTATTCCAGGAACGCACACCCTGTCTGTGTATAATGAGTTATCCAAGGGAAGTGAGATCAGACACGTCCTAGCCAGATATGAGCCGGGGGCGGGCTTCATGGCTGATGGATTCGGTAGGTCCAGCAACTTCCCTGGAGTGGCACTTGTGACCGCTGGCCCTGGAGCACTGGGGATGGCGGTACCAGTAGCGCAGGCTAGGGTCGAGGGCGCGCCAATGGTTGTGATCGCTGGTCAAACCCCCTTGAGAACGAGAGGGAGAGGTTATTACCACGAGACTCCAGACTATGATGCTACCCTTAACGCTTTCAAGGCCATCTCCAAGTGGGCGGCCAGGGCTGAGTCCCCAGAACAGATACCACTTCTCCTGGCCAGGGCGTTCAGGAGGGCCTCTGAGGGTAAGCCAGGCCCGGTCTATCTTGAGGTACCGCGGGACGTTCTCGAAGGGGATGGTCAACAACGTAGCTATAGGAGGGAACAGCCCACAAGGTATAGGGCGGATGTGAGTCAAGTGGCCTCAATCCTTCTTTCTAGCTCATCCCCCACCATATTGGCAGGTGGGGGAGTAATTAGGGCGGGAGCCAGGGAAGTACTGCAGGAATTTGTCGAGAGAAACGAAATTCCAGTGGCCACCACTGTTTCTGGGAAGGGAGCTCTTCCCCACGATCATCCCCTGCACGCGGGATTGGCGGCGGGAGCGTTTGGTGACCCTGCAGCGGTAAGGTTGGTGGAGACAAGCGATCTGGTAATAGCCATAGGTACAAGGCTGCCAGAGATAGGAACTGGAGGATGGACCCTCAGGATATCAGGCACCCTTGTCCAGGTGGATGTCGATCCAGAGGCCATGAGCCAGGTCTACAAACCCGAGGTTTTCCTGGTTGGGGACGCCAGAGCCTTCCTCGAGGACCTCTCCAAGGCCGTGGGCGAGAGTAAGTTCAATGGAAAGGAAAGGATCGCGCGGGCCTCTCAGGAGGCCAACGATGTTCAACCATTTGGGTATGATGGTTCCAAAATAAATCCAGATGATGTAGTGGATGCTGTCAACTCCCTGTTGGAGCCCAACGCAGTGATCACCTGTGACGCTGGTGCGAATCAATTGGCGTCCTTTAGGGTGAAGGTCCCTAGGGGAGGGGTTTATATGAATCCCACTGGTTTCACGTCCATGGGCTACGCAATTCCAGCGGCGATAGGAGCGAGGGCAGCTAACCCTGACTCCCAAGTGGTGGCACTCCTGGGTGACTCCGCATTCCACATGACCGGTCTAGAGCTCTCCACTGCGGTGGACGCAGGATTGCCGGTCGCAGTGGTATTATTCGATGATGGGCAACAGAACGTCCTGAGGTTGCAACAGGTGGCACTCTACTCATCATCACCCTATGAGGTATATGTGCACTCCACTGACTATTGTGGCCTCGCCAGATCCATTGGGGTCCAGTGCTCTGTTGTGTCGGAGAGGTCTCATCTAAAGGACTCCTTGGCCCAGTGCGTTAACTCACGGAAGCCATGTATCGTGGACGTGAAGGTTAATCCTGATTCGGTTCCCCTAGCCTTAACTAGATATATGATGAAGATGCGAGGATAACTACGTCTTGTATTAGTTTGAGTATATCTTTACTTATCCTCCTGATATTCCATAGTCTCGACATTGACCTACAAATCATGAGATTAGGCCGCTCTCCTTGAGAATGTAGTATTATTCACCCCCGCAAGCCATTCTCGTTAGGCAGAAGAAAATTTAGTAGCTCAGTGTCGACACTACGTGATATTCCATGATTAAATTGAGCTCTGAACATGAGAAATAAAT
>Ga0081529_115905_pt1 | contig 50104 bp, 52 predicted proteins | sample EchGeymetagenome_FD_71012 | JGI IMG/M metagenome (GOLD analysis project Ga0081529, IMG submission 71012) | Ferrous microbial mat and aquatic microbial communities from Echinus Geyser, Yellowstone National Park, USA - transect B T=78-80 C v2... ...
AACATGAGCGCGATCTACCAAACCTTATCCAAACGGTTCTGTAACAGCCGCGCCGCCAACAACATTACGCCTTTCTAAGACGCACACGTTAAAACCGGCTTTAGCCAGACGGAGAGTTCATATAATAAGACAGGCTGAAGAGGTGATAAACGCGAGCTCAAAGCCAGTCATACTCATCGGTGGAGGTGCGAGAGGAGCATCCCACATGCTCGACGAATTCGCCGAAAGGATAGGCGCACCCATAGTGTACAGTCTTAACGGCAAAGGCGTCTTACCTGAGACAGACCCTAAAGTAATGGGGGGACTCGGTCTGCTCTGTTCAAAACCTAGTTCGATCGCCCTTAGGCGGCGCCGTAGTCAGCAGTTTCAAAATAAATAACTTTTTATAGGTGCTTGTCATATAGTATTCTGTGCCTGAAAGATTATATACCTTGAAAGAGGCATGTTTGCTCCTTGGCCTTCACCCAAGGACTATTCAGAAGTGGGATAAGGCAAAATCAGGGTTGTGAGGACACCTGGCGGTCGCAGGAGAATACCTGAGTCAGAAATCAGGAGGTTGCAGGGTGAAAAAGGCATACGAAGCGTTATTGGATATGCAAGAGTTTCTTCTAATACGCAGAAAGATGACTTGAAGAGGCAGGTTGAATATTTGAGACAGAGCGGTGTACAAGAAGTGATCACCGACATAGGCTCAGGCTTGATTGAAAAGAGAAAGGGCTTCCTGAGGCTTCTCGAGCGGGTGCTGCACAACGAGGTTGATAAAGTAGTTATATTGTATGAAGATAGGCTCACAAGGTTTTGACACATTGAAAAAAGTGTTTGAAGCACATGGAACAACAATCGAAGTGCTAAACCAGACAGATGCAAAACCGCTGCAAAAAGAACTCGTCGAAGATCTGATCACAATAATATCCCACTTTTCTGGTAAACTGTACGGAATGAGAAGCCATAAGCAAAAGGAGGTCGTGAAGCGTGCTAAAGAGCTATTCGCTCAAACACGAGTGTGGAGATGAGCTCTTTCCGCTCCTCAAAGTTTACAGAGACGCTGTGAACCGCGTGCTCGAAGAGCTTTGGAATAGCATAGAGTGGGAAAAAAGGAAGGTTAATGGAAAGAAGCAGTGGAGGCTCCTACCCAAGTATAAGGTGGACATACACAGCAAAGAGTATAAGAAGAAGCTCAGGGAAAGCCTCCTCGTGGACTGGCCTTACGCAGCCCACTGGGTTGACTCAGCGATAAAGACAGCCTACTCAATATTTAAGTCTTGGAGGAAAAACTATGTTAAAGGAGACAGGAGGCGGAGGAGGCCCACCGCCAAAAGACTCTTCGCAAGAGCCAAACAAACACTCATAAAGCTTGAGGGTGAAAAACTCAGGGTGACAGTTAAACCAGGCGAGCACGTGCACATAGACCTCACCCACAGATATTTCCCCCTACCCTCCGAGGTGTCCTCGGCGGGTCTGGGTGAACCCATAATCACACCAGAGAAGATACACTTACCCGTGCACTACGAGGATGGGAACCAAGGCGGAAAACCCAGTGTGGCGTGGGACTTCAACCTCCTCTCCTTTGATGGCTACTCACCTGAAACAGGGTGGATAAGGATAGACACATCGAAGCTGGCATCGGTGCACATCTCATCATTCGAGAAGAGGCGGAGCGTTCAGAGGAAGGCTTCAAAGTCAAAGAAGGCGAGGAGGATCCTTGCGAAGTACTCGAACAGGGAGAGGAACCGTGCGGGAAAACACCAGCTCGAAATCACGCGTGTGATCCAGTCGGTGTGTGGCCCGGTGGGCCTCGAAGAGCTCAAAAAGCAGGGGATGTTTTCGCGTTCGCGTATCTGGAATCGTAGGATTTCGAGGAGTGACTGGCGGGGGATCGCAAGAATACTCGAGGGAAGGATGGGTGAAGTCAAAGTAGAGGAGCTCGACCCCTACGGTTCCTCCTCCTACTGCTCCAGGTGTGGGTGGGAGAACAGAGACCTGAATGGGGCAGATATCTTCGTGTGTGGTGGGTGCGGTCTCCGATTGGACAGGCAGCTCAACGCCGCCATAAACCTCTACATGCGGATGAGGTTCGGGTACACTGTGGGGTGGGTGCGCGGAAAGAATGAGGTTGAACTGAGGATGGAGGGCGCTTCCCGCAGACTCTGGTGGGACCACGTGGTTCTCCCAAGCCTTGTGGGTGGGTGCGTCCCGACGGGGTGAGTGCGACGATGAAAAGCAATCACCGCAATGTGGCTGTCTTCTACGCCCTGAATTATGCCATCGCTTACCTTCTGTTCTCGTATGGGCCCTACCGCGTCGTGTCGGGCTCGGGGACCGTTCCCGACCGGATACTGTCTGCCTCTGTCGGCCTGTTCCTCACTCTTCCAGTCATCTATACGCTGAGGCGGGGATCACAGTCGGGTCACATGCTTTCTTCGATTGGCTTCAGGAGGAAAGGCATCCTCACCAGCTTCATCTGGGCGAACGCGTTCTTGCTTCCGATCATGCTAATCCTGCTGGGCATGTTACTGGTCGCAGGACCGGCGTCCCTGTTGGCCATATCTCAAGTTCCCCTGCCACCTTCGCCTGTCCCCGTCTGGTATCCTTTGTTCGCGCCCGTCGCTTGGTTGATTGGCGGAATCGCATTCTTCCCTATTCTCCAGGCGTTCCCATACGAAAATCTGATGGACCTTCCGAAGAAATACACGATTCCATTGATAGCCGCTCTGTCATCTGGCATATACAACTTTGCTTTTCTGACGGGCGACTTCAGATGGGACGACATTCTTTTCTTCGGTCTCCTGTTCACCATCGCCTACCACAAGTCGAGAAACTCGATCGGAATAGTAGCTGCCTATGTTCTTGCGGAATCTGGGGTATGGTACGTGGTGGCTTTGACCTGGGGAACGACAGTCTTCACGGGGGCCATTCTGGCTCGAACTATTCTGAGCATGATTTCCGTGGGGGTCTTGATTTTTTGGCGCTACAGGTCAGGAAGGGAGAGTCATTCTGCCTAGCTGCTTTCATAGTCCAGCAGAACATTCAAGCAACCCTCTCCATCTCCCGCGACCTCGCCTCCTTCCTTCACCTTTACCTCGACCTTCTTCCTGCAGATTGGCTTCTCCTCTCCCTCAATCTTCGCTTTCAACTACCTCACGCCAATATCTGCAGTTGTAGGCAGGAAAACAGGGTGTACCCGCTCTCCGTGTCGCTGGCAGAAGTTGCCAACGCTTCTGCGCCTGGCCTCGGAACACCATCCACGTAGAGCGAGATATTCCTTGGGTTTCTCGTTTTCTTCCACCTACCGGTTATGGAAATAAGTCGGGGTGAAGGAGTCGGAGCTGTCGGTCTCAACCTCGAAGGCGCTGTCTTCAGGCCTTTCTATCTATTTTAGCCGTGGTCTCCGCGTTGATCTTCTCACGGCGTTGCGAAACTACTATCATCCCTCTAACTCTCACTGCGTCCTGACAGGGGCAAAGCGGAGTGACCCCGATGAACTCGTGAGGGGTCTGCATGATGCTGTGAAGCCCAAGCTCTACTATGCGTATGATAGGCATACGGATGCATACCTATGTATACCTACGTAGAGTGAAACCCTAAGACGCACAAAAGTTTTTTAGGAAAGCCTCCAATTAAGCGCGTGTGAGCTCAAAAGAAGCGGAACTTATAAAAAGAAGGGCTATCGCCTTTTTAAAGAACGCTCAACAGCTTTACACGCAAGAGGTGTACGATTTAGCAGCTTTTAATCTTGAGCAACACTGTGAGCTACTTTTGAAGTATCTTCTTTTTTATTATGAAGGCTTTTATCCAAAGACGCACTCGTTAACCGAGCTTATTCAAAGATTGCAACGATTTAAAAAAGAGTTGGGCGAATTGTTACAAGGAGAAAACTTGTTGTACATCACCAAACTGGAAGACGCATACGTCAATTCTAGATTAAGAGAGTATTCAAAGGAAGAGGTTGGGCTTTTGTTAAAGTTTGTCAAAGAGGTTTTCGATAAGTATGTCGAGGCTTGATCGCGTAAAGAACTACAAGAAGTACGCACAAGAAGTGAAAAGAATAGTCAGTTTTTACGACAAAGAAGCGAAGGTTATACTGTTTGGCTCAACAGTGAGAGGCGATTTTACGGGTGCGAGCGACATCGACATACTTGTAGTTTCAAAAAGAAAAGATTTGGAATACCAAATTAAGCTAGCGATAAAGCGCGAGCTTTTGGAAGCTCCTATTCAGATTCACTTTGCATCACCAGAGGAGTTTGATGGCTGGTACAAGAAGTTTATTGACAAGTTTGAGGTAATTTGACAAAAAAGTAGGCAAGTCTCTTCTTAGAACGTGGATGATACAAGCTTTTTCTCTCATTGCACGCTGCTACTGCAACCAGAGAATGATGGTTGCCCCTATATGAGAGCAACCTCTCGACTCTCAAAAGATATAGATGAAAATCTATTGGAGAGAACCCTCACCACAGCGAGGAGAAGCTCAGTTTGTAGGAAAGAATTATATGGAGAAGAAGGATAGAGATTGAAATGCTATTTAAGGAAGTGCCTCAAGAATAAAGGTGCAACAACCAAGTATGAGAAAATAACTTGGAATATGTTGTGAATAAATGCTTATTCAGAATTCTCTCTTGGCGTGCAACAAATCAAAATCCGTGTCGTTAGAGTAGATAAACTCTATCCCAACTCTCCTCATTTGATTAAAGATTATTGCATCATCCCAAAGTTTATAGCTTAATCCCAAATTTTGTAAAAGCTTTAAAGAATTAGTAACATCTTCCCAAGTAGTTTCCACGATATTTATTCCGCTTAAGATAGTTAATAAAGATCGGAATTATATCAAGTTTTTTCCCCCTCTCTAAATGCGCCAAAACTTGAGAAATTATGATAGTTGAAGAAAAAGCCTCCTCTTTTTCGGCAATCTTTAATAGTTCCTTGGACCTTTCACCATATGAAGGGTCAGAAAAAAGTACGTAAATAAAAATGTTTGAATCAATCATTATCTTCAAATCCTAATGCCTCTTCAATTTCCTCAATTTTAACGCTTTCTTTTCCTGCTATTCCGTAAATATCCTCTACACTTATTTTCTTTACATTAATAATAATCCTTCCGTCCTCTACACTTATTTCTACTTCACTTCCTTCATTCAAGTTTAATTTATCCCTAATCTCTTTAGGTATTACAATCCTTCCTCTTTCATCAACAGTAACTATGTATCCCATAAAAATACTTTATATTCCCACTTTAAAAAATTTGCTATTAAAAGGAATGTGAGTCACTCGCTCAGGCGGGAGCTTTCTGAATCATTGTTCCGCCTTGCCTTCCCAACTCGAAGGTAGTGGGCAAGTCAGGCTACCGTAATGCGTCCTATGCGCTTAGGAGAAACAAGCGTCCGAGTGACTATCGAAAGTAAAACCGAAAGAGGGGAGGTGAAAGATTCGGTGTTTTGGTGTTAACTTTCCCCTTCCCGCCTGAGAGAGGACTGCCTAGTTCAAAGTTGTGCGGTTTACCGCGTTCATCCTTATCACTTCACTAGTGGGTTCAGCCACCACCCTGCTCGTCGAGTGGTAGACCACTTGATGTTAACCCAGTTACCCTCCCCTCAGAGTGGCCATCCTCACTTGGATCCTACTCGACGATGTGTGGGGACATATTAGTGCGTCCACCTTCGTGCGCTCCCACACGCTGTTTTTCTATATTCAAAGCTCACAAACTTTTACCTCGCTCGAGACTTGTCCTACTTTTTGACGGTTGATTTTATCGCACTGAAAGCATTCACGGGAAGTGTTGTACGCCAGAACCGCGAGGACGGCTTTACCGCGCTTTTGAAACACTCTAGAATGCTTCCCGGCTCGAAAAACGAAGAATCGTATAACCAAACTCTCCTATTCAGATTCACTTTGCATCACCAGAGGAGTTTGATGGCTGGTACAAGAAGTTTATTGACAAGTGATTTGACAATACACAAGTGATGGTGTTCAAAAAACCTCGTGTTTGGATTGCTCATGAATTATTCAGGCACACCCAAGTCGATCCTTTAATACACCCTTACAAAAACATGTGTGATGAGAACTTTTGACGTCGTCGTGATAGGCGGCGGAATTCTCGGTGTTTGTGTTAGCTATGTGGCTTCTTGTCTGGGCCTTCGCGTTTGTGTTTTGGAAAGAGAAAGTGACGTCGCGCAACACTCAAGCTCAAGAAACACCGGTGTGGTTCACAGACCATTTTACCTAAATCCAGAAACCAAAAGGATTTTTGCGATCGCCGCGCAAAGGTCGTACTCCCCACTCCAAGAGATTTGTAACGCTTTTCACCTACCTTGGTGTCAAAACGGAACGCTTGAAGTCGCAACAAAAGAAGAGCAAGTTGAAAAGCTAAAACAGTACGCGATATGGGCAAAGCAAAACGGTATGAACGAACAAGAGTTCGAGATTGTGTACCAAAGCGAGCTTGGCAAAATGGAAGAAGGTGTGAAAGGGTATGGAGCTTTTTACAGCAAAAAAGACACGAACACCGATTTTGGACAAATCACAAAGAGCATAGCGAAGATTTCTCAAAGACTTGGGACAACTTTTTTGTTCAACACGCAAGCAATTTCGATATCTTGTGGTGTTGTCAAAACACAAGCGAGTGAGCTAAAGGGCTTTGTGATAAACGTCGCAGGAGGAGAAGCGTTAAGGCTTGCGCAGACAGAAGGGGTCGCTCACAAATTTGCGCAGCTACACTTTAGAGGAGACTACTGGGTGCTTCACGAAAAGATTGCAAAGAGCTTTAAAAGAAATATTTACACAGTTCCAAGATACTCAAAGTTTCCATTTCTCGACCCACACATAATCAAGAGACCGAACGGAAACACGGAAATAGGACCAAATGCGTTTTTGGTGAGAACACCTTATAGCTACAAGGGAACGCTCAGCGCGCTTTTCGCAAACGCACTCGGTTCAGGAAGCGGAAGCGTTTCCAAACGCTTAAAACTTTTTTTGAACCGTGAGTTCCTTTCTCTTGTCGCAAGCGACTGGCTCACTTCCATTTCAAAAAGATACATCGCAAAAAGAGTAAGCGCTTTTGCGCCCGCTTTGAGTCACAAACACTTTGTGGGAAGGGGTGTTTCGGGAATTAGGCACAACCTTATCGACCAAAATGGTTTTGTTCCTGAGGCAGTGCTGATACAAACGGAAAACTCTTTCCATGTTCTTAACTACAACTCTCCAGGCGCAACGGGCAGCGCTTGGTTTGCGGCATCCATCGTAAAAAGGTTGGTGAACACGGGTTTCTTGAACGCGAAAAAAGGTGTAACCCCACCCTTTTGGAAAAGTCTAATCGAAGAAGATGAAGGTTGGAAAGAGTTAAGGGTTATTTTCAAAAATCTTCGCTAGTAACCAATTAAAGCCATAGTGGCAATTCGAAATTTTGCTATTGAAACAAGATCAGGTACTTCCATTCAGTTAGATCAGAGAAGAACGAAAGGAATGCTTCTTGTGCACACCCACCGAGGTTGGAGGTGTTAAGGCAGTAAGATCAATTTTTGTATTTGAAACAGAACCAAAATTCTTAAAGACCCTTTCTTAATTGTAGCGTGTCATCGCCAAATTCAAGATTTTAACTTTTTAAATGGTTCAGATGATGTAAGTTGCTTTTGTGAGCTACCCCCGCTCTCAAGAGCGGAAGCTTCCTACCTCATCGCCCCGCTTTGCGTCCTGTTTAGTGCAAGAGTGCTACCGCAGGTGGTACCCTTTTAAAAAGTGTTAAGATCCAAAATAAAACCAAAGAAGCGACGGTAGAAAACGTGGTACTTTAAAATTGGTCGATTCTACCTTAAACACACGCAGGAGGCTTTATAAGAAGGACTGCGAAAAAGCTTTTCCGCGCTTTACAAGTTCGAAAAACAAGCAATAGAAGTGTGAACTTGTTTTGATCGAACTCTTTTAAATCCTCGAGAATTAGGAGGTCGTACTTTTTTTGTCATACTTTTTTGCTGGTTTCGTCTTTACCTTTGAAACTTAAGAGATTCTTTAGAGCGTCTTAAACCTATCCAGACCAAAAGAAGCTTTGGGTTTTAAGGAAGCTCCCGTCTGAAAAATTGCAAGCCTTGCGATTTATAACTCTCACGACTCGAATTCTTGGCGCGTTTCTCCGTTTACGTTTCGATTTGTTCTACAGTATCACGCAGATTCTCTTGGCTTTATTCCTCAACCTATCAAAAAACTTTCCTGAGATTGTAAAACCTCTTAAATACTTGTGAGTGTCTGCAATTCAGGGCCGTTTGTGTAAAGCGAGCTACTGAAGCTCGTTTTCACCATGTTGTTTTTAACAAGCTTGTACAAACTACCTCAAACTTCATTCTCTTTGTGCTTTTATGCTCGGAATAAGCTTTCACAAACGCGTCCAGTTTAACCTTGTACTCGTATTCATTTTGGTATCTTAGGCGAAATTTTAAATCTTTATAAATAGGCTATTATCGCATGCTTACATTTGGAAAGATTTTACAAGCAAAGAAAAGAATAAAGCACGCTGTCACCAAAACTCCACTTATTGAATCTCCCGCACTTTCAAAAATTTTTTCTGTAAAAGTTTACCTGAAGCTTGAGTGCTACCAACCCATAAGGGTTTTTAAGCTTCGAGGTGCTTACAACAAAATCTCACTTTTAGAAAGTGAGCATATATTTGCCGCATCGTCTGGCAACCACGGTCTTGCGGTTGCGTATAGCTGTCGCCAACTAGGTAAAAAGTGCACCGTCGTAGTTCCTCAAAACATAATTCAAGAAAAGCTTGAAGCAATTGAAGAAATGGGCGCAACTGTTGTGCGCTATGGTAAGTACCACCATGAAAGAGAAGCGGAAGCTAAGAGGCTCGCACAAGAAATGAACGGGGCGTTTGTTCATCCCTTCGATGACGAAGAAGTTGTAGCAGGTCAGGGAACAATTGGTTTGGAAATTTTTGAAGATTTACCAGAAGCCGATTGCGTGGTCGTCCCAGTTGGTGGGGGAGGCCTTATTGCTGGCGTGGCAACCGCTTTAAAGACGCTCAATCCTTCAATCAAAATTTACGGCGTAGAACCGCAAAGTGCGCCAAAGCTAAAAGAGGCGCTCAAAGCCGGAAAACCAGTTCAGCTATCCTCGACATCTTCGATTGCCGACGGTTTGATTTCTACGACAATAGGAAAAATAGGTTTTGAGGTTGCACAAAAGTTTGTCGATGAAGTTTATAGCGTAAGCGACCAAATGATACTCGATGCTTTAAAAATATTGGTAACAAAGGCGCACGTAATCGCCGAACCTTCGGCCGCAACTACGCTTGCGCTGCTATCACAAAAAAAGGTTGGAGAAAAAGTTGTGCTCATCGTATCTGGCGCAAACATTTCGCTAAAACTACTTCAGCAAATTTTACAAGGCTAAACTGAGCTTAGAAATGTTTATTATTTTGCTTGAAAAAAATTGATATATGAGTCAAGAATCAGATAGTGTCTCGGAAATAATCGCAAGAATCGATAGACTTCCAGTGCGTCCCTATCCGCGTAGCTGGCTCGTGATTCTCGGTGTGGGCTATTTCTTTGCGTTTTACGATATTCTCACTCTCTCATTTGCGCTTGTATCTCCCATGGTAAAGCAACTTGCGCTCACACAGGCGCTTATTAGCGGTGCGGTTTCGGCCACGCTTTTTGGATACATCATCGGAGCGTACGCTGTTTCCACAACAAGCGACTATTTGGGTAGAAGGCTTGGGCTAATCGCCAATTTGATGATCTTTTCTATTGGCTCCCTTCTTTCTGCTCTTGCGACAAACGCGAGTGTGCTCATCGCATCAAGATTCCTTACAGGGATGGGAATAGGCTCAGAAATTTCGATTATAAACACTTACATGGCAGAAATCACGCCCGCTCCTTTAAGAGGAAGGTTGACTCAATGGGCTTACGTTTCTGGAGCGCTTGGATTTGCGCTCACCCCCTTTATCGCTCTTGTTTTAATACCAGTTTCCCCTATAGGATGGCGCTACATGTTTGCGATTGGTGCACTTGGCGCGCTCGCATCGGTTTTTCTTCGCATAGTCTTACCAGAATCTCCGCGTTGGCTTAGCGTCAAAGGAAGGGTTTTAGAAGCGGAAAATGTCGTCTCTCTTATGGAAGAGTACACGAAGGCCAAGCTGGGTAGCCTTCCGCCAGTTCCACCACCTCTTACGATCACCGCTTTAAAGCGCTTTCCCACACGTGAACTGTTCAACGCAAAGTATGGCTTGAGGTTGCTTGTTTTGACGCTCTTCTGGTTCTTTGACTACATGCTTGCGTACGGTGTTCTTGGCTTTGCTCCATACATGCTCGTTGACGCGGGTTTCGTTTTCACATCTGCAGTGTGGTACATAGCGCTTGGAAGCGTTGGATACATCATAGGTGCAGTTTCTATGAGTTACATCGCCGACTCTTGGGAGAGAAAGTTTTTGATCGCAAGCGCAACTACGATTGCGATCATTGGCACGCTGCTTTATGCTGGAGCGGTGGCTTATCATTCGGCGGTTATGCTCACACTTGGCGCATTTCTTGGTGCATTCGCCACCGCCTTTGCCGTACCAGCTTACACGTACACCGCGGAAAACTTTCCAACAAGAGCGCGTGCGTCTGGGTTTGCTTTGGCAGATGGCGTTGGACATTTGGGAGGAGCGGTTGTACCCTTCGTTTTTCTTGCGCTTTTTGATCCGCTCAAACCGATGACAGCGGTCAGAACGTTCCTAGTTTTTGCGCTCTTTGAAGTCATAGCAACCCTCATTATTCTCACCGGCCCAAGAAGCACAAAGCTAAGACTGGAGGAGCTTTCGGCTTGATTGCGAAAATTAACGGCGCTAACATCTATTACGAAATAGACGGCAATGGCGAGCCTCTTGTGCTCATAGAGGGTTTGGGCTATTCAAGCTGGATGTGGTACAGGCAGAGAGAGCTTGCTAAAAAATTTCGCTTGGTGATATTTGACAATAGAGGTGTTGGCGCATCTGACAGGCTTGAAAACGCTTACACGATAGAAGAGTTTGCGAAAGATCTTCGTGATTTGCTAAACCATCTCGAAATTCAAACCGCCCACCTTTTAGGAGTTTCTATGGGAGGGATGATAGCGCTTGAGTTTGCGCTAAGCTATCCGAAGTTTGTAAAAACGCTTGTACTGTGTTCGACGAGTCCAGGAATACGTGGCAAAAGCGCCGAGCGCGAAGTTCTAAGTTTGATGTTTGAGCCGCCGTCCACAGATTTAAGGTCATGGATTAAGCGCAAAATGAGCGTAGCTTTTTCAAAAAGATTTCTTACTACAGAAGAGTTTGAAAAAGTGATTGAGCTAAGACTTCCTTGGATTCCCGACCAAGCGTCGCTTCTAAATCAGGCAAGCGCAGTAGCGCGCTTTGATGTGCTCGATAGACTACACCAAATTGACAAACCAACGCTAATCATTGCGGGAATGGAAGACAGGGTAGTTCCTTACGAAAACTCTTTGCTTTTACACTCGAAAATTTCTTTGAGCGCGCTACACATTTTTAGACACGCGGGACATCTTGTTTTTATTGAATGCGCTCAAAAATTCAACACGCTTGTGAGCGATTTTATAAACGATGTAAATCTTGCAAAATTCAAAAGAAGGAAGGTTGAAGAAGAGTGTTAGAAAACCTGCTTAAAGCAAGGGCGAATATCGAAGACAAGCTTGCCGTAGAGGATTTGAAATTGGGTTGCTTTAAGTATTCACAGCTAGATGAGCTTAGCGAGGATTTGGCTTCAAGACTTTCAAAAAGTGTAAAGCAAAGCGACAAAGTGTGCGCGATCGCACAAAACTCCGTGTATTATCTTGCTTTGTTTTTCGCACTGAGAAAGCTTGGCGCAACGCTTGTCCCAATTAACCCAAACGTCGAAAAAAAGATGATCGAGCAAATACTAAATGACACAAAACCAAAAGTTATAATCGACGAACACTTTGGCTACGGCGTAAAGTTTGATGAACTGTTAAACTCTCAAGGAATTGATTACGAAAATAAGCAAAGCGATATCGCGATGATTCTTTACACGGGCGGCACTACTGGAAAGCCAAAGGGAGCGCTCATTCCTGAACGACAAATTGTTTGGAATGCGATAAACACTGTTTTCTCGTGGAATATCGGTGCTAATGACCGCACTTTCAACACGATGCCCATGCATCACACAGCAGGATGGAATGTGCTCACCTTACCCCTGCTTTTTTGTGGTGGCTCGGTGATTCTTGACAGCGGTAAGTTTGACCCAGGAAAAACCATCGACGTGCTTAGCACAAAAGGATGTACGGTATACATGGGTGTGCCAACAATGCTGGACGCGATTTCTAAACACCCTTCTTTCCAAGTGACCGACTTGAGTCGTGTTGTTTTCATTTCAGGCGGAGGGGTTCTTTCCCCAAGGGTTTTTGAGAGGTTTAAAAAGCGCGGTCTTAAAATTTTTCAGGGTTATGGCTTAACAGAAGCAGGTCCAAACAACTTCTATATTTCGCCAGAAAGATTTGCCAAAAAACCTTGGAGTGTTGGAAAACCCATGCTTTTTGTACAAGCAAAGCTTGACAAAACAGGAGAGTTGCTCATCAAAGGGCCTCATGTTTTTCAAGGCTATTTGGGCAAAGAAGAAAACCCGTTTGATTCTGAGGGATATCTACACACTGGAGATGTGTTTTGCATTGACGAAGAAGGCGATTTCTTTTTTGTGGACAGAATAAAAGACGTGATAAAAACTGGTGGCGAAAACGTGTATTCGACTGAAGTGGAAAGGGTGATTCTTGAGAACGCGTACGTGAAAGAAGCGGCTGTTATCGGAGTTCCGGACGAACACTGGGGAGAAAAGGTGGTCGCTTTTTTGGTGTGTGAAAAACCTCTTAATGTTGAAGAGCTCAAACAAGAGCTAAGAAAAAAGCTTGCGTCTTACAAAATTCCAAAGGATTTTGTTTTTGTGGAGTCGCTTCCAAAATCCTCATTTGGCAAGGTTTTGAAGTCGGAACTCAGAAGAATGTACGAAAAAGGTGGTGGTTTTGGCTAGAATAGTCGACATACAATTTTACATACCTCAAAGTTACCAAAGTTATGAGGATATCGCGACTCTCAGTGGATTACCGTCAAGCGTTGTAAAGGAAAAACTGGGAATCACTAAAAAGCCAGTCGAAAACAAGCTCGGAATTGAAGAAATGCTACTTGAGAGTGCGAAAGGATTGCTTTCAGCCGATAGAAAACAAAACACAAAAATTGTGATTTATTCAGGGTCAGACGCAAAAGGAAAGCATGTGTGGACGCTTGCGCCGAAACTCGGCTACCTGTTAGAGCTCAAACGCTACTACGGTTTCGACGTGTCATCTCAGTGTGTCGGTGGGATTGTGGGACTACAGCTAGCCACAAAACTTGTGAGCAATGGAAGTTATGCGCTACTTTGCGTTGCCACAAAACAAAGTTCGCTCGTGAACTACTCCGACCCTTCTTCAACCTTCATGTTTGACTTTTCGGACGGTGCGATGAGCGCGCTCATCGCAAAAGAAGAAGGAAAGTACGAAATTCTTTCGTTCAGCTTTCTATCAGACGGATATTTCGGAGACGTAGTTTATGCCGAACAGCGCTCCAACCTGCTCGAAGTGCACGAAATTCCTGGTTGGAGAGACAAAATGAGAGAAGAGTCTAAGAAAAATTTCATTTACGTCATAGAAGAAGCTCTTTCGCAAGCGGGCGTTTCGAAAAGCAAAATAGGCTTTGTTGCGCTTGTACACATGAAAAGATCTTTTCACCGAGCGCTTCTAGATACGCTCGGACTTAAAGAAGAGCAATCGTTTTATCTTGAAAATTTCGGACACATGCAGGGAGTAGACCCGTTTCTTGCGATGGAGATTGCGCGCAAGCAGGGCAAACTCGAAAAAGGCGTTGTGGTCTTGGCTTCTGCTGGCACGGGTTGGACGTGGGGGGCTAGCGTTCTTGAAGTGCTTTGATTTTTAAAGAACAACCGCTAAGGCTTTAGCATCGCGCTTAGCGCGCTTAACAACTGTGAAAGCTTTGTTTCATCAAGCTCGGCGTCTCCCCAAAGTATGTAGCGCTTGCCGACGAAATCCGCAATGCCCATAAGCGTATAAGAAAGTAGCTCTGGGTCCATCTTTCTGATCTCTCCTTTTTTCATGGCGCTCTCAAGGCGTCTTGAGTAGCCTTCGGCGATTTTTTTGTAGTGCCATTTGTAAATCTCTTCGTCAACTATCTCCGCTTCTCTTAAAATTTTGTAAGCAAACTTGTTTTCCCGAAACCACTCAAAAAAAGCCTTAAACCCTTCCTGCTCGATACTTATTCTGTCTTTTAGACCGCTTGTTCGCACAGCCAAGTGTTTTCTTAAATCGTGGTTTATCATCTTTACTAGTTCTATCAAAATGTCCTTTTTTCCGTTAAAGTAAGAGTAAACCAAACCATACGCTACACCAGCACCAATCGCTATGTCGTAGATTTTCGTTTTGTGAAAACCCTTTTCCGCAAACACCTTTTTTGAAGCTTCTAGTATCTTTTGAAGGCTCTTACGCCCTCGTTCGGTTGTGGGTAGCCTTTTCATTAGCAAATAAAACCGCAAACGAATTTTAAGCGTTTTTATGTGAGAAAAGCGGTCACGCCGAGAATTGCAAAAATCACAAGGTGACCGTAAAGACCTAGCCTAAGAATCCTAACGCCCCTTTCTTCAAGCTCACCTCTTTTATAGCTTTTAAACGCGTTATAATAAACGCTCAAATACACGCCAAGAAATGCTACGGCGAAAAACAAAACGGACAAAAGTGCGTAGGTGTTCAACTTTTTCACCTCATGGTGGGTAAACCGCTATGTGCGCCATTACGAAGATTATCGCAATCTGCATCACACCCTGCACACCCGAAAGCTTTATGTTTATTCCGTTAAGTTTTGCAATCTTTTGACGATCTGGGTTTGGTTTCGCAAGCTCCATGAATATCCTCATACCGTTTGGCATAAAAACACCAAAGCCTTGTGCTGAAAGAATCAACACGATCACCCCAGCCGCAATAATCCAAGGAGAGCGAAGGTCAAAAACGCCCAAAGATTGCGCAAGGTATACACCAGCGGTTATCGCGGTAGCCGCAAGCGAAGGCATTATGAAAAATGTGGTAGGAGTGAGTCTCTTTGCGATCTCTACCCTTCCAGGAAGGTCTAGCGACGCAAGTATTCTGCCCAAAATCACACTCATAAACAGGTCAAAGCCAGTCCAGACGCCACCCGAAATAACGTGAACGTACTGCAAAAGAAACAAGCTCTTTGTTGAAAGAGCAAGAACAAGCGAAAGAGGCGGAATGAGCGCAAGAATGAAACTCCAAAGCAAAAGGGAAGAAGTGTACTTAGGAATTCTTTCTTGTGACTCAACTCGGCTCATTTCAGAAGTTTTGATTTGCTCTTCCACCACGCAATTGTAAACTCTGTTTTGCTTATAAAGATTGGGTTTATTGTAATATTATAGGAACTTTTGTGAAAACTGATGCAGCAAACTCAGTTGTTTCAAGTTGCAATCTTTTTAAGACAGAAAAAGGATATATACCATTGTAACCGTTGAGCATAGGGGTCAATTTGAAAAACTACGCCTATCTTTTGATTGGTTTGGTAGTGGGATTGGTGGTCGCAGGTGTTCCAGCGTATTTCTTCTATTCTCAGTACCAAAGCTATACGAAAATAACCAATCTTTCAAACACAATTGTAGAAGCTTCGGCAATGACCGTGAACACGCCTGCAGGTGGGGAGGTTCAAGTCGTGGTTTTTCACGCAAACTATCCAGGCTACCTTCTTATTACAGGAACTAGCACAACCACAACTGGCTACATAGAAATTCAGGATTACATGACAAATCCGAGTGGTGGATACTTTAACCCAAAGGAACCGTTCGGAACGAGTAGCACTTTGATAATTCCCATACTTCCTGGAACAATTGGGGTTTACTTTGGTAACAACAACTTGTTCAACGGCGCAACCGCTACAATCACCGTCACTTACTATTACTAATTCTTAAATAGTTTTTGATTATACCGTTTGTGAAATGAGCTTTGAAGAGCTTGTGACACAAGCGGGTGGGCTAAAAAGCTTTTTTGAAGCGCTAAGAAAAAAGGGTGTTAACCTTGAAGAAGAGCTACAAAAACAGCTTTCTCAAAAGGGCTCGTTATTTGAAGCGATGGGCTTTAAACTTGAAAAGTTTGGCGAGGGAGAAGTAGAGCTTTCTTTCTCTTTTAGTGAAAGAATCGCAAGACGTGGCGGAATAGTTCACGGCGGTGTTGTTATGTACTCGCTTGATAGCGCCGCAGGGCTTGCGGTGATGTCGCTCAACGAAGGCGTTGACCAGCTCACGATAGAGCTCAAAGTGAACTTTCTTGAACCGCTTAAACACTCGCCTTTTAAAGCCAAAGGAAGAGTTCTGAGAATGGGAAGTGCAACCGCTGTCGCAGAAGGAGAGGTGATCGACGCAAAAGGAACGCTTTGCGCAAAGGCGCTTGGAACATGGTTTCTTGTGAAAAAAGGCTTACAAACACCCTCTAGTTCATTTAACAAGTGAACAAAGCGTTAGCGCTCTACCTTGTGTCTACGATTCTGACACTCTTTTACGCGCTTTTTTACTACTTTACTACTTACCACACACAACAGACGCTTTACACTGGCTTGATCAGCGTCGCAATTTTTGGCGGCGTTTTGTTCATTGGCTCAACCGTGATTTTAGAGGTGGACGAAAGCTTGGAGGAGGAAAGCGTTGGTTAAATGGGGCGTTACTTTCGACTGGCGAAACGCAGAAGTTAGAAGTGTGATAGCTCTTTGTAAAAAAGCGGAAGAGGCTTGCGCAAACGAGTTTTGGGTGCCCGAAGCTTGGTCTCTTGAAGCTTTTTCGGTTTGTGGCGCGCTACTTGCTTCTACACAAAAGATTACAGTCGGAACTGGTGTTGTCAACGTGTTTTCAAGGTCTGCGGCGTTGATCGGAATGGCTTGCGCAACACTTTCTCAATTTGGTGAAGGTAGGTTTGCTCTTGGGCTTGGGGTGAGCGCAAAAAGGGTTGTGGAAGACTGGCACGGTATTCCTTTTGAAAGACCGTACTCGAGGCTATTGGATTACTTACGCGTAATTCGTCAAGTGGCGCATGGCAAAGAGCTTAGTCTCCAAACGAAAACGCCTTCGCGCTTTAGACTTTTCACACAGCCTGTAAAAGAGTTGAGGGTTTATCTTGCGGCTTTGGGCGAAAAAAGTCTTAAAATTGCGGCGAAATTCTTTGACGGTGCGATCGTCACTTTTTACCCTTTTTCAAAGCTTGATAAAGCGCTAAAGATTTTAAACGGAAAAGAGCTTGTCGCGTACTACCCAGTCGCTCTTACGGAAGACACGAGCGCAATTGAGCGAATCAAACGCTTAATCACATTTTACGTGTGTTCTATGGGTGACTACTACTACAGCAACTTAAAAACACTTGGCTACGAAAACGAGGTTGAAAGAATGAGGTCGCTTTATCACTCAGGCAAAAAAGACGAAGCGGTGAACCAAGCAAAGGAGCTACTTGATGAACTTTCTCTTATCGGATCTGCGTCTCAAATCACCGAAAAGGTAAAAAGCGTAGATTTCACCCCAGTTTTTGCGCTCGACTCGCCCGACACCCTTCAAAAAATTGGCGCTCACTTAAAGGATTGGTAACGCTTATAGCGTTTTTTCGTAAACAAGTGTTATGAGTTTCGTGCGCGTTTCTTTTCAAGTGAACGGCTCTCGTGTTAGCGTGTTCGTCGAGCCAAGAACGACTTTGCTCGACGTTTTGAGAAAGAAGCTCGGTTTGACAGGTGCAAAGAAAGGGTGTGACATGGGAAACTGCGGCGCGTGCACCGTGCTTGTGAACGGAAAGTCAAGGCTTTCGTGTCTTACTTTCGCGGTTCAAGTCGATGGGATGGAAATCACCACGGTCGAAGGGCTTTCTAGAGGCGACAGTCTAGATGCGCTCCAGGAAAGCTTTATAAGAAACGACGCGTTGCAGTGCGGTTTCTGCACGCCTGGTCAAATAATGTCTGCGAAGTTTTTGCTAAGCGTAAACCCTCACCCCACGCTTGAAGAAATCAAAAGGTACATGGCTGGAAATCTTTGTAGATGCGGCGCATACCCAAAAATTTTTAGAGCGATTGAAGAGGCTTCAAGAGGTGTTTTGAGTGAAGCTCGTTAAAACACGCGTGGAGTTTGAAGGAAGATTCAGGGATGAGTACGTGCCAGTGGAAGAAGAAGAGGTTGAAGCGTGGGCGAGTGATGAAAGGCTAAACGTTGTAGGAAAACCTGTGTCAAGGGTGGACGCAAAATCAAAGGTCACGGGCTCCGCAAAGTACACGCACGACGTTTATCCGCCAGGCGTTTTGTACGGAAAGTTTGTGCGATCGCCTTACTCCCACGCAAAAGTGAAAAGTGTGAATATTCAAAACGCGCTTGAAACACCAGGCGTTGTCGCGATTTACACAAAACACAACGCGCACACGCTACCCTTTGAAGCCGCAAAGAAATTTTTTGGAGAAGAAGTGAACTACCAAGGCGAAGAAGTCGCTTTTGTTGTGGCAGAAGAGGAGGAGGCTCTTTCTGATGCGATCGAAAAAATAGACGTCGAGTACGAGCCGTTACCCGCGTTTTTGAACATCGAAGAGCCCACTAACCAGGTCACGCGTAAGGTTTACGAGAGAGGTAGCGTGGAAAAGGGCTTTAAAGAGGCGGATGTGGTCATAGAAGAAAGGTTTGACACCCAGGCTACACTGCACAATTGCATGGAAACGCACGGTTGTGTGGTCTGGTGGGAAGGTGACACGCTCATTGTTCACACGTCAACGCAAGCCATCTTCTACGTACGAAAAGAGCTGAGCGAGGAGCTTGGAATTCCTGAAAAAAACATACGCGTAATATGTAGCTTTATGGGCGGAGGTTTTGGAAGCAAGTTCGGCGCAGGGCGTTACACGCTATTTGCCGCGATGGTTTCACGCGCGCTGTCAAGAGCAGTGCGCGTGGTCTTGGACAGAGTAGAAGAAAACCTTGTCACAGGAAACAGAAGCCAAACCGTGCAGAAAATAAGAATAGGCGCAAAAAAAGATGGCACACTCACCGCGATCGAACACTTTGCGCTCGTGAACATCGGTGTTGACGGTTGGACGGCGGACGTCGGAGGACCTACAAAGTCACTTTATCGATGTGAAAACGTAAGGGTTGAAATCGTGGGGGTAAAAACAAACTTGGTCTCGAACACCGCGTTTAGAGCACCCGGTTACGTTGAGGGAAATTTTGCGCTTGAGTGCGCGCTCGATGAGCTTGCGCAAAAGCTTGGAATTGACCCACTTGAGCTCAGGCTCAGAAATTACGCAGAAAAGGACCAGCTTTTGAACTTGCCGTACTCTTCAAAGGGTTTGAAACAAGCGTACGAAAAGGGTGCACGCTTGATACGCTGGTTTGACGAGCCAAGGGTTGTAAGAATCGGAGATAAGATCAGGGCTAAGGGAATGGCAAGCGTGATTTGGTTTGGCGGAGGAGGCCCGCCCGCTTATTCACAGGTAAAACTTAATTCGGATGGTTCGGTCAACGTGATCACCGCGACTCAGGATATAGGAACTGGCACGAAGACTGCGCTTGCGCAAATTGCTGCAGAAGAGCTCTCCATTCCCATCGAAAAAGTTCAGGTTACACTCGGTGACACAATAACCGAGCTTTATTCGCCTGGTAGCGGAGGAAGCCAAACGCTTGCGTCCGTGGGGCCTGCGGTGAGAAGCGCCGCGCGCGATGTTAAAACGCAGCTACTCGAGCTCGCTTCGCAACTTTTCGATGCGCCTCTTGGTTCGCTCACACTAGAAAATGGTGTGATAAAAAAGAAAACAGGGGAAAAGCTGGCAACGCTTGAAGAAATAGCAAAAAGGCTCGGCAATTTTGTGATAATAGGAAAGGGCGCTCGTGGACCGAACAAGGACGAATACGCGCTCAACACTTTTGCCGCTCAGTTTGCGGAAATTGAAGTCGACACTCAAACTGGGAAAATCAAGCTTGTGAAATTCGTTTCTGTACACGATTCAGGAAGGGTGGTCAACCCACTTGTTTTTAGTAGCCAAATAGAAGGAGGGGTGATTCAGGGATTGGGCTACGCGCTTACTGAAGGAAGGCTTGTGGACAACTCAGGCGCTGTTTTAAACCCGAATCTCGCTGACTACTTAATTCCTTGCTCAGAAGACATCGGAGAAATCATCGCCGAATGGGTTGAAGTGCAAGACCCGTATGTGAATAACATAGGCTCAAAGGGAATAGGTGAGCCTCCTATAATAGGAGTTGCGCCTGCGATCGCAAACGCACTAAAAGCGGCAACTGGCGTCAGAGCTCGCGCGCTTCCGCTTACACCAGAAAGGGTCTATTTTTCTATTAACTCTCTTTTAGAAACATCAAAAACAAATGCGACTTACATATAATATTGGGAAAAGCATATATAGTTAGATGAATATAACGCATGAGGTGAAAAGTGTGGCTGGGTACAAGTTTAAGTGCAAGGACGTCGGAATGAAGTGTGACTTTGAAGTCAAGGGCGCATCCAGCAGAGAAGAAGTGATGAAACTCGTGGAAGTCCACGCAAGAGAAGCGCACCAAATGCAAAGCATACCTCAGGATGTAGCAACAAAGATTAGCGCGGCAATAAAGAGTTGATTTTTTAAATTTTTTGCCTTACTTTTTTTATCAAATTGTAAACCAGACCGGCAATTACAAAAAATGGTAACCACGTGACAAGAGGAAGAATAGACCCGTAGTTTTGAAGCGTTATCTCCACTCCCTCAAAAATTGCGGCGACAAAGAGCTCCACTCCCACAATGAGTAGCACAAAAAGCGTCCGACCTAACTCTTGAAAGAACCTTTTTCTAAAGATTGAAACCGAGAGGAGCAACCCCTGATAAGTGGCTACTGCGTAAGCTGGAAGTTCAAGCCAGCTATGCGGAAGAAAGAGAAGAGAAAGCATGAGAATTGGACCGTTTAAAGATGAATTAATCCCAAACGCTTCTATGATCTGCGCGGTTTGGTAGGTGGAAACGCCGAAAAACACGACACCAAAGAACGGAACAAGCTCAATTGAAGCGATTCTGAAGTTGTTTTCGAAAATCGCAAGAATTCTCAAAAAAAGAGGTTGGTTTCTCACACTGTCAACGAGCTGTTTTCCTCCTGAGGCGTAAGTCTGCGCGGTTTGAGCGGACATAGGAAGAGAAGAAAGCGCAAAGAAAATCACAAGCTCGATCAAAAAAGCGACGGCAGCCCATCTCAGCCATTGCGAGTTTGCGACGCTCAGAAAGTTTTCTTTGGAAAGAGGCTTAACCGCTTTCTCAAGCTTTGCGCCACAGTTTATGCAGTAATTCGCATCTGGTTGGGCTGGGTACCCACAAACGTGACACACTCTTTGTTTCGAGCTCACAAACACAATTTGGAGTAGTTAACGTATTAAACTTACTCAGATCTTGAGTCTTCTCAGGTTGAGACCTTTGATTCTTGCGTACGTCTTTATCACAAAGTCTTTAAGGTGAAGAGGATCGTTGACATAAGTTATCGTCGAGCGACCGTTAAGCCTTGCCATGTTTTCTGCTATCGCCCTAAGCTCTGGTTTTTGGTCTAGCAAAACGATGTTTATGTTGACCATTTCTTGGCCCGCGAGGTAGGCCGCGCGGTACGCGTTCTCTTCAGGACTCATACTTTCAATGTACGAGCAAGTTGGTTCGCCATCCGTTATAAGGAAAACGTTTTTGTTTCCTTCTTCGTTTCTTAGTAACTCCCTTGCAAAGTCGAGTGCGCAACCTATGTCGGTGTTACCCTGAGGTCTTAACCTCAGGATGTCGCCCTCTTTGAGTAGAAGAGGCTCGTCGTCGTACGCCACGATATAAAGCTTGTCTTCTCTAAAGTACTCTTCAAGAAGTCTTTTTAGCGCAAGCGAAGCCATGATCGCACCCTTGAATTTCGGGCCGTACATAGAGTTTGAAGAGTCGATAAGAATCACGTTGGACGAAGAAAAGCGGCTTTCTGGTATTCTAGCTTTAAGGTAGGCGGGGTTGAGTATGTCGTCCGAGTTTCTGATTCCCGCTTCAGCAAGCGTCTCGTAAAGATCGATCAAGTCGTAGTGATGCATGAGTTCGTCAAAGTCGCTCACTTTGCTTGCGGGAGTGTTTCCTTGTCCTTCATGATCTTCACCAAATTCGAGCGACGGAAACTCGAGGTTTTCGAGCACTTCGTCAAGAATTTTCTTTGCTATCACGTCCTCTCCCAAGTTGGTAAAATCGAGCCAGCCATAGGAGTAGCCGCGCTGAGCGTCATAGGTGCTCCTGATTTCAACGTACCCTTCTTGCTCAAGTCCTTTCAAAACTTCATGCGCAAAAGTCTGAACCACCTTTTTTGCGGAAAGCGACTCGGGTTTTATTTTTCCGCTTTTTATGGCCTCCATAAGCTCCTTCCAAGCTTTTTCCCTTACAAACTCCCTTTTCGCCCTCTCTTCGAGCCACTCCCTGTAAAGCCAGCTTTCCTTGGAGTAGGCGAACCTCTGATCCATGTACTTCTGCATTTCTTCGCTCCACCTTTCGTACTGCTCGTCCAAAAGTTGGTCTATGTATTCATCGTTATCCGGGTAGTTGTCAGGGTTAAAAAGTGAGTAAAGCATTTCCTCTAGAAACTCGCGCCCAAAGACTGAGCTCAGCTCTTCGTTCGATTGGGTGTCGAGCTTACAAGGAGGTTTTTGCAAAATCCCGCACCTCTTTGATGAGATACCCGTGGTCGAACTTTGACACAAAGTCCGAGCAGTGAGAAAGCGAGTTGAGAACCACTTCTATCGCAGAAAGCGTTGTCTCGTCGTCTTGCGCCTTCATCCTCGTAAGAAGAGCGGAAACGGTTTTCGTGCGCCTCAAACTTGGAATTATGTCTTTTTCAACCCTGATCAGAGAGCCGCCGTCCACTTTTTCACCCAATGCGTAAAGCTCCTTTAAAAACGTTTCGAACTGTTCACGAGGCAAGTAATCTTCGTAAATCCTTTTACACTCGGCCTTGAGCGCTTCGGCGACCAGTGCGCTTATAAAATCGTCTTTGTTCATCCTTGAGCCGTATTCAAGCTCTATTCTTCCACCGAGCGCAAGCTTTACCATTTCGTAATTTTCCCCATAGTCCTTGAACATAGGAACCCTTCCTCCCCTTCTCTCCACTCTTGAGTAAACGTGGTCGAAGAGCTTTATCGTGGCTCTACACGACAAAGCGGCCGAAAGCTGCGCCCTTCCCTTTTGGGCGTTACGCCCAAATCTTACGATTTGCGCCATGATTCTTGCGTGCCACTCTGGAATAGGAGGTCTTTGACCAAATCTTTTCGTGTAGTACATGTTTCTGAGCGCTATTTCAATCTCTTCTTCTACACTTTCTGGTGGACCAATTTCTATGACCTCCATTCTGTCTAAAAGCGGCTCTTTGATCACCGAGGTTCCTCTGTAGTTCGACGGGTTGGTCGAAGCGATTTCTATCGCGTCTATCTTCATCGGTATGATATCACCCTCGCTCGTCGTGATCTGCTTTTCTTCGAGCAACTCGTGGAGCATGGTTTGCATTGATGAAGGAATGGCACCTAGCTCGTCAAAGTATCCAACGCCCCTGTTCGCTTTTAGCGCCCTTCCTGGGATGAACACTTCTGGGTGGTCGAGCTCATAACCTTCTCTCAGTTTTTGGATAGAGATTCCGCCTATAAGCTGGCGAGTTGTGAGCATAGGGTCTCCTGGAATTCTCACCCAGATTCTCGGAACCCACTCAAGCTCCACCCTCTCTTCATGTGTAACACGCCACTTACAAGAGAAGCAAACAGGTCTTGTCGGGTCATCGTGAATTCTACAGTCCTTTATCGCAAGAAGTTTTGACGGAAGAAGTTTTGCTATCGCTTTGCTAAACGTGGTCTTCCCAAAACCACGGTCTCCCCTAAACAGTATGGGTGAGCCGCTAAACAGCGCGTTCTTTACGAGCTCCTTTTCTCGCTTCTTTCCTACAATATCTGGGAAAACATCTTCGCCAGTTCGCTCCGCCTGAAGTATTCTTTCCCTTACGTAATCTGTGGTGCTTTTTGAGTGATAAGCCAAAAATTCTTCTGACCAAATGTCTATTTCCTTTCCTCCCAAATAAAACTTGGGCGCAGAGCCCTTCGTAAGGCGGATGTCAGCGTAGAGTACGCTTTCCACTTCGCTAAAAGTTGGCTTATATGACAATTGAGTGGTCAGCCCCCTCTAAAACAACTAAGTGTTCACACTAATACTAATCACTGTCCTAATATTACTTTTTCGTAGACCCACTATCGTGCTTTAGGCATGGCGATAGAACACCCGAAAGTAGTGTGTCTAGTATCCTTTTACTCATTCCCCAGATCACCCAGTCCTTTACGACGTAAACTTCTCTTAAAACGCCGTTTATGCTCGCGCTTGAACGTTTAAGCTCGCTTATGGGTATCCACCTTGCTTCAAAAACCTCATCTGAAAGCGTGATGTTTTGCTCGCACCGCTCTAAGAAAAACACAAAGGGTCTCACCTTGAGTTCTGGCTCATTTGATGGCTCAAAGTATTCAAGTTTCAAATCAGGCTTTTTTGAAAGCGAAATTCCCACTTCTTCAAAGAGCTCTCTTAGCGCGCACTCAAGCTCCGACTCACCCTGTTTCACTCTTCCACCCGGGAAGGCGACCTGCCCTGACCAAGGGTCGTTCTTTCTCTCCGCCCTTTTTATCATCAAAACTTTACACATGCACACAAGCACAGAAACCGCGGCAAACTCCAAATTTTACATCTCCTAAATGCCGTTTCTTCGTAGCGTGTACCCGCCCTTACGAAGCCTTGAAGAGTACATGTTCACCGTAGTGACGTAAGTCGCATGGCTCCAAGTGAGAGGTGTTACCGAGGTGCTTCTACCAGTCTCTGGATGAACTTGCTCAGGGAGTAAGCCTGTGTTCGAAGACCTATGCGCAACCCATTCGATTATCTGCCTTGCCGACAAGAAATCTCCTAATAGCATTTTTGCTTGAGCAAGCCAAAGAGTTGAAATGATCCAAGGGTTTTCGTATCCGCAGTACTGATCGCCTTGGTAACGAGAGATTCCACCAGTGGGTTTGCTGAGCGTCTTTTCCACGTGATGCACAAGCTTTTGCGCCACGGCGCTTGAGGGCTCAAGTAGTCCCAAGTTGATTAGCATGAGCATAGAAGAATCCGCCCTTTTGTCCTCGTGGTCTAGTGCTCTAACGAACTCGCCATTTGAGTAGCGCTCAAGGATTGTGCGCTTAATCGCGCCTGCGGCCTCTGACCATCCTCTTCTTTCCTTTCCAAGCACGTCGCCAACAAGCTCAGCGGCCATAAGCCCGTGCCAAACTGCAGCCGCGGTGTAAACATGAACCCCAAACTCCTCTTCCCACATGTCGTAAGAAGGCTTAAGAAAGCCGTCGTTTATCATCGAAATAAGAAAACCTGCGGCGGACTTCACCATTGGCCAGAAATCGAGAACGCTACCCACATCATTCGTGTTCACATAGTAGTTGTACACCGCTGAAATCACAGAAGCTGTTTGATCTAGCTGAACGAATGGTTTCTTGTGCCAAGTGGAACCCCACGAACCGTCCGCTCTGTGTCTGTGATAAAAATACCCTTCTGGCCTTTGGTTTAGCGCAGCGAAATTCAGAAATTTGAGTGAAAGATTCGACATGCCAACTTCGTTAAGCGCCATGGAAACGTAACACGCGTCCCTCCACCAGCAGTAGTTATAGGAATTTCCAGCAATTTTCGCGCTCCTTGAATCAAAAGACGCTATGATCGCTCCTTCGTGATCCACGCTGTTTTGCAAAACGTACATCGACAGCTTGTAAAGCCTTTTTGCGTTTTCACTAAGGTCAGAGTCTGGAAGAGGCTTGTGGGCTATCCAAGACGACCAAAAGCTCATCGCTTCGTGCATCGCTTTTTCGAACTTCTTTGAAACCAAGTAGTTGTTTAGCGAAACCACTTCGTCTAAGCTACTTCCTGTAGCGATATAATAGTAAGCCTCCGCTCTTCCGTTCACTGGCTCAAACGTGAGCTCAGAAGTGGAATCCGCAAGACCTTGAGATATTTCGTTTTTCACAAGCTTTCCGTCTTCAGCATCAACATAGGAGCCACTCAGCCCTCTTACTGTGTGTTCTCCGCAAACAAAAGACGAAAAAGTGGGGTACGAACCAAAAAGGATGAACTGGTTGCCTTTAAAGTGAATAAGCGCTTTTGTTTCATCGTCGTAAAAAACGGTCTCTCCACCCTCCGATTCCGCTATATTGAGCCTGTTATAAAAGAAAAGCTTGAGCGTATCGCGTGCGTTTTCGAGCGTTATGCGCCTAATGAAAACGTCTCGCTGTGGGTGTATCACGTCTGTGAACCTTAGGGTGATACCGTCAAAAGAATGAGTGGTGGAAATACCAAGCGTGTTTTCCAAGTGGTTTTGTGAAGAGTGAACGCCTGAGCCGTAGGGCGGAAGCCACTTGAACACACCTTGCGCGAAAACGCCGCACCTTGAGTGGAACATGTGCTGCCACATTCCAACGTGAGGATAGTAAAGATGTAAGATGTTCGCAAACTCATCGAGCACAATCGTAAGTTTGTTATTACCTAGCACCGCATTGGGTTCTTTCATCAATTTATATCTGCCAATTGTCGCAAACTAAAAAACTTTTTCTAAAAAGCTCCGCTTTCGGAGCGGACGTGGCTTTCCTTCGCGACACCTTTCCGCCTTTAACCCTAAGGTGCCGCCCGGTTTGCCCGCTACCGCCACGCTTGAGTGACGTAGCGCATCGCGCACAACACTCACAAGCTTCGCTTTTGGCTCGGCTTACGAGCGCTGTGCACAACACGCCACGCGACGAGACGCGTGACGGTGAGCGAACCCGCCTGATCAGCACGCCCAGGCTCACCCGGGCGTGTCCGCGAACGGGTTCGTCCGTCCTTTTCCGGCGGAGCCAAGTTATTAATCATTGCAAAGTGTTAAAAGTTGTGTAACCAATGGAGCTAAACCAAAAGTTACAATACACTTGAAGTTAATGAGCAAAACCTTTGCGAACACGTGTTACAAAAGTGTTAGCCTTTTAGAAACCTTATAAGAGAAAAACAAAAAAGAGATCAAGCAATGCACTGGCTTTTGTTAATGGATCTTGACGGCACGCTTTGGGATCACAAGGACATCTCTCAAGTCGAACCGCCTTACTTTTTGTTAAAAGAAGGGATTCTTTCAAATGAAAAGGGAACGACTGTTCGATTGTACCGCGAAGCGGTTGATTTTGTAAAGTGGTGCAAGACGAAAGGAGCTGTGACAAGCACACTGAGTTGGAACGTCGAAAGAAACGCAAGGCTTGCGCTAAACACGTTTGGTGTGGATTCGCTTTTTGACGAACACGCAATAGACTATCCAACGGACAAAGCAGAGCTTTTGCTAAAAGTTCTTCAAAGACTCAAAAACAAGGGTATAGTAATACATCCGAGAAACATCGTGTATGTCGATGACAGAAAAATACACATAGAGCGCATAAAAAACAAAGTTGGTGAAGTGATTTTCGTCAACATTTGGGGCGATGTCGCAAATTACGAGGAAGCGAAAAAACTTGTGCAAAAAGCGATTTTCGGTGGGTGAGGCGCAACGCTCGAACACGGAAAGCTTCCCACAAACGTGCTTGAAAAGTACGTTTTGAGCAATCTCGGACTTACAAAAAAAGAAGTGGTTGTTCCACCCAAAGTGGGTGTGGATTTTGGTGCGCTAAAGCTCGGCTCTTACTACCTTATTGTTTCTTCAGACCCTGTGACTGGTGCGCCCTTTGATCAAGGGTGGTACGCACTAAACGTGTGTGCAAACGACGTCTCAACCAGCGGAAATGCCCCTTCTTTCTTTCAAGTTGTTATCCTTCTACCCGAACGCGGAAGCTTAAGCGAGCTTAAGTGCATCACGAAGGGTTTGAACAAAGCCGCGCTGTCGCTAGGTGCCACTATAGTTGGAGGACATACAGAGGTCACACCCTCACTCTCTTTTCCAATAGTGTGCGCCACAGGTTTTGCTTTTGCGCGCCACTTTGTGAGCGCGTCAAACGCAAAAGCCGGAGACTCTATCGTTTTCACAAAGTGGGCGGGAGTCGAAGGCACTTCGATTATCGCGTACAAAATTGGTCTGAAACGCGTTGCAAAGAAGTTTTCTTCCATGCTAAGCGTCGTAAAAGAAGCGGTGACAGCTTACAAAACACGCGCCGTTCACGCAATGCACGACTGCACAGAAGGAGGTGTGATCGGTGCGCTTTACGAAATGAGCGTGGCGTCCAAACTGGGGTTTGAAGTTTACGAGCAAAAAATTCCAGTAGCGCACGAAACGAACACACTTTGCTCGGCGTTTAAACTCGACCCTTTGCGCCTTATAGGCTCAGGCTCGCTTTTGCTTTCTGTCAAAAGCGGAAGAGAAAAACAAGTGATAAACGCGCTTTCGCACCTTGGAGTAAACGCAAGTGTTATAGGGAAATTCACCAAAGGAAAGAAGCTTTTGATTTCTCGCAAAAAAGAAGTTGAAATAAACGAAGCGCCCAGTGATGAAATCTGGAAGTTTCTCAAAACTAGGAGTACTTGACGAGTAGGTCGCGTAGCACGTCTGCCACATCTTCACACTTGTCTGTTACGATTTCCAAATATTCGTAAACCTCTTTGAGTTTTATTATTTTGACTGGATCGCTGTTACGAAACAGCGAGGCCACGGATTGGTTTAGAAGAGTGTCGCAAAGGTTTTCGTTTTCGTTGATTTTGATACAGATTTCGTGTATTGTGTTTTCTCCTCTAATATTTGGAAGCTGCTCGATCGCTTGGTAAATAAGCGTAGCACACTCGTAGATGTTTTCAGAAAACTCGGAAATCGCCTTATCTTCATTTCTTATCTCATACAGTTTTATTCTGATCGCCGCTGCGTGTATCATGTCGATCACATCGTCCATGGATTTCGTGAGCGAGGAAATTTCGTTCTGCTCAAAAGGAGCCGCAAAAGACCTGTTGAGCTTCGTGAACACTTCGTGTACGAGCTCGTCGTTTTGGTGCTCAATTTGTTTGATTCTTGGGTATATTTGATCGGCGTCGTTCATGTTTGACGCAAGTGTTCTGAGCTCTTTCGCGGCTCTTACGATATTTAAAGCCATTTTTGAAATCTGTTCGTAAAACGACTTGAAGATTTCAGAAACCACTTCAAGGCTTTGCTTCTTTGTTTCCACCCCAAAGAACGCGGTGATCAGCGCACCCAAAAAACAAGAAAAAGACACAAAAGAAAGCATGTACGATTCACCAAAGCCTTGTAGGTATGGCAACGCGAAAACGCCCACCACTGCGCCCACTTTTCCAATCGTGGCCGCAAAGCCGTGGCCTGTTCCCCTAATCCTAGTTGGAAAAAGCTCAACTGGGTAAATCCAAGTGGTTGTGTTAGGACCCGCGTTTTGTGCGACATAAGCCGTCGAAAGAAGAGTGACCAAAAGTGCGAGGCTTAGGGTTTTGGAAAACACCGCCGCAAAAAGCAAAACGACGCCCATCACCAAAAAGCCAGCAAGCTGTAACGTTTTTCTACCGAGCGAATCAACGGAAAGAAGCGCTATGAGGTATCCAGTTGCTCCCACCAAGTAAAGCGTGGCATAGGCGAGCTCGTATTTCACAGGAGGAGCGTTTGCACCGTAAAGCTCGTGGATAAAAGTAGGCGCAAGTAGTCCTATGCCGTACACAGCTATGTCAACAAGAAACCAAGAGGATGATGTGAAAAACAGCCTCTTTTTATATGGTGAAAAGATTAGCTCGGAAAAGCTTGTTTTCTGGGACAATCCTTGTACGTGAACTTCGCTAGGCGCTCTTCCTGTTATTTTCTCGAAAGTCTTTTTTGCGTCTTCAAGCTTTCCTTTTGCGACAAACCATCTTAGTGTCTCAGGTAATTTGGTTCTCAGCGTAAGCACTATGACCGCGGGCACTACACCAGAAAGTAACATCCAGCGCCAAGCTTCCCCTTCCCATGGGAAGAAAGAAAAGCCCAACTGCTATCGCGCAAAGCACGCCAAGTCCCTGAAAGGCAAAAACCGAAGCTATCGCCCTTCCACGACGATCCGCCCTGACGAACTCGGCTACATAAGAAGACGAAACTGGGTAGTCTGCGCCTATTCCCACACCCAAAAGGAACCTGAATACGACAAGCTCAAAAAGGTTCTGCGAAAAAGCGGAGGCCACCGCAAAAGCTACAAAGAAAAGAAGGTCCAAAAGAAATAGCTTTCTTCTACCCAGCTTGTCAGCGGCGTTTCCAAAAAGCACACTACCAAAAACCGCGCCAAGCAAAGCCGCTGAGCTGAGCGCGGAAATCTGAGGCGCACTCAGGTCAAAATAAGGCTTTAAAAGGATGAGTGCGATGCTCAGAATAAAGAGGTCGTAACCATCAAGAAAAACGCCCGCACCTGAAAGCGCGATGATCCCGAGCTCTAACTTCCTATTCGTGGTACTCTCTAGTAGCTCTACTGCCTGAGACACACGTTTGCATGCTTAAACAATCTTATGAGAATTGCGAACGTTCACAACTCGTACAAATACACATAGTGCACTCGGCTCGTAAGGTGCACCTTTTCAACCCTTTTCGGAGAAAGACGCGGGATTGGAAAGTCGTGGCACACAATTCTTGAACCAGGTTTGAGCTCCGTGAGTAGCTTTGGTAGAAGCGCACGGTTCATCTCGGGAAGTAGATAAAGCGTAACCACGCTTGCTTGTGTCAAATCTGCTTTGAACAAATCCTCTTTGAAAACCTTGGCCTTGTCCAAAACGCGAGCGCGCTCGAGATTTGTGGTTGCAAGCCGCACCCTTTTTGGGTTGTGCTCAAAGCCAACCGCTTTGACGTCGTATCTTCTTACCGCTTCGAGCAGTATCCGACCGTCTCCCGCGCCCAAGTCGTACACGCTTTCTCCGCTAACTGGTGAAGCGAGCTCGAGCATTTTTCTTACTACGGCGTATGGCGAGGGTACGTAAGGCACTCGCCACATAATCACAAAATTCCTGCACAAAGATTTAAATTCCACAGCGCTCTTCGTGTTAGAAAATGACAGAGGAGTGCGTGTTTTGCAAGATCGTGGAAAACAAACTGCCTTCCACAAAAGTGTACGAAAACAGCGATTTTGTGGTGATCAAAGACATAAATCCAGTGGCGCCCATCCACTATCTAGTGCTACCAAAAAGGCACATTCCTTCAGTTCTAAAAATAGACCAAGAGTTTCCGTCAAACGCGCTTTTTGAAACGATAAAGCGAGTTGCACAAAAAGAGGGATTTTCTGAACAAGGTTTTAGGATCGTGATCAACACGGGTCCAGATGCGCTACAAAGCGTAAACCACTTGCACGTTCACATTATTGCAGGTAGAAAACTCGGATGGCCACCAGGGTGAGAGAAAAGTGATCGAAATAAACTCATTTCCAGGCATTGCGATAGGACACGCGCAACACCCAGAAGTTGCGACGGGTACAACTGTCGTATTGCTTGAAAAACCGTGCACCACCGCGTTTGAAGCGCGCGGCGGGTGGCCTGGCACTTACGACGCGTCTTCGGTAGACCCGGGAAGGGCGTTTTACAAAAAGGAAGTGATTTTTCTTACAGGAGGAGACGTTTACGGATTTGACGCAGCAACGGGTATAAGACGATACCTTGTCGAAAAGGGAAGGGTTCGTGCGGGATTCGGCGAAACGCCAGGAATTGTGGGAACGAACATTTACGATTTAGAGGTGGCAAAGGGTTTTGAAAACGTGTCGTACGAACAACTTGGTTATCTCGCGTGCTTGAACGCAAAAAACGGCGCACCAGAAATGGGAAGCGTCGGCGCGGGTGTAGGCGCGACCGTGGGAAAGCTAAGAGGTATGCGCTACTGCTTTAAAGGTGGTTTTGGGTTCTACGCTTTTAAGCTTGGAAGCGCGCTCTTTTGCGCCGCCGTGGTCACAAACGCTTTGGGTAACATCGTTGACCCTGAAAGCGGAAAGGTGATTGCGGGAACAAGAAGAAGTGCAGACCCAAAGGACGGTTTTGTGGAGTTACGCGAGATCGCAGCTGAGTACCTTGAAAGAAGAGGTGAAAGCGGAGTGTCAAGCGCTTTTCGCTCAACCACAATCGGAGTTGTTGTGACAAACGTGTCGCTTTCACACGAAGCGATGTACAAAGTGGCGCAAATGGCGCACGACGGTTTGGCAAGAGTGATCAGACCTGTGCACATGATGGCGGATGGCGACACGATTTTCGCGGTGAGCACCTCTCAGCTCGAACTGAGCTCAGAGCACTACTCGCTTGTAGACGTTGTTGGTGAGATGTGCGCGGAAGCCGTTGAGCGCGCGGTTATACGCGCGGTAAAAAGCGCAAAATCGGTCGCAGGAATCCCCGCGCTAAGCGAATCAGCGTATCAGTAAACGTGTCTAGCACAACCCAACCTGAACCAAAAAGGATGTTTAGAAACTCGCTGATCGCCCTTGTCGTTTACATCGTAATTCTTGTGATAGCGCTTGCGCTTATCAAGTTCGTTTTCTCTTTGATCTCAACGATTTCTTTGAGCGCACTTTCCTATGAAGTTTACGTGAACATACTTGTTACGCTGTTTTTTGGTGTTCTCATCGTTTTCAAATTTGCGGATGTGGTGTACTGGAATTTGCGTTTCAAGCTACCCCACCCTGAAGCCGCAAGTGTGAGGTCCGTTTTTAGAATAATAGGACTTGTCGCGCTACTTGTTGCGGTTGTGGGATCCAACGTGTCGCCCACTGCGGCCGCAGCTCTTGGAGGTTTTGCGGGACTTATTGTCGGCTTTGCGACGCAACAAGTGCTTGCGCAAGCTATTGCAGGCGTTTTCATTTCGATCGCAAGGCCCTTCAGAGCAACAGACAAGATTGCGGTAGCAGGTCAAGAAGGTGTTGTTGAAGACATAACTTCGCTGTACACAATTCTTGAGACCGAAAAATCTCACGTTCTCATTCCCAATTCAATGCTGATTTCAAACGTGATAACTCGCTACAAAAGTTAAAGCGCGTCAAAGCTCTTTTTGGGGTTGAGTATTCGGTTGGGATCAAAAACGCTCTTAATTTGCTTCATTATTTGTAGTGCAAGCGCGCTGTGTTCAAAATTCAAGTAGCGCGCCTTGAGAGCACCTATCCCGTGCTCTCCGCTAATCGTTCCACCAAGTTTCACGCTCAAAGAAAAGAGTTGCGTGAGAATTTGGTGTAGCTTTGTGCTTTCCAAGTGTTTAAACTCTAGGTGAAGATTACCGTCGCCCGCATGACCGAACAAAACGCATTCCATTCCCTCCTTAGAAAACAGCTCTTTCACACCTTCCACAAGCTTTGGAAAGTTGGTCACGGGCACCGCAACGTCTTCACGGTATTGCTTACCGTAAATCTTTTCCAATGCAAACGTTATTCTTCCGCGCAAGTCCCACATTGAATCAACGTCATCTTCGTAAAGCGGTTCACCCACAGGTTCAAAGCGTAAAAGCGTGTGAAGAAGAGAATCGAGTTTTGTTTCAAGCTCGCTTTGTGTGGATTCGATTTCGAGCATAAGAGCTGCGCCACACTCTGGGATTGACGAGTGATACACGCTGTTAAGCGCGTTCACACACTTTTCGTCCACAAACTCTATCGCGGATATTCCCAAGTCGGGGCGTTTTGAAAGAGCGACCACCACGTTTGTGGCGAGAGTTACGTTTTTCAAAGGCACGATCACCCCAACCCTTTTTTCAGGAATTGGCGCAAGTCTAACCAGAAGTTTCGTAAAGATCGCAAGCGTGCCTTCACTACCCACTAAAAGCCTTACAAGGTCAAGCCCGCTTGAGCTTTTTTTCGCGCGTGTGCCAAACCAAGATAGCTCTCCTTTACCTGTGACCGCTTCTAAAGCGGCCACCCAGTTTCTTGTCGAGCCGTATTTGTAACTTCGCGGGCCAGCGGCGTTCGTAGCTGCGTTTCCACCAAGTGTGGAAATCTCCCAGCTTCCGGGATTCGGTGGGTAAAACAACCACTTTTGTGAAAGAAATTTGTTAAACTCTCGGTTTACCACACCTGGTTCGACAAGCGCAAGCAGATTCTGTTCGTCAAGCTCGAGCACTTTGTTCATAGAAGAAAAGTCTATCACGATTGCGTCAAATGGAACGCTCTCACCCTCAAGGCTGCTTCCACCACCTCTTGCGACAACTGGAATTTTGCTTTCGTTAGCCCAGCGAACAACCTTCAACACGTCCTGCTCGTCTTGTGGACGAACGAGCGCAAGCGCCCTTCCTTCTACGATCGACATGTCTTTCGAGTAAGCTTTGAGAATGTGCTCGTCAAGAAGAACTTTGCCGCTCAGCTCTTTTTCGAGTGTGTCAAAGTTCATGACTTGCAAAACAACTGTGTGCAAATTAAGCTATTTGCTTGAGCGCACTACAAAGTAGCCCGACGACGCTTTTGTCTTGGGGCTCGAGTATCTGGAACATAAAGCGCTCAACGCCTTGAGCAGTCCACTCCTCTATTTGCTTTGCGAATTCGTCAACGCTACCCAAGAGCACTCCTCTCTTTTTGAGCTCTTCTTTTGCGTTTTCGATAGAGGAAGCACGAAATCTTTGTGAAAAGCGCGCAAGTTTTTGTTTAAGCGCTTGCTCGTCTTCTGCGATCAAAAACGGTCCCATCCTTGAAATCACCGCGTCACTTTTTGCTTTGCTTAAGAAAACGCGCTTTAACTCTTTGAACTTTTCGATGTTCATCGCAAAAAAGTTCCACTCATCACAGTGTTGCGCCGCGAGCTCGACCACTTGAGGGTTTGACCCACCGACAATCAGGTGCACGCCTTTTTCTGGCTTAGGCAAAACCTGTGTGTGAGCGGAAAAGTGCTTTCCGTCGAAATCGACCCTTTCACCTTTGATGAGAGGTCTGATTATCCTTAGCGCCTCATCAAGCTGCTCCAATCTAGTTTTTATAGAAGGAAAGTGGAAGCCGTACGCGAGGTATTCATCACGATACCACCCAGCGCCTACTCCGAGTACGAGCCTACCATTAGAAAAAGAGTGAAGCGTGCAAGCCATGTTGGCAAGCAGAGCGGGATTTCTAAAGCCCACTGGGGAAACAAGCGGTCCAAACTCAACTCTTTGGGTGGTTGCGGCGACCAAGCCGAGCGTGGTCCAGCACTCTGGTGAGGGTATGCCGCGTCTTCCGCTTGTGGGTAGCAAGTGGTCAGACCTAAAGATTCTACCAAAACCCGCGTTTTCGGCGATCTTTGCCCATTCAACCACCTGTTTTGCGCTCATTCCCTCTTGAGGCTCAAGCATGATTGCGCTTTTTTCGAGCATACACCTAAACAGTTCTTGAAATAAATAATTATTATGCTTTGATAGGCCTCTAGGAGTTGCCACTAGGTGGGAGAGGATGACCCTTTCTGCGCCCTAAAGGGCGAAGCTTCATCAGTTAAACTCACGATTTACTGTGAGAACGATGCGCTTCTTTTGTCTTGCTTTCCGCTAATTAATTCGCTTTTGTTGGAGGTATTTGGAGGTTAATCGAAGAACTTAGCGGTGCAAGTTCGATTACCTGTCAACTAGAAAACTTCTTAAGATTAGCAACTATATCCAATCTCTATGTTTACACAATCTCTTGGACACTTAAATCCAAAGTGTTATTAATAGTAAGTAATAAGCCAAACCAAGAAACTGTTTTAGTTTTCACGACTGTTAAGCTCACGCCGTCAACCGCAACCGATCCCTTTTTGACTATCATAGAAGCATGCCACTTTGGTACTTTAATCCGCATTTCTGCTGAATCGTCGTGGTACATATTGCTAATTTTACATATACAGTCGACATGTCAAGTGACAAAGTGCATCACACCCCTTAAAAACACAAATCTTTTTTTGAAACCATAAGACTTTTTATTCAACCAAGCTACCATAAATCACTTTAAATCCTAGCTCTTGAGCTCTAGCAAGTGTGTGTTTGTCTACGTTCACCGTGATAAGATAAACCTGGTCGATATTCCTCTTTAGGATCTTTTCGACATATCCAACAACATCCTTTAAGTGATCCACATCTTCTCTTTCCGCAAACGACTTTACTTCGATCAGCGTGAGTTTGCCGTCTTTTACCAAAATGTCCGCTTGTACAAGCCTGCCCTTTAGTCCAGTAATGCTACCATCGAAATCGATATAAGAAAAACTTTCGACTTTTCCAGGTTCAATGCCTTCTTTTTCAAGCACTTCTTTAAAAGTACCAAGTAAAGTTCTTTCCAAATCAGCACCCCATCTTCGTCCCATCCTGCCCAAGATAACTTCAACTCTACTCCCAAGCTTGCTGAAGTCTTCTCTGATTAGCACAAAGTCTTCCCTCAGTTTCTTTTGCTCTTCAAAAAGCTTGTTAAAGTCTTCCCTCAGTTTCTTTTGCTCTTCAAAAAGCTTGTTAAAGTCTTCCCTCAGTTTCTTTTGCTCTTCAAAAAGCTTGTTAAAGTCTTCCCTCAACAGCTTTATTTCATTTAAAATTGTCTGCATTGTTTTTTCATGTTCATTAAGTCGACTAACAATCTCAGAATAACCCAAAAGACCCGCCATAGCAAGCCTAAACTCCTCGTCTTCTTTAAGTAAGCGCAGAAATTCTTCTTTAATGCCCATACTCGTACTTTTTATTAAATTTATCAACTTAAAGCTTTCCTTTTTTGTTCTACGACAAGTTGTTATAAACTTTCCAAAACCTCGCCTTTTAAGGCGGGGATTCCAAAGGTATAAATACACACGCAAAGAATACTCGGTAATGCGTGTGAGGGCATACCGCTTCCGAGCGTATGCATCAAAGACAACCGCGAGGGTTTTAAAAACCCAGCTCGAAGCAGCTTGTGAGCTTTACAACGCGCTCCTACACGCTGAACAAGGGGAGTACGAGAAGAACAAGCACACTATGAATAAAACCGAGCTTCGACAACTAGCTTTAGACCTACGAAAACAGAACCAAGAGTTTCAAGTGTTACACTTCCAGGTGGCGCAGCAGGTTGCTGATAGGTTCTACCAAGCTAGGGAGCGCTTCTTCGACGGCCTTGCGAACAAGCCAAAGAAAAAGAAGCCTCTCAGGTACCTCTCCTTAGTGTACCCTCAGAGTGGTTGGAAGCTTTCTAACACGAGGGATGTCGGACAGGGCAAAAACAAAAAGAAGAAGGCTCGGCTTTACTTGAGTAAAATAGGCTTCTTCACTTTAATCCTTCACAGGGAGCTTCCTTTGAAGCGAGTGTCTCAAGTGCGCGTCAAACTCTACCCATCTGGTCGAATCTACGTAATCTTCTTGGTGGAGGAGGCTGAAACACTGGGGCAATCATCGAAGGAGCCCAAGAACGCTGTGGGTGTTGACTTGGGTCTCACAAGGCTTGCAACACTTTCAGATGGTAGGTACCTAGAGCACCCAAAACCGCTTGAGCGCTCTCTTGAAAGAATCAGGGTGCTACAGAGGTCACTTTCAAGAAAAAGGTTTCTTTCGAATAACTGGCTTAAAGCTAGGATGAAACTTGCGAAAGAACACGAACACTTAAAGGATTTCAGGCGGGACTCTTTAAACTTGGGGCTCTCCTCTCATGGGAGTACGACGTTTTGGTGTTAGAGGACTTGGATGTCCGAAATTTGGTTCAAAAAGGCGAAAATAAAAAGAGAAGGATGAGGCTGTACGACTCCTCGTTCTCAGAACTCAGAGCTGTGCTTGAGTGGGAGTTTCGAAAAAGAGAAAAACTTGTTTTGCCTGTGCCAGCATACAACACATCCCGTGAGTGTTTCCTGTGTGGTGGGATCAACCAAAGCTTGACTTTAGAAGACCGAGTGTTTCTCTGCCCCCACTGCGGTTTTATCTTGGACCGGGATCTTAACGCTTCTTTGGTTCTTTTGAAGAGGTCAGGGTGGGTGCCACCCGCGGTAGCCTGTGAAGCTTCGCCCAATACCTCCTCTACTCTCTCTTGGGTTGAGGGGGCAAGGCGTGGCGGTGATTCAGGAAGCTCCCGCCTTCAGGCGGGGTAGCTCACATCGTCTCTAAGTGTTTTAGTGAACTATCCTGTTTAAAAGGAGAAGTTTTGCAGGCTCTGCGGGCGGCTTCCATTATAGTATACGTTTCCACATTTTACAAGAAATTTGCGTTTCGGATAAACAGCATGAAATCTAGTCGGTGTTCATCGTTTACAGTAAGCTCAAACCCTTCAGGGCTGGGCTTTCAGTTGTAACTTTCAACTTATTAGGAGAAACACGCTAATAAGTGCACTTATTGCGATGTACCACCATCCCAAATGCTCAGTTTAAATCTTTGGCTCTACTCGCAAAAATTCACGCGCCTTGACAAAGAACTCATGATGTGCTTAACTAAAGGTGTCATTCGATTTAGGCGCTTTTTCCGATCCACTCCCTGATAATTTTTGAAACCAATGTCAAATCCTTTTTTTCGATAACCACATCGGCTTTTCTTTTCACAATTTCTTGGGCGTTAAACGCAATTTTGAGATCGGCGATTGTAAAGAGCTCAAGGTCGTTTGCGCCGTCCACCACAGCAACAACGGGTTCTTTTTCTAATAATTCTCCAAAAGCGCTTTTCAAAATAAGGGTTTTATTGGCGTTCACAAGTAACGCGTAGCCTATCAAGCGTCCTTTGTGAAACACCAGTTCATTTGTGAAAATATGGTCGAGTTTGAGTTCTTTTTTCACTCTTTGTCCAAGCAGGCTGAATCCACCTGATACGCCAACCAAAGTGCAACCCATTTGCCTTAGCTCTTCGAGCGCTTGTTTGGCGCCAGGCATAAAAGGAAGGCTCTGTGCAACTTGGACGCAAAGTGTCTCATCAACTCCCTTTAACTCTTCCACACGCCTTCTCAAACCCTCTTCCCAGTTTATCTCTCCTCTAATCCCTTGTAATGTGATTTGTCTTACTATTTCCTCTTTGCCCACGAGTTTTGCGACCTCTGGCAGAAATTCACCATCAACAAGCACGCCTTCGACGTCAAACGCCACAATCATACAATCTCACTTCAATGATTGTGGTGTCAAGCTTTACAAATATTAAAGCGTTTTTTTCGTGTGAGGTAAAGAACCAGTAGTAAAACAACGATTGGTAGAAGAATGTAAAGCGTGTAGGGTTGGTAGTTGACCTTGTGTTCCAGTGTGATCGAATAACCCGAGGAGTCAAGCACAACCAATTTAATCACGTTTTGTCCGAACTTTGGTAGCGTCAAGTAAATTTGTTGCGAGCTCGTGTTAAGAGCTCTTCCGTTAACGTACCACGCAAAGCGATAAGGGGGTGTGCCACCTTCTACATAAACCGTGGCGCGCACTTTACCAGTAAAAGGCGAGCTTGTGACGTTAAGGAAAGCCACAGGGTCGCTGAACACCCTTAAAACAAGCGCTTGCGTCAAAATCGTATAACCCGTGTCATCGGTGATCTTCGCTTGAACAAAGTACGTCGCGTTGTCGCGCGGCACAAAGTAAAACAGCGAACCGCTTGTCGCATACGTGTGATTCACGTACCAGTTAACAGAGTACGGAGGAGTTCCTCCAGAAACGACAACGCTTATTGGAAGCGGAACACCGATGTCGCTAAAGCTTCTATTAAAAACAAGCTGCGCGCGTGGGTCTGGATTCACTCTTAGTAAAAGCGTTTGCTCAGAAACGTAGTTTGTACGGTCTTTGAGCAAAACTTTGAGTGTGACCAAACCCGTTTTGTTGAGCGAAAAACTCAAAGAGCTAGAGTTTGTGCTTGCGACAAGCGAGCGGTTATCGTAAATTCGCTCAGTGTAGGGAGGGGTTCCGCCAATCACACCAAAGTGTAGAAAAATTGTTTCGCCAGCGTCTACCTCGTTTCGTGAGACGTTTACGAACAAGCTAGGGTCAGGATTGACCGAAAAGAAAAACGGCTTAGAGGATGCCACGTATCCTTTGAGTGTTCGAACAAAAACATAGTAAAAGTGTTCGCCTAGAGCAAGCGCACGAATGCTAGTGTTCAGCAAAAGCACGCGTGACAAAGAAAAAGAGCTGTAAAAACGCGTGTTGTCAAGGTAAATCGTGTACTCAAACGAGCTATTCGTTTGAACAAAAGCTGTAAGAGAAAGGTTGACGACTTCGCCAAAATCGGCGTACACCGGTTTTGCGTAAACCGTGAGCGAGATTGGTTCCTTTCCCGTCACAAAACCGTAACCGTACGCGTACTCGTACGCACCATCTGTGTAAAAGCTTTGAAGTTCGTAAACGTAATTAAAGCGCATGAAGGTTGAGTTGTAAAACAGCTGTGTGCCATTAGAAGGGTCGTACTCGTCCGCCCATAACCATGCGGTGTTTATTTTTGAAAAGCTTTGATACAAAACAGGTTTCAAAGAACCAAAAAATTTGTCCACGTGATACTCTTCCGTCATAACGCCCGTGAAAAAGCCGTTTTGGTTTGAAGGTGAATGAACGCTTCCCACAAAATACGAGCCATGCGCAAAATACGAGGTGTGCGCCACAGCGCCAGTTGAGTAGTCTTTCGCAAAAAAGCTCACGTTTGTAGCAGAAAAGCTGAGCTCCAAAAGAATTGTGTCGCCCGATTTCACGCTCGTTGAAAAGTTGAGCGCTCCTCCCCCACCACCTTCTGGAAACACGCTAAACCCAGTAGAGTTGAAAACTTCAAAAACCATTACAAAACCTGGTAAGTAGCCGCCGCTTGTTTCTGGCCAGTCGTAAGCCACACCCACTTGGTACCACCAGCCTGCGTTCGTCAGCCCGTTTAAAAGATAAGCAGGACCGTAACCATAGCGATCCGTCTGCGAAACCACGCTCACGTTCCAACTCAGGTTGACGTAGTCTTGCGTAAAAGTTTCGCCAAGTTGTTCGTCCCAAACGGGCACAGGAAGCGCGCTTGTGGCTTTTGAAGAAAGAAAGGGTCTTAGACCATAAAACCGTCTTTGATCGACCTTTGAAAAGCTCGCCTGTGCGTGTAGCACAAGGATTGCCAATAAAACGATGAGCAAAAAAGCGCGCAAAACCACAAGTTTAATTGGATTTGAAATTTAAAAGTATAACCCTAAAAGCCTAGCACCAAAAATCGCAAAAACCGCGCCAAAAAATAGTGCTAAAAAGTTTAAAAGGGGGTTGTCGTAAGTAAAGTGTGCAAAAGCGATTCTCACCCATCGACCTTTCTTTTTTGTGTAAACACCACGCTCGGTGAACGCGTCAAGAATAATATGTGATGAACCGCAAACAAAACCCAAAAAAGGAGAGAAAGCGATAAAGAAAGCGGAATCGCTTTGAAAGGGTCTAACCGCGTAGACGGGGTCGCCTTGAATCGACGCCAAAACATACGGAAGAGCTAGTGACACTCCTAACGCCGTGAACGCGCCAATCAAACCAGCGCGTGAAAGGGTGTGAGTTCTTGGGGAGCGAGAAGCAAAACCCCCTCTTATTTCATGACCTAGCGCGTCTATCAGCTTGTTTGTGAACACGCTTATCACAAAAAGCGAAAACACATAAGACAGCTTGCTTTCTGTACCAAAAGACACAAAGGATGCGCGCGAAATCGCGCCAAACGTAGCGAGCGAAACACCAAAAGAAAACGCATAGTGAGAAAACAGTTTCATTTTTCGAAGGCTTAAAAGTTTGTGTGATTTATCTGTTTTATGATAAAACAAATCGTTCAAAGCGCTTTGAGTGGCGAAAGCAAGTGCTTTTCGCATTGTGACAAACACGCAAAGCTTTATTTGAGCGAACACGAAGGAAAACTTTTGGGCGTTTACGCGTGCCCCTCTGGATACGTTTCAAGAATTGTGCTTTATGAAAGAACGCTTGAGCTTGAGTGGTTCAAGCGCTTTCTTGAAAGCGTAACAAAAAGCGAAGTGAAGGACGCTGACATCCGCATTGCCACAAGACACCCTTGGGAGCTAGCGCTTGATGTCGAAGAAAAAGTGGTTTTAAAAGAAGCGTACTGGACGCAAAATTACAGAAGGACCAAAAGCGAAGACCCAAACAGGATTGCGCTCTTTAGGTGCACTACCTGTGGCAAGCTGTTTTTGCAAAGCCTTTCGTCGAGTAACACTCTTTGCGAAACATGTTCAAAACGCGCTTGAGTCACTAAAAGCCTTAAGCATTTTCGCAAATCTTCCGTCGCTGTTTACGAGCTTTGAAGGAGGCCCCATTTCGACCACTTTTCCGTTGTCTATGTATATCACGAAGTCGCACGTCTTTACCGTGGAAAGTCTGTGTGCTATTATGATTGAAGTTCTTCCGCTTAGCGCTTTGAAAAGCGCTTTTTGAAGTCTTGACTCAGTAAACGGATCAAGCTGTGAAGTCGCTTCGTCCAAAATTATGATTTTCGGCTTTCTCACAATCGCCCTTAAAAAGCTCACAACCTGCTTTTGCCCCTCTGAAAGATTTCCTCCTCTCTCGGTGAGCTGCGTGTCAATACCCTGGGGAAGAGAAGAGAATATGTCTTCAAGCTCTAGCTCTTTTAAAGTTTTGAGCACCTCTTCTTTGGTCGTTTTAGAGCCAAAGCGAATGTTGTCAAAAACGGTTGTGGAAAACAAGAAGGGCTCTTGCAAAACCACCGCTAGCTGACTTCTATAGCTCTTTGTTTCAAGTGAGAATATGTCGTAGCCATCAACGAGGACTCTTCCACTCGTCGGTTTGTAAAATTTAAGAAGAATGTTCACAAGCGTGGATTTTCCAGCCCCCGTCGGTCCTACGATCGCCACTTTTGAACCAGAAGGTATCACGAAAGACACACCCTTTAAAACTTCAGTTTTTCCATCGTAAGAGAAGTGGACGTCCTGAAACTCGATTTCACCCTTGAGCTCTGGAGCGGGAATTGCGGGCTTTTCATCACTTTTTGGCGCGGAGTCGATCAATCTGTATATTCTTTCAAGCCCAACCATAGCCGTTTGGTAAGAGTTGTAGAACTGGCTGAGCTGAATGATTGGGTTAAAGAAGCCCTGCACGTACGCAAGAAACGAAACAAGAAGACCTATCGTGATTTCACCCGAAAGCACCTCTTTTGAGCCGTAGAAAAGAACGAGCGCGATCCCAAAAGCCTCTATCACAAGAATCACGCTGTTAAAGCTTGAGGTCAGCCTGTTTGCCTTTAGGTTTGCGAGCATGTTGTTCACATTTGCTTCATCAAACCTTTTTGAGATTTCTCTTTCCTTTGAAAACGCTTTGATCACCCTGATTCCGCTTATCGCTTCCTGTAGCCTAGCGGTTACAACCGCTATAGTTCTTCGTGTTTCAAGAAAGTTTTTTCTGATTTTGCCTTGTAGCGCAAACGAAAACAGCGCAAGCGCGGGTATCACGCTGATTGAAATCGCGGTGAGCGACAAATTAAGGTATAGCATTATCGCGATAGAGCCAATCACTCCGATAAAACCCGCAAGAACTTGAGGCAACTGAAAAGTAAGAAAGTCGCTCAAAGCCTCCGCGTCATTCAACACATAGCTCATGATACGCCCGGCTTCTCTTTTTGAGTAGTAGTCAATCGGAACGATTTGTAGCGTCCTAAAGCATTCGTCTCTTAAATCCTTGATCACTTTCTGTGAAACAACAGGAAGTAAGTAGCTCCTTCTGTTTTCCGCAAAGTAGTTCAGCACGTAAAGCGCGCCATAAAGCGCGCCAAACTCTGCAGTCTGTGTGAACTTTTCTTGGGTGATAGCGTTCACCGAAAGCCCCAAAACGTAAGGCGCTAGCATCGTAACCGCAGTGCTCGTCAAGATGCTCAGCGCAATAAGCACCACCTCCTTTTTGTACTTTAGCATGTGAGAAGCAAGTCTTCGCACTTTTTCAAAATCCTTAATCTGCTTTTGTTCGTCCTCGTAAACCATGATTCACACCTTGCTCAGAGCTTCAAGCTGCAAAACTCTTCTGAGCTCTCTGCCTTTGGTGAGAAGTTCGTTCAAACTTCCTTGTTCGACGATTTCACCGTTCTTTAGCACCACAACTCTTTGAGCAAGTCTGAGTGTGGAAAGCCTGTGTGAAATTATGATCGTGGTCCTTCCTGAAATCACGTTCCTTATCGCTTCTTGAAGCTTTCGCTCAGTTTGAGCGTCAAGGCTTGACGTCGACTCGTCAAGGATGATGATTTTTGGATTTACCAACAAAGTCCTTGCGATCGCAACGCGCTGTCTTTGGCCGCCTGAAAGCGTTATTCCTCTTTCACCAATAAGAGTGTCGAAACCATCAGGAAGAGAATCTACGAACTCAGAAAGCTGTGCAAGCTCAACCGCGTTTTTCAGCTGCTCTTCGCTTACGTTTTCCACGCCAAAGCAGATGTTGTCTCTCAGTGTGCCTGAAAAGAGAAACACGTCTTGCGACACAACTCCCACGTTTCTTCTGAGGGATCTAAGGTTGTAGCGCTTTATGTCGACACAGTCAAGCAAAACCCTCCCGTGCGTCGGCTCGTAAAAACGTGGGATCAAATCGATCAGCGTTGTTTTTCCTGAACCAGATTCACCAACAAGCGCGACCACCTCACCCGCGCGTATTTTCAGGTTGATTCCTCGAAGAACGTATTTACCACTTTTTTCAAGCCAAACGTCCTGAAACTCGATTTCACCCTTTATTGAACTTGCTTCCAACCCGCTTTCTTCGATTTTTTCATCAGGAACGCGCTCAATTTCGTAAACTCTTTTCAACCCAGCACGCCCGTTCTCCAAAAAAAGCACGAACTGCCCATAAAACCTTACTGGAGAAAGTAGCGTTCCGTAAAGGTTTACCGCCGCAACAAGAGCACCCACTTCGCTCACGCGTATGAGCTCGCCGCTCAACATGAGTAAAAGCGCGACGGCCACGCTCACGGTGAGTGTGAGTAACGGTGTGTACACACCGCGAACAAAAGACACGCCTTTGTAGTCTTCAACGTAGTCGCGCGTGGACTCTTCAAAAAGAGACACCTGATCTTCTTCTATCGCGTAGCTTCTGATGAGCTTTTGACCAGCTATGTTCTCTTGAAGAATTTTGGACATTTTGCCGTACTTTTCTCGTATTGCGCCCCAAAATCGCTCTTGTTTTTTCGCAAGAAGAAATGTAAGACAAAGTAGAATTGGAAGCGTCAAAAGGTAAACCAAACCATATATCCTTCCCAAACCGAAGAACGCAAAGCCAGACGCTATGATGAGAAAAGTGGTGCTCATAAATTGTGGAGCGCCAAAGCCTATTAGCCTTCTAATCGCCTCTATGTCCATCGTGGAGCGAGCGATGAGGTCGCCAGTTGAGCTTGAGTCGTGAAACGAAACGCTTTTTGAAAGAATTGAATCAAAAAGCTCCTTTCTGATTTGGTAAACCACCTTTTGCGCAAGCCACTGTCCACCGTATGTGGTCACAAACTGTAGCGCTCCCGCAACACCAGACACCAAAACGATAAGAAACGCATAGTAAAACACAGAGCTTGCGCCTTTCGTGAGCACGCTTTCTACCGCACGACCGATCAAAACTGGCACGTAAACCCTGAGCTCAGAAGCGGAAAGCGCTGAAACCGAAATTGTCACAATTACAAGCCAGTGTCTCTTTAAGTGGTTTAGCAGGGTCGCAAGTTCACCCAATTCAAAAACATGTGCTAAAACCAAGCGTAATATTTCAGCTTAACCGAATCTTGAGATGTGGATTAAGCAACACCTTCCCACTCAAGAAAGAATCTTTCAAGAAATTTTAGCATGAATTCATGCCTTGCCTCTGCGAGTTCCTTTGCCCTTTTTGTTTTCATTCTTTGTTTAAGGTGTAAAAGCTTTTCATAAAAGTGATTGACTGTGCTCGAACTCGAATGCGCGTACTCCTCAAAAGAAGAGTGTAGCTTTGGAGGGATTTCTGGTGTGTGGATTGGCCTTCCCGCTTTTCCCCCATAGGAAAAAGCTCTTGCGATTCCTATTGCGCCCATCGCGTCCAATCTATCTGCGTCCCTTACGATTTCACCTTCTTTTGTGGTGGGCACGTCTTCGACAAGCGCGCCTTTGAAGCTAACCGCTTCGACTGCACAAACAATTTCATCGATTTCTTCTTTTTTTAGGCCAAGCTTTTGCAGAAGCTCTAACGCCATGCGCTTTTTTGCTTGGTTGTTTGGAACTTTCCAGTCCCACACGTCATGTAAAAGCGCGATGATCTCCACTTTGCGGATGTCGCACACTTCTGTTTTCGCGATTTCAAGAGAAAGCCTTCTTACGCGCTGTGTGTGCCACCAATCATGCGCAGACGGCTCTTCATCACTCAGCGAGCGCACGAATTTCTCGATTTCCTGTATCAAGTTTGGACCACCTCTAAAAGCGTTCCTCGCGTCTTGGTCACACGCTCCAAACGCTCGTAGTCCACTTCAATTCCTATTCCAGCGCCGTGATTGGGTGTTATTCTTCCGTTGACCATTTTAAACGGGTTTAAAACTATGTCTTTTTCGAAGTACTTTTCGTTTGGCGAAGTGTCACCCGGATAATCCACGAGCGACAAACTCGCAAAGCTTATGTTAAAACTCCTACCAACACCTGTCTCAAGCATTCCGCCCACCCAAACATGCCCCCCAAAGGAGCGAGCGATTTTCGCAATTTCCAAAGACGGAAAAAGACCAGCGACCCTTCCTGGCTTTATGTTGACCACACGCGCGGCGCCTATTTCAAACGCCTTTTTACACTTTTCTGTTGAGGTTATGGATTCGTCTAAGCAAATAGGTGTGGAAATGAGCTTTGCGAGCTTTGAGTGGTGAATCAAGTCATCGTGTTCAAGCGGTTGTTCGATATAAAGCAGGTGAAACTGGTCAAGCGCCTTAAGGATATGAAAATCGGAAAGTGTGTAATCACAGTTTGCGTCTACACTTAGGGGTGCGTCGGGGTAAGCGCTTCTTATTGCCTCGACAATTTTAAGCTCCTTGCCTTTTGCTATTTTCACTTTCACCCTTTTATACCCTTTATTTAGCGCTTCGCCCACCCTTTCCACCATGTTTTTCGGTTCATCCATTCCTATTGAAATTCCAACATCGGCGTAACCCTTTGTCTCCCCCAAAAACTTGTAGAGCGGTTTGTTTTCTAGCTTTGCGTGATAGTCCCATAGTAGCATTTCGAGCGCCGCTTTTGCCATGTTGTGCCCCTTAATCGCGCTTGCGCGTCTAAGAAATTCTTCAGGCTTTGGAAGGTCAGAAACAAGCTTCACAAGGTGGTCCCTTATTATGTGTAGCGCGGTGTAATTGTCTTCGTAGCTATAGTGAGGTTCCTCATCTGTTACACACTCCGAATACGCCGTCACACCATTTGAGCGTAGCTCAAATATCAACGCCCTTCTTACTGTTTGCGTGCCAAAGCTTGTGGTGAAAGGCGAGAGCAACGGTAGCTCAACCAGTCTGTACTCAAGTAGCATAAAGCGCAAAGCGTTTGCTCACCAAAAAGCGTTTTGTTTTAACAACGTGTAATAGTCTTTGCTTGTGTCTATGTCAATCAAAATTCCAGGGTCGTCAACTTCGACATAAAGAACCCTTTTACCCAAAGAGTCGAATAGCTGGCTTGCCCCCCTATCACCCTGTAAGTTTTGAATTCTTTCTTTGAGCTCAACGCTCAGAATAACTGGATTTCCTCTTTTTCCTTTGTGTGTCGGCACAGTTGCGAGTGGTTTTGACTTTTCATGCTCTACCAAAAGCGTTTTTACGGTTTGCTCTTTGACGAGAGGCTGGTCTCCTAATACCACAAGTATCGCGTCCACTTTATCGCACAATTCCTGAAAACCAAGCTTAATAGACGAAGAAATTCCAAGTTGGTAATGAGGGTTTTCCAAAATTTTAAAATCACAAAGTTCAACTTGGCTTCTTATTTTTTGCGAGTCACGACCCAAAACTATCACTTTGTGTTTTACTGGTAAGCTTCTTACAAGCTGTATCACGTGCGTAAGTAACGGTTTGCCCTTGTACTCAAGTAATAGCTTTTGCACACCCATTCTTTTTGATTCGCCGGCGGCTAGCACTAAACACCCAAAATCCACGCACTTGGTAACTTGTGACGACAAAAAAGCTTTTTTAAAAATAGGCGAACTCTGTGCTTCAAATAGTAATCCAAAGCGGGATCCGTAATTACGATAGCCATTATCTCGCTTTTCCACAAGCTCTTTCTTTAATCTACTACCCTGTAAAGCTAATTTGAATTCTTGCAGAATTTCCCTGCCTTGTACCAAGTTCGTTTTTGGTAAGCGCTTTAAGCTCCTTAATCACTTTTCTAAATTGAGGTCTTAGAGAAAGCTTTTTGCACTGTTTTTGAAGAACAGCTTAATTTAGCCACACAGGCACACCCTTAGTTATTTCGTAATTCGTAAAGCTTATCTGCAAACTGCTTTGCGTTACTTATACCTTTAAACTGATTTTGGCTGTTAGGCTTTTTTGAAAAATGTTAAGTGATGATTTGCCAAACCTTTGTGTAGAAATTAAAGCGACAAGCTGCCTGTTTTGCACACAATTTACAAGACCTCATAGTTCGTTTTCTCTCAAAAAATTCGCTTTCATCGGTTACGCCCAAATACAAACTTGACCATACTCGGTAAAATCTTCGCGTTTTAAAGGCGTTGTGCACACTATTAAGCCATTGACATGTTTTGACAGTCACCATTCGTTAAAAGTCGTGACTAGGTTATTCTGACCTCCTCTCAGCCTCTTTAGAGCGAGGCTTCCTTAAAGCGGTCAACACGTCTCGTGGCTTATCGCGTTCATCACAGCGGGTGGAAAGCGCCCATTCAGCTAGTTCGGCGAGCGGTAGGTAGCGGGCTACGTCTTTAGCCCGTTACCTCTTGGAGCTACTCCCCGATCCTTGGGACTCAGGGATATGTAGAGCCCTTATACACATCCTCATATGGGGACACGTTTTGTGTTCCACGTTCAAAACATTCACAAACTTAAAAATATCACACGCGCCTAAATTGGGCGAGGCTTGTCGTTCTTTTATCACTAGTACCACTCATGAGCTCTGGCGTGAGCGGTTCACTAGTAGCCACCGACTTTCACGTTTCCAGTTTTCTCCCCGCTTGGCGTAATTTTGTGCAAGAATTAGGTCGAGCTAGAATCTTGGTAAACCACCTTTCCTTCGCCCACCACAAGGATAGGGTGGCTTGTTATGAAGAACGGGTCGTCGTTCCAAACGCTCAAAGATGCGACAAAGCCAGGTTTTATCTCTCCTGCGTTTTCGAAACCCAAAATCTCCGCCGCCTCTTTCGTAACTTTCGAGATCGCTTGCGCTTTTGTAAGCCCAAACCTCATAAAATGTCTAAGCGTGTAGAACATATTTCTTTGTAGTATCACTGGATGGTCGCTCATCATGCAGAACTTTGCTCCAGATTTAAGAAGCGCTTGTGCGTTTCTCCACGATTCGTGTTTTAGCTCAACTTTATAAGGAAAGGAATCCATCGGTCCGTACACCACGGGAATTCCCGCTTCTTTTATTGTGCGAAAAGCGTCCTCTCTATATATGTCAAGCCCGTGGTTTAGAACCGCTTTAAACCCGAACTCTTTCACAAGCTCCACCAAAACCATCGCGTCGTCTTCTTTGTGCAAATGAACCATCATTTTGTACTTACCAGAAAGTATGTCCATAAATAGCTCGGTGAGCGGTTCAACTTCTTCTGGTAGCTTTTTACCCATTTGAATAAGCCTTTGTGTTTTAATCGCTTTAATGAAGTTTTCGCGTAAAAGCGCCACCGCACCCATTCTTGTGGTCGGCCTTTTTCCTTTCCACTCGGTTGTGCTCCGCGGATTGTAGCCGAGCGCCGCCTTGATTCCCACGTCCATCACGTACGCGTCTTTGACGTTGTTCGCAAAGTTTCTAATGAGAACGCCCTTTCCCGCGATTATGTTTCCACTACCAGGTAAAACCGTGGAATAAAGAACGCCGCTTTCGACAGACTCCTTGAACGCTTGGTCGTCCATGTAAACGCTGTGTAACGCGTTCACAAGCGGGTAGATCGAATCCATTTGCTCGTTCGATTCGTCTTCTCTAGAAGGCTCGCCAGAGCGTGACATTCCTATGTGGCTATGTCCATCGATAAAAGCTGGCGTGACCACGCCTTCTGCGAGAATCTCTCCTTCAGGCTTGCTTTCTCCCACGTACTTTATTTTGCTTGCTTCGAAACCCACGTAAACCGATCTTTTTTCTTCTGAGCCATCGAACAAAACGCGCGCCTTTA
>Ga0081529_114181_pt1 | contig 49705 bp, 52 predicted proteins | sample EchGeymetagenome_FD_71012 | JGI IMG/M metagenome (GOLD analysis project Ga0081529, IMG submission 71012) | Ferrous microbial mat and aquatic microbial communities from Echinus Geyser, Yellowstone National Park, USA - transect B T=78-80 C v2... ...
GAGAGGGAGGAAGTTGGTACCAATAATTGGGGGTGCTTTAGCAATAATAGTTATTATAGCCGCCTTAATCCTCGTACTACCTCTATTTCACCACACGACTCCTACAAAGCCACAGAACTACCGAGTGGTCCTAAACCTATTGAATGGCCAGCAGTACTTCGGTGTGCCCCATGTGTACCAAGGCGACAATTACGGTACACCAACAAGTCAGTGGCCGGTGTACTATGGGCCAAACAACGCAATCCAGTACTGGGACCAGGGTGGCATTAGTAGAAACCAGCCGGTGCTCGAGTTAGTCCAAGCCCAATATAATTTAGCTGGCGCCATATTCTGGAGCGAGACATACAGTGGAGGTTCAGTGACAATAAGCATAACCGGCACTTACTCCTCATATTATGAATATCCCGCCGATGGTTATACGATATACCTATTCTTAACACCAACTATGTGGGGCATAAGCCCACAATACAACTACTCAATACCATTCGCCTCAACGTTCACACCAACTACATCGATAGTTGCATCACCATATCAGGGTGAAATTATGATGCCCCAGAGCTCGACACCGTACATCATTGTTCAGTGGCAGCCCTACTGGCAGGAACGCGGTACACAACCTGGTGCCACTGGGCAGTGGGATATTTATATTGTGAGTAATCCAAGCGGTAATAACCCAAGCGTTAGCCCAAGTCCATCACCAGACCTCGGTCAGCCATTCGCCGGTTGGGATGGTATTGGCACGGGTGCTTTTCAGCCTAATCCTGGTGATTTAATTAACATAACAGTGACCTATGACCCAAGCACAAACACACTCACCGGCATCGTTATAGATCTAAACACTGGGCAATCGGCAAGCTTCGCACTAAACCTAAACGGCTACTACACACCACCAGATAGTGGGTCTTACGTATTCGGCGTAGGCGGAGAGAATGGTGCTTTCAAGACTAATTGGGCTTTGTTGTATGTGGCGATGATAGGTTAGGTAATGTAAAGTCACCATCACCTACATATTATTCTGTGAATTCTAGCATGACGAATAGTGTAAAGCCATCACACAGTGCATTACTCACCTGGGTTACGGTTGTGGTGATAGTGGTTTTAGTGTTGATTATTGCGTTACTAATGGGTAGGCGCCGCAAGCAGTAGTTCTAAACAGTGTTACCACCTTTACCCAAAATCAAACCCAACCATGTCTCATTCAGTGCCTGCCTAAACGCCGTGCCAGTTATCCGCAATCCCCACGTGGGATTTTTTTTAAACGCCTTAATCGAATTTCCGGGTTAGAAAATAAATAGGCTATGTGTGCTTATCAAGAGCCTGAAGTCTACGTAAAGCAGTTTGTTGGGCGTGTTTTATCTGGTATTGAGAGTGTTCAGTTCTTTTTTGAGGAGGTGAGGGTTCCTCACAAAGGCTGATTATGGTGTTGAGGACATCGTTATCGAGGCGAAGTCTCCTTGTGAGCGCGTTAGGGAGCAAGTAAAGAAGTACATGAAGAGTTACACGCTTACTGGCGTGAGCGTTGGTAAGTTTTCTCCCCTCTTGCCACATTGCCACTGATATGGAGTGGCAGTTCTACAGGAGGTTTGGGATGCTGGGAAGGCGCTTAAAGCCGCCGTGCCCACCGCGTGGCTTAAGGCGGGTGGTGTGGTGTTTGCCGTCGTGAGGTTTCCGCGGGTGGCTGAGCCGGGTGAGTGGTGGGCTGAGAAGGCGTAGGTAGCGGCGCCGTGGATATTTGGCAACGGCTTATTCGGCGTGGAAGTCGCGTTTGAAGACGCCAGGTTTACAGCAATCGCGTGTCCCCAGCACGGAGAGAGGCTGGCCGGCGTGGAGGAGCTCCACTCCTGCTTAACACAGAGCCCGTCGTCGGCTTTAGGCTACACGACAGCGCCGTGCAGTGGCTGAGGGGGTGGGCCCTAGCGCTTCAGAAAGAGGCCGTGAAGCGGAAGGCGGTGGAGAGAGCGAGGCGAGTAAAGTACTGCCAAGGTCTCTAAACCCAACCTTTTTTTGTCAGCCTACTTTCCCCCGCCTTCTTAAACTGTTTTTTTATGCTTTACATTTTTTGTTGTGTTTAAGAGTCGACGTCTTAAACTACGTGTTTTTCAGATGACTTAACTATTTAGTCGCTTTACCCTTTATTATTATATCAGTTTTTCAAAAATTTTTAAAGGTTGGTTTTTCTCCAGGTCATGGCCGGGTGTCCGGCATGTGGGGGTCCCCTAGTAGACGACAGGGAGAGGGGCGAGCCGACGCTGGTCAGCGTCAGAAACGCCGCATAATGAGGAGCCTAGTAGAGGGGGCTCGCGAGGCGGCGCACAAAGGGTGCCTACCTAATCAAGAGGAGGGCTATGGAGGAGGTGTTAGCCGTCTTGGGGGAATATGTCGGCGTCGTCGGAGACCATCTCGCTCGGCTCTTCGAAGACGGAGGCTGTGGTCTTGACTTAGTGATCGCCGCCCCCCTCCACAAAGTCACTTATCTAAAATTTCGTTTTACTACTGTCCCCAAATCCCGCCACAGCTCTTGACACAAGGCAAGGATTTTAAGGAGGCCGTGGAGGCCCGCATGGACCCCTCGCCCCCCGGCGATCTGATCGCCGCGCTGGTCTTCCCAGGGGTGCTGGGCATATTCGGGTTCCTGGTGGTGGCCATCTGGCTGGAGAGGAAGCTCGTGGCACGGGTGCAGTGGCGCTACGGGCCGCTCTACGTCTCGAAGCCCCTGGGAGGCTTCCTCCAGCCCGTGGCGGATCTCCTCAAGCTGGTCTTCTCGGAGCTGGTGCTGCCGAGGCACACCAACAGGCTCCTCTTCGCCGCCGCCCCCATCCTGCTCTTCTTCGCCGAGGGCCTCCCCGTCGTCTTCATCGCGGCGGCGCCTGGCGTCGTGATGGCGCCCCATCCGTACGGGCTCGCCATAGCCGTGGTGCTGGTGTTGCTTGTCGCCGTGTTGGTGGTGGCCATGGCGTGGACCGAGGCCGACAAGTTCACCTATATAGGCGCCGTGAGGGAGATACTGCTGACGGCCGCCTACGAGGTGCCGCTCCTCCTCTCCGCCCTGTCCATGTTCCTCCTCTACGGCACGGCGGATCCCTACGGGGTCGTGGAGGCCCAGTCCGCCGCCTGGGGCGCCATCCTCAACCCCCTCGCCTTCGCCGTATATCTAGTGGCCCTCCTCATGGCCACGACCCGCTTCCCCTTCGAGATACCCGAGGCCGAGCCCGAGGTGGTTGTGGGCCCCTACACCGAGTACGGCTCCACCCTCTTCATCTACGCCTTCGGCGCCAACTACGTCAAGCTCTACGTCCTCTCCCTCCTGGGGGCCGTGCTGTTCCTCGGCGGCTGGCTGCCTGCGGCGGGCATCCTCGGCGTATTCGCCACCTTGGCCAAGATGGGGGTCTTCCTCCTCCCGGCGATGCTGGTGCGCGCCATATATCCCCGCTACCGGATAGACCAGGCGCTCAGGATAGGGTGGGGGAAGCTGCTGGCGCTCTCCATCGCGGCGGCCCTCTGGTCCATCGCGGCGGCGTGGATATGGTAGCGGCGGCCCTCTTCATAGCCCTATTCCTCGCCGTGCTAGTGCTCCTGGTCCTGGCGGGCTACCTGTTCTCGCCGAGGCGCCCCTCCGAGGTCAAGGAGAGGAGGTTCGAGGCGGGCGGGCCGCCCTACGGCCCCGTCCAGAGGCGCCTCCTCATGCAGTACTTCGGCTATATCTACCTCGTCACGGCCGTCGAGGCGGCGATGGGGCTGGCCCTCGTGGCCGTCTTGACGGCGCATGCCGGCCGGGCGGCCCTCATCCCGCTGGCGGCGGCCCTGGCCCTTACGCTTATGGCCATCGCGGCCATCGCGTGGCGCTACTTCAAGCTGCTGGCTGACGTGAGAAGATGGAGTTAGGCAGTTGGCTAAACGGACCTTCCCGCAGCCGGAATTTCTAATTATATAAAATTTCAGAAATATTTATAAAAACATAAAGGGTTGACCATGATGAGGGCCTTGGTCTCTCAAGCCGTTTCGAGGGCGGCCAGGTGGGGCGCCAAGTGGTCCCTCTGGCCTCCGCACCTCGTCACGGCCTGTTGCGGCGTGGAGATAGGCCACTTCTTCGGCTCCGCCTACGACGCGGAGAGGTTCGGCATGCTGCCCATGGGGAGCCTCCGCCAGAGCAACATCATCATAATAGAGGGCACCATCACCCTCAAGATGGCGAAGTTCGTAAAATATGTATACGAGCAGATGCCCGAGCCCAAGTACGTGATCGCCATGGGCGCCTGCTCCATGAAGGGCGGCGTCTTCTACGGCAGCTACCACATGGTGCCGGCCGCCAAGGTGGTGCCGGTCCACGCCTACGTCTCCGGCTGTCCCCCGACCCCCGAGGCGGTCCTCAAGGCAGTGGCCAAAGTCCAGGACCGGATAGACCATGCAGAGGGCTGAGTGGCCCTTCAACGTCGAGGCGGGCAGCACCTTCTTCGTGGAGTCGGAGGAGGAGTTGAGAGGAGGGAGGCGGGGCATGACCCTCGTCGTGGGGCCGCAGCACCCCGGCTCGGGCCACATGAGGCTCTTCGTGATCCTCGACGGGGACCTCATAGTCGACGTGGTGCCGGACCCCGGCTTCGTGCACAGGGGCATCGAGAAGCTGGCGGAGAACAGGCCCTACTGGACGTTGGTGCCGCTTGTGGAGAAGGCCTCCATCATGGACTCGATGAACATCACCTACGCCCTCGTGCTGGCCTTGGAGAGGGCGCTCGGCCTCGAGCCGCCGCCCCGCGCCAGGTATATCCGCACCATGATGGCCGAGCTCAGCCGGATCAGGACCCACCTCTACGACATGGCTCTGCTGGGCGTCTTCCTGGGCCACACGACGGCGTTCATGTGGGGCTTCGCCCTCATGGACATGTACGCGGAGGTCTTCGCGAAGATAACGGGGGCGCGGACCACGATAGCCTACCCGGTGCCCGGCGGCGTGCGGCGCGACCTGAGGCCCGAGCACGTGGAGGCTGTGAGGCGCCTCCTGGAGATCACCAGAAGGAAGCTGAGGGACTTCAAGACCCTCTTCCTAGACAACCCCGTCACCAGGGCCCGGCTGGAGGGCGTGGGCGCGATCGACGCGAAGAGGGCGGCGGAGCTGGGCGTCGTGGGGCCCTTCGCCCGAGCCTCCGGCGTGGACTACGACGTGCGTAAGGCCCGTCCCTACGACGCCTACGGCGAGATCGACTTCGAGACGGCGAGGGAGAAGGCGGGGGACGCTTGGGCGCGGACGCTGGTGAGGTGGCGCGAGATACAGGAGTCCATGTCCATGGTGGAGCAGCTGCTGAGGGGCCTCCCCGACGGCGACGTGATCGACGAGGCGCTTCTCTTCAGAAACCCGGAGTACAGACGCGAGGGGATAGGCGGGGTCTTGGGCGTCTACACCTACATGTACCCGGAGCCGGGGGAGTATCTGGCCCTCGTCGAGGCGGCGAGGGGGGCCACGCTGATCCACCTCTGGGCCACGGGCTCTCAGCGCATCTACAGGATGCGCCTCGTGACGCCCAGCTGGCGCAACCTCCGCGCGATGGTCGAGGCGATGAAGGGCGGCAGACTCGCCGACATGCCCGCCGTCTATATGTCGTTCGGCTACTTCCCGCCCGAGGCGGACAGGTAGTATGCAGATCAAGCTCCTCGATCTGGACAACGGGCGGGAGGTCGTCGTGGAGATGGACGGGAGGGCCCACGTGGTCGACCTGATACAGAGGCTTAGGGAGCTCGGCGTAATCAGGCCCAACGAGACCGCAATGCTGGGCGTCCTCATGGACAGCAGGAGGATAGCCTACGTGCCCGCGGCAAACCTAGAGCAACTGGCCGCCTACGCGAGGCAGAGGAACGCCGTGATTGCGTTCAGAAGGTTCCCGATCCACGGCTACGCCCCGCCCCCGCGATAGTCGCTACGAGGGTCCGGGCCGGAGGAGCCCCGCCGGCGGAAAAAACAGACGTTGAATATAACAATATATTATGAAGGTTGGTGCGCCTTTAGATACCTCCTCTTCACCTCTTGGATTATCTGGGGGATGTCTATCTCCATGGGGCATACCTCCTTGCAGTTGCCCGCGTGGACGCACTTCAGGGCGTGGGGCCCCGCCTCCTCTACGCCCCTCGTCACGGCGGTCCACATGACGCCCATGGGGCCCGTATACGGCGGCTTGCCGAAGTCCCTCCCCAACGCCCGGTACACCGGGCAGTGGAGGTGGCACCGCCCGCACCTAATGCAGAGAAGCGCCTCCCACAGCGCCGGGTCCCTCGCCGCCGCCCTCCTCCCGTTGTCCACAAGCACCACGTGGTACTCCTTGGGCCCTTGGGCCGGCGAAACCCTGTGCATCTCGATGTCGGCCGTGGAGCTGGGGCCCGCCGAGACGTTGATGTACGTGGGGGGATAGAGCCCGGCGTACGCAGCCTGGACGTTGGCGACGTAGAGGGCGTGTATCAACGTCGGCACTATCTTCTCCACGCCGTCGTACACTATGTGGACGGGCGGAAACGCGGACGTGATGCGTATATTCGCCTCGTTCTCGACCAGCACCACGGCGCCCGTGTCGGCGGCCAGGGCGTTGGCGCCCGTAATGCCCACGTCGGCCTTCATGAACTTCTCCCGGAGGAACTCCCTAACCCTCTGCGCTATGGCGACGGGGTCGGGAGGCGCCTCGATCCCCAGCTTCTCCTTGAGAAACTCGGCGGCCCGCTCGCGGGTCAGATGTATAGCAGGCGCTATTATGTGGGACCCCTCCTCGCCGCTGAGCTGGACGAGGAACGCCCCCAGGTCGGTCTCCCAGACCTCGTTGCCCTCCTCCTCCAGCCTCCGATGGAGCCCGGTCTCGTTCGCCACGTTGTTCTTGCCCATCACCACGACCTTCCCTCTCCCCACTATCTTGGCCGCGGCGTCTGCCGCCTCCCTGCCGTCTCCCGCCAGGTAGAACCTGCCGCCGATCCTCTCGACCGACTTCCGGAGCTCCTCGATGTAGAAGTCGAGGTTCTTCACGACCTCCTCCTTGGCCTTCCTGACCTCTCTGCGCAGATCCTGGAGATATCCGTAGCGCGCAAGCGCGTCGTACGTCTTCGGCATTATCGAGCTTCTGGCCCGCTCGATGGCCACATCCCAGCTCATACCCTACTCAAGGACCTCAGATATATCTATCGTATGCCCTCACCGCGTCGGCCTGGACGGGTCGACGAAGCGGACGGGACGGGCCACGGCGTCGCCCGAGGGCTTCGACAGATCGCCGGCCCCGCTCGCCGCGGCCTCCGCCGTGGAGGCGGCGCTCCTCCCGCCGCTCGGCGTGTCGTCCCCTAGGATGCAAGTCGCCCCGCATCGTGGGGGCTAACCTGTTGTTCGCCCCGCCTCCTCCCGCCGCGACGGCGGCCGCGCTGGGGCGGCGCGGGGCCTCATGACCAGACGTGGGAATTCTCTGCCGTAGAGGATCTTCAGCGCGGCGCCGGCCCTCGCCTTGGCCTCCTCGGCGGTGAGGGCGGTTATGTTCACGTGGCCCATCTTGCGCCGCGGCCGCGCCTCGGCCTTGCCGTACCAGTAGACCTTGCCCAGGCGCTCCAGCTCCCTTATGGGCGGGGCGGCGACTCCTATGATGTTCACCATGGCGGTCGGCGCCGAGGCGCTAGGCCGTCGGATGCCCAGGCCCAACACGGCCCTCACGTGGTTCTCAAACTGCGAGGCGTCCGTCTCCAAGGTCCAGTGGCCCGTGTTATGGACGCGGGGAGCTATCTCGTTGACGAGGATGCGCCCATCCCTGTCCTCGAAGAACTCCACGGCCAGGACGCCCACATACCTCCGCCACTCCAGGATCCTCTCCACGTATCCATAGGCCTCCGGCGGCGCCCGCGTGGGGGCGTAGCTCCACACGAGTATGCCGTCTACGTAGTGGTTCTCAGCCGGCGGGTAGAAGTATATATCCCCCTCCTCTGACCTCGCGGCGACTATGGAGAACTCCCTCCTGACCTCTACGTACTCCTCAACCAGTAGGGGCGACCCCTCGGGGACCTCCTTGGGCAACAGGTACTGGCCCTTGCCGTCGTAGCCCCCGGCGGGCCACTTGGCCATCGCCCTGCCGAGCTTTCTGGCGACATCCAAGGCCTCGGCCGGGCTCCTCGCCACGGTCCACCGCGGCACCGGGATGCCCAAGCTCTGGAGCGTCTCCCTCTCCTCGATCCTGTTCTTCTTGAGCAGGAGGTAGTCGAGGTGCGGTCTGAGCTTGCCCTGCCTGTGGGCGTACTCCGCCGCGTCGAGCCTCACGTTTTCAAACTCGAAGGTGACGTAGTCCGCCTCATCCACGGCGCTGAGCGGATCCGCCGCCATCTCCGCGCACCTGAAGGCGGGGGCCCTGGGGTCCTCCTCGTAGACGACGAACCTAAGCGGCAGCCTGGCGGCCTCCCAACACATCATGAGGGCCAGCTGCCCCCCTCCGAGCACCAGGAGGCGCATGGGCTATTAAATAAACAGTTTAAAAATTGTTTCTATCGCTGTCCTGCTCGTCGTTTATATTTACTCTATAGCTTAAAGGACCTTATGAGGCCTCTGGACAGGACCTCATCCCGCATCTGCGCCATATGTCTCCTCACCCTTTCCCTGATCTCCGGGTACTTCACGCCTAGGATCCTCGCGGCGAGGTAAGCGGCGTTGGCGGCGCCGCCTATGGCCACCGTGGCGACCGGGGTGCCGCGGGGCATCTGGACCATGGAGAGCAGGGAGTCCAGCCCGCCGAGGTGCCGCGTGGGTATGGGCACGCCTATTACGGGGAGGGGCGTGTGCGAGGCGGTCATGCCCGGGAGATGCGCCGCGCCGCCGGCCCCGGCTATGACGGCCTCGAACCCCTCCTCCTCCGCCTTCTTCGCGAACTCCGCCATGAAGTCCGGCGTCCTGTGCGCGCTGACGACGCGGGCCTCGTAGGGTATCCCCAGCGCCTCCAGCACCTCCATGGCCTCCTTCATCACCTCGAGGTCGTTTATGGAGCCCATGATCACCGCCACCCTCATGTCCGGATCTCGGGCGGGGTTTATATAAGTCGGTTTGTATCTTAGCGAGGTTTAATACTTCGGTCACCATAGACGTCGGCAGAGTGCGGCCGTGGCCTCGGACAGATATGGAACTAGACGGCCAGGCTATTCCTCTGACCGTTGGATCAGTAGCTATTTGCAACCCGAGTAAAATTCTAAAAGGTGTGGAAACCTAGCTCCTAGCGTGGATGCCGCCCTGCAGATCTCCTCAATTCCTATTTTGTTGGAGAGCGTAAAAGGCCCGTGGCTCCACCTATACCCCAAAACCATGGCCTTCTCCACCTCGTCCGCATCCGCCGCGCCTATCTCAACTAGATATCTCGCCTGGATGTAGATGGGTGCTACGAGAGTCGGTAGGCTGACCCGCTCGGCCAGCTTCAGATCTAGCTTTGGCTTCTCCCACCTCCCCGGCTGCGGATACTTATAGAACCCCTCTCCGGACTTAACCCCTATTTTGCCCGCCTCCATTCGACTTTTTAAGAACTCAACAGCCTCCCAGTAAGCCGCCTCGTAACCCCTGTGTGGCTCCCAGTCTGGTACCTCCTCTTTTAACTTGTGGTAATGCTGGCTCTCGGTGACCTCTATTAAGGGGGCATTAGTGAAGTCAGCAACGGCGAAGGGCCCTAGCGGGAGGCCTAGCTTATAGACGGCGGCCGCATCAATCTCTTCATGCGTATAGACTCCATTTTTGTATAAGATAATTGCGTTGTAGCGTAGAGCCCTAGCGACGCGATTCGCGACGAATCCTCTCAGGTCTTTTCTCACAACTATAGGCCACTTACCTAGATTCAGAGCTAGCTCGCGGAGGCTCTCCAGCACCTCCTCGCCTGTATATCTACCTCTGATGACCTCTATTAACTGCATGACTCCGGGAGGGTTAAACCAGTGAAAACCGGCAAATCGTTCCCTCCGTACAAGCCTAAGCTGTAAATATGTTATGGAGAGGCCGCTAGTGTTTGTGGTTAACACTGCGTGGGGAGGCGAGTGCCTTTCGGCCTCCCTTAGTACAGTGCTCTTAACTTCGGGGTCTTCGTACACGGCCTCAATCACCCAGTCGGCGTCTTTACAGGCCTCTGACATAGACTTAGCCACTTTAATACGGCTCATCACCTCGTCCACATCTCCAGGCAGTTGTCCCCTTGCCTTGAGCATCTGTAAGCTAGACCTAATGTCTGAGAGACCGCGCTCCAAAACTGAAGCGTCTATGTCGTGGACAGCAACATCTTGACCCTTTATGGCAAGAAACTGGCTTATCCCTCTCCCCATTGTTCCAAAGCCTATAACTGCGATCATACGTAAAACCCTACTATGTATTTACCATGTTTTTCTATATAGACTGGCTTAATTTTTACCTTACTACCAATTTTTATTTTTGATTCATCATTTATATTCATCACCCACCCCATAACCCTCACATCCCCTGCCTCTACTATAGCTATTATGTAGGGGTCTAACTCCTCGTAACCCTGGGGCCTCGCATAAACCTTTGTAAAAGTCACAAGAACACCTTCCTCAGGGACCTCCACCCACTCCATGTCTCCACCACGGCAGTTAGAGCAGTCAGCTTGCGGAGGGAAGTACAGACTGCCGCATATCCTGCAACGGGTCGCGTAGATTTTCCCCTCGGCGAGGCCCTTCCAGAATTTCTCAGTCTTTGAGACCGGTATGGCGTGCTTATATGTCAATGGGATAGATGGGATTTTGAAGCCCTCCCGCTTGGTATACCTCTTCTCGCTCATCTCCTCAGAATAGTAACGTAGGCATAGTGGCCCGTGCCGCCCACGTTGTGGCTGAGTGCTAAGTAGTTCCTCAGCGGCGCCTGCCTCCCCCTTTCTCTCTCCTCCCTCAATTGCTTAACGAGCTCATATATCTGGGCCAGGCCAGTTGCCCCTAGTGGGTGGCCCTTAGCCTTTAGTCCGCCGCTGAGATTTACCGACACCTTTCCACCTAATTCGCTCTGACCCTCGGCGATGAAAGTACCACCTTTGCCCTTCTCAACCCAGCCCAAGTCCTCGTAGGCCATTATCTCTGCTATGGTGAAGCAGTCATGAACCTCGGCGACCTCAACTTGGCGCGGCTCTATTCCAGCCCTGCGGTAAGCCATCTCAGCTGCCTTCCGCGTGGCCTCGAGACCTAAGTAATGCGGCCGTCTGGTGAAGTTTGAAGTGTCCGAGGAGTAGCCGATGGCCTCTATCCACACCGGCGTGTCGGTAATCTTCCTAGCCACATCTTCGCTGGCCAGTACAGCTGCAGCAGCTCCGTCGGAGATAGGTGAACAGTCTAGAAGCTTCAGCGGCCACGCAATCGGGCGGGACTTCAAAACCTCCTCCAAAGTCACCTCAAACTGGAAGTGGGCCTTGGGGTTTCTACTCGCGTATCTGTGGTTCTTAACGGCGACCATCGCCATCTGCTCCTCCGTGGTCCCGAATTTCTGCATATGCGCCGTTGCGTAAAAAGCGTAGTAGGCTGGGAACGTGGTGCCGTACATATGGAACTCCCAGAGGTAATTGCCAGCCCTCCCCCCCACGGCGAGGGAGGTGGCCGTATCCACCTCGTTCATCTTCTCCACGCCTATGGCGATGGCTATATCGACTTGGCCGGAGGCGACCGCGGAGTAGGCCGTCCAAAGTGCTGCGCTACCGGTGGCGCAAGCGGCCTCCACCCTCACAGGCCCCCTCCCCGTTAACCCGCTGTACTCATTTACAACGACCGCAGGCATTAGCTCATATCCTCTGGTGTTAACCGTACCGACCACAGACAACTCGATGTCTTTCTGTTCTAGACCTGAATCGTCTAGGGCCTCTCCTACAGCCTCCCAAGCAAGTTCCTGAATAGTCACGTCGTTTCTAACGCCAAAAGCCGACATCCCCACCCCCACTACAGCCACCCTTCTCATTGGGTAGGAGTCACGGTGGTTTTAAAACTAGGTCTAATAATTAATTTGCTATATATCGATCGCCTTAAAGAAGTCCATTTCATCCCCCGACGCCTTAGACACCTCCCGGCTGATCTTGCCGGACTCAATAATATAAACCCTATCCGCCACGTTGAGCACAAACTCAGCGTCTTGTTCAGCTATTAATATGGGCAAGCCCTCCTCTTTGAACGCCCTCAATAACAAGGCCACATCATACTTAGCCTTGGGCGAAAGCCCAGAAGACGGCTCGTCCAGAAGCAGTAACTTAGGCTTTGTGTGGTAAGCTACGGCAAGGGTCAAGAGCTTGTACTGCCCTCCGCTTAATTCACCAGCTTTTTTCTTAGCTAGTGGTTGCAGCATGGGAAACCGCGACAAATCCACCTCGTCTGAAACAAGCCTTATGTTGTCATATACAGTAAGCGATTTAAACACAGACGACCTGTCAGGGAAGTACCTAATACCCATTTTTACTCTCTCCAATGCGCCAGTGTTAGTAATATCGCGACCCATGAACATAATCTGCCCCCTAAGGGGTTTCAGAAGCCCGGAGATGGTCCTCAGGATCGTGGTCTTACCCGCGCCGTTCGGTCCAAACAGAGTGACAACTTCTCCCTTGTTCACCTCGATGTTTATGCTCTCAACCACGACCATTTTCCCGTAGCCACAAGTGAGGTTGACGGTTTTGAGTATCATATACCTAGATAAACCTCCCTGACTTTTTTGTCGCTGATGACATCACCTGGCGGGCCCTCAGCTATAACCCGCCCCGTGTGCATAACAGTCACACGTTGAGCCAACTTAAATAAATACTTGAGTCTATGTTCGACAATTACAAAAGATATGTCAAGATGTTTATATAAAGATGTTATTAAATCCGAAAGTAGCACAGCTTCTTGTGTAGTTAAGCCGGCGAAGGGCTCGTCGAGCAGTATGATTTCGGGCTCAAGCGCCAGACACCTGGCTATTTCTAACCTCCTCACATCTAAGATGGTTAAACTGCCAGCATTCTTAGAAATTTGATTATCTAATCCGATCCTTTTAAGAGATTCATAAATTTTACTTCTATCATTTGTAACAATAAGCATATTTTCAAATACTGAAAACTTTTGAAATACTTTCGGTTGTTGGAACGTGCGTGCTATCCCTCTCCTCGCTATGACGTTTGGCGGAAGTCTTGTAATATCTTCTCCCTTAAATAACACCCTTCCTTTGTCAGGCCTCACAAGACCGGAGATCACGTTGAGCAATGTCGTTTTTCCAGATCCGTTAGGACCTATAATTCCAGCTATGTTTTTTCCGTCAAGACTGTAGGAAACATTATCGAGGGCGATCACTCCACCGAATTTCTTATAGACACTATCCACCTGTAGCATACCTTTTACTTAATACGGCATACGTCGCCACCAGCATTAGCGAAATTATAAATAGCCGTAAATTAGGGAAACTTGCCCTCATCATTACGTCAATTATGTAGAGTAGTGTTCCGATGCTGAAAGACCAAACGACATTCCCTGGCTTTACACCGCTTGCTAATAGCATATAGATTACCCAAGGGACTGGGTCTATCAGCGTTGTTGACATAATCCCGCTCAGCACTACTAAATAGAAAGTCGCAACCCCTGTGGCCGCTCCGGCGATGATGTAGGCGCCTAATTTATACAGCGCTGTGTTAATGCCCGAGCTGATCGCCAACATTTCGTCATGTGAAATGGATCTGATAATTAAGCCAAATCTGGTTTTTGTTAAATACGCTATGAGTGCCGCAACAGCGATCAAAACCGCCGCGGCGCTATCTATGTGTATCTGTGGCTGGAGAGCCCAGACAGGTATGCCGTCATCGCCCTTAAAAACTGAGTAGGCGGTGCGGGCTAGCACAATTAATAACAGTGGCATCACCATAGTAACAATAGCGTAGTAGGCCCCTCTTATCCTCACGGCTAGAAGACCAAGCAAGAGACCGCCAAAGGCGCCGAGCAATATAGATCCAATAATCGAGTACATTAAACTCTGCGACATAAACGCAGCTCCGTACCCAGCAACGCCCATTACAAAGGTCTGCCCTAGGTTAATGTAGCCGCTCCTGACTGAGGCGAAGTCATACGCCGCGGCCGCTACGCCAAAGGCTATGGCCATCACCACAAGGTACCTCAAAAAGGTCCACGGCGTAAGAACGACTACGACCAGCAATATGGCTAAAAACCCCATATATAGGTGAGACCGCATAGCGGGCCCTTTCAGTTTTAATAAAAAGCTAACAAGCATATATTCCAAATTAATTCAAACTAATTAAGCCCATCTCAACTCGGCCTTGCCAAACAATCCCCTAGGCCTCAGCAACAACATGCCGATCACCAGCGCAGGCGAGACGAATCCCTGGAATATAGGATCGATGTAGTAGCTAGCTACTCTTTCTACACCTGATATAAGAATGCCAGCCACAATAGATCCCACGACGCTCCCCACGCCTCCAATTATCGTCACAGATAGCACTATTGTAAGGAACAGCCACGCCACGTGCGGATATATGGTTAGAAAAGGCGAAAGCAATAGGCCGCTTAGAGAGGCAAAGAAGGAGGCTATAGCCGTCGTTACGTAGTAAATCCTAGTGGGGTTCATGCCGTACAGAATTGTAAGTTCGGGATCCTCCGCCGTGGCGATCATCATCTTGCCTATATTAGTCCGGGCTGTCAGGAGGAAATACCCCAGATATGTCGCAACCGCTATTAACGCAGTAACTAGCCACTGGAGATTGAGCCACCCTATAGATCCACTTACTATGACGGGGACCACCCTCTGGTAAGGTCCATAAATCCATATCAACATGCCCTCGATAACTAGAGCTATTGATAGCGTAACCACTATCATTAAAACCTCATTCCTCCTCAAAGCCGCCAGAACGCTCCAGCCAACCGTTCCTATGGCAGTCGATATAGCTAGCGCGATAAGGGCGGCTAAGCCCGGCTGGAGGCTTTGGGCTAGCGTGCTGTAGATATAGGCGACCAGCACCACATATGCACCGTAGGCTAGGTTGATAATCCTCCCCACGCTCAGAAGCAGGTTAAACCCAGATGCCATTAGGGAGTACGCCAGCCCTATAACAAGGGAAAAAACTAATATCTCTAACATCAGCCCTTTATCCAAGGCGGTAGTTTCAACTCCTCAGTGCTAGGTCCCGGAGGCCATACGACGTGTATCGTGCCATCTGGCCACCACTGCACAGCAACTGCTGTGATGTAGCCTGGGCCGAACAGCGGCGAGTGGCCTTTTGTAAACCTCCAATAGCCCGATATGCCGCGGTAGCCGTTTTCCTCTAGATAACTCACAACCTTGTCGCCGTTAAAGCTCCCCACGGCCTGCACCGCGGACGCCCACGCATTTACGGCGTCGTACATGAAAAACGGCGGGTAGAAATACGTCAGCGGCCCGTACCTCTGTGCGTACTCCGCTACGAACCTTTTGCCGGCATCTGTCGTGGGGAAGCTGTAAAATATAAATATCTGGTAGGCCAAGGCCCCTCCAGTGACGTTCCACTCGGCAGTCCCCATGCCGGGCGCGTCAAATTGGATCAGCAAAAACGGAGGCTTCAGCTCGTTATAGTCGCGTTGAAGCACCTTTCCATCCCCGTAGGCGGTCCACACCAGCAATATCTGGACACCGGAGTCCCGGGCTTTTATGAGATACGGTACAAAAGAAGTGGTCTTACCGGGCTCGAAGGTCCCCTCATAGACCAATTCAAGCCCGGCTTTCTGAATCTCGGCCTTAGCTCTCTCAACCACGGGCACGGTCCATGCGGCCTGATCGTACAATATGCCCACCTTCTTGTAGCCTAGCATCTGGGCAAAATAAATGGCCGGCTCCGTTACTATTAACGCATGCATGGAGGCGTTTAGATTGAACCTAAACCAATACTTCAGCCCAGGGTCGGAAGCTACTTGAGAATCTATCTCGTCGGTAACAGAACCCATGGCGAAAACAGGCACCTTTGCCTCCTTTATGAGAGGAAGCAACGCGAGGCCGACGTCGGAGGAATGTATGCCGAAAATCGCCACTACTTTATCCTCCTGGGTTAATTCCCTGAAGCCAGTCGCGGCTACGTCAGGTTTGTTCTCGTCATCAAAAACCACGATTTCTATCCTCTTGCCCAAAAGTCCACCCCTTGAATTTATCTCATCAACCGCGAGCTTGATTGATTTGAGCGCTATATCGCCGTAGGGGGTGGTGACAGGCCCCAAGAAGCCTATCTTTACCACACCTTGCGGTTGTTGTGGCGTTGTCTGCTCTGGTCGTGGCGCGGTGGCAAGCCAAGCCGCGGCGACCGCAAGGAGCGCCACTACGACACCGAGAATTATCCATAGGTTTCTCGACATCATGAAAGCTAAGCTGGACCCGGTCTTTTATAAGAAGCTCAAGTTTAATTCAAATTAATTGGTTATAATGTACTGCGCTACAGTGATGGGTAGTTTTTCAATTTTTTCAACAATCCCAAACTTCGACCCGAGCATCTTCTCGACTGCGATGAAGATAGCGGCTAGGCCGCCGGTAGTGCCGCTTTCTCCTACGCCAATAAAACCCCCCGGTAGCGTGGAGGGCTTCAGCACCTCCTTCACCTCGAAGTTCTTTATTACTAAGTCGGTGGCTGTGGGGAAGCCGGACTGGATTATCGACATGTATTTTGGATTCCCATCTTCGTCGAAACTAGCCTCTTCAAAAAAAATCTGCGCCGCGGCTTGGGCCGCCCCGCCCTCCAGCTGGGCCTCCACCTCTTCTTTAATCACAAGATTCCCTACGTTGTCCACAGCGAAGTAGTAGAGGATCACGGGCCTTATGTGTTCCTCGTCGAAATCGAGGACTGCGACGTGGGCGCCAGCGCCGAACACGTCCTCCCCCCTCACTTCGACGTCCACCTCAAACCCCTCCAGCTTACAGAGATCGCGAGGTACTGTGAGCCCTCTTTCGCTGGCGGCTTTCTTCAGCTCCTCCACGGCTTTGAATATAGCCGCAGCGCCTATCGTCGTGGATCTGCTCCCAAAGCTCCCTGCGCCCCATTTAGCCCAGTCTGTTGAGGACAAGTAGACGTCCACGTCCTCCTCTGCCACTCCCAGGTATCTACTAGCGATTTTCTTGAAGGCGGATCTGTGGGCTTGTCCATGGGGCCCAATTCCTCCGAGCCCGATCTTAACTCTACAGTTCTCTATCCTCAGCCTACAACTCTCTCCCGGCGTTATCCTTATGTGTTCCACAAACAGCGCGAGCCCCACCCCGGCATTCCTAAACCGCTCCTTAGCCGCTCTATACACCTTCTCAGCGATTTCCAAGACCTCGGAGCCGCCGTGTCTGCCCAAGTTCCACCCGCCGGGCGTGACATAGCCCTCCTCCGCCAGGTTTATCCGCCTGAGCTCCACCGGATCCATGCCGAGCTCCTCGGCTAGATCCTCCACTAACGTCTCGTGGATAAGAGCGGCCTCCGGCCTGCCCGCTCCCCGGTAGGGGCCGGTGGGTGGGAGATTTGTGTAGACCCCCACCGCTCTGATGTCTAAAGCCTTAACTCTATAGGGACCCGGTATCAGAGTCGCTATGAAAGTTGGCGCCCTTGTGTTAATCGTGAAATTGTAAGCCCCGAGGTCCACTACGACCCTGCCTCTGAATCCTAGTATCTGCCCGCTTTTCTTGGCATATATCTCCACCTCGCTGAGGATACCTCTTCCCTGGGTGGGGTTAACCAGGTGCTCCCTCCGTGTCTCTATCCACTTTACTGGCCGCCTTAGCTTCATTGAGGCATAGGCGGCTACTACGTACTCAGGATAGGCGGGCACCTTATTGCCAAAGCCCCCTCCCACGTTCTTGGGCGCCACCACCCTGATCTTCTCAGGCGGGAGCCCCAAGGCCTCGCTTATATCAGCTCTAATTCTAAAAACTGACTGAGCGCTCACCACCATGTTGAGGACGTCTCCATCATAATAAGCCACGCAACCCTTCGGCTCCAGGGGGTTTGAAACCACTCTGGGCTGGTAAATTCTCCGCTTCAGAACCACATCGGCTTCTGAAAAGGCCGAAAGCTCGCCGCCCCTCACATAGATGTCGATTGAGATGTTGTCCGTTGCACCTTTGTGGATCACTATATCGCCCTTAAGGCTGTCTTCAATTGTAATAACCGGAGCTAAGGGTTCATAGTCCACAGAGATCTCCTCTAACACATCGGGCCCCTCGTATTTGTCATCTACGACAACAGCAGCCACCGGTTGCCCCACGAAGTTGACTCTGTCTTTTGCTAAAACAGGCATCCTTGCTACGAATTTCGCCTTATCTACATCTCTCACCGGCATATAGGCGTCCAGCTCTCTACCGCTTAGGAAAAGAATCGACTTCCGTGGTGGTGTGACGTCCCTGATAATCGCCCGCGAGTAAGGTGACCTCAGTACGAATAGGTACAGCTCGTTGGGATACCTTACATCGTCAATATATTCCACGTCTGCCTCAATCACCTCCTTCAGCTCTATCACGTCAACTGTCTATATCGAGGTATTAAACAGCACCTGTGTAATTACTTTTAATCAATTCCCGCAAGGAATCAAAAATACAAATGAAGGAAAACAAGTGCTTATCACCAAGGTTCTCGTAAAGCATGAGGATTGCTGGACATCTAGAAATAACCACACAGGTAGAACAGTAGCCTTCAACTTCTATCCAGATAGGGGGTATTTGCGTTCTGTTATTCACTTTACAGAACCCACAAAAATACAGGGTAATGGTATAATAAGGATAATAGATTCTAAGAAAGTAAATCATGGATATATTATTGATTTTTTAAATACCTACAATGATTCAATAGCAGGACTTCTGCATAAAAATGGTGCATTTATTATATATAATGAGGTGTTTCAACAAAAGGAGTTTTGGGTCTTTTTAACATACCGCTACTCACTTAATGAAATAGACTCCTCTTTAAAATCAAGCGGTGAAGTGGTGGCTAGCTATACTCAGGTTTTTAACCCACCCTCACTCTTGACGTGGGAGGAACTTAAAGTATTGAAGACAGCCGTGGAGTCTGGGTACTATAACTTCCCCAGAGGCGTTGACTTAGGTCAACTCAGCAAAACCTTGGGAGTGAAGAAACCTACTCTACTCTATAGATTAAGGACGTTACAAAAGAAATTAATTAAGTATTATTTTTACTATACATTAGTTTAGCTAGTCTAGTTCCAAGAATCTTGAAAAATGATCTATAGAAGTAGCCATCTAGGACTTTCACTACATGTAAGAGATTAAGCTCGTCGTTTACGCCGGAGTTTAGCACTAGCTCTGCATCGCCACGCCATATGTCGGCCGTTCTGCTCTCGCCTTTTTCCACGACGACATATTCCAAGACGTCCAGCTCCCCCTCGCCGGTTGAGGGGAACCTCCTTATAGTGAGAGTAGGCCCAAAGTTAGAGACTGGCAACTTGTCTCCTCTTTCCCTTAAGGTCACTTTTATTTTCATCAGAAGCGAGCTACCGCGGACGACGTATCCGCCTATCCTCACGCCGGGTCTCGGAGCGTCGTAGTTGGCGAGTAACGGGTGGAATTTGCTTATCTCAATCTTAGCAATCTTTTTAGGGTAGCCGTTGATATAACCTCTAATCAAAGCCCAGTCTTTGTCAACCCACATGAATGGGAAGTAGAGATATCTCTTCCCCTCAAGCTCTATATTCAGTGCAACAGCCCCCTCTCTATATGTAACAAGCTCTGGGTCTTCTGCGATGAGATCTTCAGAACCCTCTTTATAGGAAATGAATTCGGACACGTAGAGCCAGGCGTCGTCGCTGGCGAACTTAGAGCCTGGTGGGAGGAGACCCGCCGAACTGGCTGTGTCGATTTTCACGTGTACCGCGACGTAGTCTGTCGCATATATGTAGGGCGGCGGCGGCACAATGGCGGATCTTCCGGTCGAGGTGTAGGGTAGTGTATATATCATCGTCGTGGATTAGGCATCTGATCCATTAGTTGTTTGACTATCTTTACAAATTCGCTTTTCTTTTCTTTATACACCTCTGAGTAAAACTTGGCCCACCAGACAGTGGGGTCGCCTCTGCTGAACCTGTCGTACTGCTCATATCTCATACCGGCCTCGCTCCCTATCACGTCCCACAATATATTAAATAGCTTGATCCTCTCAACGGCGTTTAGTCCCTTTACTGCTAGGTATGCGTCCACAAGCCGCCGCTCCCCTGGATTCTCGAGATCCTTGATGCTGGCAGGTATGGGTATTGAGGCGCCCGCCGCTATTAGGCGGAGTATCTCGTGGACTCTGGGAAGCGCCTTCATGTTTAGGAAACTCGCCGCCATGCTTATGAAGGTATTTGGACGGTAGATGGATTCAAGTTGCGTCCCCATCTCTTCTGAGGCCACTATGGCGGCCTCGGCTAGGTGGAGATAGATGAGTATCTCGCCAAGTTTTTCCTGGACATTTACGAAGTTATCTATTCCCACGGACTCTGCAACTGCTATGGCTAGGCCCGCCAGGAACTTTAGGCGTGAGTAGTGCTGGATTGTGAAGTGCCAGTTAAGCCAGGTCCTTAGCTGCACCCTATGCCACATGAACTGGTTTATTTCTTCCGGCTTTCCGTAGAACATTATTCTATCCCACGGAACCAGCACGTCGTCTAGGACCAACAGGGCGTCGGACTCCTCGAATTTTGACGACAGCGGATACTCAAACTCGCCTAGTCCATCCCGCGGCTGAAAGCCGCGTCTCGCCAGGAAGTAAACTCCCTTGGTGTTGGTGGGTAGGGAGAACATCACCGCATATGCAGGGTCTGTATCCCTCGCCAGGTTAGGCAAATAGTATAAGTATTCGGCGTACGGCCCCGCGGTGGATATCATCGCCGCGCCCCTCACAACAACGCCCTCGGGCGCCTCCCTTACCACACGAACCATTATATACGGATTCTCCCACTTTGAGGGCGGTCTCGAGCGGTCATATGCCGGGGCCACAATGGCATGTGTATAGAACCAGTCACCGCGGGCGTGCTCTTTGTAGATCTCTGCCACGTTCTCCGCATACTTACTACCGAAGATTCTGGCGAAGTAATCATCGGCGTGGGCATAGAACACGGCGCTCCATACGTTTAAGTAGTCGGGGCTCCTCCCGAAGTAGCCGTAATAGTAGTCGTAGATCTTTGTCAATGCCATCCTCAGCATCTTTAACTCTTCCTTTGTCTTCGGTCTCGCCAGAGTTATGCTGGTCTCCTCACCTACGTCCTTGTTGTACGTCCTTAGATACGGCGCGTACTCATCCTTCCAGTGAAGGTCGTAGTACTCAGCCACCGTCCTGACCGGGATCCTAAAGGCTGGATGGGTGGTGACGTCCTCAACAAGCTTGCCGTCGTAGTACGTGGCGGGTTGCCTCTCCTTAATAGACTTAATGTAGTCAGACCCCCTCCTTATCATTGCCAACTCAGATCCGCAGGTATTGATTCATGCCAGCTGTCCGGCGTCGACCTTCCCCAGAAGTCGGCCCTGTACCTAGCTTGTTCGTGAGTCCACCCAATGGGCTTCCACTTCTCCGGATCTAATATTACGTAGTCGCCTGTGAAGAACTCTATCCTTATTTTGTCAAAGTCCCTTAGGTAGATATAGAAGCCCTGCGTGGCGCCGTGTCTACCCGGCCCTCTCTCGATGGAGTCCCAAAGACCCGCCGAGGCCAGGATGTCCGCGGCCTTATATACATCTCTGCTCTCGTGTACGTAGTAGGAGAAATGGTGTAACGCGGGGCCGCTCAAAGCTTGCGTAATCGCTAATTCATGCGAGTTGCCCTGCATTGTGAGCCATGTCACGAACTTATCGCCGCGCTCGTTCAAGAAGTACTCCGTCTCCATGAATCTCAATACGTCAACGTAGAATTTCGTTGCGACCGACAAGTCCTTAACAACTACATTTACATGGGCAAGCCGCACTGGGGGAATCCCCCGGTGAAGGTGGAACTTAAGTCTGAGGTCCCCCACGTATTCCATGTCGTAGTAAAATACCAGTGGCAGACCTGACGGGTCCACCGCAAATATGGCGTCTTTTATCCCGGGTTCTTTAAATTTTGTGTACTTTATCCCTAGGTTGTTGAATATGTCTACCAACTTGTCTAAATCCTTCTGAGCCTCCAGCTTGAATCCTATGTAGCTGAGCGACGGCTTGTTGCCCCTCCTAATTACTAAGCTGTGGTGCTGTCCCTCCTCTACGCCCCTAAGGTACAGAGCCTCCGGTGCCCTCTCTGTCTCTACAAACCCCAATAACTCCACATAGAAATAGCGTGCCTTTTCTAGGTCCGTTGATGTTATCGCTACGTGCGAAATACGTCTTATCTTAGGGATCTCCATAAGCATCTGTGTGTGAGCGTCAGATAACTATTGTCTTAAACTTGTTCAATGGCTACGATGTTTTCTAGCCGGCCTAATTTCTCAACCTCTGCAACCATTACACCCTGCATTGGTTGTAGCTTATATTCAGAGGGATCCTCAGCCCCCACATAGCCAACCGTACCGCTACATACCACGCTGTTTGGAGGCACGGTTAACACCTTCGAGAGCTCTATCAACAACTCCTCTACTCCGTAAATTAACTCATCTGTGGTCCCCTCTTGGATCAATACCCCGTTGTAGAAACTCCGCATTTTCAACCCGGATATAGACGGTAGCTCGTCGGCCGTCACTATCCAAGGACCCATGGGCGCGAAGCCGTCTCTGTTTTTGTTTCTGAAGTGAGGCCCTCGTATCAACATCATTTTGATCTTCCCGTCGGCCGGGTCCCGCCTGTAGGCGTAATAGAAATCTTTAGGGAACTCCCCAGGAGCTGTTACGTCGTTAACTACAGTATATCCAAGAATGGCGTTTCTGACGTCTTGTAGAGTTGCGTTTTTCAGCTTGTTCTTGACCACTACCCCTATCTCCACCTCCGGCCTTATGCCGGTTGGTGGCGCCCTAATCATGTCGCCGGGGTTGGACACCACATGGGGTAGCTTCAGGAAGAACTTAGGCGGTCCAAGCAAATTCCGTGCCGTCTCCTTGTCCTCTACGCCGAGCATCTTAGGCGTATTTACCAGCGCGCAGAATATCGCAGATGGCACCAAGGGGGCGAGGAGACGGACCTCAGAGAGACGGTAGCTAACGCCCCTAGCAGTTGTATCAGAAAGGCTATTAACTTCATATATAGCGTCCCCCTCCAGTATCCCTATCTTCTCAACGCCCCCAGCTAGGAACCTCGCGAGTTTCATCTCTTTAGTCTACTCAGCGCCTTATTCACTGCCTTCCTCACGGCGTATCTAAAAACCTTTAACCTGAGTTGTTCATCAGCCCTGGCGTCTGATATAGGCCTAATGGGGAGGTTGGACAAGGCTTTGTTAATCGTCTCCTCAGTAAGCTTCGCGTCTTGGAGAGCCTCCTCTAGCCACGTCGCTCTGAAGGGCGTCTCTTGCACCCCGGTGACCCCGATCCTTATCTGCCTAATTTTTAAATCGTCGGTTGCTTCTAACAACACCGCAACGCCAGCAATTGCAAAATCTGTATGTATCTTTGCAAATTTTACATATGCATATCCACCTTGAGCCTTAGGTATCTTTACCGAATAGATCAGCTCCCCATGTTCCAGCGATGTTGCGTATGGCCCATTTACAAATTCAGAGTAGGGGAGCTCCCTAGCTCCCTTGGACCTAGCTACCACAACCCTGGCCTCCAGCGCCAGCAACGCCGCGTGGTAATCCGCCGCCGGATCCGCATGGGCTATTGACCCCCCTATGGTGCCCATGTTCCTGACCTGCAGATCCCCGATCTCAGACGCCGTCTCAGACAACAGAGGGCATACCTCCCTGATTGACTCAGAATTTTCTATCTCCCCATGTGTCACCGCCGCACCTATGTTGATAAACGAACCGCCCTCTTCGACCCTTCGCAACTCCGCCAGAGTCCCCACGTAAACAAGCCTGCCGGGCGAAATCAGCCGGAGCTTCATCATCGGTATAAGGCTCTGCCCGCCTGCAAGCGGGATATATCCCTCCTCAACCTTCTCCAACGCGTCTTTAAGCGACGAGGCTATATGGACTTCAAACTTAGGTGGGTACATACTGCCCGGCCTTTAAGGCGGCCTCCACTATCCGCCTATACCCAGTACATCTACACAGATTTCCAACAATGGCCCTTCTAACCACGTCATGATCCAGCTTCGTTCTCTTCTTAATCAAGCTGTATATTGTGATTAAGAAGCCGCTTGTGCAATAACCGCACTGCAACGCGTGGCTCTCTAGAAATGCCTTCTTAACCGCCTTTGCGATGTCGTCGTGTAAGCCCTCTAGCGTTGTCACATGCCTGTTATTAGCCATGAAGGCGAAGACTGTGCAGCTCTTGATCGGTTTGCCGTCTAGAAACACAGTGCAGGCGCCGCAGTTGGATGTGTCGCAACCGATCCTTACGCTTCTGAGCCCTAAATAGTCGCGTAGATAATGCGCAAGCAGTAGGCGCGGCTCTACGTCGTGTTCAAACCGAGAGCCGTTAACGAAAACCGTGATTTTCATGAGGGCTTAGAATACGGGGGGAGTCAACTCGATGTCCTCAGCCTCTAGTTTAATAGACTTGCCGTCTAGACCGAGCTCGGGTATCTCGGGCATCTCGATCCCGAACTTTGAGACTATTGCGCCAACCTTTACCACGGCCTTTCTCCACGCCTCCTCTCTAAACTTCAGATCAGGCGTTCCTACCACGTCCTGCATTATTTTATCAACTTCATCGTAGAACTGGTCGAAGTCCTTAGGTAGCTTCCAGAATTTCGTCGTCTTTATAGGTCTGAAGGTTATAAGCGAGAGGAATTCAAAACCAGCCCTAATCTGCTTGGTCACCAAGTTCTTTATGTAGTCGTTTAGGACGTGTTTGTTGTCCTCAAAGAGGAATTGAGTAAAGGCGAAGTGCCTAGCCTCATCTAGAGAGGTGTTCTTAAACAAGGCTCTCATGGTGCTCTGCTTGGCCCCTCTCGAAGCGCCTGTAAACACCGTAGTGGCCGCCGCCTCGCCCATCATAAACGAGGTGAAGATCGCTGGGAGTGGGTACTTCTCAAAGGCTTCCTTAACGGCGTTCCAATACCGATGCCCATTCCACCAAATCCACCATGCGTATTTCCTAGCCTTTTCCTCGTATGGGCTCTGTGCCTTCCTAAACGGAAAGCCCTTAAGTGCGCAGAAAGCAGCCTTTCCGCACATTATGCAGTGCCTATTCTCGTCCATGACTATAGTCGTAAACATGCCAATAGTACCTGCGTCGAAGTGCCACTCCTGTGCGGCAATTACGGCTCTGGCAAACGCCCCTGTTGCATTGTCAAAATTCGACAACATACTAAACCAGAAGGCCACGGCAACTCTCTCCCTCTCGTCCCTAGTGTTCATGTATTCCTCAAAAGCCTTCCAATCCAGAGAGTCTTCATCCCACTGCTCCCGCTTAGCCTTCATATATAGGTTGTACATTCTCTCATTTGAGAAATCCCAGTAGGGCGGATAGGCGTTCGGCACGTCCCACTCGGGCGGATATGTATCGCTCGGTATTTCGCCAACCTCCCTTGGATTGACCACCACGGGCGCGCCGCCGTGTCTAGACCTCGGCTCCTTAATCACTATTTTAATACTTGGTTTATTCATAGCGCCAAGGAATGCCATTAAATAAATACATATGCGCTAAGAATATCAAAGTACATATAATTAATTACCCTTAAATTTCGGTTGCCTCTTTTGGATGAATGCCATAACTCCCTCGTAGTGGTCCTCTGTATACCCCGCGACCTCCTGGAGAAACGACTCGTACTCTAAAGCCTCAGCCAGCTCGCCCAGGTAGTTCCTGTTGATTGCCCTCTTCAGCAACGCGAACGCCTTGAGGGGGCCGTTCGCGATTTTATAGGCGAGTTCCTCCACCCTCTTTTCAAAGTCCTCATGGCTGTAGACGATGTCTACCAATCCCAGCCTCTGGGCCTCCGCTGCGCTCACCTCGTTGTTGTCCACGTACCACTGGAAAACTCTGCCGTGGCTTATCAGCCTAGGAAGTAGATACGTAAGGCCGGAGTCCGGAACGAGCCCGACTCTGCCGAATGCTAGTATAAACTTTGCCTGATCAGACGCCACTCTTAAGTCGCACATCAAGGCGATTCCGATACCCGCCCCCGCGGCTACGCCGTTTATCGCCGCTATCACAGGCTTCTCAAGCGTCCTTATTTTCAGCACCAGCCGGTTGTACCTTTCCCTCAAGATGTCGCCGTGGTTTATCTTTTCCCCCCTCTCGTAGTGTTTACGCAACTCGCCGAGATCTGCCCCGACGCAAAACGCCTTGCCGACACCCGTCAAGATCACAACTTTCACAGCCTGGTCCTTCGCAACCCCCTCTAGGGCTTTAAGTATTTGAGCAAAGTGCTCGGCATCGAGGGCGTTTAAAACCTCAGGCCTATTTATCCTCAAATAGGCCACCCCGCCCTCTTTCTGTACGAGCTCAATCATAGTTTATACCTAGGCTCCCGCTTTTCTATAAACGCTCTGATCCCCTCCCTTCCATCTTCAGAAAACAGCGCAATTATGAAGTTGCGCCTCTCGTAGTCTAGACCCACGGAGAGCGGAGTCTCCCAGGCGCTGTTCACGGCGTCCTTCGCCAGCGTCAACGCCAGCAACGATTTCTTGGCTATCTCCCTCCCCAGCCGCTTGGCGTATTCCAGAGTAAGCTCCCTGGGCACCACCTTATTCACCAACCCCCTCCTATACGCCTCGTACGCCGAAATAAAGCGGCCAGTCAGCACGTACTCCATCCCCAGAAGCCTTCCCACGGTCCTGGGTATACGCTGGGTACCTCCCTCGCCTGGGATAATCGCCACGTTTATCTCAGGTTGGCCGAAAACGGCGTCTTCAGATGCAATAATTATGTCACACGCCATAGCCAGCTCGAAGCCCCCACCTAGGCAGTAGCCGTTGACGGCCGCAATAATTGGCTTCTTAAACCGCCTTATCCTCTCCCAAAGCCTCCTATGCCCCCTCAGATAAACCTCGGCGACGTCTAAATTAACCATCTCCTTGATGTCCGCCCCTACGCTAAATGCGCGCTCCGTACCGGTGATGATGGTCACCCTAATATTGCTGTCATTTTCCAAGTCGTCTAGGGCCTCAATCAGCTTATTCACGGCCTCTAGGCTCAGTGCGTTTAACGCCGAGGGGCGGTTTATTGTTATGATTCCCAGGGGCGGCTCCTTACTCACAGTGACGACGGTCGACATGTAGCCGGTTTGCGGCTCTTTAATTTTAATAATAAAGCTATTAATTAGTTGTAATTATTTCGCCGTAAACTCGGGCGTGTCTAACGCACTCGAAATCTTAGCCCGTATATCGTCAGGTATCCGCGTCGGCTTCCCACCAACTACATAGACATCCACTACATAACCCCTTGCGGCCTCCTCGCCTCCCGTCAAGACTTGGTGGCACATCTTCACGCTTGTAGTGCCCAACCGGCAGAACCACGAGAGGATCTCAAGCTCATCTAGGAACTTAACTATGCGGCTAAATTCCACATATGCCGCCTTGGCCCTCATGTTGTAAAAAAGAGAGATTGGGAGCGACGCGTCACGGTACATGTCGACCCTTGCCCGGTCGAATAGTTCTAGGTAAACGGAGTAGTAAATCGCAGACGTGGCATCGGTCTCCGATAAGGCAACCACGTGGCGCGTCTTGCTTTTCATAGGCATAATATACATATATTTTTTTAGCCCCTATAACAAATTAATTACAATTAGGAAGGGGATCAGCGTATATATAGCAACATTACGCCCCCTATGGATTATTGGGAGCCGGCCATCGAGAAGATGAAGCTAAGCGATCTGAAAAGGCTCCAGTTAAAAAGGTTGAGGGCCACCCTTAGGAGAGTTTATGAGAACTCGCCTTTCTATAGACGCCGATTCCGCGAAGCTGGCGTGACACCTGACGATCTAAAGACCTTAGACGACTTGAGGAAGTTCCCCTTTACCACCAAGGACGATCTTAGAAACCACGGCTACCCATACGGCGGCGAGTTCCTCACGGTACCTTTCGAGGAGCTAGTTGGGTGGCACATGACAAGCGGCACCACAGGCAAGCCAACCGTCGGGCCTTACACCAAGCAAGATATTGAGACCTGGACCAACTTAGTGGCGCGATGCCTGGTAGCCGCAGGCGTAACAAAACGGGATATCCTCTTAAATATTTACGGCTACGGGCTATTCACAGGCGGAATTGGGCTCCACTACGGCGCCATGGCTGTCGGCGCAAAGGTAATACCGTGGGGCGTGGGGCGTACCGAGGCTTTAATAGACGTTTTATATGAATGGAAGCCCACGGTGATGACGGGCACCCCCTCCTACCAGTTCTACATACTTGAACAGATAACGAAGCGTGGTTTAGATCCAAAGAAAACATACCTCCGCATCACCATACCCGGCGCCGAGTACATGAGCTTTGATCTCCTGAAACGTATCGATGAGGGATTCGCCCTAAAGGAGAAAGGCGGAGGCCCTCGTCAGATATATGGCAGTACTGAACTTATTGGGCCGGGCGCCGGCCAAGCGACGCAGTGCACAGAGTACATGGGATTCCACATGTGGACGGACCACTTCTACATCGAAGTAGTGGACCCAAAAACCGGCGAGCCCGTCGGCGAAGAGGGGGAGGGGGAGCTCGTAATCACTCATTTAACCAGGGAAGCGATGCCGCTTGTGAGGTACAGACAACGCGACACCGTCAAGGTCCAGTACGTATCCACAGACTGTGGCAGAGATGCCTTTCCTCTCGTTCAGGTAATGGGTAGGGTAGACGACGTCATATTCTATAAAGGGACAAAGCTGTACCCAACCGCCATACAGTCAACCCTCATGAGGATACCGGAGGTATTAGAGTACCAAGTTATTGTAGACAAGAGAAGTGCGGACCATAAACTCATCATCAAGGTGGAGGCCCTGGGCCAGAATCCCCAACTAGCGGAGACGATTGCAGACGCTGTGGAGGCCGTCACGTTCGCGAGACCCCAAGTGGAGATCGTGCCTCCAAATACGCTACCGCGGTGGGAAGGCAAAAGCAAGAGAGTTGTGGTGTATGAATAACCTTAGGCGGTTGGAAGAAATTGCGAACGAATTCGTAGAGAGCGAAGATCTTGTCATAAGGGAAGCAGGTAGAAAGATAAAGGCGATCTTATACTACCTAAAGATATATTATGAACCTCACTCTTGATAACTATACTAAGCTATTAGGGGCTCAAATAGTAGAATTAAGGCCTGGTTTTGCAAAAGTAAAGGCTAACCCAATTATTGATCACTGCAATTTCAATGGAGTTATACACGGCGGCTACATCTTCTCAATAGCAGATATAGCCTTTGCGTATGCGAGTAATGCAGGCGACCAGATGGCACTAGCCCTAGATATGTATATTTCATTTAGGAAGTCAGCAAAACCCGGCATGGAACTAGAAGCAGTGGCGCAGGAGGTCCATAGAAGCGGCAGAACTGGTCTCTACCAAATTAAAGTAGCATCAAATGGCGAGTTGGTTGCATTAATTCAAGCCACTGTTTATTTTGTAGATAGGATGCCAGGGAGAGAATGTAATTAATTTTTGAAATTTTTGATATACTCTTCATTTTTAATAAAAAATATGAAATAACTTATTTCGATAACACCCTTTAAAAAAGATTCCACATTATATAAAACTCGGAAAAAAATTTATATTACCACACAATTGTATTCAATTAATGGCAGATGTCAATAGGTGGTTTAGGAGGCGTCTTCAGAAGATAACCCATGGCTCTTATGTAGTGAGTTTACCAGCCGAGTGGATACAAAAAGAGGGCCTTCGTCCACATGATGAGGTCAATGTCATCGCTGGTGATGGCGTGATTTATGTATTTACCATGAGGAAACCAGAAAAAGTTAATATAAATTTAGATGAAATTCCCATAAATATAATAAAATATATTATATTAGCATACTATATGCAAGGTGGAGATGAAATATTTATTTATTCAAGAGGACCTATTAGCGCAATAGTTAAGAGAAATATTAGGGAGACGATAAAGAGCTTAAGAGGAGCAAGCATTTCCGACGTGTCTCTTTCATCGCTCACGATAAAGATCGAAGACGACGTTGCGTATCTAAATAAAAAACTTTTTGAAGAAAAAATAGAAAATAAATTTAAATATTTAGTAAATATTTTTACTGATTTAGAAAGATCTATAGTTAATAACGATAAAGAAGTAGTGGAGGAGCTGCTGGAAAGAACGACGGATTTCGACACCGAATATAGATATTTAATTAGACTTATATCAAAAATGGCACAATATCCGCAATACAATATTTTTGAATCGCCAAGGGAGTTAATCGCATATGCCTCTCTCATAAAGGACATGTCTAGATCAGTATATCATACTAATAAATTGATAAAAATATGCTATATTTCTAATGAAATTAACATTAAAATAAAAGAGTTAAGTCAATATATTTTATCAATTTATAGAAGTGTCTACGATCTATACAAGACGCAAGATCTTAAATTTGCCGAGGAGATAAAACAATACTATCTAACAGTTAAGTCACAGCTTGAAGAACCTAAAGATTTGTCAGAATACGAAATAAGGAGAATCTGTGCATATGGCATAGCATTAATGGATGATATTTTAAACTTATTTTTAGTGCCTCGTAAAATAAAAATATTAAATCTGATCAATAATGTTGGTTAATTTTATTAAGTTTATAGAATCATATTTTAACTTAGATTGCTATATAATATACAAATCATTACTTGACAAATAACTTAATGTGATACTTCTAGTTGTCTCGTATTTCTCTTATACGTTCTTCGGCTTTTGTTTTGAGTGGTGTATTTCTAGATGTAGTTGTAATGGACTGCGGCGCGGTAGGTAGTGATCTGCCTAGGCAACGCCGCGGCGTCAACGTCTAGGTGTAGTCTGCCAACTACTTTCTTCTCTAGGCGCTTCCAGCGGACAGCGCCCTTTGAAAAAGGAGAATACCTGCACCTCTACCACCTCCCCATGCATGGCTCGCTTCCACTTATTCAGCTGACGTAGGCGTTTGAAAAGGCTTTGAAGGCCTTGGGGAGAGGCCCCTCAAATACTCCATTAAGTATCCTGAGCTAAGGGGTCTGCTAGAGGCGGAGAACATAGCGAAGGAGCTGGTGGGAGCTAAGTACATAGAGCTTCTGAACATCATTACGTGGATTCGGCGTGAGGCGTATGCAGTCCTTATTGCGTACAGGGGCGCGCGCCCGGCAAGAGAAACGCCTACAGCGCTACGGCTGGGTGTCTGCTGGAGGAGTTGGTCAGAGGAGACGCCACTTGGAGGGTCTTAAACATGCCGAGGTCGCAGAAGCCGTGGAGAAGTGCTGAGGAACAAAGAGACGCAGACGAGATAGACGGCATAGTCAGCACGGCGGCCGCGTGATACAAGCTTTTAACCCCCCATCCACATGTCTCTTCACGATGGCAGGATTCAATCCGAGCGGTGGTCGAGCCTTTTGATGCTGACCGCCCATCTTCATATATCGCTAGACCATCTGCCTAGGTTCTCAGCTCCCTTGACGGCTCATACTCTACCGCCGAAGTATTCCCAGCCCCAGCGGTAGCTCGAGGACGAATGTGGTCGCGTCTGCCGCCTCGGCTAGCCCAGCCGACAGGCCAAGCCGCCTAAACGAAGCAAGCCAAAGCGCTTGCGTTAGTCTCAAAATCATTCTTTCAGGATCCAACGATTTATATAGGTCGCTCCGTATTTTAAGTAGACTAGTAAATATCTGAGGGGACACTGGGCATGGGTTCGGATTATGTTTAACATCTCAGTTAAACTTTTAAGCCGCGTGGTTCCACGACCCATGGCCTTGACGCAGAGGGAGCTTGAGCTGATCAAGCTGGGGCTGGGCAGGGAGCCGACCGGCGCCGAGCTGGCCCTCTTCACGGCGCATTGGTCCGAGCACTGCTCCTACAAGTCCACCAGGCGCTGGCTGAGGAGGCTGCCGGGCGAGGCGCCGTGGGTGGTGAGGGGGAGGGGCACGGACGCGCCTCTGGTGGAGGTGGAGCGGGGCCTCTACGTCAGCTTCAAGATCGAGTCCCACAACCACCCAAGCGCGGTGGATCCCTACAACGGCGCCGCCACGGGGGTCGGCGGCATAATACGCGACATATTGACCGTGGGGGCCGTCCCCGTGGCCCTTCTGGTGAATCTCCACTTCGGGCCGCCCGACCACCCCCACGCCAGGTGGATCATGGAGAACGTGGTCGGGGGCATATCGGACTACGGCAACAGGGTGGGGGTGCCCGTGGTCGGCGGCGAGACGTGGTTCGACGAGGACTTCACCTACACCCCCATCGTCTTGGCCACATGCGTCGGCGTCGTGAGGGAGGGCGAGGTGCCCCCCGGCGGCGTGAGGCCCGGCGACTTGATCGTGGTGGCGGGCCTCGGCGCGGACAGGAGCGGCCTCGGCGGCTCCGCCTTCGCCAGCAAGACGCTGGAGGGGGGCGAGGACCTGGGCGCGGTGCAGGTGGCGGACCCCCTGATGGGCAAGAGGCTGATCGACGCGGTGAGGGAGGCGAGGCGGTGCGTGAAGTTCATCAAGGACCTAGGCGGCGGGGGCCTCGCCACGGCGCTGGCGGAGCTGGCCCACTGGTTCTCGCTGGGCGTGGAGCTCCACCTGGACGAGCTGCACATCCGCGACGCCTCGGCGTCCCCCGAGGAGCTGCTCATAGGCGAGACCCAGGAGCGCCTCGTATTCGTCGTGTCGCCGGAGGATCTCGGCTGCCTCGCCTCGGTGCTGGAGAAGTACGAGGTGCCCTACTCGGCGCCCGGCAGGTTTGCGGAGGGCGGCCGCATAAGGGTGTTCTGGCGGGGGGAGGAGGTGGCGGACGTGCCGGCGGAGCTGGCGGACGGCGCCCCGGACCTCGGGTGGCCCATGGAGCCGGCGGAGGCGCCGGACCTGCCCGAGCTACCCGAGCCGTCTCTCGAAAAGGCGATAGACGCCGTGCTGTCCTCGCCCAACGTGGCGAAGAAGGAGCGGATCTACACGCGGTTCGACTTCGACGTGGGGGTGCGGACGGCGGTGAAGCCGGGCGAGGGCGGCGCCGCGGTCATCAAGCTGTACGACCACGGCCGGCTGGGGCTCGTGGTCAAGGGCGACGCCAACCCCCGCTACACCTACCTCGACCCCAGGCTGGGCGCGGCCAACGCCTTCGTCAAGGCCTACAGGAACGTGGCGGTGGCGGGCGGGGTGCCGCTGGCCGCGGTGGACTCCATCAATGTGGGGAGTCCCCAGAGGCCCCGCGTCTATTGGCAGTTCGTCGAGGCCGTGGAGGGGCTTAGGGAGGCGGCGGAGGCCCTGGGCGTGCCCATCGTCGGCGGCAAGGTGAGCCTCTACAACGAATACGCGGATAGGCCCGTCAAGCCCACCGTGGCGGTGGTGGTGCTGGGGAAGATCGCGGACGTCTCGAAGGCCAACAAGGCCGTGTGGCGCGACGGCGACAGGATCTACGTCTGGGGCGTCGCAAGGGGGGAGGTGGGCGGCAGCGAGTACCTGAAGCGCGTTCACGGGCTGGTCGCCGGGAGGCCCCCCGCGGTGGACTACGCGGCCGAGCGCGGAATCGTGGATGCGGTCCAGAGCTGGCTGGGGAAGCTCAGCGGGGCCGCAGACGTGGGGCTGGGCGGCATGGCGGTCGCCTTGGCCAAGATGGCGGTCAACAGCGGGGTGGGCGCCGAGGTAGACGTCTGCAGGGCCCCAGCCGAGGTCTCCAGGCTGGACCTCCTCCTCTTCAGCGAAAGCAACGGCAGATTCATCGCCGCGGGTCCCGAGGGGCCCGGGGTACCGATAGGCGTGGCGCACGGCGAGGAGCTGGCGCTTAGATGCGGAGGCACCCTGTTGTACCGGCGCAGGGTGGAGGACCTGGCGCGGCTGATGTCCCTGTGATATGTGCGGCATAGGGGGCGCCTGGGGCAGGGGGGCCGGCGGCGTCGTGGCCGGGATGGTGCCGTGGCTCATGCACAGAGGCCAGGAGGGGGTCGGCTTCGCATACCTCTCCGGCGGGTCGGTGGCCGTGGGCGCGCCGCCCAGAGACGCCGAGGCGGCCATCGTGCACACAAGGTACTCCACCTCGGGGGCCTACGGGGTGCAGCCTCAGCCCGTCTACGCCAAGTACCGCGACCTCGAGGTGGCCGTGGCCTTCAACGGCACCATCGTGAACTACAGGGAGCTGGACCCCTCCGCCTCCTTCGACGGGGAGGCCCTGGCCAGGAGCCTCGCGAGGGAGATCTGGGAGCGGGGACTGGAGGAGGGCGTGGCCGAGGTCTACAGGAGGATCGTGGGCGCCGCGTCGCTGGTGGCGCTCCTCCCCTGGGGCCTGCTGGCGGTGCGGGACCCCAACGGCGTGAGGCCCCTCGCGGTCGGCAACGAGGGCGGCCTCTTCAAGGTGGCGTCCGAGACCGTGGCGCTGGGCGAGGGGGTGGAGCTGGCGCCCGGCACGGCCGCCCTCTACGGCAGGAGGTCCGCCTCGTGGAGGGTGGATCCGCGGCCGTCCCGGCTCTGCGCGCTGGAGTACGTGTACTTCGCGCATCCGGCGTCGAGCCTCGGCGACCGCATCGTGGGCGACGTGAGGGCCAGGCTCGGCCGGGCGTTGGCTGAGGGGGAGGGCGAGGAGGGCGACGTGGTCGCCTACGTGCCCGAGACGGCGCGACACGCCGCGCTGGGCTTCGCGGAGAGGCTGGGCTTGAGGGTGGTCGACGCCGTGGTGAAGAGCAGATACGCCGGGAGGATATTCATAAAGCCGCCTGGGGAGAGGGATGCGGAGCCGCTTTTCCGGGTCGCCAAGGAGCTTGTGGCCGGGAGGAGGGTGTTCCTCGTCGACGACTCGCTGATAAGGGGGACCAACCTGAGGGCCATAGTCTGGATGCTGAGGAGGGCCGGCGCGTCGAGGATCCATGTGAGGATAGCCTCGCCGCCCATCAGATGGCCTTGCTTCTACGGCATGGACTTCCAGAGGAGGGAGGAGCTCATCGCGTGGGGCAGAGACGTGGGGGAGGTCGGGAGGGCCATAGGCGCCGACACCCTCCGCTACATCTCGCTGGAGAAGTTCGTCGAGGTCCTAGGCGAGGGCGTATGCTACGCCTGTTTCACCGGCCGCTACCTCCACGACATAGACGTGGCCCGCGCAGAGAGGGAGCTACTTCGTTTAAGTAAATACTTAAAAAATATGGATCAACGCGCTGGAAGTCATGAGTAACTTTAATATATCAGCTTAAAGTTGGTGCCGTGAAGCTGGGCGTCTTGGCCTCCTGGCGCGGCACCAACGCCAAGGCCATCTTCGACCACGTCAGGCTGGGCGTTCTAAGGGGGGTGGAGCCCGTGGCGTTGATATACAGCGACGCGGAGGCCCCCGTGAGGAAAATCGCGGAGAGCTACGGCGTGGAGGCGGTCTATGTCCCCCACAGGGGGATGTCGAGGACCAAGAGGGAGGGGGAGATCCTCCAGCTGCTGAGGCAGTACGGCGCGGAGTTGGTGGCGCTTGCGGGGTACGACTACGTGCTCAGCGCATCGTTTATAGAGCAGTACAGATGGAGGATATTGAACATACACCCATCCCTGCTCCCCTTCGCCGGGGGCAAGGGCATGTACGGCATGAGGGTGCACGCGGAGGTGTACAGAGCGGGCGTCAGGGTAACGGGTCCCACCGTCCACCTCGTGGACGAGTCGGTGGACGGAGGCCCCATACTGGACCAGTGGCCCGTCTACATAGGCGATATATACGGCATGGATCTGCCCCTGGAGCAGAAGCTGGGCGTCCTGGCCGACCGCGTCCTGATCTACGAACACAGGCTTTATTCGAGGGTGATACAGGCGGTGGCGGACGGCAGGCTGGAGATCCGCACCGAGAGGGTCAAGGCGCCTAAGGTGGTGGAGGAGGGCGGGAGGGCTAGATACGTCGAGGAGGAGGTGGAGAGGAGGTTCGCCGTTTTGGGGATCGACGAGGCGTGGATGCGGCAGTGGAGGGAGAGGCAGAGGGAGTACGTGGAGCTCCAGCTGAAGGAGTGGCGCGGGTCGGGCAAGCCCATGCACCTCATCTGTCCCCATGGCTGTCTGGATTAGGGGCGACAAACTGCACGAGGAGACGCGGCGGTGGGCCGCCGAGCACGTCAAGAGGCTCGAGGAGAGGTACGGCGTAACGCCGAAGCTCGCCGCCGTGCTCCTGAACGACGACCCGGTGGAGCTGGAGACCCAGCGTAAGTACGTATCGCTGAAGGCGAAGGACGTGAGGAGCGTGGGCGGGGAGGTGGAGGTGTATGAGCTTTACAGGGAGCCGCCGGAGCGGAGGGAGGCCGCCGCCCTCAGGCTGATAGAGAGGCTCAACAAGGCCGACGACGTCACGGGCGTGTTGGTCCAGAAGCCCCTCCCGCCGTATATAAACGAGGCGAGGCTGTTTGAGGCGCTGAGCCCAGTCAAGGACGTGGACGGCCTCACGCCCGAGAACAAGAAGAGGCTCGTGGCGGGGTTCGACCTGGACAGGGACGTGCTGCCCTGTACCCCGGCGGGCATATTGGAGCTCTTCCGCCAGTACGGCATAGAGGTACGGGGGAAGGACGTGGCGGTGGTGGGGAAGGGCGCCCTGGTGGGGTTCCCCCTCGCCGTTATGCTCATGCAGCTGGACGCCACGGTCACGGCGCTCCACGCCCTCTCCAAGGACCGGACCTACTACACCCGCAACGCCGACATAGTGATCTCCGCGGTGGGGAGGCCCCCGGAGCTCTACCGCGACAACCCCTGGCGGCTCACCAGCGACATGATAAAGGAGGGCGCGGTGGTGGTGGGAGTCGGCGGGAAGGTGGACCCAACCGCCAAGAGGTGGTACTTCGACGTGGATGAGGAGTCCGTGGCGCGGAAGGCCTCGTACCTAACCCCCAACATAGGAGGCGTGGGCCTGGCCACCAGGGCCCGTCTCCTCAAAAACCTGATAATAACCACCTACATGGTGGCCACCCAGACCGCCTCGCCTAGGTTGCTGGCTCTGTGACGCAGCTGTCTCGTCATGGGTCGGCAAAGCCCCTCCACCATCGTCAATCCCTTAACTGCTCGGCCGCTGCCTTAAGGCCTTCTCCGTGAGCTCCAGAAGCGCCCGATATCTCTGCACGAGGCCGGCCGCGTCCCCCGTCCTCCGGTAGTACTCCTTGTCCAGGTGCTCGCCGCCGCACAGCACCCTGAAGGTGTCGCCCGATATCTCGTCGATGAGGAGGAGCCGCCCCCCGACGCGCCCGAACTCGAACTTCACGTCGACGAAGTCGCACCCGGCCGAGCCGTACAGGGACCTAAGCGCCTCCGCCGCCCTGAGCGCCGTGTTCGACATAGCCTCCAGCTCCTCCTCAGCGGCGAGACCCCCCTCCACGGCGTCCTGGGGCAGTATCAGCGGGTCGTGGAGCCTGTCGTCCTTAAGGTGGAGCTCCGCCACAAGCCTTCTGAAGGGCTGAAGCGGCCTCACGTGGGGCATGCGCCTCAGGTAGCTCCCGTACGCCTTAAACCTCACGATGACCTCCAGGGGGATCAGCTGGGTCTTGACCACCTCAAGCGCGTTGGGCCCCACCTGGGCCAAGAAGTGGTTCTCCACGCCGACCCCCCGCAGGTATTCGAAGAGGAGGGCGCTGAGCCTCGCCGCAAGCTCCCCCTTGGACTGCGCCGCGTCCCGCCTGGCGCCGTCAAACGCCGTGACCTCGTCCTTGAACACGAGGACCAGCCTGTCCCCCCTCGCGTATACGCGCTTGGCCTTCCCCTCGTATACCAGCTCCATGGCCCCGACCGGCTTAGGTATTTTAAATATTTGCTCCAAAATGTCGCTGAGGATCCCAACGGGACTGATCGAACATTTCATAGAAGCTTAAAAATGGTTTTCAACGATTTTTAAATGGACGGCTTAAATACTGCGGCGCAAGCTCCGCATCCGTCCTGCCAGTTTTCAATAGACTTTTAAATTGGTGTTTTCGCGGCTGTATGGACAAGGTCCTGGTGGTGGGCGACGGGGCTAGGGAGCACGCCATCGCCTGGGCGCTCGAGAGGTCGGGCGTTGCGGTGGGCGCCGTGGCCGGCCACATGAACCCAGGCCTTGCCGAGATAGCCAGGCGGACAGGGGGGAGGATCTTCCTCGGGCCTCCCGCGGACCCCGCGGCCGTGGTTAGGGCTGCGGAGGAGTTCTCGCCGGACCTCGTGGTGGTGGGGCCGGAGGAGCCCCTCTTCGCAGGCGTCGCCGACGCCCTGCGGGAGCGCGGCTTCAGGACGGTGGGGGCCTCCAGGAGGCTCGCCGTGGTGGAGATGCGGAAGGACTTCGCCAGGTCGCTCCAGTGGAAGTACGGGGTGCCGGGCAGGCTGATATACGGCGTGTTTAAGGACGTCGAGGAGGCGTACGGCTTCAGCAAGGCGCTGGGCGCCGTGGCCATAAAGCCCATCAGGCAGGCCGGCGGCAAGGGCGTCCGGGTGGTCTACGGCGAGCTGCAGTACCTGGACTTCGACGAGGTCTACAGAAAAGGCGCCGAGGAGGTGCTGAAGCAGCTGGCCCACTACCGCGACGTGGATGCCGCGGTCCTCGTGGAGGAGGCGGTCCGCGGCGTGGAGTTCACCCTCCAGGCGCTGACGGACGGCGAATCCCTCTTCTTCTTCCCGCCGGTCCAGGACAATCCGCACGCCTTCGAGTACGGCGTCGGGCCGGAGTGCGGCGGCATGGGCACCGTGTCGCCCCTGCCCTTCCTCAGCCGGGAGGAGGTGGAGGAGGCCAAGAGGGCCGTGGAGGCCACGGTGAAGGCCCTCCAGGCGGAGCTGGGCGGGCGCTACGTCGGCGCGATAAGCGGCCAGATGATGCTCACGGCGAGGGGGCCCGTGGTGATCGAGTACTACAGCAGGCTCGGCGACCCCGAGGCCCTCAACGCCCTCTTCCTCTACGACGGAGACGCCTACCAGCTCTTCGGCCTGGCCGCGGACGGCAAGCTCCACAAGGCCGAGCCGGCCTTCAGGGAGGTCCACACCGTGGTGAAGGCGGCGGCGCCGCTGGGCTATCCGCACAGGAGGGACCTGGCAAAGGGGCGCCTCTTCACCGTAGACTGGGATCTGGCGAGGCGGGAGGGGTGCCGCGTCTTCTTCGCCTCGGCCGAGGAGCGCGGGGGCGCCTACGCCACACTGGGCTCCCGCGCGGTGGAGGTGCTGGCCCACGGCGCCACGCCTGAGGAGGCCTACCGGCGCTCGGAGAGGTGCATGGCCGCGGTGAGGGGCGACGGCGTCTTCTACCGGCGCGACATAGGGTCGCCGGAGTACATGGCCGCCATGTGGGACAAGGCCGAGAGGGCCCGCGCCGTCTACAGATGGAGGAGGGCCCGCGGCTTGGACAGGAGGGTGCTGGTGTGGGAGCCGGGGGCGGGGCTGAGGGAGTACGGGCTATGAGATACGCAGTCTATCTGAACATAGCCTACCGCCCGGAGATCAGGGACCCGGAGGGCGACGCGATAAGGAGGGAGCTCCTCGAACGCCGCGGCGTCCAGGCGGACGTGAGGGCCGGCAAGTGCCTGGCGCTGGTGCTCGAGGCGGCGGACGAGGCCGAGGCCAGGGAGAGGGCCGTGAAGCTGGCCTGGGAGCTGAGGCTGGGCAACCCCAACGTGCACGTGGTGGAGGTGGTTCGGGTGGCCCATGCATAGAGTCGCGGTGTTGAAGTTCCCCGGGACCAACGGCGACTACGACGTGTTGAGGGCGCTGGACGTGGTCGGCCTGAGGGGCGTGCGGGTGTGGTACAGAGACTACAGGAGCGGCCTCTACGACGCCGTGGTGCTTCCGGGGGGCTTCAGCTACGGCGACTACCTGAGGGCCGGCGCCGTGGCGGCCCAGACCCCGGCCGTGGAGCACGTCCGCAGAGACGCGGAGAGGGGCGTCCCGGTGCTGGGCATATGCAACGGCTTCCAGATCCTCGTGGAGGCAGGCCTGCTCCCCGGCGCCCTGGCCCCCAACGAGCCGCCCGGCTTCATCTCCAGGTGGATAAGAGTGAGGATCAACGACGTGAAGACCCCCTTTACGCACCTCTACGAGCCGGGGGAGGTGGTTTACATGCCCATCGCCCACGCCGAGGGCCGCTACATACCGGCGGGCCCCTACGTCCAGGCGGCCAGATATCTGGAGAACCCCAACGGCTCCCACGACAGCACAGCGGGCGTGAGCAGAGGCAACGTCCTCGGCCTCATGCCGCACCCTGAACGCGCCGTGGACGGGGACGTGTCGCGGGGCGGCACGGGCGGCCTCAAGCTCTGGCTGAGCCTGAGGGAGTGGCTCAGGAGGTGACATGTCGGCTGGGCTTCTTGGAATATACAGCTTCGGAGGCCCCACCGAGCTTTGGGCGCTCATATACTACGGCCTCAAGGCCATGGCGAACAGGGGCGATCGCGCCGAGGCCTACCTACACGCCGGCGGAAGGGCGGAGAGGGTCGAGGTGGATCTGGCCCGCGAGGAGGAGCGGTCCGCCAGAGGCGTCGCCGCGGTGGGCTGCGTCTCGCCGAACGGCGACTGCTGCGAGGAGAGGGGCGGGGCGGTCCGATGCGGCTTCGGCGACACCTACGTGGAGCTGGGCCCGGACGGCGCTCTGACCGCGCGGAGGGGGGAGGCGCTGTGGCATCTCGCCCTGGGCGCCCACGGCTTCGACTTCGCCATAGTGGCCACCGAAAGCGCCGCCATCGAGGTGCTGGGCGGCGAGGTCAGGAGGAGCCTCGCGCCGGGCGAAACCGTGAGGACCACGGCCCTCTCCGTGGAGGCGACGGGCGGCGGAGACGGCGGCCCCATCTGTGCCCTGGAGCTCATATACACCGCGCGCCCGGACAGCAGGATAGACGGCGTCGAGGTGGCCGCGATCCGGGCCGAGCTGGCGAAGAGGCTCGCCAGGAAGATAGACGCGGATCCGGACGCGGTGGTGGGGGTGCCGGAGACCGGGTCCTACTACGCCGCCCACATCGCCGCGGCGCTGGGCAAGCCCTACCTCCCCGCCTTCGTGGCCACGGCCAGGGGCAGAAGCGCCCTCCTGGACGAGCTCAGGGAGAGGCAGGCGGTCATCCAGCTGAAGGCCAACGTGACGGAGTCCGCCGTCCGCGGCAAGAGGGTGCTCCTGGTCGACGACAGCATGATAAGTGGCACCACCCTCAAGCTCATCACGAGGCTCCTCAGGGAGAAGGGAGGGGCCTTGGAGATACACGCCGCGCTCGCCGCGCCGCCCCTGAGGAGGAGGTGCCCCCACGGCGTCAAGATGCCCCCGGAGAGCCACATGATCGCGAACTGGGTGCGCCCCGAAGACGTCAAGGACGTCCTGGAGGTGGACAGCCTCACGTACCTCACCCCAGACGAGCTGGAGGAGGCAGTTAAGCACAAGCGGGTCTGCACCCTCTGCATGAGGCCATGAGGTACAGGGACGCCGGCGTCGATCTGGACAAACACTGGGCCGTCCACAGGGAGGTGGCGGGGCACATAGGCGGAATCCGCGGGCTATACACCAGCTGGGTCCAGCTCGGCGGCGTCGAGACGACGCTACATGTGGACGGCGTCGGCACCAAGGCCGTCCTGGCCCTCCAGCGGGACCGCCTGGAGGTTGCGGGCCGCGACTGCGTGACCGTGAACGTGAACGACGTGGTCTGCGACGGCTTCAAGCCAGTCGCAGTGGTGGACTACGTGGCCGTGGAGCCCCAGCACCTGGACAAGGCCCCCCGCGTCGTCGCGGGCGTCGCCTCGAAGGCCGGCGAGGTAGGGGCGGCCCTCCTCGGCGGCGAGACGGCCGTCCTCCCGGGCGTGGTCGCGGGCATAGACGTGGCCTGCACCGTGCTGGCCGTCCGCACGGCCGGGACCAGGCCCCCGCGCTCCGGCGACGTCCTCATAGGCCTCCCCTCTACGGGCCCCCACGCCAACGGCTACAGCCTGCTCCGCCGGCTCTTCAAGCCGGAGGAGGAGGTCTGCGGAGCCCGCGCCGCCGACCTGCTCCTCGCCGAGGTCGCCGACTACACCCCCGTCTTGAGGGCGCTGGAGGCGGGCGCCGTCAGAGGGGCGGTGCACATAACCGGAGGCGCCTACCGCAAGCTCAAAAAGGCGCTCGGGGAACTCGGCGCCGAGATCGCCTTCGAGCCCCCCTGCATATTCAAGGAGATAATCAAACGCGGCGTAGATCCCGCCGAGGCCTACCGGGTCTTCAACATGGGCATGGGCATGGTGGTCTACACCGACAGAGACAACCTGGAACATGCCCTAGCCCGCCTGGAGCCCCTCAACCCCAAGCCCATCGGCGAGGTAAGGGAAAGAGGGCTTGTAATTGTAAACGGAATACAAATCACCTAGTTTTCTCCACATCAGAGAAAAACCCACTGGGTTTCGGCCTCCAATCGGCCTTATTTCGACACGATGAACGGCCAGGGATATATCAGCCAATAGAGGACGCCTATTATGATCAGCACGAAGACGAGGGCTATGGAGTATTTCATGTTGTTTCTGATGATCTCGCCCTCCCGCCTCACGTATTCGGTGGTCGATACGCCGGCGGATACGGTCTGCGGGGCCACGGGCTTCCCCAGCTCGCTGCCAACCGTCTGGGTCGAGGGCAGGAGGAGCGGCGGCAGGCCGAGGAGCTGCCCCATGGCGGCCTGGAACGGCCCGAACAGAGCGTTGGACGACGTGTTGCTGCCGGTCAGCGCCGCGCCCAGCCAGCCCAGGAACGGCGAGATTGCCAAAAACAAGAGCCCCACCCCCGTCGTCAGGTACGCCAGGCTGTACGCCATCCCGCTGTAGTTGAAGACAAAGGCCAGACTTATGACGAAGATGCCCGTGAAGACGGCCCCCCACGTCTGCCTCCACGTGGCCTTTAACGCGTTCACGGCGTCCTTCGCGCCCGCCTTCATCAGCGGCAGGGTTATAAGCCAAGCCGCCAGCGCCGAGGTGCCCGTTATAAGGACGTTGAAGGGATAGGAAAGCGACACCTGCTTCTGCAGAACCTCGGAATATGCCGATACGCTGAAGGTGGCGACGACCAACTTCAGTGGGGAAATCGGGGAGTTCCAAAGCCCCATCACGGCCACGAAGAGTATCAACGACGCCCACGCCCTCGCCACGGCCCCCCGATCCTTGACGTCGTTCACCTTAATGGCTGGCGGAGGCACCATGTGTTTAGGCCGCCAGATCTTCGCCAGCCCGACCAGGAACAGAAATGCGACGATCGACCCCATGACATCCGCCAGATAGGGCCCTATGTAGACGGCGGTGGTGAATTGGCCGAGCACATACCCCAACGCCCCGATTAACGCCGCCGGCCAAGCCTCTTTTATGCCCCTCCACCCATCTATAAAAGCCAATATGGCGAACACTATGACGAACGCGAGCACGGCCACGATGTGCGCGACGGCGCCCGATGTGGCTAGCAGCGGAAGGCCCGCCACCCCCGCCAGAGTGACTATGGGGATGCCGAAGGCGCCGTAAGACACAGGGGCCGTGTTGGCTATGGCCATGACGGTCAGCGCCCTGAGGGTCGGCAATCCCAGCGACATGAGTATAGGCGCGATGTAGGCCCACGGGGTGCCGAAACCTATCAGCCCCTCTATCAGCGCCCCCAGGGCCCACGCAAGCGTCAAGGCGATGATCCTCACGTCGTTCGTGATGTTTTTCAACATCCACGAGATGAAGGCGTCTAGGTGCCCGGTCAGACGCCATGTGTTGAACCACGTTATGCCCCAGAATATAAGCCACGAGATGCTCCATAGGCCGAAAAGCGCCCCTATGAGCCACGCGGACACCGCGCCGTCGGCGGGCACGCCGATGGCGATCGCCAAGATCAACGTGGCGATCGATGTAATCAACGTGGCTTTCCACGAGGACATCTTCAAGACGGCCAGCAGGATAAACAGCATCAACACCGGAATCAGGTCGATTATCAACGTCAGCCCGACGTTCCCCCAAAACAGTTTCGGTTGTACATAGACCATAGGGCCCATAATTATTTCATTTTTAAATATTCCTACGGTCTATATGACTGGAGCCATTATATATACACACCATGAGAATATAATTTATTATAACAATATGTTATACTTGTAATATTAAATATATAATTATCAACAATGAACAAAAATATTAGTATTATAATATTAACAGCTATACTTAAATAAGTTATTTATAAACATGAGAAAATTTATAAATACTAGCCGACCATTGTCACATGGCAGTGGAAGCAGTCCGTGCTCTTGAGGGAGTCGCGGGCGGGAGGGTCCATACGGATCCCGACGTATTGAGGCTATATAGCCGCGACGGGTCCCTCGAGTCCGGGGAGCTCCCTCTCGCCGTCGTGGAGCCTGTCGACGAGGCGGTTAAGGTAGTGAGGCCGGCCGTCCGATACAACAAGAATGTCGTAGCGGTCGGGGCCTCCGCCAGCCCATCTGGAAACGCGGCTCCCAAGACACCCGACGCTATAGCGGTCTCCATGGCACAACATGTTTAACCCGGGAAAGGTACTGTAGCCATGTCCGTCGAGTGGATCTCCCAGCTCCGCGAGATCGTCGTCGACGGCTTGGAGAGGTCTTGGCTTCCCTTCCCCATCAAGGAGGACCTATGTGAAGGCTGGAAGAAGGACCTGCAGGTCGGCCCCAGCTCCACCATCCTATATACATCTTGTATGTACCACATAGCTCCGGTGATCGAGAGGGCCGTCGGGAACCTGGAGAAGTTCGGGGTCACGAAGGGCGGCGTGATGGCGCGGCTGGCCTCCGTGGGGACGAAGGCGCTCGGCGGGTTCCTCCTGAGGCCCGACGAGGCTGAGGTGAAGAGGGCCGACGCGATAATGAGGAGGATCTACGAGCTCCTGAGGAGGGCCGGGGTGGAGTTCGGCCTTCTGGACAGAGAGATATACTCCGGCGCCCTCCTCTACGAGCTGGGCCTCGTCGACGACTTCGCCAGATACGCGAGGCGCGCGGCCGAGTACTTCAAGAAGCGCGGCGTGAGGAGGATAATCACGGTGGATCCCCACACCCACCACGTGCTGGAGAAGATCTACCCCAAGTACGTGGAGGGGTTCGACCTAGAGGTGGTCAGCTATCTGGACCTCATAAAGCCGGGCGGGGTTTCCATCGAAGGCTTCGCGATCCACGACTCGTGCCTCTACGCCAGGTTCCTCGGGAAGTACGAGAGGGTTAGGCAGCTCCTGGCGGCCGGCAAGCCCGTGGAGGATCCCTACATAACCGGGAGGGACACGGCGGGATGCTGCGGAGGGCCCATAGAGTCCACCTTCCCCGGCGTCGCGAGGCAGATAGCCAAGGTGAGGGTCAGAGAGCTCGCCAAGCTCTCGAGGAAGGTGGTGGTGCAGTGCCCGATATGCTACGTCAACCTCAAGCGCGCCTCCGAGGGCGAGGTGGAGCTGTACCACATGGCCGAGGTGCTCCTATGAACCTGGCCGAGCTGAGGGCCGAGGCCTCCAAGTGCCAGTTCTGCGGGTTCTGCGAATACGCCTGCCCCACGTATAGGACCATGAGGATGATGCACTTCGGGCCTAGGGGCCGCATCAACTTGATAAGGAACTTCGACGGGGGGCTCTCCGAGGCGGCGTATATGGGCATCATGACATGTCTGGTATGCAGGGCTTGCGATGTGCAATGCCCTGCCGGTATAAAGATTGCTGAAGTTATCCATGATTTTAAAGCATATATTCTCGAGGAGAAGATATATAAGAACAAGAAGTAGAGACATTAATGTCCTCAAGCCTCGCCGATCTGAGGAAGACGCTCGGCGAAGATAAGGTCGTCACGGACCCCGACATACGCCGCATCTACGCCCGCGACCCCGCCTCGTTCGAGTTCGAGCTGCCGCTTGCCGTGGTCTACGCGGAATCCGCCGACGACGTGGTCAACGTGGTCGACTACGCCATAAAGAACAGGCTGTACATCACGCCCGTCTTCCACTCCACCAGCCTCTCGGGCAACGCGGCCACCGTCGCGAAGAACACCATAGTGCTGTCCTCGGAGCGCATGAACAGGATCCTGGAGGTGTCGGACGTGGACTGGCTGGCCGTGGTCCAGCCGGGCATAAAGATCGACGAGTTCAACCTGGAGCTCATGCGCTACGGCCTGCAGTGGCCGGTCGACCCCGCGTCGTCGAAGACGGCGTCCGTCGGCGGCTCCATAATAAACGGCGGCGGCGGGGTCAAGGGCGCCAAGTACGGCCCGGCCCCGCACTGGGTCCTCGCCCTGGAGGCGGTCATAGGCACCGGCGAGAGGATAAGGGTGGGCTGCCGCACCCTCAAGTGCAGGGAGGGCTACGACCTGCTCCACCTCTTCGTCGGGAGCGAGGGCACGCTCGGCGTCATAACGGAGGCCACGGTGAGGCTGGCCCCGCTCCCAGAGGCCTTCGTGGGGATAGTAGCCCAGTACGACGACATAGTGGATCTCGCGAACACGGTGGTCGAGGCGAGGCGTAGAAGGCTTTGGCTGATGGTGGCGGAGTTCATGGACGACGACGGGTCGGACCTGGTGGGGCTGGGCAGGAAGTACACGCTGTGGATGGGCGCGGACATAAGCGCGGGCTCGGAGCAGACGGTGTTGACGCGCCTCAGGGAGGTGGCCGAGGGGAACCGCGGCAAGGTGGTCGCCGAGGCCGCCAAGTGGGGGGACTTCTTCAAGCTGCTGGAGCCCAGGAGGCTCCTCTATCCAGCCCCGGTGAAGCGCGCGGTGGAGTCGTACGGCGGAAACGCGGTCATAATGATGGCCGATGTGGCGGTGCCCACGTCCAAGCTGCCGGAGGCCATGCGCGAGGTCAAGGACGCCGTGCGGCTCTACGGCGTCCCGACCATAACCGGCGGCCACGTGGGCGACGGGAACATCCACCCGACGCTCTGGTTCGACAAGAGCAACGAGGAGCAGAAGAAGAGGGCGATCGAGCTCTTCGAGCACTTCGGCAAGATAGCCATAAAGTACGACGGAACTATAAGCGCCGAGCACGGCATAGGGGTACACAAGAGGGAGATGCTGAAGATGGCCATGGAGGCCAAGGGCTCCGCCTCGGCCCTCCGCATCTACAAGGAGATCAGGCGCATATTCGACCCCCACGGCATCTTCAACCCCGGCAAGATAGTCGAGTAAGGCTTAAGAACTTACTCTACGTCCTGGGGTTATGTTGGAAATCAACCAGAGGGTTCTGAGGGAGTTCGCCGATCTGTTCGGCGAGAAGTCCGTGAACGGGCGGAGGGTCGTCGTGGAGGAGCTGCTGGAGGAGGTCGCGAGGGCGCTCCGTGACGACGTGGATAGGGCGGTGAGGGCCAGGCGGGAGTGGCTTGAGGACAGGAGGCCGGTGAGGGAGAAGGGGGCGTTTCCGCGGTGGGACGACGCCTTCGTGGACGCGGACGGCAACAGGAGGACGTTCAGGGAGATCGTGCAGGGCCTCATCGACAACTTCCTGGGGAGGGACACGCCGCTTAGGTGGGGCCTCAACTGGAACGCGCCTGTGCCGGACGATCTGCACCCCCTGAAGAACCCGGGGCTGGAGATCACGGGGCCTTGGTACCCCATGAGCAGGGCCATCCACCAGATAAACGCCGACGTCGCCGTCATGATGGAGGACGAGGAGGACGCGTCGCCCGCCTGGTTCGTGCCCTGGGGGTCCGGAAGGGCTGTGGCCGCCGTGTGGGAGGCCAGGAGGGTGGTCAGGAGGGTGTTGAGCGGCGACGTGCCCGACCCCTACGTGGAGGGCGGGAAGGAGTACAGGATAAGGAAGCCCAGGGGGAGGTGGCCCACGCTGATACACAGGGTGCCGGGCATCCACATACTCGACTTCGACGTTAGGGTCGACGGGAGGCCGATCCCCGCCATAATAACCTCCGTGGTGATGTACACGGTCAACAACTACGACCTGCTCAAGAGGGCCGGGTCCGGCGTCTACTTCTACGTGCCCAAGACGCAGACCCCCGCCGAGGCGCTGGTGGTGGAGAAGCTGTTGAGGCTCGTCGAGGACAGGCTGGGCCTCAGGAGGGGCGAGCTGAAGATAGCGATGCTGTACGAGGAGGCCATGGCCGGCCGGTATCTGCCCGTCATCTTCTGGATCTGGCGGGAGCGGCTGGTGAAGAGCAACAACGGGAGGTGGGACTACCTGGGCTCCCTCATAGAGATGTGGAAGGACGAGGCGGTGTACCCGGACCCCCAGAACATCACGATGACGCACCCCATAATGATGGCGTATCAGAGGTACAACGCCTTGATGTGCCTCATGGCCGGCCTCGGGAAGAACGGCGAGCTCAACGCCGGCCCCGTCGGAGGCATGGCGGCCGTCATGCTCTACAGGGAGGGAGACCCCTACGGCAGAGAGCGCTACAACGCCAGGGCGTTGAGGGGCATCTGGCTCGACAAGCTGAGGGAGAGGCTGATAGGCCTCATCTTCGTGGCGGAGGAGCCGGCGAAGAGGGTCACGCTCAGGGACGTCCTGGAGGGGAAGGTCAAGGGGAGGCTCTTCGACCTCTTCAGGCAGAGCTGGGTGGCCACGCCCGAGGAGTCCTACGTCAAGGCGGGCGCCGAGCCCCTGAGGGCCAGCCTCCAGGAGCTGCAGGCCATGGTGAACCGCCCCGTCAAGTACGTGGAGGTGGACGGCGTCAAGATACCCGCCGTGGACAGCGGCCTGACGGAGCAGGAGAGGCAGCTCTTCCAGCGCCTCGGCCTCATAGACGGGGAGGGCAACATCACCCCATGGGTCGTGAGGCCCGACATGCTGGACACGCCGGAGAAGCTGCTGGGCAACCCCGAGCTGTGGGGCGGGAGGGACCTCTGGTCCGCCCTCTACGAGCCGCCGAAGGGCGACATCACGGCCGAGCACATCCAACACGCCTTCTACATGGCCGCCAACTACGGCTTCCAGCTGCTCAACGGCAACCTGGCCGCCGCCATAGACGACTACGAGCTCGGCCAGAGGTTCATGAACGACCTGGCCACGTACCGCATATTCTCCACATGGCTGTGGACCCTGCTGCGCCACAGGGCCGCGGTCACCAAGGACGGCGCACTCAAGGGCCCGGCCAGGACCCCCCTCGGCGTGATCCCCGCCGAGGATAGGATCAAGGTGCCGGCAGGCACGCCGTTCACGGAGGAGCTCTTCGACAGGCTCTGGGACCTCCACATGGAGTGGACCTACGCCTTCTACGACGACCTGGACAGAATAGCCGCCGAGAGGATACTGCAGAGGTTCGCAGACAGGGTTAAGAAGGCGCTTCGCGGCGCCTACATGTCGGGGCCCTTCAGGCTTCAAAGCCCCAGGGAGACGGCGAGGAGGATCGTCGAGTCGCTGTGGGTGGAGGAGGTCGAGAAGGCCGTGGCGGACAACCAGCCCCGCTTCGACAGGGCCTTCGCGCCGGTCATAATGGACATCCTCAAGGCCAAGCTGAAATCGCCCATGTATCTACAGCACGGCGGCCGCCTCATCATGGCCCTGGCGCCTCTGCCGGAGGAGGAGCGCGAGACGGCGCTGCGCGCGATGTTCGCCCCGCGTCAGCAGGTGGAACGGCTCGTAGGCGAGGGGAAGATAGGCAAGCACGTCCTGGAGCTCTACGACTATGTGCACGACATAAGGAAAGCCTAGTTTCGACAAAGCCTGCGTCGGGTTGGCGCGAAAGGTTTTTATGGTTGTGGGGTTTGGCCGTATATGTGGCTGTTCATCACGGGCCAGGACTGGCTCATAATACTGATCGCCGTGGTCATCCTCCTCATATGGGGCCCCTCCAAGC